>Ga0265327_10001567_pt1 | contig 28042 bp, 15 predicted proteins | sample 41621metaG_FD_202089 | JGI IMG/M metagenome (GOLD analysis project Ga0265327, IMG submission 202089) | Rhizosphere microbial communities from Carex aquatilis grown in University of Washington, Seatle, WA, United States - 4-16-21 metaG | ecosystem: Host-associated > Plants > Roots > Rhizosphere...
AAAATCCATCCAACGGTGGATCCACTCCCCCCCGGTCCAAGCAAGACGTCGGAGGTGAGGGTCGCGGTGTTCGCTGAATTGTTCAGGAAGGTGGGGGTGGCATTCCCATTGGTGGTGAACGAGAAGGCGGTGCCGGTGCCCGCTCCATCCCCGACGGTCAGGGCGCCCGCTCCGGAATCGATTTGAATGAAAGTCGTCACGGCGGCGGGAATCCGGATCCCAATAATACCTGCGGTGCCGACGTTGGTGATCTGCAAGTTTGACACTTGTCCGCTGGTAAGCTGGATCCCCACCACGCTGGCACTGCCAAGCCCGGAGGTAGCGAGGGCAGCGTTGAATGTCGGGCTGTTCTGCGTACTGGTGCCATTGAAGAGCATCTGGTCGCCGGTTGTCGGAACGACCCCGCCTGACCAGTTGGACGCAGTGTTCATGGTGGCTGTCGTCGTTCCCTGCCAAGTACGCGTAGCTCCATGAGCGGATTCCGACAGGAGCGCACTGCCGGCAGCAACGAGGCCCATGCACCAGCAAATGGAGCTGTGGCGGGAAAATGCCGCGGCCTTCAGCCGGAGTCGGACTGGCTGGCGGGCGTGGGACAGGACGGAATGATGGGGGTTTTTCATGGGATTTTTGGAGGTTTTTCGGAATGGCAGACAGGCAATAGAGCGATCAAGCGCGGCGGCGGCGCAGTAGCAGGAGCAGACCGACGCTGCCGAGAACGGCGGGAGCGGGTTCGGGAACCGCCATCAGCGCGATATCGTTGCCGGCACCCGCAAACGAGTTGCTGGTGATGTCGCCCGTATAACTGATTTCGAAGTCGTGCCCGCCGACGGTGACGATGGAACCTTGGGCCAGGCCGGAGAAGGTGCCGGTGATGGCGTCGGTGCTATCATTGGACAGGATGAAGAGCAGGTCGCCGTTGACCGCGGTGTAGCCGGTGGAGGAAAGCGAAAGGGCACCGCCGCCCAGATTCACAGAACCGGTCACGTTGAGCTGGTCATAGCCAGTGCCTGCCGTGGTGCCGTTGAGCTCTGCCGAATAGGTGGAGAGGGCCTGCAGATCGAGATTGCCAGAACTCAGGATGCCGGGGCTGTTGCCCGGGCCGACAGTTCCGCCGGAGGTGACGGTGAGCGCGCCAACTGTCCCCGACCCACCGAGCGTGCCACCACTGTTTACCGTGACCGCGCTGCTGGCGATGCTGCCGTTCACCACCAGCTTGCCGGCGGTGACGGTGGTGGCACCGCTATAGGTATTGATACCGGTGAGGGTGAGGGTGGAGGCACTGTTGTTCATCGTCAGCGTTTTGCCACTGCCAGCAATGACGCCGCTGTAGCTGCTGCTGGAACCGCTGGTGTAGTTCACATGGCCAGTGATCGTGCCTGTGCCCGCCAGGGCGCCGCCGGTAACATTGAGACCGCCGTTGACCGTAAGGTTCGCTCCCGAGCCGATAGTGAAGGTGCCACTGCTGGAAGTAACAGCGCCTGTCACGGAACCCGCACCGTTCCAGTTGCCTCCGGTCACGCTCAGCGTGCCGGCGATCGTGGCGGACGACTGGTTGATCACGCCGCCACCGGTCAGCGTCGCATTGCCATTGATCGTGCCGCTGCCGCTCAAGGTGCCAGCGGTGCCGACCCCGACGGTACTGCCCGAGGCGGTGGAACCATCGATCTGCAGGGTGCCGGCGGTGATCGTGGTGGCACCGGTGTAGGTGTTCGTGCCACCGAGAATCAGGATGCCGCCGCCGGTCTTGTCCAGAACACCGCCGCTGTTCAGTTGGCCCAGGTTGCTGAGCGTGCCCGACTTGGCATTGAGGGTAACGGCGTTGGCACCACCGATGCTGAAGCCGGACATGTTGAGCGTGCCGCCATCGAGGTTGATGATGGCGTTGGTGGTGCCGGCCCCGCCGGTTTTGGTGATGTTGCCCGCCAGTGTGGTGGTGCCGCCGGTGAGGTTGATCGTGGCATTCGCAGTTTGACCGCTGGCCGCGCTGGCCATCGCGATGCTGCCGATGTTGGCGGTGCCGCCGCCGATGTTGATCGTGCCGGTGCTGGTCCCCGTGCCCCCGCCGGTTTTTGTCGAGAGGACGATGCTTGTGACATCAAGGGTCCCGGTGTCGAACGAGAATATCGCCGCCGACCCGCTCGCCCCACTGTTTCCGGTCCGCACCGCCATGGTGAGGGTGCCCAGCCGGACATCCGAGGAATGCCCCGTGAGGTCCATCGTGCCGGACAGAACGGAGCTCGTCCCCTGGTTGGTATTGATCATGTTCAAATCGGCGCGGCCGTTGACGGGATCGGAAGCGCTGCGGATTTTGAGGGTGCCGTTCGACGTGTTGAACAGGATCTGGCCGCTGGCCCGCTGGCCCGCGGTGCCCGCCCCCACGCTGATGGTGGTGGCATTGATCGTGTTGGTCGTGTCGCCGAGTTTCAGGGTTTGGGTGGTGGCGTGGCTGGTGGTGCCACCGACATCAAGGGAGCCGACGGTAAGGGTGCTTGTCTTCGCAAAAATCGCAGTGGAGGCGCCACCCGCGCTGTCACTGGCGGCGCTGACATCTCCGATGCGGAAGGTGCCACCCGTCCCCAGATTGGCGTTGAAGGTGGACAAGCCGCTCATGTCGAGCGTCGCGAAGTTGTCGTTGACTCCACTGGTCGCCCCTCCAACTTGAAAGGTGCCGCCGCTGTTGCTGACCGCGAACGTACCCGCACCGGTTAGATTGGCGAGGGTAGTGACGTTGTCGGCCTCACGGCCGATCGTGACGGCACCGTTGACGGTAAGCGTCTGGCCGCTGCCGATGGTGATCGTATCCGCGGTCGTGCTGTTTGAATTTTGCACACCGAGGCTGCCGATCGTCTGGCTGAAATTGCTCACATCGAGGGTTGCGGGGGTGCTGCCGCTGCCGGACGAGTTCAGGGTGACCGCACCCGTGGTCAGCAAGGTGTTGGTCGCGCCGATCACCAGCGTGCCGGCATTGATGTTGGTGCCGCCGCTGAAGGTGTTGGCCTGGTTCAGAATCGCTGTCCCGGCCCCCAGCTTGGTGAAGCCGCCGGTGGTTTGGTTGAGAACCTGATCCACGGTGAAGGTGTTGCCCGCGTTGTTGATGTCCAGACCCACGCCCTTGGTGGCGTTGAACGAGACCGTGTGGCCGATCGTGGAGAAGTTTGTCAGGGAGGTGCCGGTGATTTGGAGCGTGCCTCCGTCGAAGACCAGATTGGAGGCACTGCCGCCCAGGTTGGCCGTGAGTCCGGCGCTCAAGGTGCCGGCGGAAAGGGTGGTGGCCCCGGTATAGGCATTGGTGCCTGAGAGGGTGAGCGTGCCGGCACCCACCTTGGTCAACCCACCGGTGGTCACGCCGCTGGCACCGGAGACGGTGAGGTTGTTGGTCGTGACATCAAACGTCGCGGTCTTGCCGGCATTGATGGTGAAGTTGCGGTTCGTGGAGGCAGTGGCGCCGGTGTATTGCAGCGTGCCACCGTCGAAAACGAGGTTGGTCGCCACATTGGTCGCCGCTCCGAGGTTGCCGCTTGAGCCGCCATTGCCGATAGTGCTGACGGACAAGGTCCCGCCAGTGAGGGTGGTGATCCCGGTGTAGTTGCTGCTTGCCGAAAGGGTCAGCTTGCCGGTTCCCACCTTCGTGAGATCCAGACGCGAGGTTGCCTGATTCAAGGCACCCGCCATCGTGGTATCGGTATTCAGACCCCCGATCGAGAGGGTCACCACGCCACCGGAGCCACTCGATTGGGTCCGGATGGTCGCACCGGTGCTGGTAAGGCTCCCCAGGTTGACGGTATAAGTCCCCGTGGCCAGAACAATGCCACCCGCATCGCCTGACGCACCGAGAATGAAGGCCGCGTCCGAACTGCCCAGCGTGGAGGAATTGAATAAATTGAAAGTCCCGCCGGAACTGAAGTCCATGGTTCCCTTGAAGCCGCTGAGCGAACCACTGTAAGTCTTGGTGCCGCTAGCGCTGTTGTTGATGAACATCGCCGTGGTGCCGGAGATCGTGGAGATGGCTCCGAAGGTCTGGGCGGCCGTGCTCGATTCACGGAAGGTCGCGCCGGAGGCTATCGAGATCGGGTTGCTGCCGATGGAACCGGTCCCGCTCAGTCTCAACTCGCCGGCATTGACGGCCAGCGTTCCGGACAGGGTGTTCACGGCCCCAAGAATCAGCGTTCCTGCACCGGCTTTGGTCAGACCGGCAGAACCCGCAATAACCGCACTAATGGTGACATTTTTGCCGGTGCCAAGCGCGTTAACGGTGATCGTCGGCGTTGTGCCAGCGAGGGTTAGGATGTTAGTAGCGCTGCTGTTGTTATCGAGAATCCAGCCAGCGGCCGTGCCCGTGCCCGTATCTCCGAAGGTCAGGCTGGTGAGCGTCCGCGGGCCATCGAGGTGCACGGTGTTGTCCGCCGTGATATCGATCGTGCTGAAATCTGCATTGGAACCTGAGGCATCGGCTACGATGCCTCCCGACCAGTTGCCAGTGCCGCTCCAGAGGCCGCCGGTGGCTGCATTCGTCCAGGTACCAGTGGCAGCGTGGGCTTGGAGACTACAAGATCCGAGGAAAATGGCGGTTTGTAGGTAGCGGGAAGACAACTTCATAATGGCGGTGGGTGGGAAAATGCGGAGAGAGGTGAGAGTGGGAATTGCCGGTGAAGGAACGCGATTATCTGGCTTTGGCGGTCGGCCCACCCGCGGGTGCCGGCGGGGTGAAGGGCACGTGGTCGATCACGGTGCGGACAGTGGGAGCCACGGCACCGGGAGTGACGTCGATGAGGGAAATCCGGCGCACGGTCTCGAGGTATTGGACCTGGCGCTCGGCGAAGGGCATCCACTGGTCGCCATTGCCCGATTTGGCGTAGAAGTTCGTCTGGCCCATGTGGTATTCATTGACGTCCTTGATCAGTGGCAGCGGTGAGACCGAGTGGGCGGGCAGGCTCAGCCGCGTCGCACCCGCCTGCATCCCGAGGGCGACATCGGTGAGATTGACCACGCGGGATTCTCCGAATGGAAACGCCTTGCCGGTGTCATCGAGTACCACCAGATGATAAGGAAGTTTACTTCCTGCCGGCTCGGGCACGATCACCAGCAGGCAGCGTTCGACGCCAGGGGCGACCACCGCATTGGCGACAAGCGGCGGGCCAGTCTTGGGATCGCCAGCCTTCGGGCCGTACAAGGCAACGGTATTGTCAGTCACCGAGATCTTCATCGCAACGGACAGGCCCTCTGCAACCAGTTGCAACTTGTCGAAGACGGTTGGGGCGATCTGGACTTGGAAGGCCGCGCCCGGGTTCATCGGATCCTGTAGCACGGCGCGGATCTCGATGTTGCGCGTGGCCCCCTTGTCCCGCACGACGGTGGAGCTGGTGATGACGCTGGTTTCCGTCGTGCGCACGACAACGGACGGGGGTTCCTGAGCGCTCGCGAAGGCGAGCGAAAGAGTAACCAACGGCAGGACGAATTGAAAAGAAAGGGACATGGCGGTTCAGATCTCGGATGGAGCAAGCCAGCGGAAAGATACTATCTCCAATCGCCGGCCGAAGATGGGGTTGACCAGGCTGTTGGAGGCTCCGGTCTGATAGACGTTGACCGAGGAATCATCGGCGGGATCGATAAATTCCGGAGTGCGCTGGACCACTGCTTCGGCAAAGGCCCGGGCGGTGATGTTACCGTTCTTGTCGGTAGCCTCTCCGTAGGCCCGGACCACGAAAGTGTCTGAACGGACCGTGGCCGCTGGCTCCAGCACGTGCATCAGATCGCCCTGGCTAACCCAGCCCGGTGCACCCTCCGCAGGATTATCGCCGGCAACCGGTTTCGTCTTGTAGTTGAACAAGGGGCTGCCGGAAGCATCCTTGGCATCGAAGTCCGAACTGCCAAACAGCACCTGACTCAGGTAGGTGGCATCATGGTTGATTCCGGATTTCTTGATCGCGACCTTCAGAACTCCAGAGCGGGTCATTTCTGAATCGCCTCCGATGCGGCGGTTCACGAATTCCGATAGCGAAAGGAAGGGGCCGCGTGCTCTCACCTGATCAACGATGCACTTCGCCAGCGTATCGATTTCCGTGGCCGTGAGCTCCCGGTAGCCATTCCAATTGTTGGTGCGCTGGTCGTCGATGTCAGCCGCCGTGAAGGACTGGGAGGTGGATCCCCCGACGGGCATCGACATGGGCAGGATCGGCACTGTGCCGCTCTTCTGGGCTTTCAGCTGACCGCTGGCCGCCCACAGCACGTTGACCTCGCTCCTGCTCATGGCAGAGAGCATCGCCTTCCACGCCTCAACGCGGGTGGAGTTCACATTGAAGGCTCCCTTCACCATCTGGCAGCGACCGAGCTGCTGGTAAGCGATCGCGGACGGGTTGCCGCCCGAAAAGCACTTTGTCACCAGTGAATCCACCGTCTCGCCCCTGGGCAGCCATGGCTGGTAGCCTTGGTTAGGAAGGCTCCGGATCCCGCCCATGAAGTCGCGGAGCACCTTGTCCGCACCCACCCCCAAATCGGGCGCCACTGTCGAGAAATAGAAACTGTCGTAAAGTGAGTTGTTCGCCAGCACCGAGTGATCCAGCATCTGGTAGGTCGTCCCGGTCGGGCCTTTCGCGCTGATCGCTGTGGTGGCAAGCTGCGGCGCGGCCGAAGAGTTCGCCACCGGCTGCACGAAGGCAGGCGGAAACGGAGTGGTCAGCGCGTTGGAACGGCGGAAATCTGCAAGTGATTGCATCGGTCCGGAGGGCAGCTCGAAGGTCGCTCCCGATTTGATTCCCGTAACCGACGTATTGCCCGTTAGCATATCGCAGCGCGTGCCGTTGACGTTGAACACATCCTCCACTTCGCCGGGAAGCCGTTGGAAATTCATCTCCCTTGAAAAATTACCGGGGACGTCCTTTTTCAGATCGACCTGCTCGACCGGGCTGCCCGGGTTGTTGAAAAGGAAGGGCTGACTTGCCAGGCGCCCGTCCAGAAGAGTGTTGAGCCCGCTGCCGGGGGTACGCTGGCGGGTCTCATAGACCCCGCCATTGGAAGTCCGTGCATAAGCGGACAAGATCGCAATGGTTTTCACATTCGTCTGCTCGGCGAGCGGAGTCGCGTTCGAATCGAAGAAGTCCGCCGCAGGTCTCTCTCCAGTCAGCGGATAGCGCATGGACGGACCGAAACGGTTGTCGAGCGTCAGTTGATCGGTATAGGTGAACAGCTGCCCCCCATACTGCATGCCCTGGATGATGGCATACACCTGGAGTCGGTCGTTTGGAGCCGCCGGAGCAGCCGGCTGGAGCAGTCCGAACTCACAATGGAAGCTGTCTGGCGGGTCGGCCAACCTGATGACCAGGGAACCCGGTGTGGAGCAGGTGGTATTCGGATTGGCGGCCACCGTGTTGTAATGAGGCACCAGATAATCGCAGTCGTATCCCACGCCCTTGCCGGCAAAGCCGGGCTTCGCCTTGACCGGAGTGACCGACCCCGTCATATGGTTCACCCCGCCGGCATCGTTGCCGTTGTCAAACAACGGGCTGGTGCTGTTCGGAGTGAACTTCAGCGCGGGGTCGACATAGGGACCACAGACCAGACTCTGGCCCGGCTTCATCGTGATCGTCCCACGGCTGCCATCGGCATTCGGATTCGTCCAATTCGAGATATCCAGCGCGAACGACTTCTCACCTCGATTGCCGACCGTGATATGCAGATCACCCAGCTTTTCCTGGCTCACGCTCAACGGCAGGTTGTTTACGAAACATCTCAACCCGAAGGGGACGTTGCGGACCACCACCTGCATCTGGTCGAACTCCAGGGCCACATTGTACGGATTATAGAGCGTGACCAGAGGCGTGCACACCAGGTGCATCAGGTAGGGCATGCTGGGCTTGCGCGTAAGCAGGTGATCCTCACGTAGCGCCAGAGTGAAAAGGATCTCCACCTTGGCTATGACTGGGACCGGGGTGAAACTCGCGGGAGCGGCCAGGACGAAGCGGGCATCGTTGACATTGATCTTTTCCTTCGGCGCCACCTTGTAGGATGGCAGCCCAGCCTGGCTGTCGCTCGTACCCACATCCTTGTAGGTCCGGTAGTAGGCCATCAATGCCGACCAATTCGGGTCGGAGGTGTCGGTAATGTTTCCCGTGGAGGCATATAGCTTCTTCGACGCATATGCGGTGGGCAAGGCAGTCGCCTCGAACATCGAGGTGAGATCTTTCTTCAAGCCGCCGTTTCGCACATCGGTCTGCAAGCCCAGCGAATAGGGGGTGACGTCGTTGCGGAATTTTCCGGCTTGGGAAATAGTTGCCGTAAACAGCCCCATTTGTGGCAGATCCACCAGTTGGCTCATTGCCACCTTCGCCGTGCCGTAGCCCGTGGTGGTGTCATCCTTCGGCAGGAAGTCCAGCACCGATCCATCCGGAGCCTTGACCACCGAGACGTCGGGACGGTTGCCGGAGAGCAGCGCCCGCTTTTTGGCTAGCGTGGTGTTCAACGACGGATCGCGGTAGGAGGCCACGCGGGCTTTGACCGATTCATCGGCCACGTGCCAGGCATAGCCACCGTCGGGATTGCCATCGCGCATGACGGCCACCCTGCCGGCCTGAGCCTTTTGAGAAGCAGCAGCCCCCTGCCCCAGCGAGCCGTTGCCGACCAGCTCGATGGTCTTGCCGGTAAACGGCGTCCCGGAATAGCCCGGAGCCGAGGCGGCAAGCGGATCAGCGTCCGAGACCAGCCAGCGCTGGAAGTGTTTCGTTTTCTGTACGGTATAGTCGAGTGTGGCGTTCGTGGGATCGGTCACATCCTTGAGATAGTCCCATGAACTCCACACGCCGGTCAGGTTCGGCTTCGCCGGCGTGGTCGAAAGCAGCTCGGCATTGGCGGTGACGGCCTTGTCGGTGCCCGCGCTTTTCTGTAGTTCGCCGATTGCGAGCATCAATGCCAGTCGCGCGTTGGCGCGGGCAGTGGACATCGCACTGCTGGCATCGGCCTGGCGGAGTGTAACGGTCGACAAGCTCAGAAGGCCAAGGGCGAGGATCGTAAGAAGGACCATCATCAGCAGAGTCACGAGGAGGGCAAAACCTTCCGTTCGCCTGGCTCGCCGACTCTTCATCCTCGCGCGCGGCACGATGTTTCCATAAAACAAACGATTGTCGGAAATTTTACGACTTTCCTTGGGTTGGTCTTCTCCCGATCCAACCCCGTCTCGAACCCTCAATTCCGGAATTATGCCCTTCAATTCGCACGGAACCTGATCCCGTCCCTGCCCGGAGTCATGATCATTGGCGGAGAAAGGGAATCCACCATGGTTCCGATCACGAGAAGCACCCTCATCCTGACTGGGGAATAGCCATCGGACTGGCTCCGGTCGATGTCCCTCCACTTCGAAAAATCCGCAAGCCATCGCCTGAAGTCCGCTGTTTTCCGATGTTTCTCCCACGTTTCCGCGTGCCGAAGCCCCCGCCTCAATATGCAAATCGTTCGTCACACCCCTGCTCCGACGTAACCGGGTTGTGGCGCAATTGGCAGCTACGGGACGGCGGAGGGTTTTGATAAAATGGATCAAAGTCATGGATGGATTTAGTTGCATGCTTCAATATCCGGCCCCTTCACGTCAGGGGGATGTCTATCCTTCCAATAAATCATTTCCCACCTTGTAAATACAATGGATGATTCCCGGAAAAAAATGGACGTTTCTCGGAAATTTGTACCTATGTTAGGACCCTCAAAAACCGCCGGGAAGTTGGCTATATCCTCAATTCATGCGAAAAAAATAGCCACCAATGCGATCTCACCGCCGACATTCGGACAGGTGGAGGGGCGAATGAAGGTCACGACTGGTCGGTGCCGTCTTTGCATCGATTTTCGTCCGAATAGCGGACGATTTATTCGAAAGGATGATTTTCACGCATCCGTATCGCCGGGCACAAAAAACGAGGATCGTCCATTATTTTCCGGGATTCGTCCATTGCGTTGATGACCACGCGAGTGGTTTAATCATTGGATGAATTGGACCTTTTCTTCGTGTAGATCCCATTAATCGCAGCTCACCATCTCCGAAAATGGATCCCTCAAATCCATTTGCTTACAGGAGGACACAATCCGAGGAATGTCCGCCACCCGAGGATCTTCCACCCATTCCAAGCCCTGCCGGATCGTCGACCACCCCTGCAAATTTAGCCGAGTTAGCTGAGTTAGCTGAGCTAGCCAGCCATCGAACTTCGTCGCCCCACCTCCCGGAACTCTCTCCATTTGTCCACATGATGACGCGCAAATCTATCTCGATCATCCTGATCCCGCTGATGGCTTCCATTGGTCCGGTCATCGCCGCCGACTTTTATGTGGCTCCCTCGGGTGCGGATACGAATGCAGGCACTCGGGAGAAGCCATTCGCTTCGTTGGAACGGGCACGCGATGCCGCCCGGAACGGCGGCGGAAAATCCACGATTATCTTGGCCGACGGCACCTACCGTTTCACGAAAACCTTCGAATTGGATCAACGGGACTCGGGCACCGTTTTCAAAGCATTCAAGGGTGCGGTCCCACAGCTCGTCGGCTCGGTGGGCATTGCCCCGAAAGCTGTGAAGGTGACGACCGACCAATCCATCCTGGAGCGACTCCTGCCGGAAGTTCGCGGGAAGGTGATGGAAGTGGATCTTCGCGCCTTGGGAATCACGGATTTCGGAGAACTCGGTCCCCGAGGATTCCGACGGCCCTACATTCCCGCACCCCTGGAGATGTTCATCAATGGTCAGCCGTTGAATATTGCCCAATGGCCGAACCCCGGAACACCGGGAGTGCCAATGGGCAAGATCATCGACAAGGGACCGGTCACGCGCAACGGCGAGAAGCCAACCCGCGGCGGTATTTTCGAAATGACCCGACCACGCCCGGAACGCTGGACCCACGCCAAGGATGCGTGGATCACCGGCCTGTTCGCCAACGGCTATGCGGACAACACCGTACAGGTACAATCGTTCGATCTTGAGAAAAAGACCATCACGACCGTCCAGCCGCACATGTATGGCTTTACTTCGGGAGCACCGTGGAACCGTTGGGTCGCGCTGAACCTGCTGGAAGAAATCGACATCCCCGGCGAATACGTAGCCGACAAGGAGTCCGGCAAACTCTACTTCCTGCCTCCCGCCGGTATCGATCTGGCAAAGAGCACCTTTGAGGTCTCGATGATGAAGGAGCCGCTTGTCGCCATCGAGGGAGCCAAGGGCGTGGTGTTCGACGGAGTAAATTTCGAGAATTCCCGCGGCATGGGCATTTACATCGAACGCGGCTCGGACAACCGCATTGAGAATTCCACGCTGCGGAACTTCGGGATGGTGGCCGTTTCCATCGGCAAGGGCATCACCGCCGATCCCGACTATCGCGCCAACTTCACCGGCCAGCCCGTCTCCCGAGCGCTGGGGTCTCTGGACGAGCACCTTTACGACAATACCGCATTCAACCGCGAGGCCGGCACCGGCCAGGTTATTCGCGGATGCCAAATCTACAACACCGGCTCGGGCGGCATCGTAATGGGCGGCGGTGATCGGAAATCACTGGCTCCCGGCGGCAACATCGTGGAGAACTGCGAATTCCACGACTTCAACCGTTGGGAACGCACCTACCGCACCGCCGTGAACATCAGTGGAATGGGCAACCGTATCGCCCATTGCTTGATCCACGACGCTCCCGGCGGAGCCATCTACCTTCATGGCAACGAACACGTGATCGAATACAACGAAGTCCATCACGTCATGGTTGATGGCGATGACATGGGCCCGTTCTATATGGGCCGCGATCCGTCCGAACGCGGTAACGTCATCCGCTACAACAACTGGCACGACAGCGCCACCCACAACATGACCTTCGGCCTGTACTTCGACGACAGCGGCGGCGACGGCTCGCAGGTCTATGGCAACGTGTTCCGGAATTTCGGCAACAGCGCCACGGTGTTCATTGCCGGTGGCAGTCAGTTCCTGGTGCAGAACAATCTCTTCATCGACTGCAAGCGGCCCATCTGGGCCCAGGGCTATCGGCCCGGAGTTCAGACCTGGGCCAAAACACGCCTCCCGGCCGTGAATTACACCGAGGAACCGTGGGCCTCCCGCTATCCGGAACTGGTGACCTATTTCAAAAACAAGCACCCGGATAATCCCGGCGTGATCCCTGAGAAAAACCTCGTCCTCAAGGGCAATGATCCGCGGCTGATGGATCCCCCGAAAGGCGATTTCCGCCTCAAGCCCGGCGCGGCGACGGGCATTCCAGACTGGAAGCCCATTCCGTTCGATGAAATGGGCTTGGTCAAAAAGAAGCCCTGATCCCGCAACCACACTCTCATCTCTTCACGACCATGAGTTCCCGTCCCATTACTTCTGCCGCACTCGTCCTGGCTTTCGCCATCGCCTGCCACGCCGCCGAGTTCCACCTCGCTCCCTCTGGCAACGACGCCAGCCCCGGCACGCAAGCCAAGCCCTTCGCCACCTTGGAGCGCGCCCAAAAAGCCGCCCGCGCCAGCAAAGGCTCCACCGTCTGGCTGCACAACGGCAGTTATATATTGAACAAGACCTTTGTGCTCACGCCCGAGGACTCAGATACGGCCTACTGTGCCGCGAAGGGCGAAACTCCGAAGCTCACCGGTGGCCGGCCGATCACGGGCTGGAAGAGAGTTGAACAGGAGCCCGCCGGTGTGACGGCGGCGGCGAAAGGCAAACTATGGGTCGCGGATGTCCCCAAGGGCTGGTGCTTTCACTACCTGTATGTGGACGGCCAGCCCGTGCCACGCGCCCGGTTGCACGACACGCACTGGCGCAAGTGGTCGAGCGGCATCACCTACACCCCACCTTCGGCGGACGGCCAAGTGGTGACCTTTATGGGCCCCAACAAGGCGCAATTGGCGAATGTGCCCGCCAACGGCGACCTGGAGATGACCCTCGTCATGGCCCAGTACGGCGTCATGGGCAACGGCGTGCTGACTAAGGTGGATCCAGAGGCCGGCACGGCGGTGTGGAACAGCAGGCAGACCTATATGGGATTCCGTAACTTCCTCCGGGCTTACACTCTGGAAAATGCGGTACCCTTCATTAACCAGCCCGGCGAATGGTGCGTGGACTCAACGGCCGGAAAGGTTTACATCTGGCCCCCTTCCGGCGACATGTCCAAGGCCGAAGCCGTTGCCCCCAAACTTTACGAATTGATCCGCCTTGAAGGCAACACCGCCAAGGAAAAATGGGTCGAGCATGTCACCCTCTCCGGCCTGACCATGACCTGCACCGACCGCCTGCCGGAGGACCAATGGCCATCGGAATGGGTCAAACGCCAATGGGAACATCCCGACGCGATGCTGTATGTGCAGGGTGCCAAGGACTGCACCTTCTCCGGCAACCGTTTGCTGTTCTCGGGTGCCTCCGGCATCACCTTCAATCAATACGCGCAGGGCAACCGAGTGGAAGGCAACGAAATCGGCTGGAATGGCAGCGACGGCGTCCTCCTTTGCGGCTATGGCCCAGGAACGCTCGATGTGAACCAGAACAACATCGTCAGCCGCAACTGGATCCATGACATGGGTCTTGGCAAATACTGGCACTCCAACGGCCTCCAGATCTGCCAGAGCGGCCACAATCAGATCACCCGAAATTTGATCCAGAACTCGGCCTACTCCGCCATCTCCATTGTCGGTGTCAGCAGCTACTACCTGAACAAACCGGAATATGTCTTCAAAGATGATCCTGCCGGGAACGCCAATCCCTTCAAACTCTGGGAGATGTTCGGCATCCGCTCCCAGGATTTCACCCAGGAGATGCGGGACGGCGTGATGCTCAAGGCGGGCCCCACGGCGAAGGGCCAGTTCCGCTTCAATCGCGAGAATGCCAAACCCTATGCGCACAGCCGCAACAACCTGGTCGAAAACAACATCGTGGTGGAGCCGGAACAGTTGCTGGACGAAGGCGGCGGCATCTACGCCTATTCCTGCGGCAAGGACAATGTCTGGAAGGACAATATCGTCTTCAAATCCTCCGGCATGCCCGCCTCTGGCGTCCTAGCTTTGGACAATGACGCGGAATACTTCACAGTCACCGGCAATGTGGTCTGGCTCAACGGCGCATACGGGGCTGGCTGCGGCATCGCTGGCGCCCGGCCCACCGAACGCGGCGTTGTGATCAAGGACAACATCCGCGTCATGACCGACTGGATAAAGGCGAAGCGCCCCCCCGGAAGCAAGTGGTGGAGCGACGAGGATGGCCGCGCGTCCCTCGACAACCTTGAGAAAACCATCCTCGACCAAGTCAACAAGGATGGCGGCTGGCCGGGCAACCCCAAGACCGGCATCCCCGGCCCGGGCGAATCAATCAAGCCCCCGTCAACGCACGAACTGCCCCCCGGTTCACACATGACCATCGAGTGAGACGTTGGCCAATCCCGGGAGTAAATGATGCCCGTGCTTTGATTGCTTCATTCCACTAATTTCCACCTGCATGCCGCTCTTCCTATGAAAACCGCCATCCTCCTCCTCGTCTGCGCCATTCCCTGCTTGGCCGCCGAGTTCCACCTCGCTCCCTCTGGCAACGATGCCAACCCCGGCACTCAAGCCAAACCCTTCGCCACGCTCGAACGCGCCCGCGATGCGGCGCGATTGGCGAAGGGTTCAACCGTCATACTTGGCGCGGGAACATACCGGTTGACGAAGACACTTGCCCTTGATGAGCGCGATTCAGAAACAACCTACCGCGCCGCATCGGGCGCGACGGTGCTGATTACCGGCGGGGTCGACATCACGGCCAGTGCGGTACAACCGGTCAAGGACAACGCCATCCTCGAACGGATCGTGACAGAAGAAGCACGGCCACACATACGACAAGTCGATCTGAAACAGTTCGGCATGACTGATTTCGGCGAACTCGGGCCGCGCGGCTATGCCCGCGGATACATTCCCGCACCGACGGAATTATTCATTAATGGAGAACCCTGCCAAATCGCCCGCTGGCCTAATGTGGGGGAAAAACACCTTAAGATGGGCAAGGTCGTCGAGGCCGGCAGCAACCCTCGCGCGCGTGACTACCGCATGAAGCCCGGCGTTTTCAAGTATGACCACGCGCGTGTCGCCCGGTGGACCCAAGCGGAAGACCTTTTCATCTCCGGTCTCTTCAGCGTGAGCTGGGCAGACGACACCCTCCCGGTCGCCAAAATCGACACAGAGGCCGGCACCCTCACCACCAAGGTGCCGCATCTCTACACATTCAGAAACGGAACGTTCACCTCATTCTACGGTCTTAACCTGATCGAGGAGCTGGATGTGCCGGGCGAATACTTCGTGGACCGCAAATCAGGCATCCTCTACTTCTATCCGCCACAGGGCGTGGACCTCGCGCATGCCCACATCCAGGTCTCACAGTTGCCCGAGGTGTTGGTCGCACTCGAGGGCGCGTCGAGGGTCCGGTTCGAGAACCTGATTTTTGAGAACAGCCGCAGCAGCGGAATCTACATCGAGCGCGGTTCAGAGAATCTGATATCCGGCTGCACCTTCCGGAACCTGGGCGAACTGGCCGTTCAGATGGGGAAGGGAACACTGCCCTACCCCGAAGGCCGAAATGATGGCGCCGGACACATCGAAGGCGGCAAGGACGGCATTCCGGTAGCGCGGCAGATGGGCAATTGGTACGCTTATATCTATCAACACACCGCGTGGAATCGGGAGGCAGGCACCGGCCACGGCCTGCTTGGCTGCACGATTTACAACATGGGGGCCGGCGGCGTCAGCCTCGGCGGAGGCGACCGCAAAACGCTCATACCGGCCGGGAACTTTGTCCGCAACTGCGACATCCACCATGTCAACCGGCTCGACCGCACCTACAAGGCCTGCGTCAATGTGGACGGTGTCGGCAACATCATCGAGCACAACCAGCTGCACGACACCGAAGCGCAGGCGGTGTACCTACACGGCAACGATCACCGCATCGAGTTCAACGAGATCGCCGAAGTCTGCCGCGATATCTCCGACATGGGCGCAATCTACATGGGCCGCGATACCACCGAATGCGGTACGATGATCCGTCATAATTTCTTTCACGACATCCGCAGTCACCATTCCGGCGGCTTCGGAGTGCAGGCGATTTTCTTCGACGACCACAGCGGTTTTGGCGCGACCATCGAGGGCAATGTCTTCTACAAGGCCGGGAGTAGCGCGGTCATCAAGTTCTTCGACGGCGGCGGCGTGCCGATCACCAACAACATCTTCGTGGATTGTCCCGCACCGGTCATCGGTCTGGGCGATGGCGGCCAGGTGGTCTGCGCGATGAAATACGGCAGTCTCGGCCAACAACGGAGTTTGAAGGAAGTCAATGTCACCCAGCCGCCGTACACCACGCGCTACCCGGAGATGACAGGGCTGTACGCCAATACACGCAAAATGACCACGCCCATTGAACGCAATTATGTTGTCAGGAACAATTACGCGAATTTCGTGGATGTCGCCGGGCTGAATTTCTCGCTGAAGCCCGGCGCAGACGTTGGCGTACCCGGCTTCCAGCTGATTCCGTTCGACAAGATCGGACCTGGGAAAAAACCATGAAATCCCTAATCTCGTTTGCCGTATCGATCAGGAGCAAATCCCATGCATCCCAGGCTCCCACCGACCATTCATCCGCGAAGTGACCATCCATCGATCATAACTTTATCTTAGATCCATCTCATCCCGAAATCTGTCTCCTCTTCCGTCCTGCTTCACGCTTTCCAATCAAACTAATGCCTCCTCGCCTTACCAATCTCCTTCTTCTGCTGGCATCCGCGACTCCCGGCTTTGCCGCCGAACTCCACGTGTCGCCAGACGGCAACGATGCCAACCCCGGCACTCAAGCCAAACCCTTCGCCACTTTGGAACGGGCCCAACAGGCCGCGCGGAAAAACAAAGGCTCCACGGTTTGGCTGCACACTGGCAGCTACATACTGAACAAGACTTTCGTGCTCACGCCCGAGGACTCAGGCACAGCCTACCGCGCCGCCAGGGGCGAAACCCCGAAGCTCACCGGTGGTCGTCCGATCACCGGCTGGAAGAAAGTTGAACAGGAACCCTCGGGTGTGACCGCCGCCGCCAAGGGCAAGCTGTGGGTCGCCGATGTGCCGAAAGGTTGGCGTTTCCACTACCTCTATGTGGACGGCCAACCCGCAACCCGCTCCCAGTTGAACAACACCCATTGGCGCAAATGGTCGGGTGACTTCAGCTATGCGCAGCAAACCAAGGACGGCCAGCTCGTGACCATCAAGAGGAAAGACCAACTGGCCAACCTGCCCTCCAACGGGGATGTCGAGATGACCGCCATCATGGCCCAGTATGGGGTCATGGGCAATGGCGTCGTAACCGACGTCAACCCCGAGGCGGGCACCCTCATGTGGCACAGCAATCAAACCCAGCTCGGTTTCCGCGTCTTCAACAAGAACTTCACCCTGTCGAACGCGATTCCATTCATCGATCAACCCGGCGAATGGTGCGTGGATTCCGCTGCTGGCAAGGTGTATATCTGGCCAGTCTCCGGCGACATGAGCAAGGCCGAGGTAGTCGCCCCCAAGCTATACGAACTGGTGCGCGTCCAGGGTGACGAAGCCAAGGGCAAGCTCGTGGAGAATGTCACTCTCAGCGGTCTGACGATGACCTGCACCGATCGTCTGCCCGAAAATGAATGGCCGAGCGACTGGCTCAAGCGCCAGTGGGAAAATGTCGACGCCATGCTTTATGTGGAAAGTGCCAGGAATTGCACCTTTAGTGGCAACCGACTTCTGTTCTCGGGATCTTCCGGCATCACGCTCAATCTCTTCTGCCAAGGCATCCGCGTGGAAGGCAACGAAATCGGCTGGAACGGCAGCGACGGCATCTTCATGTGCGGCTACGGCCCGGGGACGCTGGACGTAAACAAGGACAACGTGATCACCCGCAATTGGATCCACGACATGGGTCTCGGCAACTACTGGCACTCCAACGGAGTTCAGATCTATCAGAGCGGGCACAACCAGATCACGCAGAACCTGGTGCAAAACTCCGCCTACTCGGCCATTTCCATTTCGGGGGGAGCGTCCACGTTTCTGGACAACCCCAGTTACTTTTTCAAGGACGACGCGCGCGGCAACGAAGGCGAGTTCAAATACTGGGAAATGTTCCGGATCCGCTCCGAGGATTTCCCCAAGCAGATCCAGGACGGCGTTCGCAACAAGACTTACAAATTCAACCGCGATTCGGTGAAGCCCTACATGCACACCCGCAACAATCTGGTCGAAAACAACATCGTCGTCGAACCGGAGCAACTGCTCGACGAGGGCGGCGCCATCTATGCCTGGTGGTGCGGGAAGGACAATGCCTGGAAAGACAATCTCGTTTTTAAATCCTCCGGTATGCCCGGCTCGTCGATCCTGGCGCTGGATGACGTCGCGGAATACTTCACTATCACCGGCAATGTGATCTGGATGGAAGGTCGGGCCGCCTGTGGCACCATCGGCGTGCGACCCGCCGAGCGTGGCTGCGTCATCAAGGATAACATCCGCGCCTGCTTCAAACCCGAGTTTGCCGACGGTGGCGGCGGCAACCGCAACGGCATCAAGGAAGGCTTCTACACCACCGATCCCACGCGCGAACCGGTGGACCGTATGATCAAAACCATCACCGATAAGGTCAACGCCGCCGGTGGCTGGCTCGGCAATCCCAAGACCGGCATCCCCGGTCCGGGTGAGCCATTGAAGGTCCAAGGCGAGCACACCCTCCCCCCCGGATCCCGCATGACCATCCAGTGATCGATCAAACGACATCTCTCCGAAATCTCTACAAAGCTATCCCCCGGTTATGCACCGCCACTTCATCACAACCGCATTGACCGCTCTGGGCGTGCCCTCGCTGCTCATCGGTGCTGTTTCCGCACAAACTGGCCGGAAGGACCCTGCCGCGGAAGCAACAGCTGTCTCCCCTGCCCTTCCCGCTCTCTCCAGCCATTATGACGATGCCTATGCGCGGGTGGAAGCTAATACACTTGTGATCGGCACCGGACGCATCGAAAGGCGGTGGAAGCTGACGGGAGAAGGTCTGGTCACTACCAGCCTCAAAAATTCGGGTGGCTCCAAGCGCGAGTGGGCAGACCGTGAACCAGCCGTTCAAGCAGATTGGGCCCATCCCCTGCTGATGCCGCCAGGCGGCGGATGCAAGCTGGTGAGCCTTACAGCCACCGAAGACGATGATGAAGGTTTCATGACAAAGAACCTCAAGGTAACCGCCGAGATCTCCTACCCAGCAACAAGCATTACCCTTCGCTACGAAGTCCGCGCCTTTCCCGGTCTGTCCGGACTGATGACCCAGCTCTGGATCAAAGGTTCGCCATTGCCCGGGCAAGCCGCCGAGGCACTCGCCTCAGGAATAGAAGGTGCCCGGGTCGATCATCTTCCGATCACGGCCAAGGCTCTCAACCGGATCGCGTGGGGCTTCTACAACGATCCCAACCAACGCTATCGCGCTGAAACACCGCTGCGTCGTGAAGAGGATTTGCCAGCCGATGCCAGCGTGAACTGGGCCAGTGGCGTCCACTTCAGTGATGTCAAAGGCGGCCTTGTGATGCTCAAGGAATCCAACATCGCGACCAAGCATGGCACGAAGGATGGTGTGGGCACCAACACCGGCAAGTTCATCCTTAACGAAGACGGTCTCCAAAACACCGGATGGGCACTGACCGAAAGAGACCTGATTCCCGACAAGTTCCAGTGGTGCTGGGCCAGTTGGACGCTCGCCTACGATGGAGGTCCTGATGAAATGGAACTCGCGCTGAAACAGTTCGACCGTGCCCGTTTCCCGAACAACTTCGAACAGGGCACCTGGAGCTTCCTTTGCGGCTGGGGCCACTGCCGCACTCCGGAGGAAGGCCGCAGCTATGCCGAACAATGGCCGGTTTTAAAAATGATCCAGGACTGCAAGGACACCGGCATCGATATGCTTCTCATCGATGACGGCTGGCAGGCCGACGGCCGCTACACGATGGACCCGCAGGACGGCAAGTGGGAACCCAAGATCGCTGACTATCCTCAAGGTTGGGCACCGGTGGCGAAGGCGGCAAAAGAAGCCGGTGTCAAACTCGGTCTCTGGGGCTTGTCCGACTCCATCAAGGCCGAGGAGATGATCTGGAACCGGCAGCAGCTCGATCTGCATCAGTTCAAATTGGACTTCGCCGTCCTGCATACCTATCCCCGCCTGGCCGCCTCGCGCGAGAAATCCCGCACCTTCCTCAAGGCCACGAATCACGAGTCCCCGATCACCTGGGACATCACGGACAACCGGATCGCCTACGGCTATTACTGGAACCGCGAATTCGCCTCCATGCACGCCTTCAACCGGTCCTACTGGGGCGAGCTGCCGAAAAACAACGTCTATATTCCGAGCAACTCTCTCCGCGATTACTGGCAGCTTTCCAAATATCAGAATCTCAACAAGTGGCAGTTGATGATGAATAATCCGGATCTGATCGCCACCGCCCAGTCCGATGCCAAGAAGCACAGCATCGGCTATTGCCTGGCTACCACGCTCATGGGCGTTCCGGAAATCTGGTCTATGCCACACATGATGGGCTTCGACACGAAGGTTGAGTTCACCAAAACACTCGCGATGTACAAGCCGCACCAGAAGAACATATTCCAGGGCTACGTGTTCCCCATCGGCGCTTGCCCCGACAATGCTTCCTGGACTGGATTCCAATCCATCGACGACACCTCGGCGAAAAGCGGCTACCTGACCGTATTCCGGGAAATTAAGAATGAGGACAAGACCCGTCGCCTGAACCTGCGTCTGATGAGTGCCTTCTCCGGCAAGAACATGGAGATCGAGGATCTGCGACGGGGAACCAAAACTATCGTTCCCGTAACCGCGGATGGTTCGGTGCCGCTTCAGATCGACGCCCCGGCGGATTACCTGTTCTTACGTTATCGCTTGGCCTCCTGATCCAACACCGACTCCCATCGGTTGCCATCACCTTCATGTTCGGCAGACCCGCCTGCAGACGTTCCGTATCGGCCGACTTCCGTCACACGGCAGCGGCAGTGATTGAAGTGGGCGGCTATGCGAAGCTAGAGGATTCGGAAGAACGGGCTATCGTTCCCGGCAAGCCTGAAGAGAGCCCGATCTGGAAATACTTCGTTTCTTCCGATCCCAAGGAGGTGATGATCAGCGCATTGCCACCGGATTACTGCGACTCAATCTGACGACGCGTGAGGATGGAGCCCAGAACCCGGAGGATCGCTGCATCCTTAGTTACCAGTTTTTCAGGAGGCTCAAAAAAACCGGAAATTTTTCCGTTCGGCTTCGTTCTTCGGCGATGAATAGGGGCAATCCGGGCACATGATGCGTGGAGAACGACCAGGGTTCAGCTTCTCATTTTCTACCACGTGAATTTTTTTCCACCCTGGCAAACCTCCTGCAAAACCCTTTCGACGGGGCCGGGATCGTGATGTAATCGGGAAAGGCGAACGGTTTTGAGAAGTTTGCGGAAAAAAATCCAAAATTTCGTGACATGCGGATGGCTTGTCCGCGCTTCCCCATTGGAATGGAATGAATCTGGATGAATCTGACGCGCAACTACACTGGACCCGCTGGCTGGATGAACACGGCTGGCGTCTCCTCGCGCACGCGCGACAGCTCCACTCCCGCCCGTCAGACGCCGAGGACCTTGTCCAGGAGGTATTCTTGGAACTCTGGCGGAACCGGACAAGCGAACATCCTCCGGATCTTCCCCTCGCGCTCCTCAAGCTGCGGCAGCGGGCGATTGACCAAGGCCGGTCCTCCACTCGCAGGGCGATCCGGGAACAAGGCTGGCAGCAAGGTTATCCAGACCATGTGGTTCCGGATCTCGATCTCGACCAAGCTCACCGCATGCGCATCCTTCAGGAGGCGCTCAACCAGATTCCTGTCTCTTTCCGCGAGGTCATCAGCCTCAAGCTGTGGGGCGAACTCACCTTTGACCAAATCGGTGAACTGTTGGAAATTTCCCGCAATACCGCCGCTTCCCGCTACCGCATCGCCCTTGGCAGACTCAAACCCCTCGTCCAAGCCATCCGGCCATGAATGAAGAGCCCTCATCCCAACAGGATGCGTCCCCTGGATTCGACGATCTCGAACAGCTTTTCCGGGAAGCCGCCCCACGCCAGCTTCCACAGGAGTTGCGAGGCCGCATCCTCGAAAGCATGGCGGAACCGGTGGCGAGCCCCCGAATCATCCGCTTCCCTCTCCGGCTGGCCGCCGCTGCCGCCGTCCTATTCTGCGTCGGCCTATCTCTGCTGATGATGCACCGAGACGCTGGCACGCGGGCACTTCCTGTCGTGACAGCTTCTCCGGCTCCAGACGGGACCATCGAACCGGTCGCCGTAAGTACCAGTGAAATGGCCAGCCAGCCGGTGGGCCCGCTGATCGATGTCGATGGACGCCCGGTAAGACTGATGAAATCCTATGAGCTCGCCACCCACACTTTCCAGGATTCGGACACAGGCGCTCTTGTGAATGTCTCCTATCCGCAAACCCGCTATCAATTCGTACCCGCTTCCATCCAATGAAACTGATTCCCTCGCTATGCCTGCTCGGCGGCTGTCTAACGAATCTCTCCGCCGAGGAACCCAAGACGATCCCACAACCTCCCATTCAACTTGGCACCGACGGAACAATCCGCATCGGAAGCACGTTCGGTGGTGCCGTCACCGGCCCGCATGGCTCGATGCTCGGTGTCTCCACATCGACGCCGCCTGCCGTTCTCCTGGAACAACTCGGCCTCAAGCAGGGGCTTGTCATCGATTACGTCGTCGGGGATTCGTCAGCCGCGAAGGCTGGCTTGCAGGCGCACGACATCCTGCTCCAGGTCAATGATCAGCTCCTGTTCCATCCCGACCAGCTCTCGGGATTGCTCCAGTATCTGGGTGCGGGCAAGGAAGTGAAGCTTGCTTACCTGCATCAGGGCAAACGAAACGACACGAGTTGCACGCTTCGCGAGGCCGATGTCCCGGCAGGCGTGGCGCATGTGGAAGCCACGCTAACTGGCATGGCGCAGGCACTTAAAGAAGCCGGCCTTCCGCAGAATTTCACGGAAGGCAAAAGCATCGACATGTCGCAGGCATTCACCACCGTGATGACGGCTGACGGATCCAAACTGACGATCCGCAAAACGGATGGCACGCGCCACGCCGAGATCAAGGACGCCAAAGGTACCGTCATCTTCGAAGGCCCCGTCGATACCGAAGAACAGCGCAAAGTTGTTCCCGACACCTACCGTCGCTATCTGAAACTCGCTGATGGGGGCATGCTGGAGTTCGGACTGAAAGCGAAGGAAAAATAACCGCAGCCAACCCATCGAACGGAGCCATGACGGACAAGTCATGGCTCTTTTCATATACGGGTCGATCGATGGAACTGGACCCCGCGGAGACGAAACTTTCCGAAAAAAACATCCCACCCGTGACACGCCCTACCACTGGCCACGCTTGATGGATAACCCGGCGATCCAGCCGGCGCACAAAACATCAGAAAAACATGAAATCGAAACCGTTCCGTATGATGGCGGGCACTCTCGCAGGGATTTCCCTCCTTACGGCATCCGTGGTGAAAGCCGAAGATGCCGCTCCCGCCGCAGCTACGACGACAGTGGCCGCGTCCGAACCCACCGTCGCCATCGATGCCATCCAAGGCACTCCGGCAACAGTGGTGATCGTTCAATCGGAGCCGGTCATCACCGTCTCCGGCGGAGAAGGCCTTGCCAAACTCACCTCCGAACAAATCACCGGCATCGAAAAACAGCTTGGCGACAAGCTCGGGAGCGCGATCAACCTGAAAGCCCTTCTCGGAGATCCCAAAAACCCCTCCGGAAAGACAACCCCGGACCAACTGGCCGAAATGGGGAAGATGATGAGCAATCTGCAAGCCAAGGCCAAGGCCGGCGACCCGGATGTGACCACCACTACGGTTATCGTAGAACATACCGATGGACAACCTATCGACCTGAAAGCCACCATGCAGAAGGTCATGCAGGATACGGCCGCCACGCAACTGAGCAAGTCGCTGAAAGCCGACGGCGTCACGGATGAGAAGACCGTCGCCAAAATTCAAGCAGTCATGGCGCAGGCTCTCCTCGACGCGAGCAGGAAAGTCCAGACACCGGACCCAAAGGTCGAAGACAAGTAACTGCCGGAACAGCGACCCGAATCCCGGACGGAGCCATGGCCCTTGGGTCATGGCTCCTTGGCATTTTTTCAAACTCCACCGTCCTTCCGACGGCTCCGATGGAGCGGGGATCGGCAGGCACCTTACGACCACCATTCGGTTCACTGTTGGAGACCGAGATCTCCCCGGCCATTCGGATCGCTCGGTGCTATCAGCCGCGTCTCCCGGCCCGGCACCGCTTTGCTGAAGCCGTCCTCGGCTGGGAAGCGGTCTCATCACTTTCCAGCCGAGCGCAAATCAGATTTTCGAGAAAAAATCTCCTGTCTCGTGACACACATCGGCAATGAGCGCGCTTGATGAATAACCGGCAATCAAGCTGGTCCACAAAACATCAGAAAAAACATGAAATCGAAATCGTTCCGTATGATGGCGGGTGCTCTCGCTGGCCTCTCTCTCCTCACCGTTGGCGTAGCCAACGCGGAAGAGACTGCTCCCGCCCCCAAGATCGTCGTGAGGCAATCGGATCCCGTCGTGACCTCGACCGGCCCCAAGGATGGACCGAAAGTTACGGTGAAGGTGACCCAATCCGAGCCGGTTGTCACGGGAACGGCTCCTAATGGTACAACCACAGTGGTCGAAACAAGGCCCACCGTCTTCACCGAGTCGAAGAACGTGACGGGAATGACTCCCGAACAGATCGAAGAATTCAAGAAGCAGTTCATCGCCAAGCACGCTCCGAGCAAGGTGACTGCCAACATCGTGGGCCCGGGTAGCGGCACGGTGACTGTTACCAGCAAGACTAGTGTCAATGGTGGACCCGAGAAGACGGAGACGACTTCAGCGGTCCTCGACGCAGACCATCCTTCCGTCGATATCAAGGCCGACAGTGGAAAACCCGCATCCTCTACTAAGTAACCCGGAGACTCCAATTCTCTTTCAACCGGAGCCATGACGGGAACGCCATGGCTTCCTTACTTTTCATACCGATGAACCCACGCCTTCAAATCGCCGCTACTACCGTGATCGTCGCTCTCGCCGTAGCCACCGTCATCTACTGCCGTTCCCTCCCATCCGAAGATGCCAAGGCATCCTCGGTGCCTGGCACCAACCATTCAAAAGCCGTGGCAGTTAACAAAATTGCCATCTCCAAGGATACGCCCCCCGCACCTGCGAAACGCTGGCGCGATCCCATAGCCCCGAAGGCAATCCCCCTGTCCGACATCAAAAATCTTCCCCTGATCGTTTCTCCAGGATCGAGGGCCGAGGCCGCACAAAAGCGCGCGCAGTTGCGTGTCGATCGGGAACTCCAATCGCTGAAGCAATGGGTGCCATCATTACGGGCGGATCAGGAGCAGCGAGTCCGCGAGGCTCTTGAGAAGGACATGCCTCAGATCAAGGAAATGGGAAACGCCCTCGTGACCACGCTCAATGGTCGCGAACCATCCCTCGAAAACCCCTCCATGAAAGAGCTCTACGACAACGTTCTGGATCCCGACCAAAAGCAGTCCATGGACGCTCTTCTCGACGGACGGAAGCGCACACATGACGAAGCTGAAGCAACCCGCGGCTACACGCGGGCTCTGGAAAGCCTGCCAGATCTGACCGAAGATCAAAAGAACGCGCTTCACGATTACTACCTGGGCCAGGCGGGACAACCCACCCCGACACGTGAACAACAGCAGCAGGCGCTCGCCTCATTTCTCACCCCGGACGATATTGAAATTCTGGGGGACACGAACCAGCAATCGAGTATTCCGGGATTCAATCTTGGATCCATCTCAGGAAAATCCCTCGGGGGAACTCTGAACCTCGATCCTTCCAGCATACCCGGCATGACGATCAAATCCGGTGTCAGGGAGAAGTAACTTATCCCGGGCTTATTCTTCCGCGATGGCCGCTTCGACGTCCTTCATCGACCACTCCGCCGCCAGATGGGAATCCAACTGGCGGCGGTTCTGCTTGGCAGGCAGAGCGTCAGCACCGGCCGCGCGCGAGGTCAGGGTGTGACAGTCACGTTGTCGAAGACGGCATCGCAGGACTTGGTGTTGTCGTGGGCGGTGACACCGAGGCCGATGTAGATTTCCGATCCCATGCTAACGGTGGCGGTGCCCACTTGATTCCATGAGATGCCATCGGTTGAAATCGAGCCGGTCAGGATGTTGCCGACTCGCGTCAATTTCACCCAGCGTGGCGCGGTTCCAGCCATTTTTGCGGTGGTGTCGGTGGTCCCGGAGGTTGCGCTTCGGTATTGGAAGCAGCACTGACCGGCACTGCCGGAGACTTCGATGATCGCGTTCTTCGAGCCGGCGGTAAGCGACTCACGGATCATCACCCCGGCCTTCGACCAGGCATTGGTGTTATCCAAGCTGGCCACCCGGGCGATGATCGAGCCGTCGCCGCTGAGCGACTGATACAGGAACCGGAAGCCGTCCGCCGTGCTGTAGATGTCACTGCCCGATCCGGTGACGGTGAAGACGTTGTTGAAGTACTCCGCCTTGCCGGCAAACCCGACGCTGCCGATGTCCCCGGTCTGCCACGGCGACGGGAACGGCGTGACGCTGACGTTGTCGAACACCACCGTGCTCGTCACCGCATTGTCATGACTGGTCACCGCCAGCCCGGCGGAGACACTGCTGGCCATCGTGAGGGTAGTACTGCCCACCTTTGTCCAGGTTGTTCCATCAGCCGAGACGTAGGCGGTGATCAGGGTGCCGCTACGGGTGAGACGCACCCAGTTGTTCGGGGCGGTGTTTGACGCGGCTGTTGCGACCTGGGTGGTGGTGCTGCCACTGGTGGAACGGGCCTGGAAGACGAAGCCGCTACCCGGGGTCAGGCCGATGACGGCATTGACACCACCCGCAGTGGAACCGTCACGCAACATGATCCCGGCTAGCGCCGCTGCATTCGTGTTCGTCTGGCTGGTGATGCGGGCGCGGATCTCACCGTCGCCAGTCAATGACTGGGAGACAGCCTGGAAGGCATCGGCGGTGCCACCGATGGCCGCCCCCGATCCGCTCACGGTGTAAGTGCCGCTGCTTTCGGAGGCGCTGCCGGGAATACCGGTGGCTCCGATGTCCGCTGCAGCCCAACCGGCAGGCAGGGTGCTCTGGACGGAGATGGTGCCATCCACCGCGAGGCGGCTGGTGTCCCATGCGAAACCTGAGCCAAGCGTCGGCAGCGTAAGCGTCCCGAAGGCGCCGGTGTAGGTGGTGGCACCGAAGAGCTGGAACGCGTCTCCAGCTTGTAACGTATCCGTGCCGGTGTTCGTTACGAGGAGCGTTCCTCCGTAGGTAATGGTGGTGATGCCGGCAACCTTGTCGGTGGACAGGGTGGCCCCGGTTCGCCCGATCTGCAGAGCGGCGGTGCCGGCGAGGCTTAGCGTGCTGTTCACTGTGAGGGTGCCGGTTCCACCGGCACCTGGGGCGATCGTACCGCCACTCTGCACGCTGACCGCGCCACCGAGGGTGCCGGTGCCGCCGAGCGTGCATCCCGTTTGGACGGTGACTGCCGTAGATCCCAGAGACCCGGTGACGATCAGGGAACCGCCGCTAATGGTGGTGGCACCGGTGTAGGTGTTTGCCCCCCCGAGGGTGAGGGTACCGGTGTTGCTCTTGACCAGGGCCCCGCCCGCACCGCTGACGACGCCGGAGAGGGTCTGATCGGCAGTCGAGTTGTATTTGAATGTGGCACCGGAGGTGACAAGGGCGATATTCCCGGCATAATTGCCCGAACCCAGCGAGCCCGCTCCGCCAACGATCAATTGGCTTCCACTGTTCTGGATGGTGACATTACCCGTGAACGTATTCGCAGCAGTCAGGGTGGTGCTGCTTGCCGCCGTGCCGGTCCCGGTCTGGAAATTGCCGGTTCCGCTGATGAATCCGGAGACGGTCAATGTTCCCGTTCCCGTAATCGTCGCGCCGTAGATAGCGGCCG
>Ga0265327_10001568_pt1 | contig 28031 bp, 21 predicted proteins | sample 41621metaG_FD_202089 | JGI IMG/M metagenome (GOLD analysis project Ga0265327, IMG submission 202089) | Rhizosphere microbial communities from Carex aquatilis grown in University of Washington, Seatle, WA, United States - 4-16-21 metaG | ecosystem: Host-associated > Plants > Roots > Rhizosphere...
GGCGCAACAGGTAAACTTGTTGGTTACGCCGGCGGTTTGTGGCGCAAAGAATGGCTTTTAAATTTCGAGAAACGAAATCAAAATGACAAATTGTTTTAAACTTTGACAAAGTTTTTTATTTTGTCAAAGTTATTTCAGATTTATTTTTATATTCGCAGCCATAAATCCAACATTGATGCACGAATTTTTCGAGTTATTAAAAACGCTTGTCAACCCTGAAAGTATTATTCTTTATGGAGGTTTGACTTTATTAACGTTCGTCATCTTTGCAGAAACCGGATTGTTTGTCGGCTTTTTTTTACCGGGAGATTCGTTGCTTTTTACAGCCGGAATATTAACCGCCTTCGGTAAATTACACTCGGATATTATAATAGTTTTAGTATCAGTAACAATTGCCGCTATCACCGGAAGTTTGGTTGGATATGCTTTTGGCAAACGTGTTGGACCGCCGCTTTTCAAACGTAAAGAAAGTTTATTATTTAAACCGTCGCACTTAGTTATTGCGCAGGAATTTTTTTGCAAATACGGTGGACGCGCTATTGTATTCAGCAGATTTTTGCCTATCGTGAGGACGTTTGTACCAATCATTTGCGGTGTCATAAAATTTAATTACAAACAGTTTTTTTTATTCAATCTCATTGGCGCGATGCTTTGGGTAAATTCTATTATTTCGATTGGTTATTTTCTTGGTCGCACAATGCCTTTGGTGAAAAATTATTTACATTACATTATTATCTTTTTAATTGTTGTTACAGCAATTCCGGTTTATTCGACTTGGAAAAAAAGCAGAAAACAACGCGCTGTTCGCATCAATAAAATCGAAAGTCAAGCATAAAATTGACATTTACGTCAATAAAAAAATTATGAATAAACTAAAACTCTTATTATCTTTCGATTATGAATTGCCTTTAGGTGGAGTGCGGTCGTATGAAAAAGGTCTTTTTGAATCAGCGACAAAAATTATCAATTTAGGAAACCAATTAAATGCGCCGGTAAATTTATTTGCAGACATTTGCAGTGCCATAAAATTTAAAGTATGGGACGAAAAAAATTATTTCATTCCGTTTAAAAATCAAATTCAGCGAGCGTTGAAAGACGGACATGACGTACAATTGCATTTACATCCGCACTGGCTAAATTCGGAATATAAAGACGGCAGATATATTCCGTCGAAATGGAATATGTTAAGTCATTTTAAAGACGAGCCGTACCCAAATAACATCGAAGGAATTGTAAAAACCGGAACCGATTTTTTAACAGAACTTTGCGTCGATGTAAAAAAAGATTATAAGTGTATCGCTTACCGAGCTGGTGGTTTTAATCTTTATCCCGAAACAGAAAAAATTCTAACTGCGTTGTACCAAAACGGAATCAGGATTGACAGTTCGATACCAAAAAATTATTATTTAAAGACTGATCAGATAACTATCGACCACCGCAATATGCCGAAAAAAGCAAACTGGTTTATTCCTATCAACGGACCGGTAAATGCCGAAAGTGATTCTGGTTTATTTGAAATTTCGATTGCCGGAAAACCCAAAAATTTTATTTCAAACTTTCCGACGCACATAAAAAAACGAATGTACAAAGATCGCGTATATAATAGCACCGGTTATGGACATATTGGCAAACAGTCGTCGTTTATTGATTTAGTGCGACTTTCGTTTGCTCCACGAATGTTAGGTTTCGATTTATACACGCAATCGATAAACGAATTGATGAACATTTTGAAGTACAATATTGAATTGTATAAAAACGAAAAGTCAGTTTATCTCAGCGTCATTTCACACCCAAAAGCCATGGGCGACTATCACGTTTCGCTGATGAAAAATTTTATTGAAAAGACAAGAGAAAAATATGGCAACTTTGTCGAATTTATTTCTTACCGACAAGCTTACGATGAATTACAACTTCGCTGAAAATTTTGGTAGCTCTATTTAAAAACAATGTTGTTTGAAAAATTTTATAGCAAAAAAAATGGAAATAATTGAACAAATAAAAAAAACTATTTCAAACGCGCCAAGCCAAGAGAAAACCCAATTGAGAAAAGAACTTGAAGAACAATCGCCGCAAAAAAGATATTCCATTTGAAAAACAGACGATTTTTTCTTTTGATTTGTATGTATCAAAAAAAATCAGGCAATCACTTTTTATCGTAATTGTCTGATTTTCTTTTGTGGGAACTACTGGATTCGAACCAGTGACCCCCTGCTTGTAAGGCAGGTGCTCTGAACCAGCTGAGCTAAGCTCCCTTTTTGCTTGTGGAATATTGCTTTTCAAAAGCGATGCAAAAGTACAACTATTAATCAAACGTGCAAATAAATTTTTCATTTTTTCTAAGTAAAAATAACAAATTACTTAAAGTCAATAGAATAAATTTTAAATTATTATATACATCGAAGCGTTGAAATTAAATATTAAAAAAAACAGAAATTTTATAACATTCATACAAAGTCGAACATCAATATTGAAATTTATTATAACTTTGCAATAAATTAAAGCGATTGTTCTTATGAAAAACCTTTGCAAAATATTGTTGCCGTTTATATTGATTAATTTTTTGGTGAAAATTTCATTTGCCGATGTTATTCCAGTCGGAACGCGTTATGCACCAAGAACGGTTCGTATTGTCAATCAGAAAAATTTCCCGAACATAAGTCTAATTGGTTGGATTATTCCAGTTAATGGTACAAAACCGTCGGCATACAAAATTACTGAAAATACAAATATTACCAAAGGCTATAAATTCAATACTTTGAAAATTTATGCCGTAGAAAATAGTTTTCTTGCCGGTAAAAATATTGATAGTATCAAATTTGATAAAGAATCAAAAGCAAAACCTGTTTTTGGCGACATTGACATCAGTTCACAAATAGTACCGAAAAAAGATCCACTTATTTCCGATTCTATATTGTATTCAATTGCTGGATTTTGTAGCGACTTTTTAATTTTGTGCAAGTCAAAAGAATATGTTTTTTACAAAGACCGCAAAATAGAACATACTTTCGAAGTTTACTCTGGACCAAATTTAAGATTGAATTTTAGTGAAAAAGACCCGATAATATTGCCACCTAAAAAGAATTGGACAATGGCTGATACACTTGCCTTGCCACCAGAATGTTTCAATAAAAAGAAATAGTTTCGTTCATCAACAGTCTAAAATAAATATGATAAGTTACGAAACCGTTTTCCTTTATGCGCTGGCGTTTACTGTTGTAGTTGAAACTATTATTTTATTTATTGCAGCACGCAAAATTTTAAAAATCGATAAAATAAAAGCATCGAATGCAATGCTGTTGTTTCTTGGATTTTTTTGTTCATTTGCAACAATTCCATATTTATGGTTTGTGTTGCCTGAGTTTATAAAATCTCGGGTACTATTTACTTTTGTTGGCGAAGTCAGCGTAACCATTATCGAAGGCATTATATATTATTTTGTACTTAAAATAAAACTGCGTGATGCCATGCTTATTTCGCTCTTATGCAATCTGGCGTCTTTTACACTGGGCTTAATGATTTTTTAAATTTACAAAATATTAATAACAAATAATTTTAAAGTGATGAAACGAAATTACATTTTTTTATTATCGGTTTTTTTCATTTTATATTTTGCCAGTGCAAAATGTCAAAATAACAGTACGACGCAAAATATCAAAAAACATATAACATATCTTGCGTCCGACGAATTGAAAGGACGAAAACCCGGTACACCAGAAGATAAGTTGGCAGCCAATTATATTCTGGAGCAATTTAAATCGATTGGTTTGAAAACGCTTGGCGAAAAAGGTTTTCAATATTTTGACGTCGTTACAACTGTCGAAGCCAATACTGCTTCAAGTTTAACGTCAAAAGATGTAGTGGGAAAACTGAACGAAGATTTTGTTCCCCTCGCCTACTCCGACGACGGAAATGTTAAAGCCAATGCAGTATTTGTTGGATATGGATTTGACATCAATTTAGATACTTTAAAATGGAATGATTACGCCGGAATTGACGTCAAAGGCAAATGGGTAATCGTTCTGCGTGGCGATCCCGAACTTGACAACAACAAAAGTGCCTTCATTCGTTATTCGAAAGAGCGATCGAAAATTCTTTCGGCAAAAGACAATGGCGCAAAAGGTGTGTTGTTTGTGTCGGGCGTTAAGATGGACGAAAAAGATGACTTGATAAAACTACACGTCGCACGCGAAGAAGCTTCAGCTGGTTTACCAGTCATGCAAATTAAAAGAACAATTGCCGACAAATTGATTAAAAGTACTGGCAAGACAATCGACGAACTTGAAAAATCAATTAATCTGACACGCAAACCTTCGTCATTCGATTGTAAAACGGAAGTCAATGGAAATGTTAAACTAAATATTGCAAGCGTCAAAACACAAAATGTAATAGGAATAATTGAAGGCAACGACCCTGTGCTTAAAAACGAATACATTGTTATTGGCGCGCACTTCGACCATCTTGGAATGGGTGGACCAGAAACCGGCAGTCGTCGTCCTGATACAATTGCAATTCATCATGGCGCCGATGACAATGCGTCGGGCGTTGCTGCAGTTATTGAAATGGCGCGCAAAATATTTGCTGTAAAAAACACTTTGAAAAGAAGTGTCATTTTTATGTCTTTCACAGGCGAAGAAATGGGTTTACTCGGCTCGAAATTTTTTGTAAACAATCCGTTGGTTGACATCAAAAAAATAAAATTTATGGTTAACTTCGATATGGTCGGACGTTTGGATAGTTTAAAAGATTTAACCGTTGGAGGTTCGGGGACTTTTCCCAAAGCCGATTCGGTTTTTACAAGACTCAATTCAGGGTCTCCTCTAAAACTTAGTTTTTCTCCAGACGGATTTGGTCCGTCAGATCACGCATCTTTTTATTCGGTTGACATTCCGGTTTCGTTCTTTTTCACCGGTACGCACGACGATTATCACACACCAAACGATCAAACAAAATTTATAAATTTTGCCGGCGAAAGTTTAGTGTTAGATTTGGGTTATAAATTTTGTATCGATTTATTAACCCGCCAAAAAGATTTTCCTTTTCAGGAAGCCGGACCCAAAAGTCGCACTGAATACGGTCGCGGATTTAAAGTAACACTCGGTATTATGCCCGACTATGCCGGAAAAGAAAACAAAGGTTTGTTGGTTGACGGCGCTTCTAAAGGTAAACCAGCAGCAAATGCCGGAATCAAAAAAGGCGACATCATAACAGCTATCAATGGAAAGGCAATACAAAATATTTACGATTACATGAATCGGTTGGTAACATTAAAATCCGGTCAATTAATTTCTGTTGACGTTTTAAGAGATGGCAAAAAAATTGTTATATTAGTTCAGTTATAATTTGCAAATTTGCTAATGCGGTAATAAACTAATTGTCGCATTAGCACATTAAATTTATTTTGGAAAGATTCTGGAACATAACATTTAATATTTACGACGTGGTAATAATTCTCGTCGCGATATTTGTTGTGATATACATCATCCTCGAAAACCGGAGTCCGATTAAAACCATTTCGTGGGCATTGCTCATTATATTTTTGCCGTTTATTGGCGTCTTATTTTATTTTTTTATGGGACGCAACTACCGTAAACAAAAAATATTTTCGCGTAAAAGTTTGAAAGACTTTCAGAACCTCGAAAATTATGTTACGAACCAGTTGCTAAATCTAAAAAACAACACCATTCTACACGACCCGAAAATAGAACAAAAAATTGGCATTATCAATTTGCTCATTAATAACAATAAAGCATTGTTGACCGAGCACAATCAGGTTACAATTTTAAATAACGGCGACCAAACATTTGCTTCTATAATTGACGAAATACAAAAAGCCGAACATCACATTCATCTCGAATATTATATTATCGACGACGACATAATAGGCAATCAAATCCGCGAACTGTTAATTGAAAAATCTAAACAAGGCGTCAAAATAAGAATTATATACGATGGCTTTGGAAGTCGTGGCTTGGGTGCTGAATATATTGGCAGTTTATTACGAGCCGGGATAGAAATTTATAGTTTTATGCCAGTGCGTTTTTACAGACTGACAACAAAAATTAATTTCCGTAACCACCGCAAAATTGTAATTGTCGATGGCAAAGTTGGTTTTGTTGGCGGGCTGAATATTGCAGATCGCTATCTGGGCAACAAAGAACTTGGTTTTTGGCGCGACACACATTTACGCATCGAGGGCGACGCAGTTAAATCATTGCAAGCGGTTTTTTTGATTGACTGGCAATTTGTAAGCGACGAATTTATTAATTCGACAGAATATTTTCCGGAATGTAGCATTGACCAAAAGTGTTTGGTACAAATTGCGTCCAGCGGTCCAGATTCTGACTGGGCAAGCATTATGCAGGCTTACTTTTATGCAATTGCGTCTGCCAGTAAATATATGTTTATTTCGATGCCATACATTATTCCAAACGAAAGTATATTGACGGCTTTAAAAACTTCGGCGCTTGCTGGTGTTGACATTCGTTTAATTCTTCCTTTTAAATCCGACTCAATGTTGACGTACTGGAGCAGCTTGTCTTATTTAGATGAATTGCTTGAGTCCGGAATAAAAGTATATATGTACGAAAAAGGATTTACACACAGCAAACTAATTATTTGCGACGACATATTTGCATCCGTAGGAACTGCCAACCTCGACATAAGAAGTTTCGACCAAAATCTCGAAGTCAATGCACTTATTTACGACGAAAAAATAGCAATCACATTAAAAAATATGTATCTTGAAGATTTAAGTAATTGTTTCGAAATTACTGCCGACGATTTTTCCAAACGTTCATCAGTCAATCGCTTTAAAGAATCGTTGGCGCGCGTTTTCAGCCCAATTTTATAAAACCCGAAAGTCAGACTAAAAAAGTTTAAAAAAGTTTTCGTATAAAAATTAATGTTGTAACTTTCCGTTTTCAAAATACGCAAATTAAAATGGCTTCCGAATTTAAATACAAAGCGTTCATTTCCTATAAACATTCTGAAATCAGCAGAATGCATGCCGTTCAGTTAGAATCGGCGCTGAAACGATATGCACGTCCAATATTTGCACCCCCAATAAAAATTTACCGCGACGAACAATTTATGGTTGCAGGCAATGACTTACCGGCGTTGATAACCGATGGTTTAAAAAATTCAGAATACCTGTTATACTTTGCCGAAAAAGAAGCAGCAGTTTCGAAATGGGTTGTTGACGAAATTGAATATTGGTGCAAAGAATTGAAACGAAGCGACAAACTAATAATCATTTGGGTAAAAGATAAAATTGGTTTAAATCTCGAAGAGCTGACTATCGATTGGTCGCAGACCGATGCGCTCCCAACCGTCTTAAAAGATTACATCAAACATATTCCATTATATATTGACTTGACATGGGCGAAAAAAGAAAACGACCACCACTTGAATAATTTGCGTTATAAAACAATTATAAACAATCTTACTGCGCTTTTCCGTAATTTGACGCCCGAAGAAATGAACGGTAAAGAAATTCTTACGTACAAAAAAAATCTGTTATATAGAAAAATTGCTATTTATTTGGTCTCGGGATTGGCTGTAATTGCCATGGTTGGATGTATAATTGCGATAAGCGAATTTAACAACGCACGCAAAGCTACCAAAAAAGCAGAAAAATTATTGATACTACTTTCAGGAAGCAAAACAGAAGATTTGGAAAATACCGGATATTACAATTTTTTTCTGCATAACGGAATAACAAAATTTAAAGAAGGCAATTATTTAAAATCGTTGGAAAACTTTGAAATTGCAAAACTTTCAACCGACGCACCTCGAAGAAATAATCTTGACGAACTTATAGATGAAACCAGAACCTGTTTTAATTTTCAACAAAATACTATAAAACTAATGGTGCGTGTGGACGGCGGAACATTTTTGATGGGCAGCGAAAGTTCGAGCGACGAACGACCCGTACATAAAGTTATGCTGGATACTTTTTATATTTCGAAAGTCGAAGTTACCAACCAGCAATTTGCCGATTTTTTAAATCAATATGCGTCCATTAAAATTCATTCGCTCGATTATAAATGGAGCACGCTTATTAAGCTCGATGGTCAAGATAGAAATGAACAATGCAGAATTAAACTTAATGGAAAATCATTTGAAGTTACAAAAGGATACGAGAATTTTCCGGTCGCATATGTTACTTGGTTTGGTGCAAATGAGTTCTGTAAATTTTATTATGTTTCTTTACCAACTGAAGCGCAATGGGAGTTTGCAGCGTGTGGCGGAACCAAATCGACAGGAAGAATGTTTAGTGGCGACGACATGTGTTATTCAGTTGCTTGGTTTCTCGAAAATTCTGGAATGAAAATCCACGAAGTCAGCAAAAAAATTTCAAATGAAATAGGACTTCACGATATGAGCGGAAATGTAGCCGAATGGTGTGCCGATTGGTATGCAAATTATTCTGCCGACGAACAAAAAAATCCGACCGGACCAGTTGCAGGCATCAACAAAGTGGTGCGCGGTGGCTCTTATTCTACACAAAACAAAAATTGTCGCAACACCTATCGATTGGATTGTAATCCAGACCAATCTCCAACAATAGGTTTCAGATTTGCAAAAACATTTCACGCGACATCAATCCAATAATTATTTTTAATTTGTCGGTTTGGTGTAAAGTTTTATTTAAAATATTTTTCAAGCAATTCATAAAGAACATCTTTTTCGACTGGCTTCGTAATATAATTGTCGCAACCTGCATTGTAAAATTCATCGCGATCTTCGGGCATAGCATTGGCCGTTTGTGCAATAATTGTAAGGTTTGGTCTGAATTTTTTTATTTCGATGGTTGCTTCCATCCCATTCATTTTCGGCATGTGCATATCCATCAAAATTAAATCGATGTCTTTATTTTCTAAACATATATCTACTGCCTGACGACCATTTGTTGCACGTAGAATTTTTATCTGTTTCAAATCGAGCAAAACTTTTAAATAGTTAAAACTTGTAGTATCATCTTCGGCAACCAAAACCGTTTTGTTTTTCCAGATTGACGACGTTTTTGTAAGATAGAAAATCTGGTTTTTAAATTCTTTTTTAACGACTTGCCTGTATGGAATTGTAAAATAAAATGTAGAACCAACGTCTTCGCGCGACTCGACCCAGATTTTTCCACCCATAATACTTAGAAAACCTCTTACAATTGCCAACCCCATTCCTACTCCGGTTGAATATTTATTGTCAATAATATCACCTTTTACAAATTTGTCGAAAATAAATTCCATCTTTTCTTTCGAGATCCCCATGCCTGTATCTTTAACAAAAAATTCGAGCATTTTGTCGTCGCGCAATTTGTAGCCGAATTTAATAATTCCTTCTTCGGTAAATTTTAAAGCGTTTCGAATTAGGTGCGACAACATTTCATTCAGCTTTTCAACGTCAACATAAATATAAGTTTCAGAATCCGAAAGATTTTTTTCGAGGACTAAACGTATTTGGGTTTTTTCTTCGCGATCTTTAATTTTTTGGAAATCGTCTTTTATTTTTTCCAATAAATCATTCAACGGGCATTCGTCTTCTTTTAACTGAATTTGCGAAGCTTCAATTTTTGCAATATTTATAATATCGTTAATGATTAACATTAATTTGCGCGCCGAATGATTGATTGTTTTCGCAAATTTTTCTTTATCTTCATTCGAAATATCTTTGCTCAAAAGCAGTTCGGAAAATCCAAGAATGCCATTCATCGGCGTTCTAATCTCTATAGATAAATTTTTAAGGAACGCATTTTTCAACATATCAGCTTGCAACGCTTTTTCTTTTGCGTGTACAAGTTCTACCTCAATTTTTTTACGCTCTGTAATGTCCGAAGCAACTGCAGCCATACGAATCAACCCACCATGTTCATCGTGCACCGGAAATTCGCGATTCCAAATCCAGCGCACTGCTCCGTCCGGTCGAACAATTCGAAATTCTTCTTCGAACGCTGTTGATTTTTGTAAATCGACATTTTCTAATTTAAATTTCAGTTGCGACCAATCTTCGGGATGCACCCATTCGCGGTGGAAAGTCGGATCAATCTCTAATTCTTTGATCGAGCGTCCAAAAATTCTTTCGAACGACGGACTGACATAAATTAATTTATTATCGATGCTACGAATTAAAAATATATCGTCAATATTTTCGGTAAGTTGTTCAAGTCGCTGTTCGTTTTCGTGTAATACTTTTCCTTGTTCGGCAAAATTATTTATAAGTTGCGCAATCTTTCCAAATTCATTGTCTTTATTTACTAATTTTCGTAAGCCATCTCTATCGTCATTCAAAAGTACAGTCGATAGGCTGCGCATTGGATTAACAGCCCAGCGCAGCAAAATGAAAATTGTAAAAGCAATATAAATCAAATAAAAAATAATAATGTTTATAAATTTTTTATTTGATTCTATCTTTAAATTTTGAAAATATTTTACATCATTCTTGATTGTTATTGTTGCTGTTGTGTCGGTATTAAATGGCGTCGAAACTTGCTTGGAAAATATTGTTTCCCAGTTTTCTCCTCCTTTCTGTAAATCCTGATTTGGTAAAAAAGGCATTTCAATTTTACAATCGGTTATCGATTCTAATTCTTTTATATAACTTTCGCTCCATAACCGTCCTGCAAAGAAGTAGCCTTTATGAGGTTCGATTCTTTTTTTGTCGGTACTCGAATGAATTCCTGCCATGTAAACTTCAATCAAACCCATGTTCGATTGTATATAAAATGGAAATGAATTTTTTTTACCAAGATAATTAGCAAGTTGTTTATTTTCGAGTAATATTTTCGGCGCTTTTTTTCCCGATATTGTAGAAATGTTGTAAACGATTTCCTGTTTGTCATTATAAACCCAAACAAAATCGGTTTTATAAACTGCAAGCGATGTAGCATCGAGATTTATTGCAGCCCAATCTTTATTACCGGTCTGTACAAATTTAACCATGTCGTCCCATTGTGTGTAATCAACAGCAAGGTTTTTAATTGTTTCGCCTTTTAGCCGTGCGACTGTGTTGAAAAGATATTCCTTGCGGTGAATCATTTCTTTGTAGTTGTTGTCTATTTTGACCGTTTCGTCATAATAAACATAAGCAACCGACAATGTTGAAATGACGGAAAAAATGATAATAAAATAGGATAATCTGGTCGAAATTTTCATACCTGTAATGTTTGAAAACGTTCACGTTTTTGTTGTAAATTTCCGGCTATTTGTCTGGATGAAAATTTTTAGTTCTCACTCCAAATCTTACAGAAATCATACCAAAAACTATTTTTTATGATGCTGTCGTTTTTGCGAAATATTTTTTATTGACCCCAGTTCAGGATAAAATTCTATTTGTGTTTTTTTACTGTTTAAATATTTTTTTGGCAACGCCATTACCTGACCAAGTTGCGCAACCGGTATTGTCTGCATCGCTTCGATATGATTGTTGCTGCTGATAATGACATCGGCTTCGTTCGGCAGACGGTAAAAAATTCCTTTTTGTGTTGCTTCCGAGCCTGTAATTCTTCTGATGTCAGTTTGACTGCTGAAAAAATCTTCCAAACCTTTTATCCGAGCATTTTTGTGAACTTCGATGTAATAAGGAACGCCCAACGTATCGGTGCTTTTGCGAAAACCAAGTTCTGCCGAAAAACGGAAAAGAATATTTTTTGTAACGTCGTTAGTTCCTTCGGGAATATAAGTAAATCGGTAGGTGCGCACTTTGCCGACATTTTTGCCGACGAAAAGTTCGAGATAGGATTTTTCGAGTTGGTTCAGTTCGTCAAGCGCAATTTTTAGCGACGGCGCATCGAAATTTTTATCTGACTTACCAGACAATAATTTAAAACGGTTCTGTCGGATTTCGAGAATAAACTCAGCAGCTTCTTCGGCTTTTTCGACCAACGATTTTGCACCAACTTGCACATTCGTTGGTTTGGTTTTGTTGTTTGTGGTGTCACGTTTTGCTTTTCGGTTGACATTTTTTTGACGGTCGAAATACAAATTATCCTGTACCGTAACGTCAGTCAATAAATGTTTGGCAGAATTGATATATGACATTCCAAATGTATCAATAAAATGTTGATATGAAGCATCATTGCTGTTTATCGATTTGATAATTCCGGTTTCAGTCAGGTTTAAATTTTTTATTGGCGAATAAAAACCGAAAGTCTTAATTAAATAAAGATTTTTCGGGTCTGGCTCAGCAACACCGGTCAAACGAATGTCTGAAATTTCGTAAGTCGTGGTGTCGTTCAACGGAACATTTTCGATACTTAATAGTTTAGTTGCATATTGTGCATACGGTCCGGCAATAATAATATTTTCCGACATGTCAACATCAACGGCAATAACCGTTCGCGGAAGTGCATAAACCAATTCGTTTTTCTCAATTGTATTTACGTTTTGCAGATTTATAACTTTAAACGACGCACACGACGTCAGTAAAAGCACAACGCAAATGGTCAAAATGCTGACCGGTTTAATTCTTAATTTCATCGATTAAATTTGATTTTTTGTACTGCAAATTAAGTCTTTTTTTTTATGTTTTGCAAATTGAGTAAACGCAACGTCAATTTAAATTTTTACAATTTTTAAGACTTATATTTGAAATGTCGGAAAAAATCGTTTAATGTCATCAATAAAAACATTACTTTTGCAAAAAATGAATCGTATGAAAACCGTTTTTTTAATAACATTTATTTCAATCATTTTTTTAGTTCAGATTTTAGCGCAAGGTTTGAATACTTCGCGCGTAAATTATACCGATGCCAAAGGGAAAAAACAAGGCGTCTGGAAAAAAAATTATGATAACGGAAAACTGGCTTACGAATGTTTTTTTAAAGACAATAAACCCGTTGGCGAATACAAACGGTTTCACGAAAACGGCAAATTGTCAATCATTATAAATTACGACGACAAAGGTTACAAAGGCGCTGCAAAAGTGTACGACGAAGACGGTAATTTTATTGCTTCAGGTAATTATATTGAACGCCAGAAAGACAGCATCTGGAAATATTATGCGCAAGACAGCGCAGTTATTATGACAGAGAGTTATAAGCTTGGTAAAAAAGAAGGGTTCACAAAAAAATATTTCCTTAACGGCAATGTGTCCGAAGAAATAAAATGGAAAGACGACGTGAAAGACGGAATATGGCGCCAGTATTTCGAAAACGGAAAGAAAAAATTTGAAGTCTTATATAAAAACCAAAAATTGAATGGCATTTTTTATTTGTATTATCCCGATGGCTTTATCGAGCAAAAAGGATTTTATAAAGACGACCTTCGCACCGGCGTTTGGGAAGAATATGACGACACTGCCGAAAGCGCTGTAAAAGAAACTTGCGAATATGTAAATGGCATTCCAAAAAATAAAGATGAACTTGATAAGAAAGAAAATGAATTAATAAAAGCTATTGAAAGAGATAGCAAGTCGCTGAAAGACCCTGAAAAATATATGAATGATCCCGATGCTTTATTTCGCAAATAATGACATGTCAACAAACCAATATTTAATTACAAAAAAACAGAAAAATGTCAGATAAAAAAAGAGTATTGGTTGCAATGAGCGGTGGAATCGACAGCTCAATAACAGCCATGCTACTTCATGAACAAGGTTATGAAATTATCGGAATAACCATGAAAACATGGGACTACGCATCATCGGGTGGCGGCAAAAAAGAAACTGGTTGCTGTTCGCTCGATTCGATTAACGATGCGCGCAATGTCGCTGTTGGTCTCGATTTTCCACATTATATAATCGACATCCGCAAAGAATTTGAAAATTACGTTATCAAAAATTTCGTTGACGAATACATGGCTGGACATACGCCCAATCCTTGCGTACTTTGCAACACACACATAAAATGGGACGCCTTACTGCGACGTGCCGACCAATTGAATTGCCAATACATTGCAACCGGTCATTATGCGCGCAATACTTTCGAAAATGGCAGACATATTCTGGCAAAAGGCGTAGATGTTTACAAAGATCAATCATATTTTTTATGGGGACTTTCGCAGGAAAATCTTGCGCGAACCATGTTTCCGTTGGGTAATTTTAACAAGACGGAAATTTTCAGAATGGCGGCAAAACGCGGTTTCAACGATTTAGTTGACAAACCAGAAAGTTACGAAATATGTTTTGTGCCAGACAACGACTATCGTGGTTTTCTGTCACGCAAAGTTGCCGAAAGCGGTCAATCAATCGACGAAGGAAATTTTATATTAAAAGATGGAACAGTTGTTGGTCGTCATAAAGGTTATCCGTTTTACACCATTGGTCAACGCAAAGGGCTGGAAATTGCGTTGGGCTATCCGGCGTACGTTACAAAAATAAATGTGCAAGAAAATACAGTTGTTCTTGGCGAAAAAGACGAATTGGAAAAAAGCGTTGCCTGGGTGCGCGATTATAATTTAATTAAGTACGCATCGATTCCTTCCGACATGGAAGTTACGACAAAAATACGCTATAAAAATAAAGGAACATTAAGCACAATTCGCGAAATAGATGGAAAAATCAGAATAGAATTTCATCAAAGAGTTTCGGCAATTACACCCGGACAATCAGCAGTTTTTTACGACGGCGACGAAGTTGTAGGTGGTGGTTTTATAGATTACAGCGAATAAAAAATAATTAATTTTCTGGAATGCACATACGTACTTTGCATAAAATTTTAAAAAGCAAATCGAAAGACATAAAAAAAAGGATTTCGATACTTCGCGACGTTTCAATTTTTTCCGAAACCTGCGATCATTTGCTTGGTGTGATTGCATTGTCAGTAAAAGATTTATTGGTGAATGACGGCGACATTATTTTTAGCAAAGGCGACGAAAGTCACAGCATGTTTATTATTGTCGATGGTTCAGTAAAAGTACATGATGGCGATTTTACTTTTACGAAGCTTGGCGCAGGAAAAATTTTCGGCGAATTTTCGTTGGTTGATGCTGCCGTCAGGTCAGCAACGGTAACTGCATTGGAAAGGACAGAACTGCTCGAACTTGATGACAAAACGTTTTACAAAATTTTGTCTAACAATATTGAAATTACAAAAGGCGTTTTGAAAGCCTTGGTAAATCGTGTACGCGACAAAGACAAACTCGAAGAAGAATTGGTTTTGCGTAACGACGAAATTCTACGTCAAAAAGAAGAAATTGAAGCACAGCGCGACGAAATAGAAACTCAACGCGACGAAATAGAAGCGCAACGCGATTTTGTAATCAACCAACGCGACAAAATAGCCGATCAAAACAAAGAAATTACCGACAGCATTTATTACGCCAAACGGATTCAAAATGCTATTCTACCAACCAACGATGTGTTGGCAAAACTTTTTCCTGAGAATTTTATTTTCTATAAACCGCGCAACATTGTCAGTGGCGACTTTTACTGGATTTCGGAAGTCAAAGATTTTGGACTTTCGAAAGACGAAATTTCCAGTTCGAACAAAGTTATTATTGCAGTTGCCGATTGTACCGGTCATGGTGTGCCCGGTGCATTTATGAGCATGTTGGGTATTGCCTTGCTCAATGAAATAGCAAATGGCGTTGTGCACAAAAACGCAGGCAGTATTTTAGATCAGTTACGTCGCAAAGTAAAATATTCGCTGCAACAAACCGGCAAAGAAAACGAAGCAACAGATGGAATGGATGCCGTGCTTTGTATGATTGACAAGTCAACCAATAAAATTCATTTTGCAGGCGCATACAATCCATTGTTTATTGTCAAACATAAAAAGCACGACAACACACAACTCGAAACGCTTTTGAAAGAATCGCTGTTGAAACATCCGGAACCGTTGACAAATGACAATCATGTTTTGTTCGAAATAAAATCAGATAAAATGCCAATTGGAATTCATTACCGCGAAAAAGAAAATTTTACAAATTTCGAAATTCAATTGCAAAAAGGCGACACGATTTATCTTTTTTCTGACGGTTATATGGATCAGTTTTCGGAACAACAGCGACGAAAATATTTATCGAAAAATTTTAAAGAACTACTTTTGTCAATACAAAATTTATCGATGCTGCAGCAAAAAATTGCTTTAGAAGACGAATTTAATCGTTGGAAGGGAAACTTCCATCAGATAGATGATATTTTGGTTATGGGAATCAAATTTTAACAAAAATAATTTACGCATGAAAAAAAAAATTATCAACATTTTTTTGCTGCTTGTCATTTTTAATTTCGGCGCAAAAAGCAACAGTTATGGTTTTAAATTTCAGTCTGGTCAACAAAAAACCGGTGATACATTACATGAGTATTATAAAAATTCGTTAAAAAAGTCGGCGATTATTTCGGGTTCTTTACTCACCGGAGGTTTAATAATGTTTAGTAATCCGGTTTATGACCGTCATAATTTTCAAATCGATTTTAGAAATCTGTATCCAACTTTCAATTCGCATATCGATGATTATTTGCAATTCAGTCCATTGGCAATAATGTACGGTTTAGATTTGTCCGGCATCAAACCAAGAAATAATTTTATCGAGCAAACAATTATTTCTGTCAAAGCAGAAATATTTGCAATAGCCGTAAGCTATGCTTTGAAATATAGCACGCACGTTATGCGACCTGACGGTAGCAATAGTCAGTCATTTCCATCTGGTCACACAACACAGGCTTTTATGGCTGCAACAATGTTGCACGAAGAGTTTGGTCAAAACAATATCGGCATTTCGATTGCTGCATTTGGTCTTGCAACAACAACCGGCGCTATGCGTATGTGGAATAACAAGCATTGGATTTCGGATGTTTTGGCTGGCGCTGCTTTCGGATATTTTTTTACGGAGCTGGCTTATTACACGCACCGTTATAAATTTTCGAAAAGAAAAAATGACAAAATAACTTTGTTGCCATATTATAATAATCAAACATTTGGTTTAGCTGCGACATTTGGTTTGTAATTTGTTAGAAATTTTTGTCAAACATTAGTTTGACCTTGCGGAACATCCATTGGTAAATTATTCTTGGTTTAAAAATAAAATTGATTGTTAGTTAACTTATTAAAAAAAAATTCTGTAAAACAACCAAAAACAAATTGTTTAAAAACTTAAATAATACTATTTTTACAATTTAAATAATACATTGAATGAAGGTTAAACTTCGTATAGCACTCATTTTAACCATCGCTGTTTTAATTTCAGGATGCACAATAAGTAAAAAAAACTTACTGAATCCTGAATTAAAAAAAGGTGAAATAGACTTGCATTTATGGAACTTTAGTCAGCAAGGCGAAGTAAACCTTAACGGTGAATGGGAATTTTATTTTCACAAACTCGACAGCGAAATAGATACACTACTTTTACCAACCGACAAAACATTTATTAATGTACCATCAACATGGGACAACAAAAATTTAAGTGGACAAGGTTATGGTACATATCGTTGCAGAATTATTTTACCTTTCAATTGTACGAGCTTATGTATTCGCATCCCGTCAATTTCTACTGCCTATAATTTCTATTGTAATAAAAAACTGGTTGGTCGTGTTGGAAATGTAGGAAGAACAGCGCAGATTAGTAAACCGCAATTTTTACCGAGTATTTATCAACTACCCAAAGCCGATACATTAGATTTGACAATTGAAGTTTCCAATTTCAATTACAAAAAAGGCGGTATTTGGGAAGAGTTAACCATCGACGACTGTACTACATTACACAACCAGTTGATAAAAAAATATTTTATTGACGCATTCCTGACAGGTTCACTAATCATCATGGCGTTGTATCATTTGGGCCTTTATATTTTACGCCGACGCGACAAATCGCCTGTTTACTTCGCCGGACTTTGTTTTTTCACAGTATTAAGATTACTCTCGCAAGGCGAAGATATTCTTGTTCAATTTATACCCTCGCTAAGTTGGGAAATTTTTATAAAAATCGAATTCATTTCATTTTTTCTGTTGCCGGCATTAGGTAGTTTATTTGTATCAAGATTATTTCCCAAAGAGTTTTCGAATAAAATCTTGTACACAATTTTAGTAGTATCAAGTCTGTGGACTTTGTACGCATTAATTTTCGACGCGCTATATTCATCTTATGCAATATTACCATATCAAATAATTACAGTCATTATTCTTGTCTATTTATTTTTTGTGATAATTAGTGCAGTTTTTAAAAAACGTGAGAATGCAACCTATGTATTATTTGGATTTGTAATAATTTTCGTTTGTACATTAAACGATATGCTTCTTACACATAATTTTATAAACAGTATTTACATTGTTCCTTATGGAATTTTTATTTATTTTTTCGTTCAATCTTATGTATTAACCCGACGCTTTTCCGATGCGTTTTCACAAGTCGAACAACTGTCGGCAAAATTGGTAACTGTCAATATCGACCTTGAACATAAAGTAAACGAACGAACATCGGAACTGGTGCAACAAAAACTTGAACTTGAAGTTGTACATACAGATATAACCGCAAGTATAAAATATGCACAGCGCATACAAACGGCAGTCTTACCATCTCCCGACGAAATTTCCGGTATATTCAAAGACAGTTTTATTTTGTTTAAACCCAAAGACATTGTTAGCGGTGACTTTTATTGGTTTAAGAGTATTTACAATTATATATTGTTTGCAGCTGCCGACTGTACCGGGCATGGCGTTCCGGCTGCATTGCTAAGTATGATGGGAATTGTTTTCTTTAACGAAATAACTTCGAAACGCGATTTGTTTTCGCACGGCAAAACTTTATTGGCAAACGAAATTCTGAATAAAATGCGTGAGAAAGTAAAGTCCACCTTGCGACAGACCGGTAAAGAAGAAGAAAATAAAGACGGTTTCGATATTGCTTTTGGGATTGTAAATATAGAAACGCTCGAATTGCAATTTTCCGGTGCAAACAGTCCACTCTACATTGTCCGTGTCGATAAAAATAAAGATTCAGATTTACCATTGGTCGAACGCCTCGACTTTATTGAATTGATACCGGATAAAATGCCAATAGGAATATTTATTCAGGACAGCCGTCCATTTACAAACCAAGTTGTACAATTACAAACCGGCGATGCAATCTATTTGTTTTCAGATGGCTATTGCGACCAGTTTGGCGGTCCCAAAGGACGCAAATTTTACAGCAGCCGATTTAAACGTATCCTTACAGAAAATTTCGAAAAATCGATGACTGAGCAACAGGAAATACTCGAAACAAATCATACAGAATGGAGGGGCTCTAACGAACAAATCGACGATATTTTAGTAATGGGAATTCGTGTAAATTTTGACAGCAAAAATTTATACTATTATAATTGGAAAGGTTTGACAATTCTTGTTGTTGACGACGACGAAGTTGCGTTTAATCTGATTGTCGGTTATTTGAATTTTACCGGTGCAAATTTTGTTTACAGAGAAAATGGCAAACTTGCAGTCGAATATGTCGAAGATAAACAACATGCCGATATAATTTTGATGGACCTTGACATGCCGGTAATGGATGGTTTCGAAGCAACAAAACTAATCAAAACCATTGGCGAAAGAATACCGGTAATAATTCTCACTGCAGTTACCGTTCCGTATGACAAATTCCGCAGTTTCGAAGCCGGTTGCGACGATTACATAATAAAACCCGTCAAGCAAAGAGAATTGCTTGTTACTATCGATAAGTATTTATAATATTAAAATCTGAAGTCTGCCCAGAAAAATTTTGGACGAAATAAACTGGAATAAATTTTGTATATGTATTTTATTGCAAAGCGAATTTGTTAATAATACTTGTAAAATTTAAAATAAAATAATTAACTAAATTCGATTTTTTTTAGTCGGGAAATAAATGTAATTTTGCAATGTCAAATAATTAGATTTGACCGAAACATTTTTTTCTTTGTTTTAGAACGTTTACAAATTTTAATTTTACAAGGCTATGGAAGAGTTGGAACTTTCAATTCGACAGACTGAACCGGATGTAATTATTGACCACAACAATAATTCGCTAAGGATTTCTGGAGTTTCATTTCCGGCAGACGCGCGTGCTACTTTTGACCCAATTTTTACTTGGTTAAACGATTTCGTACCTAAAACGGTCAAACCAATTTTATGCGAATTTGATTTTGAATTTTTAAACAGCACGTCGAGTAAAATGTTGTTCGAGATTCTTTATTCCATTAGGCAATACGAAGAAGAAGGACGTAAAGTAAATATTAAATGGATTTACGAAAAAGGTGATCTTGACATGAAAGAATATTGCGAAGATATTGCGGATATGTTGAAAATGGATATTGAAATGATTGAAAAATAATTTGATTTATAAAATCAGAAATTTATTACTTTACAAGATTGCCATTCCTGTATTTTGTTTTCTCTTGCAGGTTACCTTTTTCATCATAAAACCAAACCGGACCATCATAAATACCATTTACAAAAGTAATTTGTTTCGATATTATGCCATTATCATTATAAAATTTCCAAAGACCATTTTCGACATCATTTTGGTAAACGCCCTTTTTGATAAGTATTTTGTTTTCATTGTAAAAAAACCACTTACCATCAGCCATTCCTTTTTTGTAAGAGCCGTATTGTTTTAAATTACCGTTTTCAAAATATACATTCCATAAACCATCATAAAGATTGTTAACAAAATAACCTCGCGTATATGGTTTGCCATCAGGATAAAAACTTTGCCAAAGTCCGGTTCTTGCATTATTTTTATAGTAACCAATCTCGAGCAAGGTATCGTTTCTGTGAAATTCTTTATAAAGACCTTCTATATTATTATTTATGTAAATACATGTATTCATTACATGACCGTTTTCATAAAACGAAATAAAATTTCCATTGAGCATGCCGTTTTTATAAATGCAAATCCGTTCACGTTCTCCGTTTTGGTAATAAACAAATAAAGTATCAATAAATTTGTCGCCAATTTTTTTTCCTCGGTAATTCAATGGACCTTCGTCATAATACATTTCCCACGAACCGTCTATCCAATTATTCTTGTAATTGACTTTTGCTTTAATTTTGCCGTTCGCACCATAATTAATGCAGACACCATTCAAGGCATCGTTGATATAATAAAACTCATTTTCGACTACGCCGTTTTCATAATAAGTAACCAACTGTCCATCTAATTTGTTATTGACGTAGCTCCCTTTAGATTTAAGAAAACCAATTTCGTTAAACGTCAGATATTCGCCATTTTTTTTACCTTGACTAAATGTTATCTTGCTTTTAATTTTACCCGACGCATAATAAATATTCCAAACGCTATCTAAAAGATTATTGCGAAAATTACCCTCCTGCATTTTTAGTCCAGTTCTGAAAAAGAAAATATATCTTCCATTTTTCAAAGTATCCTTTCCTTTTATAATGGCAGTATATTTTTTTTTGATTTCCTTTCGCTCAACTTTATTATAATAAGTAACTACAGTATCAAACTGAGCAAAAAGTGCGGTCTGGCTGTAGATTGCAAGCAAAAAGAAAACAATAAATTTCATAACGCTTTCGAAGTGTGTGTAAAGAAATTTTTAATGTACATCGATAGTTATTTGTGTGCCTTCTAAAGTTGTTTTACTTCCATAATCAAGTATTGCTGACAAAGCATATTTACCGGCTGGAAGATTTCGGGAAATATTCAAATTGACAATGCGTGTGGCTTGCGGATATGCTTCGACTGAAACAGAATTGTAAATTTTTTCATCGGCAGTTATTATGTTTGCGGCAACCAGATAAACTTTGCAGTTCATAATTTTTTCTCCTTTGTTTTCAAGGGTCGCCTGAAATTTGCGTAATGTATCGGCGCCTTGTGTAACTTCTAATAAATTGTAAATTTTGACAACGCTGGGAGGCGCAGACGCCGGAGATTGATAAACGTACAATGCAATTTGAGGACTTACTTTGACACCTGCCCCAAGTCCTTTATCTACAGCAAACGAAGTCTGTTCCTTTGACGGTTGAATAAATAACACGCCCCATTTCGACGAAAAATCATCACTCGGTGCCTGAAACGAAATTTTTATTTGAATGTCTTGATTCGGTAAGGCTTCAGCTAACAGCGGATTTATTGAAAGATAGTTAATAATAGAATTTTTGTTTGTTCCCGCCTTTTGAAATGTTATTTGTCCTGTGTTCGAAATTGTATAATCGCCCGTAGTAACAGAATAACTCGTGTTTTTATTTGCATGGTTCTTAATCGATATAGTTTTAGTCTGACTTTCGCCAGGGTCGGCGCTGAAAAATAATTTTACCGGCGCGACTTCGAAATCCTGTGCATTTAAGAGCGTAAAATTTGTCGAGAAAATTATAATAAAAATTATGTAACGAATGATTTTCATACTCATAAATTTGATATACATTTTAAAGATATATATTTTGGTTTAATAAAATTGTTTCAGTTTACAAAATTATTAAATTAATTGAATCGACAGTAAAAAATATAAAAAAACAAAAAAAAGTTAATAAAGCTGCAAAAATTTAGTCAGTTAAAAAGAAAAAAATTAAATTTGCCATTTGGCGTTTATTTCTAATATAAAAGAACGTAACAAAAATAAATGTTGCAAATACTTAAAATACAAAAATATAAATTTCTATTTGGATTTTTATTGCTGCTGATTTCAACACCTGTCTTGTCGCAACAAGACAGAACCTTACCGGCAGATAAACAATCTAAGATAGATGAATATATACAAGCGTCAGGCGAAAGTGAGAAAAGCGGTGATTATAAAAAAGCAGCTTCATTTCTGACTAAATCGGCTATTATCAGTTGGAAAAATGGCGCACCAAATAAAGCGCTTCAGTTTTTTCAGAAAGCCATTAACTTGCACGAAAAAATCAATAATCTAAATGACATCAAAGCTATTTATAGCAATATGGGCGTAATCAGCACCGAAATTGAAGATGTTGACAAAGCTATAGATTATTTTAACAAGAGTTTACAAATTAGACGCAAAATTGGAAAGACTGATGATATTGCATCAGGCATAATTGACTTAGCTTATGTGCTGCAATTATCAAAAAAATACGATAAAGCTATTGCTAATCTCAAAGAAGCCTTGCCATTGGCACAGAGCATTAAAAATGATAATCTTGTTTTAAATTGTTACAATGCACTAAGCAAATGTTATGAAAATTTGAACAACCAAAAATTAGCAGCAGAATTTTCAGATAAATATAAAACGTATCATTCGCAGATTGAGAATGAAAGCAAAGAAAATGTCGTCAAACAAAAGGAAGTCGAGAAAAAGATAGAGATTCAGAAAATTGAAACAGAAAAGCAGAAAAAGGAAAAAGAACTAAATACCGAAATCAACCAAAAAGAAAAAGCGATTGATACGTTAAAAGAAAGGACAGATTCTTTGTCAATATTGCAACGCAATCAAAAGCTGGCTATCGATTTATTGAATAAAGACAAAGTGCTGCAAGAAACAAAATTGCGCGAACAAGACGCAATTCAAAAGCGACAACGCACCTTTATTATTTCGTTGATTGTTGGCGCATTTTTATCAATAGTTGTTATTTTTCTTGTAATCAGAAATTCTTTCCAACGCCGAAGAGCAATGAAACAATTAGCTTCGCAAAATCAGGAAATTATCCTTCAGAAAAATGACATTGATGCCAAAAATGAAGAATTGAATGTCGCATTAAGTAAAATTGAAAAACAAAATAAAGAAATAAATGCAAGTATAAATTATGCAAGCCGCATACAACAAGCGATTCTTGAACCGGTGGACAAATTACAAAATTTTTTGCCGGAATCGTTTATCCTTTTCCGGCCAAAGGATGTTGTTAGCGGCGACTATTATTGGTTTAACCAGATTATCAATATACCCGATTCAAATGACAATGAAAGCATCGAAGAAATCCAAAGTAAAATAAGACGAAACACCATTATTTCAGCAATTGATTGTACTGGTCACGGTGTTCCGGGAGCATTACTTTCGATGATAGCAAATAATCTCCTGTATCAAATAGTTGTCAAAGATCAGGTAATCGAAGCTAACCTTATACTCGATGAACTAAACAATGGTGTACGGAAAATATTAAAACAAGATGTAACCAAAAGCCGCGATGGTATGGATATGTCTATTTGCATCGTCAAGGAAGACGATGGTGTGGTTGAATATGCCGGAGCACGCAGTCCGTTGGTATATATCAAAAATAACGAACTTATGCATATTAAAGGCGACATACAAGGTATTGGAGGTTTGCAAGTATCAAACGAACGAAGATATACAAGTTATAAAATAGAAATTGACACCGATACACAATTTTATATTTTTTCAGACGGATTTGCAGATCAATTTGGTGGGGACAAACAAAAAAAATTAATGTCAGCACGGTTTCGCGATGTATTATTCGAGACACACAATTATAATATGGCAGATCAACGCCAACAGATAAGCGATTTTTTTGATCACTGGAAAGGAAATTATGAACAGGTTGATGACGTATTAGTGATAGGTTTTAAAGTACCAAAATTAAAGTCATCCTACGATAATCTTATCATTCAGGATTTATAAAAATAAAAAATTCAGTCTGAAAATTAGCACCAAAACTATAATTTTAACAATCGCGCAAAAAATCTATTAATTATTTTTATTAATCTTAAAATAGTTATATATTTGTTTAGAATTACTAATCTAAAATATTATGAAAATGAAAAAATCAATCTTTTTCTTGTTAGCAATTATATTTGCTATAGAGTTTGCAAAAGCTCAACCGGTGTCTGACAATGCTGTGATACCAATGTCTGTAACTTTAAATTCGATATTACGTTTAAATGTAAGTTCTGGTGGAAATATTGAATTTGTTGTGAACACCATTGATCAATATACAACTGGTATTCCCAATGGTGCACGTTACACCACTAAATTTTCTGTAGCTTCGTCTATCGACTTTATTGTCGATTTATACGCTGAAGACGCAACGTTTATGAACGCTGATGGTGCCGGAACAATGCCATTGGATAATGTGGGATATTATGTTGTTATAGACGGAGGCGGTCATGATGGTACCAATTGGAATATTCCATACGATCAGGGAGGTTCTCCGGCAGTATTAGGATTGTTAACCAATACAGCCGATCCTATCATTACATCAATAGATAATAATGGTGCAGGTAACACAACACAAAATGCTTGGGAAATTCAATGGCAATTAGCTACAAATGCTGTTACAGCAGTTAACGCAACAGGACTTTCATTACTTGCGCAAAGTTTAAAAGATGGAAGATACACTACGAATGTTTTCTTAGTACTGAAACCACTTCATTAGTATTATAAAGACAATATGATATTTTGTACAATAATTATGAATACACTCTAGCGAGGTTGAGGGCTATTTTATTTATATATGTTCAAAAAATTTGGTTATGCGATAATTACAATAATCATAAAAAAAGTTATCATCATACTTTTGCTATCGAATTGCGTTTTAGTGAAAAGTCTTATTTTCTCACAAACACCCAGTTTGAGAGTGTCGATGCTTAGTGGTGCAAATGTTGATTTTATTTTCAATTCATTACAAAAATATGAAAGCGGTATAAGCTACCCGAATTATACAAAAATCGGTGTGAAATATGTGCGTCAACCATTGCCATCAGGTTCAGACACTACATGGATTATGCAATTTTATGCAAACACGCCTACCATTATTGGTAGCGGTACAAATTATTTAGACTTAGATGTAATAAAATTAACTGCTGTTTATCAATCCGAAAAAGACAGCGCGTATTTATCATCAGCCTATCAGACATTAGTGAAAAATGGTAAGAGAGGCGATTTTAACAGTAATGTTGTTACAATATCCTACGAATGCGGTATTACGAATACTTTACTTTATAAAAAACCGGATTTTTATACAGTTGATATAATTTTAGTTTTTTCAGCCCCGTGAAGTACATGCAAAGTTATTTTAAATCTTCGATTGAAGAAAATTTAAATTTTACTGCCGTACAAATCGCTTAGACTGGCAAATCACAAGAATTTACTGCTGATAGAAATTTATAATTTTATAACCGCTAAAATGTTATTTATAATTAACGTTTACTGAATATTTCAATAAAATAAGTTTAATTTGCTTTTGAAATTCTGAATTTATAAAATTACTTTATTAATTGTGTTATCTTTAAAACAATAAACGACTTGTATAATTTTCAGGCGGAATACCATGTATTCATTTATCTATAAAACGTAATTGCTAAAATAATTTTCGAAATTATTTTAGCAATTTAAGTTTATATAAATTAGAGATTTGATTTTGAATTTTGGTAAATTTGCTTTACGAATTTATTGAAAAGATATAATGAATAGTTGTATTATCCAAATATCAATAATTTCAAATTCCCTGAAACACGGTATTTCGCTTTGGAAGTATTAATTTTGAATTTGAATTCGACACAAATGGAATTCCTTTGAAATATTTTGATACCGTTTTGAAAAAATTCTAATAATTGAAGTCGAAAAATGTAAATTGGTTTATAAATTGCAATTATAAAAATTTGCGCAAATTAATATTAATTAAAAATACCTTATGCTCAAGATAATAACAAAAATATCAATTACTGTTCTCAACAGTATTTTATTTTTGTTATTATCTTTAAATGCAAATGGACAAGTCAGCACCATCAGCAAAACATCTAACGAAAACTCGTCTGACTTTGATATTCATTTCCTTAAACATAAAATAATAACCAAACCTGAAACTACTGTTTTCAATCCTTTAATTATAAAAAACAAGACATCAAAAACTGCAACTATTTCATTAAACATAACTGTTCCTTATGGCTGGCTATTGATAAATCAAAACGACATGCAAGTTGTAATTAAGGCACAAGATTCGGTTATTATTCCCGTTCGTTTTGCACTCGCAAAAAATGTTAAAGGAGAAATCGGTTATGCAGTCGTCGCAAATTTGCTTAACGAAAAAGGACAAAATATAACATCCGAATATTGTTTTATTCAGGTACCAAAAATATCCAATTTAAAAATCAGTAAAATCAGTAGATTCGAGTACATAGATAAAAAAACCGAAACCGCCAAATTTTTCATTTCCTTTTCGAACAAAGGAAATACCGACGAATTAATTACCCTCGAACTTAACTTACCCGACGAAGTAAACATGATTGGCGCTGTGAACAATTACTATAATGTCGCGATAAGTATTCCGAGTAACACCGATACAACGTTTCGTTTCAGTGCAACCAAAAAACCGTTTACAGAAATGGCGACAAACAAACTGTATAAAATTAATCTGAAAGCATCAAACCGCGATTACAGTTTTCAACAATTCATCTGGTTAAAAAATATCGATTTTGAATTTCGGAATGAAATACCAGAAAATTATAAAACTTTCATAGTAGAACTGACAGCACAAAATCTTTTTAGTGCAGAAAAAACATCATACCGGCTTTTTCTCGACGGCAATTATCTGCTTAAACACAATAGAGGCATTGAATATTATTATCTGGGAAGTCTTGATAACAACCAAACTTCGGTAAATAACAGTAGGATGTTTGTTACATATAACGATAATAATAAATTTAAACTGACTTTGGGCGATTTAACGTCAAGTCCGGGACTTACAAATTACGGCAGAGGAATACAGACGCAATATTCCGACAAATATTTTGGAGCCGAAGCCTTTTATTCGAAAAGCACCTTATCGGACATTTTCTATTATGGTGGGCAAATAACATTAAAGTTAAATAAAAACACTCTCGAAACAGGCGTTATTTATACAGAAAATAAAGTACAAAAAACATCGGAACAGTTAGGATACGTTGGATATGCATTAACTTTTTTAAAGAATCAACGTATCAATGGACGAATAGGATTAAGTACTGACGATGGTAACAATATTTTTGCGAAACATAATGGTCTCGGTTATAATTTCAGCATATATTCAATAATCGATGGTTTCAAAATAAATGTTACAAATAATTATGGAAATCAATTTTATACCGGAGCTAATCATGGCAAATTTGATTTGCGTGGTATCCTTCAATTTCCAACAAGCCTTAACAAATTCGTACATTTCGATGTAATCATTCAAAATTATAATTCAGCACCGTTTTATAAAGACACAACCGGCAGTCTGAAATATATGAAATATAGCA
>Ga0265327_10001569_pt1 | contig 27986 bp, 27 predicted proteins | sample 41621metaG_FD_202089 | JGI IMG/M metagenome (GOLD analysis project Ga0265327, IMG submission 202089) | Rhizosphere microbial communities from Carex aquatilis grown in University of Washington, Seatle, WA, United States - 4-16-21 metaG | ecosystem: Host-associated > Plants > Roots > Rhizosphere...
GGCGCCATCAAGAACAACATCCCGGGCATCGACGCCGACTGCGGCGGGGCCTGCGCCTGCGCCACCTGCCACGTCTATGTGGCGGACGCCTGGCTGGCCAAGACGGGCGAGAAGTCGGCCATGGAGGAGTCGATGCTGGACTTCGCCGAGAACGTCGAGCCGAACTCGCGCCTGTCCTGCCAGATCAAGGTGACCGACGCCCTCGACGGCCTCGTCGTCACCATGCCGGAAAGCCAGCACTAGGCGCCGGATTCGCGGCCTTAGCCAGACCCAAGGCCGCCCGCCCCGCACGGGCGCGGCGGTCTTTGTCTTGTCGCGCTAGAACAGTTCCGGCCGACCCGTGCTCTGGGCGGCTTCCGGCAGGTGGCAGGTGAAGGCGGCGCCGTTGCCCGGCTCGCTCTCCAGCGCCACCCAGCCGCCGTGCAGCTCGACCAGCGACTTGACCAGCGCCAGGCCCAGGCCCGGCCCGCCGCGCTCCTGACCGACGAAGCGGTCGAAGATGTGCGCCTGGACGTGGAAGGGGATGCCGCGGCCGGTGTCGGACACCTGCAGCCGGACCTCGCCCACCGCCTGGCGCGCCGACAGGGTGACCTGGCCGCCCGGCGGGGTGTGGCGGATGCCGTTCTCCACCAGATGGTCCAGCACCTGGCCCAGGCGCCGGGCGTCGCCGCGGATCAGGCCGGCGTCGGCCTTGGGGTCGACGATCAGCGCCACGCGGCCGACCTCGGCCTGGCCGGACCAGCGCTCGGCGACCTCGGCCATCAGGGTGGTGACGTCCACGTCCTCGACGTCCAGGGCCAGTTCGCCGGCGTCGATCTCGGCCATGTCGAGCACGTCGTTGATCGAGCGGGCGAGCTGGGTCGCCGCCGCGCGCACCGCCGCCACATGGCCCTTGGCGCGGTCGCTGAGCCCCTCGGAGCCGCGCTCCAGCAGCTCCGAGTAGCCGATGATCGTCGTCAGCGGCGTGCGCAGCTCGTAGGAGACGCTGCCCACGAACTCGCGCTTCAGCCGCTCGGTCTCGGCCAGGGCGGCCTCGCGGTCGCGCAAGGCGCCTTCCAGGCGGCGGGTGTCGGTGACGTCGGCGAAGCCGATCAGGGTGGCGCCGTCGGGCAGGGGACGGGACTGGTAGGCGACGATGCGGCGGTCGGCGGTTACCACCTCGTCCTCCACCGGCGCCCGGGCCTTGGGGTCGGGATCGGTGATGCGGGCCTTGAGGTCGCGCCAGAACTGCATGTCGTGCAGGCGCGGCACACACAGCTCGGCCACGGCGTCGAAGTCCGCGGCGTGCTGAAGCTGGTCGGCGGCCACGTTCCAGAACCGCTCGAAGGCCTCGTTGTGCAGCTTCAGGCGACCGTCGGAGCCGAACACGGCCACGGCGTCGGTGAGCTTGTTGAGGGTCGCCTGCTGGACCTGGATGAGCTGGTTGAACTGGGTCTTGAGGCGAAGCTCCGGCGTAATGTCCGAGAAGATCATCAGGAGGCCGCCCTGCGGGTGCGGCTGGCTCATCACGCGCAGGGTGCGTTCGCCGGGCAGGGGCCAGATCTGCTGGTCGCTGGGGGCGAGCTTCTCGTAGCGGGCCAGCTCGGCGGCCTTGAAGGAGGCGTAGTCCACCGTCTCGGGCAGGCGCCGGCGCAGGCGCAGGCGGTCGAGCAGCTCGGCGTGGGTCGGGCGCTCGGAGAGGAAGGCCGGCTCCAGCCCCCACAGCTCTGCGAAGGCGGTGTTGGTGAAGCTGATGCGCTTCTCGCGGCTGAACACCACCACGGCGTCGGCGATCAGGTTCAGGGTCTGGTCGTGCGAGGCGATGTGGCGGCGCAGGACCTCGCCGGCCTCCTCGGCCTCGGTGACGTCCTCGGTCCAGACCCCGACGCCGCCGGCCTCCAGCGGCTGGACGGTGATGCGGAAGGCGCGGCGGCCCTTGGGATGGTTGATCCAGCGCACCGCCTCGCGGCGCTCGCCGGCGGCGATGGCCTCGCGGGCCTGGGCGGCGACGCCGGGATCGAAGGTCAGGCCCTTGGCGATGGCCGATTCCAGGGTCTCGGCCCCGACCGCCTTGAGCCAGGCCTTGTTGACCCAAAGGGGCGAACCGTCGGCCGAGCCGACCCAGGTGGGCTCGCCGTGGGCGTCGATGAAGGCGGCCAGGCGCGCGGCGGTGGGCAGGCCGGCCTCGGAGGCGGCGATGGCCGACAGGCGCAGCCAGGCGATGGCCCCGGCCGAACGGCCCTCGACGGAGACGCCGCCCTTCACGCCTCGGGTCTCGAAGGCGCAGGGCTCGCCGCGGGTGAAGAGGGCGTTGAGGCGCCGGGCGTGCTCGGGATCGCTGCGGGCCAGGGCGTCGGTGACCGCCTGGGGATCGGCGCCGGTCTGGCCCAGCACCGCGGCGCAGGCGGCCAGGCTGTCCTCGCCGGCGATCAGGCTGGCGACGCCGCCCTCGATGGCCACCAGGGCGGTGTCGAAGGCCTCGGCGGAGGCCTGGGTGGCGGCCGAGCGCCGCTCGGCTGCGGTCAGGCGGGCGCCCTGGGCGGCGAGCCGGGCGTCGGACGCGCGCCGGCTGGCCAGCGCCCACAGCGTCGCGCAGATCGCCAGGCTCACCGACCCGAGGGCGGCTGCCAGGATCAGGTCTTGCGGCGTCATCCAGCCTCGGTCCGAATCAGAACCCCCAAAGTCGCCGTCCACCATAGGCGAGGGCAGGCGCAATTGGCGACGGCATTGGGTCGCGGCGGCGTTGAAATCGACCAGGGCCGCAAAGACGATTCCGCCGCGCCGCGGGTCGGCGCACAATGAGGCGATGAGCGCCATCCTGTACCCTGTCGCCCCGGACGCCGAGACCGCCCTCAACGCCCCGCTGGGCCGGGCCGGGCGCGAGCGCGACGCCGCCGCCCTGGCCGGCGGGGCGGCCGTGCGCTTCATGTCTGAAGCGGTGGGTCCGACCTTCGACACCCGCGAGGCGGCGCTGGACGCGCATGCCGGGCGGATCGAGGACGACCGGCCGGGCCGCCAGAGCGCCCTGCCGCCGGAAGACCGCTATTGCCTGCTGCGCGAGGTGGTGCGGGGCGCCGAGGGACGTTGGCCGGCGCTGACCCCGTTGACGCCGGCGTTCGAGGACGGCCGCCGCTGGCCCGCGCCGGCCACCCAGCCGCGCCTGCCCACGGCCTGGCGGCTGTCGGTGAGCTATTGGCGCGTCCAGACCGAGCGGGAAGCGGCCGAGCAGGCCCGCCTGGCGCGCAAGTCCGCCAGCGGCGCCGAACGGAAGGGCGAGGACCTGCGCACCCTGGCCTCGGAGCCTCTGCGGCCGGTGCGCCCGCAGCAGCCGCTGGACATCGGCCTCTTCGAGGTGCGCCCGCCCGAGGCGCCCGACACCCTGATCCCGGACGAGTGACCCTGCGATGAGCGACGCCCCCGACCGCTGGAGCGGCGCGGCCGCCCCGTCCCTGGACGACCTGGCGGCCCTGGCCGAGGCCGCCTTCAAGTCCCTGCCCGCCGCGGTGCGCCAGGCCGCCGGCGAGGTGGTGTTCCGACTGGACGACTTTCCGGCCGAGGCCATGCTGGACGAGCTGGGCATCGAGGACGCCTTCGAGCTGACCGGACTCTACCAGGGCGTCGACCGCATCCGCCGCTCGGTGTGGGATCCGGTCCCGGAGGCCTCGCGCATCTTCCTGTTCCGCCGGCCGATCCTGGACGAGTGGGCCGAGCGCGGCGACGTCACCCTGAGCGAGCTGATCAGCCACATCCTGGTGCATGAGATCGGTCACCACCTGGGCCTTTCGGACGACGACATAGACGCCCTGGAGGCCCAGGCGGACTAGGATTCCCAGCCGCCGCGAACCGTGCCACCGTCCCCGCAGGCGCGGGCGCGAACGACGCCCGCCGGGGGAGAGAACCAAATGCACAGCCTCGTGGCGATCGTGACGCTTCTGGCGTTGCTCCTGTACTTCTTCATGAGCCTGCGGGTGGGCCAGGCGCGCGGCCAGTACAAGGTCGAGGCGCCGGCGACCAGCGGCCATCCGGACTTCGAGCGGGTCTTCCGCGTCCACGCCAACACCCTGGAATGGCTGCCGATCTTCCTGCCGTCCCTGTGGCTGTTCGCCATCGCCTGGAACAACGACCTGGTGGCGGCGATCGTCGGAGTGGTGTGGATCGTCGGCCGGGTCCTCTACATGACCGGCTATTCCAAGGCGGCCGCCTCGCGCAGCACGGGCTTCGGCATTCAGGCCCTGGCCACCGGGGTGCTGCTGTTCGGGGCCCTGGGCAAGATCGTCTGGATGGCGATCCAGTCCGGCGGGATCTGATCTGTCAGCACTGCCGGCGGACGGCTGCCAAGTTCCTGTATTTACGACAGTTTTACGAATCGAGGCGGACCGTTAACCTCGCGAGTCGGCGCCATTCCGGTCGCCGGCCGCGGGGGCTCCGCCATGACCCAGTCCGACCTTGTGCGCCAGCTCGGCGGTGAACGCCTGACCACCGCCGAGGTGCTCTACTACATGCCCGACCATCCGGCGCTGCTGCAGCGTTTCCTGTGGCAGACCCTGGACTTCGCCCCGGGCTTTCCCCGGGTGCACAAGTTCCTGGACTTCTGGCGCGCCGAGATCGACGCGGTGATCCATTCGGTGACGGTCAGCGCCGCCGGCCTGGTCTCGCCGGCGCGGCTGAACGTGGCGCGGGAGGTGGGGACCGCCCACTAGGGCCAGCGCCCGGCGCTCCGCTTCGCCGCGGCGTCGGTGAAGTTGGAGGTCCACGAACCCCACGAACGCCTCCACCCCACATCCGCTCACCCCGGCTTTCGCCAAGTTGAGCGGGAAGGATGGGGTGCGGGGAGTCGGCGGGGCGCATCGCCCCCATCGTCGCGGGGGAAGAGGGGAAGAGCGACGCGGCTTGATCGGCGGGGAGGCTCGGGGCATGGGTCGGGTGGATGCGCCGCCCGGGTCGTGCGGCGCCGGGAGGGCCTGACATGCAGCGCAGGATGGGCGTCGGCGAGCTGCTGGACGATGCGGGACGGCTGGTGGAGCGCGGCTGGGCGACGGCCGAGGTGCGCCGCTATCGCTGGGAGCAGGCGCGGCCGGCGCAGCCGGAGCGTCTGAAGGAGTGGGACTATTATTGCATCCTGACCCCCGACGTCGGCCTGGCCCTGACCGTGGCCGACAACGGCTGCATGGGCTTCCTGGGCGTGTCGTGGATGGATTTCGGCGCGCGGACCTTCGTCAACGGCGGGGTGGGCATGCCCGAGGCCAAGGGCGCCATGTCCATGCCCCCTAGCGCCGACGTCGGCGACATCGTGCAGGACCACCCCCGTCTGCGCATGGCCTTCCGCCACGAGGCGGGGGGACGGCGGCTGAGCGTCGACGCGCCCGGCTTCGACAAGGGCCGGGGGCTGTCGGGCGAGCTGTGGCTGGCCCAGCCGCCCATGGACCGGATGGTCATCGCCACGCCGTTCGCGGACGTTCCGGAGGCCTTCTACTACAATCAGAAGATCAACTGCCTGCCGGCCTCGGGGCGGATCACCTATGCCAGCCGCGACTACGATTTCACCCCGGACAGCGCCTTCGGCGTGCTCGACTGGGGCCGGGGCGTCTGGACCATCGACAACACCTGGTACTGGGGCTCGGCGTCGGGCCTGGTCCAGGGCAAGCCGTTCGGTTTCAACATCGGCTACGGCTTCGGCGACACCTCCGCGGCGTCCGAGAACATGCTGTTTCACGACGGCAAGGCCCACAAGCTGGCCGAGATCGCCTTCCACCTTCCGCCCGGCGCGCCGGACTCGGGGCCCTGGCGGTTCACCTCCAGCGACGGGCGCTTCGAGATGGATTTCGCGCCCATCGTCGACCGGGCGGCGGCGTTCGCCATGGAGGACATCAGCTCCTCGCAGCATCAGGTGTTCGGGCGGTTCTCCGGCGTGGCGGTCCTGGACGACGGAACGCGCGTCGAGGTCCGCGACCTGATCGGATTCGCCGAGGAAGTGCGAAACCACTGGTGAGGCGGCGGGCCGCAAATGACCCCTTCTGGCGAATTGCGTCGCCAAACGGGTTCCCGAAGCGTAGGTATGGGACATCGTCGGCAAGACCCTCATGGACGCCGACGCCTGAGAGACGGTCCGCATTCGCCGACGCACTCCCCCTCAATGGGAGCGTCTCGATGACCATCTTCGCCGCCAACGACTTTTTGGAAACTTGCGACCAGGCCGCCCTGGCGCGCCTGATCCCCCATCTGCGGGCCTTCGCCCGGGCCCTGTGCCGCGACGCCACCGCCGCCGACGACCTGACCCAGGAAGCCCTGGCCAGCGCCTGGAGCGCGCGGGACCGTTTCACGCCCGGCACCAACCTGAAGGCCTGGGTGTTCCGTATCCTGAGGAACCAGTTCTATTCCGACAAGCGCCGGTCCTGGCGCATGGTTCAGCTGGACCCGACCGTGGCGGAAGAGACCATGGCGGACGTCTGCAACCCGACCGCGCCCTTCGAACTGGACGACGTTCGCCGGGCCATGGGCCGGTTGCCCGAGGACCAGCGCGAGGCCCTGATCCTGGTGGCCGTGGCGGGCCTGCCCTACCTGGAGGCGGCGGCCATCTGCGACTGCGCCGAGGGGACCATCAAGAGCCGGGTCAGCCGCGCGCGGCTGCGCCTCGCCGAGATCCTGGACGCCGGCTTCATGGCCTATGACGACATCCGGCCGGGCGCGGCGATGGCCAGCCTGGTGGCGGAAGGGGTCCGCCTGGGCGCGGCGGCCTGAAGACCCTTCCGGACGGGCCGGCCGGAACTTATTCGTCCGCCAACGGAACGGGCGTCGCCGCGATCCGTTGTGTCACCAAGGGATCGCCCATGCGGTCCCAGGAGACACCCCCTACAATGCGCAAGACCCTTCTGGCCGCCGGCGTCGCCGCGGTCCTCATTCCCGCGTTCGCCCCGACGTTCGCCCTGGCCCAGCAGTCCTGTGAGCAGCAGCGGTCCAACCGGGTCGCCGGAACCGTGGTCGGCGCCGGTCTGGGCGCCCTGATCGGCAGCGCCGTGGCGGGCTCCGGAAACCGGACGGGCGGCGCCGTGGTCGGCGGCGTCGGCGGGGCCATCGTCGGCAACCAACTGGCCAAGTCCAACGAAGACTGCGCCCACGCCTATGGCTACTACGACCGCTCGAACCGCTGGCACGCCAATGCCGTCGATCGGGCGTCGGCCCAGGGCTATTTCGACCGTGACGGCCAGTGGATCGACGGCGCTCCCAATGGCTACTACAGCCAGAACGGCGGCTGGGTCTCGGCCAAGAGCGGCCCCGACGAGAGCGGCTATCGCGACAGCCGCGGCGCCTGGGTGCCGGCCTCGGCCGAGGGCTACTACGACGTCAACGACCAGTGGGTCGCCGGGACGGCCGGCGGACACTGGGAGGACGGCCGCTGGGTCTCCGGCCAGAGCGCCGGCGCCTATGACGCCCAGGGTCGCTGGAGAGCCGGCGCCGCCACCGGCCACCGCGACGCGACCGGCCAATGGGTCTCCGATCCCCAGCCGGGCTACTACGACGAAGGCGGCCATTGGCGCTCCGGCCAGGTCTACGGCTACTACGACGGCCGTGGCCGCTGGATCTCCACGCGCGAGCAGCAGGAAGCGCGTCGTGACAGGGCCTACGGCGCCGACTCCCACGGGGCCGACGTCACCTACGACAGCCGCCACGACCAGATGGGCGGCGCGCGCGACGTGCTGACGCGGATGAGCTGGCTGGAGCAGCGGATTCGCGCCGGCCAGGATGACGGCTCCCTGAGCCGCCGCGATGCGCGCCAGGCCCTGCGCAACCTCGGGGCCCTGCGCAACCGGGAGGCCAACATGCGCCACCCGCATGGCCACCTGTCTCCGCGCGACGAAGCCTACCTGCAGTCGCAACTGGACAATCTGAGCCGGACCCTTCGCCTGCAGCGCAACGACGGCTGATCACGGCGCCGCGGGTCGCAAGACCCGCGGCGGAGCGTACGAACCGGGTCGCCGACGCTGGCCGTTGGCGGCCCGGACTCCGTTCCGGGCAGGGCGCCCCGGCCCCATGATCGGCGAAATTCCTCATATCGGGGAATGACTTCGCCTGCCCGCCCCGACGCGCGGGTTCACCTTAAGCCCCCGGCAAGAGGTGGCGCCCATCCTGCCAACTCTGTGGGCCCAGACATCGCGCCGCTTCCGGCGCTGGGCGCAGAGCACGTCGCCGCCCCGGCCTTCGCCGGCGCCCGACGATGCTGAAAGGCGACGCGGCGATGGAACAGGTGCTGGTCGTGCAGAGCGGGTTTCAACCGGCGCGGTCGGCGATCGTCGGCGACGGCGACGTCTCGAAGATGGGCGCGCGCCCGCCATGCTGACGAGAACCGGCTCGCGCGAGCGCCGCTCCGCCCTGGCGCGCTACTCGGAGACCATGGGCGAGCTGGCGCTGCGCCGGCACACCGAATTGGCCATGACCGCGGCGAAGGCGGAATCGGACCTGGCCAATCGCGCCAAGTCGGCCCTGCTGGGCACCATGAGCCACGAGCTTCGCACGCCGCTGAACGCCATCATCGGCTTCGCGGACCTGATCCAGACCCTGAAGCCCGGTGAGGAGGCGGCGGCCAAGAGCATCGACTACGCCGGCTATATCGGCGACGCGGGCCGCCATCTGCTGGAGGTGGTCTCCGACATCCTGGACATGTCCAAGATCGAGAGCGGCGCCTTCACCCTGGACCGGCGGCCCTGCTCGATCGCCAAGCTGATCGAGGAATGCCTGCCCCTGGTCGCCAAGCGGATCGGGGACAAGCATCAGATCCTGGAGCCCCGCATCCAGCCGCGTATGCCTCGACTGGCGCTGGACGGACGCCGGATCAAGCAGATCCTGATCAATCTGCTCTCCAACGCCAGCAAGTTCACGCCCGAGCGCGGCCGCATTCTGCTGGTGGCGCGCGGCAACAAGGACGGCGGCGTCACCGTCTGCGTCGTCGACAGCGGGGTCGGCATGTCGCAGGACGACATCGCCATCGCGCTCAGCCCCTTCGGCCAGGTGCAGTCGCATCTGTCGCGGACGCAGGAAGGCACAGGCCTGGGCCTGCCCATCGCCCTGGGCCTGGCGCGCGAGCACGGTGGCGACCTCTATCTCGAAAGCGAACCCGGCGTGGGGACCACCGCGGTCCTGACCCTGCCGGGACCCGGCGGCGCGGTGGCCCGGGGCGGCGGCGGAGAACGGCGCCGGCCCCGCAAGGCCGCCCATTCGGCCAAGGAAATCGCCACATGACTCAATCCGCCCAGGCTTCCGCCCGAGCCGTCGCCCCGGACCCCGACGCCTGGGACGCCAGCGACGGCTTCGCCACGGCGCCGGCCAGCGACCGGGTGCGCATCGGCCACGTGGTGTCGGTGTCCGGCTCGCACGCGGTGGCGGTGCTGGAACGCTCGGACGACGCTCTGGCGCGGGCCAAGGACCCCCGGGTTCAGGTGGGCGCGGTGGTGCGCATCCAGGTCCCCGGCGCGGCGGTGGTCGGCCTGATCTCGGCGATCAGCGCGCCGATGCCGGAGATGGGCGGCAAGACCTATGACATCGGCCTGATCGAGATCAACCTGACCGGACAGATCACCGTTGAAGGCGACGGCCCGGTGTTCCGCCGCGGCGTCGCCACCCTGCCCAGCCTGGGCGATCCGGTGGCCCTGTCCGACCGCGACGACCTGGCCTGCATCTTCGCGCCCAAGGCCAGGCGCAGCATCAGGATCGGCACGCTCTACCAGGACAGCGCCGTGCCGGCCCGGCTGATGGTGGACGAGCTGCTGCAGAAGCACTTCATCGTGGTGGGCAGCACCGGCTCGGGGAAATCCTCGGCCCTGACCTGCATCCTGCATCGGCTGCTGGAGGTGCGGAAGACCGCCCACGTCGTCATCCTGGACGTGCACAACGAATATTCCGGGGCCTTCGGCGACCTCGTCGAGCGCATCACCCTGGACGACTTCAACCTGCCGCTCTGGATGCTGAACTTCCGCGAGCTGTGCGCGGCCCTGACCGGTGATGACGGCCACTACAAGGACGAAGAGGTCGAGATCCTCAGCGAGGGGGTGCTCTACGCCAAGAAGCGGTACGCCGAGGCGGCCGCCGGTCGGAGCTCCCTGCTGGCGCGCAAGCTGACCGAGAACATGGTCATCACCGCCGACACGCCGGCGCCGTTCCGCGTTTCGGACGTCATCGCCTTCATCGACAACGAGCTGGGCAAGCTGGAACGGACGCGGATGATCGCGCCCTATCGCCGCCTGAAGGCCCGGCTGGAGACCCTGGCCGTCGACCACCGCTACAACTTCATGTTCGGCAGCCTGACGGTCGAGGACACCATGACCGACGTGCTGGGACGGCTGTTCCGCATCCCCAACGACGGGCGGCCGATCAGCGTCATCGACCTGTCGACGGTGCCCCACGAGATCCTGGACGTGGTGATCTCGGTGGTCTCGCGCCTGGCCTTCGAGCTGGCGGTGTGGAGCAAGGGCGCCCTGCCGATGCTGATCGTCTGCGAGGAGGCGCACCGCTATGTGCCGGCCAACGGGGCGGAGACCTTCATGCCCACCCGCACGGCGCTCGGCCGCATCGCCAAGGAGGGCCGCAAGTACGGCATCTCGCTGGGCCTGGTGACGCAGCGGCCGTCGGAGCTGGACACCACCATCCTCAGCCAATGCAGCACCGCCATCGCCCTTCGCCTGTCCAGCGAGAAGGACCAGCAGGTGATCCGCGGCAGCACCTACGAGGGGATGGTCGACTTGATCGACTTCCTGCCGCTGCTGGGCGACCGCGAGGCGCTGATCCTGGGCCAGGGCACGGCCATGCCGATGCGCGTGCGCATCGACGACCTGGGCCGCGAGAGCCTGCCGCACAACATGAGCCTGGGCTATTCGGAGAAGCCGGACGAAGGCGGCATGGACCGCGCCGCCCTGGACGCCATCGTCTCGCGCTGGCGGATGACCGGCCGCGAAAAGGTCATCGACCTGGGGACCGGTTGAGGAAGTCTCGGATGATGAGAGCGTGGCGGCGGACCTGCCGGTTGGCCTGACCGCAACCTCACGCACCCCACGAACACGACACCCCACCATCCGCTCATCCCGGCGAAGGCCGGGACCCAGGCAAAGGGTTCAGCCGCCGGGATCGGTGGGGATTGGACCACAAAGCACACGAAGCACACGAAGCGGTTCGCGCCAGGCCGAAGGGCAATCAGGCACAGGCCGACTTGGTGTGCTTCGTGTGCTTTGTGGTTGGACCTCGAGGCGGCGCGAGGTGGCCCAGCGCTGGGACCTCGGCCGACTCTTGCCTGGGCCCCGACTTTCGTCGGGGTGAGCGGGAAATTAGGAGGTCTTGCCCTTACGCCGCCATGCGGTGCAGGCCGCACAGCTTGTTGCCGTCGGGATCGCGCAGGTAGGCGAGGTAGAGCTTGCCGGTGGCGCCTTCGCGCACGCCGGGCGGATCCTCGCAGGTGGTCCCGCCGGCGGCCAGGCCCGCCGCGTGCCAGGCGTCGGCCTGGGCCGGCGAGCTGCAGGCGAAGCCGATGGTGCCGCCGTTGGCGTGAGTGGCCGGTTCGCCGTTGATCGGCTTGGACACCGAGAAGATGCCGGTGGGGGTCATGTAGAAGATGCGGTGACCGTCGACCCGGGCCGGCGGAACGCCCAGCGAGCCCAGCAGCGCGTCATAGAAGGACTTGGCGCGGTCGAGGTCGTTGGTGCCGATCATGATGTGGGAAAACAAGGGGGGTTCCTTCTGGCTGGCGAGAAATCGGACGGTCTCAGGCCGTCTCGATGAGGGCCCGGGCGCCTTCGATGCGCTCGGGATGGGTTTCCTTGAGGAGGGCCATGGCGACGATGCCGATGGCGGCGGCGGCCATCAGGTACCAGGCCGGCGCCATGGCGCTGCCGGTGCGCTTGATGACCTCGGTGATGAAGGGCTGGGCGGCGCCGCCGAAGACCGTCACCCCGATGGCGTAGACCACCGCCAGGCCGGTCGAGCGCACATCCTTGCGCAGGGACTCGGTGAGGGCGACCAGGGCGACCCCGACGCTGGTGGAGCTGCAGGCGCTGAGCACGCCGGTGGCGAGGGTCAGGGTCGTGGCGTCGTGGTTGCGCACGATCAGCCAGAAGGCCGGGAAGGTGACCAGCAGCAGCAGGGTCCGCGCGGTGATCATCACCGGCTTGCGCCCGTAGCGGTCGGCCAGGAAGCCCCCCAGCAGGGCGAAGACGATGCCGGAAAGGCCGTTGGCCACCGACGGGCCGAAGCTGTCCTTGATGGCGATGTGCAGGGTCTGGGTGGCGTAGGTGGTCATGTAGAGCAGCACATAGGTCGAGGTCGTGAAGCTCATGATCATGGCCAGGCCGAGCAGGATCGGACGGGCGTGGCTCAGGGGGCCGTGTTCGGTGGGATGCAGGGCCGAGGCGGCCTCGGGGCGGTGCAGGGTCTCGGGCAGGCTGCGCCGCAGCATCAGGCCGAAGGGCAGGACCACGGCGCCGAGGCCGAAGGCGATGCGCCAGCCGAACGCCTCGAGCTGGGCGTGGGTCAGGGCCTGGGTCATGACGAGGCCGATGGTGGCGCCGAACAGGGACGCCACGGCCTGGCTGGCGCTCTGCCACGAGCCGATGAACGCCCGTCGCTTGGCCGGCGCCGCCTCGATCAGGAAGGCCGTGGTGGGTCCGACCTCGCCGCCGAGGGCGAAGCCCTGGATCAGGCGGCAGACCACCAGCAGCACCGGCGCGGCCGGGCCGATGACGGCGTAGGGCGGGATCAGCACCAGGCCGAGGATGCCCAGGCCCATGAGCATGAAGCTGACCAGCATGGCCGGCCGTCGCCCGGCGCGGTCGCCGAAGGCGCCCAGGACGATCGCCCCCACCGGCCGGGCCACGAAGCCGACGCCGAAGGTCAGCAGCGAGGCCATCAGCTTGGTGAAGCTGTCGTGGAAGGGGAAGAAGACGTTGCCGATCTGGACGGCGAACAGGGCGTAGGTGGTGAAGTCGTAGAACTCCAGCGCATTGCCCATCACCGCCGCGGCGATCTGGCCGCCGCTGATGGTCCCCGGCCGGGTTTCGGCGCTTACGCCCGCTGACACGTCCGCCAAGCTGTCCCCCCGCGCGTTATCGCGCATCACTTAGGCCGCCAGAGAGCCTCTGGCGCGCGGCGGGTCAAGCGTCGCCGTGGCGGCCCGCGTCTCAAGGGCGCAATAAAGCGGCGCTTGTTTCGCCGTAAAATTGATCCGGTTCGTTTGCGAAACGAACTGAGGCGTGGGACGTTCATCCCCTGAGGGATGCGGCCGGCATTTGCGCGGCCTTGAGGGTTGGTGTGACCATGAAGATCAAGACGATGGCGCTGATCGCGGCGCTGAGCGTCGGGGCCCTCGGGCTCGCGGCGTGCGAAACGGCGACGCCCTATCAGCCACTGGCCAGCGGCAACGCCACCTCCGGCGGCTTCACCGACCAGAAGCTGGACGACGGGCACTTCAAGGTCACCTTCTCCGGCAACAGCCTGACGGCGCGCGAGACGGTGGAGACCTATCTGCTGTACCGCGCCGCCGAGCTGACCACCCAGCAGGGCTTCGACTGGTTCGAGATGGCCGATCGCCACACCGATCGCGACCGGCGCACCTACATCGATCCCGACCCGTTCTATGGTCCCGGCTATCGCTGGGGCTATTGGCGGCCCTACTGGCGCTACTACGGCCACGGCTACGGCTGGCGCACCTGGGACCCGTTCTGGGGCGACCCCTTCTGGGGCGACACGGTGCAGACCGTCGAACGCTTCGCCGCCGAGGCCGAGATCGTCATGCACCACGGCCCCAAGCCCGAGGGCGCGCATGGCTATGACGCCCGCCAGGTGATGGACAACCTGGGTCCCAAGATCCAGCGGCCGGCGCCGCCGAAGTAGGGGCCTTCGGGTCCAGTCATGAAAAGGCCCCGTCTCTGGGAGGAGGCGGGGCCCTTTCTCTTTTTTGGATCGACGTCGGACGCCGGGCCCGAGCGCTTAGCGCGGGGCCATGCGGATGGCGCCGTCGAGGCGGACGTCTTCGCCGTTGAAGTAGCCGTTGGTGACCATCTGCAGGGCCAGGGAGGCATATTCCTCGGCCGCGCCGAGGCGCTTGGGGAAGGGCACGGAGGCGGCCAGGGCTTCCTTGACCTGGGGCGGGGCGCCCATCATCAGCGGGGTCTCGAAGATGCCCGGCAGGATGGTGTTGACGCGGATGCCTTCGCTGGCCAGGTCGCGGGCGATCGGCAGGGTCATGCCCACCACGCCGCCCTTGGAGGCCGAATAGGCCGCCTGGCCCATCTGGCCGTCTTCCGCCGCCACCGAGGCGGTGTTGACGATGGCGCCGCGCTCGCCGTCCACCGGATCGAGGGTCAGCATGCCGGCCGCGCTCTTGGCGATGCAGCGGAAGGTGCCGACCAGGTTGATCTGGATGATCATGTTGAAGGCGGCCAGCGGGAAGTGCTTGATCTCGCCGGTGTTGCGGTCGCGGCTGGCCGTTTTCGCCGCATTGCCGGTGCCGGCGCAGTTGACCAGGATGCGCTCCTGGCCGTTGGCGGCGCGGGCCTTGGCGAAGGCGGCGTCGACTTCCTCGTCGGAGGTGACGTTGCACTTGCAGAACACGCCGCCGACTTCCTTGGCGACCTTTTCGCCCTTCTCTTCGTTCATGTCGAAGATGGCGATCTTGACCCCTTGCGCGGCCAGGGCGCGGACGGTGGCCTCGCCGAGGCCGGAGGCGCCGCCGGTGACCACAGCGGCGACAGAGCTATCGAGCTTCATGGACGTATTCCTGTTTTGACGTCTAATGGCGAACTGGAGGGCGGTTTAGACTCATGAGCGCGAACTCAAAAGCGTCACCCCACGTCAATGGCGGCGGTTTCGACCCCAAGGGCGTGCTCAGCCCGTCGAAGGCCCTGACGCCGGCGGTGACGCGCGTCAACGAGCGGATCGTCAACTCCGGCTTCTGGCCCAAGCTGCGGCGGGCGGCGGCGCGCGTGCCGTTCGCGGCCGACGCCCTGTCGGTCTGGTACTGCGCGCGCGACAGCGAGACGCCGGCCGCGGCCAAGGCGATGATCATGGCCGCCCTGGCCTATTTCATCCTGCCGGTGGACGCGGTGCCCGACTTCCTGCCGGCCATCGGCTACACCGACGACGCGGCGGTCATCGCCGCCGTCCTGGCCATCGTCAGCCGCAACCTCAAGCCCTGGCACAAGGCGGCCGCCAAGGCGGCGCTGGAACGGCTGGCGGGGGAAGGGTGAGTCTGGGGGCGGCGACGGCGGCCCCGCCGGCGGTGGATTCCGAGGCCCTGATGGTGGGCGGCAAGTCCGCCGGTCACATCAGGCCGATGGTCTACCACTTCAACGCACCCGGGGGAGACGTGCTGCTGCTGGCCGCGTTCGTCTTCGCTCTGGCGTACGGGCTGGTCTTCTTCCGTAGGGCGCCGTCGCCGGTGAAGACCATCGTGAAGACGAGCGCGGTGGCGGCCCTGGCGGGAGTGAGTTGGCTCAACACCAACGCGGTCGCTGAACTGGCGGCGCACTCGGGCTATCCGACCCATCAACTGTGGCTTTTGCCTTTCGCCCTTTCGCTCTGCGCCGTTGGAGACGCGTTCCTGGCGCTGGACCCCAAGCGATGGCTTCCGTTCGGGCTGGCGGCCTTTCTGGCCGGTCACCTGGCCTATGTGGCGCTGTTCGTCACGACCATCCTGGCCCGCCCGGACGGGCCGTTGGCCGCACCGGGTCTTTCCCACTTGGCCATGATGGCGATTGTGCTGGTTGTGGGCTGCGTGATGCTTGGCTGGCTCTGGCGCTCCCTGGCTGGGCTGAAGGCGCCGGTGACGGCCTATGTGCTGGCTATCGTGGCCATGGTCTGCGCCAGCCTGGCCTTGCCGCAGATCTACGGGGGCGCCGATATCGGCGCGCTGCTGTTCTTCGCTTCGGACGGCGTGTTGTCGGCCCAGCTGTTCAAGCAGCGGTTCACCGGCTTGCTAGGGCAGTGGGTGGTGTGGGGGTGCTACTTCATGGGCCAAGTGCTGATCGTGATGGCCTTCAGCCCGACCACATTCTGAGGGCGTTCACCAAACTCTCCCACCCGCTCATCCCCACGAAAGTCGGGATGAGCGCTCAGCGCAGCCCCTCCAGCAGGCCGAACTGGAAACGCCCGGCCACGAAGGCGGCGAACAGGAACAGGGCGGCCAGGGTGTTGGACTTGAAGAGGGCCAGGGCGCCGGCGCTGTCGCCCAGGCGAAGCTTGGTGGGCTGGCGCGACAGGTGGGCGGCGTAGATGGCGATCAAGGGCACGGACAGGGGGCCGAGATGGCCGCTCCACCAGGCCGCCAGGGCCAGGAACGCCGTCAGGATGTAGAAGATCAGCACCGCCATGGGCGCCTGCTCGCCCAGGCGCCGGGCCGAGGACTTGACCCCTGCCAGGGCGTCGTCCTCGATGTCCTGCACGGCGTAGATGGTGTCGTAGCCCAGGGTCCAGAAGATCCCCGAGCCGTAGAGCAGGAAGGCCGGCCAGGCGAGGCCGCTGGGCAGGGCCAGGGTCAGGTCGATCCCGTGGCTCCAGGCGCCGGCGAGCATGGCCAGGCTCAGCGCCATGGGCTGGCCGTCCTGGGCGGCGGCGAATCCCAACAGGGCGCCCCAGTTGAAGGTCAGGCCCAGCCACGCCTGCGGCCACCAGGTCACCCGCTTCATGAACGGATAGGCCGCCACCAGGCCCAGCGAAATGATCCCGAGCAGCACCGACAGGAAGTTGAGGCTGAGCAGGATCGCCAGGCCGCCCAGGCTGCAGGCCACGAGGAAGGCCCAGGCGCCGCGCTTGGAGATCTGGCCGGCGGGGATCGGGCGCATCGCGGTGCGGGCGACCTTGGCGTCGATGTCGGCGTCGACGATGTCGTTGTAGGCGCAGCCCGCCGCGCGCATCAGGACGCCGCCGACGAAGAACTCGGCCAGAAGGATCGGGTCCGGCCAATCGCCGCGCATGGCGGCGGCCAGCGCCAGGCCCTGCCAGCCCGGCAGAATCAGCAGCCAGACAGGGTTGGGCCGGTCTAAGCGGCCGAGCTTGAGCCACGGCCGCAGCCTCGCGGGCGCGAAGCGGTCGACCCAGTTGCTGGGCGCGGCGTCGGGGAGTCGGGCGTCGGTCATGACTCTATCGGAGGAAAAAGCTTTGAACCACGAACCACACGAACCACACGAACCTCAAGATCGCCTTCGCAGGGCCCGCATCCAACCGTCACCCCGGACGAGCGTAGCGAGAGCCGGGGCCGGCGGGACCGATTCCAAGACGACATCGCACGAGACGCCGGCGCGGCCGGCCCCGGGTCTTCGCCGCTGCGCGGCTGCGCCCGGGGTGACGACGGTTGTTCGTATGGTTCGTGGTTCAAGTCAGTCGCTCAGAACCCCACGCGCTGGGTGATGGCGCCGTCGCAGACGAGGTTGGCGCCGGTGACGAAGCTGGCCCTCGGGCTGGCCAGGAAGACGGCGGCGTTGGCCACTTCCTCGGGCGTGCCCATGCGGCCCATGGGGTTGCGCGACAGGGCGCCCTTGAAGAAGTCGGGCATGCCCTGCTCGATCTGGTTCCAGACCCCGCCCTTGAAATAGATGGTGCCCGGCGAGACCAGGTTGGCGCGGACGTTCTTGGGCGCCAGGTCCCGGGCCAGGTTCTTCACATAGGGGATCAGCGCCGCCTTGACCGCGCTGTAGGGCCGGCGCGGGCCGGAGACCTCCACCGCCGAGACGGTGCCGATGACCACCACGGCCCCGGCGCCGGACTTTTCCAGGTGCGGCACGGCGGCCTCGCAGCCGCGCACGGTCGACAGGATGTCGACCTCGACGGCATGGCGCCAGCTGGCCGGGTCGTTGCCGCCGCCCATGGCGCCGGAGATGTTGGAGACGAAGACGTCGAGGCCGCCGAGGGCCGCGGCGGCCTTGTCCACGAAGGCCGCCAGGGCGTCGCCATCGGCCACGTCGAAGGCCTCGCCATAGGCGTTGACGCCGGCGGCCTTGAAGGCGGCCACCGCCTCGGTGACCTGTTCGGGGGTGCGCGCGCAGACGGCGACGTCGCAGCCTTCCGCCGCCAGCAGGTCGGCGATCGCCCGGCCGATGCCGCGCGTGCCCCCGGTGACCAGCGCCTTCTTGCCCTTCAGTCCCAGATCCATGGTTTCCGCTCCCGTGATTTGCGGGGCGCAGAGAGCCTCAAGGGGCCAGGGATGGCAAGGCGCCCCGACCCTGGCCAGGTCGATCACCCGCCCATCCCATCCGTCATCCCCGGGCGTCAGTCCCGGGGATCCATGATCTCAAGAGAGCCATTCGCGAGCGGCAGCGGAGCGTCGCACAGCGGAAAGGTTCTGCCGTGGCGCGCCCTTCGAAGCGCGCCACACCCTCTCACGTGTTCATGGGTCCTCGGCACTGACGGCCGAGGATGACGAAGAAGGGATAGGCCAAGAGCCGTCCCTTAAGCCCGCTCGAACACCGCGGCGATGCCCTGGCCGCCGCCGATGCACATGGTCTCCAGGCCGTAGCGGCCGTCGCGGCGGTGCAGTTCGCGCAGCAGGTTGGCCAGGATGCGGCCGCCGGTGGCGCCGATGGGATGGCCGAGGCTGATGCCGGAGCCGTTGACGTTCAGGCGGTCGCGCTCGTCCCAGCCCCAGCCCTTCAGCACCGCCAGCACCTGGGGCGCGAAGGCTTCGTTGAGTTCCACCAGGTCGATGTCGTCCCAGCTCATGCCGGTGCGGGCGAACAGGCGCTCCACGGCCGGCACCGGGCCGATGCCCATGCGCGAGGGATCGCAGCCGGCGGCGGCCCAGCCGACGAACCAGCCCATGGGCTCCAGGCCGAGCTCGGCCAGCTTGTCCTCCGACACCACCAGGCAGGCGGCGGCGGCGTCGTTCTGCTGGCTGGCGTTGCCGGCGGTGACCACGCCGCCCTTCTCGATGGGGGCCAGCTTGGAGAGGCTTTCCATCGTGGCGTCTGGACGGAAGCCCTCGTCCTTGGCGAAGACCACCGGCTCGCCGCGCTTCTGCGGCACGGCCACGGGGACCAGCTCGTCGTCGAACTTGCCGGCGGCCCAGGCGGCGGTGGCCCGCTGGTGGCTCATGACGGCGTATTCGTCGGCCTCCTCGCGGCTGATCTGGTAGTCGCGGGCGAGGTTGTCGGCGGTCTCGATCATGCCGGAGATGACCCCGAAGCGGCTGATCGGCTGGCTCATCACCCGGCCGCGGGCGAGGCGGTCGTGCATCGTCACCGAGCCCATCCGCGCGCCGTTGCGCATGTCGGTGGTGTAGTACTCGGCCTGGCTCATGCTCTCGACGCCGCCGGCGATGACCACGTCGGCCGCGCCGGTCTGGACCATCATGGCCGCGTCGATCACCGCCTGCAGGCCGGAGCCGCAGCGGCGGTCGAGCTGGTAGCCGGGGATGGTGATCGGCAGGTCGGCGGCCAGCAGCGACCAGCGGGCGATGCAGGGCGCCTCGCCCGAGCCATAGCCCTGGGCGAAGATGACGTCGTCGATCTTTTCCGGGTTGATCCTGGTGCGGGCCACCAGCTCCTTGATGATCACCGCCCCCAGCTCCCCGGCCGGGATGGACGACAGGGCCCCCAGGAACTTGCCCACGGGCGTGCGGATGGGGGAGACGATGGCGGCGCGTTTCATGGGGGCTCTTCCCGGTGCAGACTGTCGGCGACGTCACTGGGACGGGAACCGCCGAGCGTCAATGCCCCTTGACGCGGCGGGACGGCGGGCCCTCATAAGCCTACCGGCGCACTAGGAGTTAGGGTTCCATGTCCGACCATCCGCACCACCACCACGCCACCGGTCCCGAGGACGTTCCGCACGACGCCTGGAAGCAGTCGGGCGTGCGGGTGATCCCCGGCGACCAGCTGGATGCGAACACCGCCCAGACCCCGGGCATGAACCGGGCGGCGGCGATCAACTTCGCCAGGGTCGGGGCCCAGAAGCTGTGGGCGGGGACCGTGCACATCCACGCCAACGCCAAGACCGGCGCCCACCACCACGGGCCGCTGGAGAGCGTGATCTATATCGTCAAGGGCCGGGCGCGGATGCGCTGGGGCGAGCGCCTGGAGTTCACCGCCGAGGCGGGCCCCGGCGACTTCATCTATGTGCCGCCCTTCGTGCCGCACCAGGAGATCAACGCCTCGCCGGACGAGACCCTGGAGTGCGTGCTGGTGCGCAGCGACAACGAGGCGGTGGTGGTGAACCTGGACATCGAGCCGGCGGAAAAGCCCGAAGGCGTCGCCTGGATCGACCCGACGCACCGGGGGTAGGGATTCCGGCCGACACGGGCGGACCTTCAATTGGGCCTCTTCGGGCGCCGGCCCCTTTGTGTGCTTGGTGTGCTTCGTGGTTCGATCGCCAGGATCCGGCTACGCCGAAAGCGAGCGTGTTGGCGGGGGCGGGCCGCGTAGGGGCAGGCGCTTCAGGCGTCGGGGCGGGTGTGGGCCATGGACGGGCGCTGGGCGAAGGCGTCGTACCAGGCGGCCAGGCGCGGGCGGGTCGGGCGCCAGGGCTCGTCGGGATAGCGGAAGTCCAGGTAGCCGAGGGCGCAGGCGACGGCGATGACGCCGAAGTCGAGATCGGCGAGGGCGGCGGCCTCGGCCTCCAGGGCGTCGAGGGTCTGGCGCTGGGAGCGTTCGTACTCGGCCAGGCGGTGCGCGTTCTGCTGGGCCGGCGGGCGGTTGCGCTCGGCGTTGCGGGGAACGGCGGCGTCCATCAGCCCATCGCCCAGGGCCTGGCGGCGCAGCACCGCCCAGCGCGCGGGGCCGGGCGCGGGCAGCAGGCCGCCGCCGGCGCGCGCGTCGAGGTATTCGCAGATCACCCGGCTGTCGAAGATCAGGCCGGCGTCGTCGGTCATCAGGGCCGGGATGCGATTGACCGGATTGATCTTGCCGTAGTCGGAATTGGAGAGGTCGTGCACCGCCACCGGCTCGAGGTCGAGGTGAAGGCCCAGCTCCAGGGCCACGACGCGGGCCTTGCGGGCGTAGGGCGACGGGATCGAATAGTAGAGCTTCATGAGGCGGCCTTCCGTTCCATGGCGACGCTAGTTGCGGCGCCGGCGGACGCGCCGCAAGCGCCGCGCGCCTGCTGACACGGCTCTGCGCTGGCTGTGGCATTTGGGTGATGGCGGAGGGAAATCGCGCCGGCGCCCTCCCGGCGGGGGCGAAACGGCGCTATGTCACCCCCTCCCAGAGCGGGCCGCACCCAGTTTTCCGGTCCCGCCGGATCTTTTTCACCGTAAGCGCGCGTTCCTTCAGCCCGGCGATCCGTCGCCGCGGCGGCGTCACGCGTGCGGACCCGAGGCCATGGACCAGTACGACGACGACGAAGTCTCCCGCGAGCGCGTCCTGACCAACGGCCAGGTGCTGGGCTTCATCGCGGGATTCTGGGCGCGCCGGCCGTGGCTGCTGGCGGGCACGGTGGTGCTGACCCTGGCGGCGATCGGCTGCGAGCTGGTGGTGCCGCCGGCGACCTCGCGCCTGATCGACACCATCGGCCAGGGCCCCTCCCACGCGGACGCCGGTTGGCGGGCCTGGGGCCTGTTCGTGGCCGTCTACGCCGGCTTCGCGGTGATCCGGAACCTGGCGTTCCGGTTCTGGAACCCGCTGGCGGCGCACAACATGGAGGAGATGACCAACGAGGGCTTCCGCCGCGTGCAGTCGTTCTCGGCCGACTGGCACGGCGACACCTTCGCCGGCGCCACCGTGCGGCGCCTGTCGCGGGCCATGTGGGGCTATGACGTCGTTTCGGATTCGGTGATCGCCTGGATCGGGCCGGCCCTGGTGGTGCTGGTGGGCCTGTCGGTGGAGCTGATGATCCTGTCGTGGCCGGTGGGGCTGTTCTCCATCGCCCTGGTGGTCCTCTACATCGTCTCCAACGTGCTGTTCTCGAACTACTATGTGCGCCAGGCCAACATTCGCTCGGTGGCCCTGGATTCGCGCATCGGCGGGGCGCTGTCGGACGCCATCTCGTCCAACCCGACGGTCAAGGGCTTCGGCGCCGAGGCGCGCGAGGAGGCGCGGATCGCCATCGTCACCCGCGACTGGCGCAAGGCGACGATCATCACCTGGAACCGCTACCTGAACGTCTGGGTGGTGCATAACCTGATGCTGGCGGTGATGGCCGCCGGGCTGTCGGGCCTGATGCTGCACGAGTGGGCGGCCGGCCGCGCCAGCGCCGGCAATGTCGGCCAGGTGATCACCGCCTTCCTGATCATGAGCGGCTATCTGCGCAACATCGGCGAGAACATCCGCATGGCCCAGCGCGGCCTGGCGGACGCCGAGGACGTGGCCCGCTACGCCCGCACCGAGCCGCAGGTGGCGGACCGGCCGGACGCCCCCGCCTTCGTGGGCCAGCGCGGCGAGATCGTCTTCGAGCACGTGACCTTCCGCTACAAGTCGGCGGACAAGCCGATCTACGACGACTTCAGCTTGCGCATCGCGCCCGGCGAGCGGCTGGCGCTGGTGGGGCCGACGGGGTCGGGCAAGTCGACCTTCGTCAAGCTGATCCAGCGCCTCTACGACCTGCAGGGCGGGCGCATCCTGGTGGACGGCCAGGACGTGGCGGCGGTGGCGCAAGGCTCCCTGCGCCGGGCCATCGCCGTGGTGCCCCAGGACCCGGCCCTGTTCCACCGCACCATCGCCGAGAACATCGGCTACGCCCGGCCGGACGCCACGGCCGAGGAGATCACCCTGGCGGCCAGGCGGGCGCGGGCGCACGACTTCATCGCCGCCCTGCCCAAGGGCTACGACACCCTGGTGGGCGAGCGGGGGGTCAAGCTGTCCGGCGGCGAGCGCCAGCGGGTGGCCATCGCCCGGGCCTTCCTGGCCGACGCCCCGGTGCTGGTGCTGGACGAGGCCACCTCGTCCCTGGACGTGGAGACCGAGGTGCTGGTCCAGGCCGCCACCGAGGAGCTGATGGCCGGACGCACCACCATCGTCATCGCCCACCGCCTGTCGACCATCCGCGGCGCCGACCGCATCCTGGTGTTCCAGGACGGCCGGGTGATCGAGGAAGGCCGCCACGGCGACCTGGTGGCCCGCGGCGGCGCCTATGCGCGGCTGCATGCGGTGACGCAGGGGTGAGGGGGCGCGCGCCACGAACCGCCTGAAAGGGTTCGCGGGTTAGTCCCGGGCTTCCGCCACTCCCCCAATGCCGCTCATCCCGGCGAAGGCCGGGACCCAGGGCGGCGTGGCCACCACCAGAAAGCCCTCGGGTTCACCCCACCAATGCGGCTCAGCCGGTGGACACCGGATAGGCCGCCCTGGGTCCCGGCTTTCGCCGGGATGATCGGGTCATATAGTTTATTGCTGAACTAAATGGCCGCGGACCCCTTGAAGAATGTGGGGTTTGCGGGAGCCTTGCTGTGTTGCGATGCAAGATGATCGCTGATCCCAAATGTCGCAGGTGCGTCCGGATCGCCCCATTTCCTTGACAATTCAACGACCCGTGACTATGTGCAGCGCAACATAAGTTTCCGTTCGAAAGAGGTCCGCCATGTTCAAGGCCATTGCCCGCGCCATCGAAGCCCTGTTCGCCCCCGTGTTCGAACTGCTGGGCGACATGCCGCCGCGCGCCGCCCACCGGCTGTTCGCGCCCTTCTGAGCGCGCCTCGCGAAGTCTTAGTACCCGCGTATAGTTCAGCGTTTAGTTCAAAGCTTGCGAAAGGGCGGCCGAAAGGTCGCCCTTTTTGCTGGGCGTCACCTCGGCGAGACCGAGCCAGGCCGCCATCAGGCGCAGTTCGGCCGCCAGCGGGCCGGCGACGTCCCCGGCCGCGGCGTGGGGCTCCAGGTGGGCGGACTGGACCAGCAGGGCGCCGGCCTTGCGGTCGGCCTTGAGGTCCACCCGGGCGGTGATGGCGTCGCCCTGCAGGAAGGGCAGCACATAGTAGCCGTGCTCGCGCTTGTGGGCCGGCGTGTAGATCTCCAGCCGGATGCGCGCGCCCAGCACCCGCTCGGTCCGCTCGCGCCGCCAGACCAGGTTGTCGAAGGGCGACAGCAAGGCGCCGGGCGCCAGCTTGCGCGGAACCTTGGACCCGGGGACCAGGAAGGCCGCCTGCTTCCAGCCCTGGACCTTCACGGGCTCCAGGTCGCCCGCCTCGACCAGCTCGGCCACGCGGTCGCGAAAGCCCGCGACCGGCAGGCGGAAATAGTCGCGCAGGTCGCCCTCGGTGGCGACGCCCATGGCCCGCGCCGCGATCCCGATCAGGGTGCGCTGGGCCTCGTCCTCGGGCGGGGTGGGGGCGTCGGCGACGGCGCGCGGCAGCACCCGCTCGGTCAGGTCATAGACCCGCTCGAAGCCGCGCCGGGTCTTGGTGGTGATGAACCCGGACCAGAACAGCCACTCCAGCGCCCGCTTGCCGTTGCTCCATTCCCACCAGCCCTTGCGGCGGGGGCCCTCCTCGGCGAAGTCGGCGCCGGTGACCGGGCCGCGCCGCTCGATCTCGGCCAGCACCAGGTCGATGTAGTCGCGCCGCTCGCGGGCGAACTTGGCCAGCCCCTCCCAGGTGTCGCCGGCGCGGGCCCGGTCCATGCGCCAGCGGAACAGGGGCTGCATCGTCACCGGCATCAGCGAGGCCTCGTGGCCCCAGTATTCGAACAGGCTGGGCGTCCTGCCCCAGGCCTCCTCCTCCAGCAGGGCCCGCGGATAGGCGCCCAGGCGCGAGAAGGCCGGCAGGTAGTGGGTGCGGGTGACCACGTTGACGGAGTCGATCTGGATCACGCCCAGGCGCTGGGCCAGCTTGCGGAACTGCCGCTTGCCGATCTCCCCCTCCGGCCGCGGCTCGGCGAAGCCCTGGGCGGCGAGGGCGATGCGCCGGGCCTGGCGGGCGGTGAGGTCGTGACTCATGCGGTGAGGCTAGCGGCGGGCGTGGCGCGCATCCAGGGCGCGGCCGGCCAATGCTGACACGACGCCGTTGAGCCGTGCGGCGGCTTTGCGCCCCCTCCACCCTTCGGCTGCTAGCCGAACGGTCCCCCTCCCCCGCGCGTTGGCGGGTGAGGAGAAGATCGCGCGAACCTTCTCCTCCCATGCGAGCCCGAAGGGCGATGCGGGGGAGGTGGCGCGGCTCGCGCAGCGAGACGTGACGGAAGGGGCGCAAGGCCCTCTCCCGTTCCCCCTACGCGTGATCCAGCACCGGCTTGGGCTGGTACGGCGCCTCCAGGGCCTTGACCTCGTCGTCGGTGAGCTTCAGCGCCAGGCCGCCCAGGGCGTCGTCCAGGTGGTGGGGCTTGGAGGTCCCGATGATCGGGGCGGTGATCGCCGGGTTCTTGAGCACCCAGGCCAGGGCCACCTGCATGTTGGAGACGCCGCGCGCCTGGGCGATGCCGGACAGCACCTCCACCACCTTGTGGTCGGGCTCGCGGTAGTAAAGGCGGGGCGAGAACTCGTCGGAACGGGCGCGTTCGGTATTGCCCTCGCCGGGGGCGCCGCGGCCGCCGGCCAGGAAGCCGCGCGCCAGGGGCGACCAGGGGATGACCCCGATCCCCTGGTCCCGGCAGAGGGGGAACATTTCCCGCTCCTCCTCGCGGTAGACCAGGTTGTACTGCGGCTGCATGGAGACGAAGGGCGTCCAGCCGTTGGCCCTGGACGTGTTCAGCATCTTCATGAACTGCCAGGCGTACATGGAGCTGGCGCCGATGTAGCGGGCCTTCCCGGCGCGCACGACGTCGTTCAGCGCCTCCAGGGTCTCCTCGATCGGCGTGTCGTAGTCGAAGCGGTGGATCTGATAGAGGTCGACATAGTCGACGCCCAGCCGCTGCAGGCTGCGGTCGATGCCGTCCAGGATGTGCTTGCGCGACAGGCCGCGGTTGTTGGGGTCGGCGCCCATGGGGCCGTTGACCTTGGTGGCGATGACCACCTCGTGGCGCTTGGCGTATTCCTTGAGCGCCTTGCCGGTGACCCGCTCGCTCTCGCCCTGGGAATAGACGTCGGCGGTGTCGAAGAAGTTGATCCCGGCTTCCAGCGCCCGCTTGAAGAAGGGCAGGGCGGCCTCCTCGTCCAGCACCCAGGGCCGCCACTTGGACGAGCCGTAGGTCATGCAGCCGAGGCAGAGCCTGGAGACCTTCAGGCCGGTGTTTCCGAGGCGAACATAGTCCATGCGCGGCGCTCCCTTGCGTGCGGCGGCCCCCGCGGCGACTTCGCGCTTTGGGGCCGTGGCGGCAAGGCAGATTTTCTTGAGGGGTTCAGGCGCCGGGGAGCCCCAGGCCGGCCTGGATGGCGGCGGCCGCGGCGTCGGGGGACAGGGCGCCGGTGTCCAGGGCCAGTTCGCTGGGCGGCATGGGATAGTCGAGCCAGCCGGTGGCCCGCAGGTCGCGCATCATCGCGACGTCGCGCAGCTTGGCGAAATCGGCGCGGGAAGGGGCGTCCAGACGGGCGTCCAGGGCCTCGACGGCGCAGGTGAGCTCGACCAGGCGAAGTCGCCCGCCGTAGGGCGCTATGGCGGCGCGGACGCGGTCGGGGAAGCCGGGGCCGACGCTGACCTCGGGCATGAAGGTGAAGACCAGGGAGACGCCCTCGGCGGCGGCGGTCTCGAACATGCGCAGCCAGATGTCCTCGCGCAGGCGCACGTAGGGGGGCGTGGCGTAGTCGAAGAGGGCGGTGATGGCGTCCAGGACCAGGTGGTTGTGGAACAGCTTCAGCCCCGTGCGCGCCGCCAGCGCCCGGGCGACGGTAAGCTTTCCCACCGCCGGCGGGCCATGCAGGAAGACCAGGTCCATGGCCGGCTTCTATCGCGGCCGGCGTCTATTTGGCGAGGCGGCCGTCGGTGAGGGCGGCTTCGTCGAAGGCGAAGAGGACGGTGGGGTCCGGGACCTCGATGTCGCCGGCGATGTCGGCGGGCGCCAGGGTGTGCAGCAGGTGGCGGATGACGTTGAGCCGCGCCTGCTTCTTGTCGTCGGTGTGGACGACGTACCAGGGGGCGATGGGGGTCGAGGTGCGCCTCAGCATCTCGTCGCGGGCCTTGGAATAGTCCTTCCACCGCCGCTGGGCCTCGGCGTCCAGGTCGCTGACCTTGAGCTGCTTCAGGGGGTCTTCGCGGCGGTCGTCCAGGCGGCGGGCCTGCTCCTTCTTGGAGATGTCGAGCCACAGCTTGACGATGCGGGCGCCGCCTTCCTCGAGCATGCGCTCGAAGGCCGGCACGTCGCGCAGGAACTCCTCGTGCTCGCGGTCGGTGCAGAAGCCCATCACCGGCTCGACGCCGCCGCGGTTGTACCAGGAGCGGTTGAAGATCACGACGTCGCCGGCCGAGGGCAGGTGTCGGACGTAGCGCTGGAAGTACCACTGGCTGCGTTCGCGGTCCGAGGGCTTGGGCAGGCTGATGGCGCGGGTGTTCCGCGGGGCCAGGTGCTCGGTGATGCGCTTGATGGACCCGTCCTTGCCGGCGCCGTCGCGGCCCTCGAAGATGATCAGGGCCTTGGCGCCGGTCTTGATCACCCACTGCTGATAGCGGACGAGGGCGATCTGGAGGTCGCGTAGGTCTTTCTTGTAGCCCATGACCGGTCTGGTCTCCTGTTCGGCCGACACCATAAACGTCCGCGAGGCATTGAGGAGAGCGTGATGATCCGACTTTGGGTTGCTCAGGGTCTGGCGGCCGGCGCCGTGGTCGAGCCCGGGCGCGATCAGGCGCACTATCTGGTCAATGTCATGCGGCTGGCCGCGGGGTCGGAGCTGGCGCTCTTCAACGGCCGCGACGGCGAGTGGCGGGCGACGGTGACGGAAGCGTCCAAGCGCGGCTGCCGCCTGGCGGTGGCGACCCGGCTGCGCGGTCAGGCGTCGTCGCCGGACCTCGACCTGGTCATCGCCCTGGTCAAGCGCGCGCGGCTGGAGACCATCGTCGAGAAGGCCGCCGAGCTGGGCGCGCGGCGCGTGCGCCTGGCGATCACCGAGCGGACCAACGCCGATCACGCCCGGGTGGACCGGCTGCAGGCCATCGCTGTCGAGGCGGCCGAGCAGACGGGGCGGCTGGATGTGCCCGAGGTGCTGGAGCCGGTGAAGCTGGATCGATTGCTGGCGGAGCTGGAGGGCGAGGGCCGGCG
>Ga0265327_10001570_pt1 | contig 27985 bp, 27 predicted proteins | sample 41621metaG_FD_202089 | JGI IMG/M metagenome (GOLD analysis project Ga0265327, IMG submission 202089) | Rhizosphere microbial communities from Carex aquatilis grown in University of Washington, Seatle, WA, United States - 4-16-21 metaG | ecosystem: Host-associated > Plants > Roots > Rhizosphere...
GCCTGCTTCAGCACGGCCTTGGCGCCGGTGGTGGCCAGGTCCACGAGGGCTTGGTCCTTCGTGAGTCGGCCGATGCGCTCCAGCATCCAATAGGCTTTGGCGCTGTGACCGAAGTCGGTGTGGCGGGAGCCCAGCTTCTTCTGCGCCGGGTTGTGGATGGTGCCCCAGAAGAGGTGGCGGTCCGTGTCGTGATAGTCGCGCACCATGGCCTGGGCCAAGTGCTTCAGGTCGGCCGTCCACTCTTTCCGATCCGGCTCGGGCAGGATGGGCGTGAGCAGCAGCATGTAGGCGTTGATCTGATCCAGCTGGGCCACCAGCTCCTGACGCAGGTGCTCGCCATCGGGGGCTTCCTTCTTCACCCAGCGGAGCGCCTTCCACTCGGGGTTCCAGTACTGGCTGAAGATGTGGTGCTTCAGGCGCTTGATGTCGCGCAGCACCGCCTCGTCGCGGGTGAGGTAGTAGTACATGGCCAGGCCAAGCTCGGCGTAGGCGAGGTCCTGCGTGGTGCGCGCGAGCACCTCGGGCTTGGCCTCGCCCTTCTCCCAGTAGGACACGGCGCTGCCGGTCTTGGGATCCAGGGCCTTGGCGCGGATGTAGGCGGCGCCGTCCCGGGCCAGCTCGAGCATCTTGGGATCACCGGTCAGGTGGTAGGCCACGCCGTAGAAGTAGGTCTGGCGAGACTTCATGCGTACGAAGTCGCGGCCGAGATTCTCCTGGATCCAGCCCGGCGCCTCCGCCAGTTCTTCAGGGGGCTTGGCCCAGTCCACGGCCTTGCCGTCGTTGCCGCGGAAGGTGGGAAAGTTGCCCTGGGGCTGGCCCCAGGCATCCGGCAGGTTCCAGAAGGGCAGCAGGTCTTCGCGGAAGTGCTTCAGCCAGCGCTCGCCGGTGGGCAGGTCGGCGGGCACCTGCGCGGTGGCAGGCGCCGGAGCGACCTGGGCCGGAAGGGCCACGGTCGCGAGGGCAAGGGCGGTCAGCAGGACGAGGGGTTTAAACATGGAGCATCCTCAGACGGGGCGGATCTTCAGAATAGCGCTGGCCGTACACGTCGCGGAGGGGCCGCGATGGCGCCCTCCGCGGGTTCGTCGAAGTGGGTCTGACTACTTGGAGATGACGCGCACCATCTCCAGCACCTTGCTGGAGTAGCCCCACTCGTTGTCGTACCACGACACCACCTTCACGAAGGTGCCGTCGAGGGCCATGCCGGCATCGGCGTCGAAGACTGAGGTGCAGCTCTCGCCGCGGAAGTCGGTCGAGACCACCTTCTGGTCGGTGTAGCCCAGGATGCCCTTCATGGGGCCTTCCGATGCCGCCTTCATGGCGGCGCAGATGGCCTCGTAGGTGGTCTCCTTGTTCAGCTCGACCGTGAGGTCCACCACGGAGACATCCGAGGTGGGCACGCGGAAGGCCATGCCCGTGAGCTTCTTGTTCAGCTCGGGGATGACCTTGCCCACGGCCTTCGCCGCGCCGGTGCTGCTGGGGATGATGTTCTCGAGGATGCCGCGGCCGCCGCGCCAGTCTTTGTTGCTGGGGCCGTCCACGGTCTTCTGCGTGGCGGTGGCGGCATGCACGGTGGTCATGAGGCCGCGCTTGATGCCGAAGGCATCGTTGAGCACCTTGGCCACAGGGGCCAGGCAGTTGGTGGTGCACGAGGCGTTGCTGATGATCGTCTGCCCGGCGTAGCTCTTGTCGTTCACGCCGAAGACGAACATGGGCGTGTCGTCCTTGCTGGGGGCGCTCTGGATGACCTTCTTGGCGCCGGCGGTGATGTGCTTCTGGCAGGTCTCCTGGGTGAGGAAGAGGCCCGTGCACTCGATGACCACGTCCGCGCCGATCTCGTTCCACTTCAGCTCGGCGGGATCCTTCACGGCGGTGAGGCGGATCTTCTTGCCGTTCACGATGAGGGTGTTGCCGTCGACGGCGATGGTGCCCTTGAAGCGGCCATGCACCGAGTCGAACTGGAGCATGTAGGCCAGGTAGTCAGGCTCAAGCAGATCGTTGATGCCCACGATCTCGATGTCCTGGAAGTTCTGAACTGCCGCGCGGAACACCATGCGTCCGATGCGGCCGAAACCATTGATGCCAACCTTGATCGCCATGCGTCTTCTCCTAGAGGAAAGGTCGTTCAGTGGGCGAGGGCAGAGGCCTGACGGGCCAGATCTATGATGACCTTCCAGTCGCCTGCGTCCAGTGAAGCCTTGGGGGTCAGCCAGGATCCGCCCACACAGATCACATTCGGCTGGGACAGGTAGAGAGGGGCCGACTCGGGGGTGACGCCCCCGGTGGGGCAGAACCGGAGCTGCTTGAAGGGGCCGGCCAGGGCCTTGAGCATGGCCACCCCGCCCGCCTGCTCGGCCGGGAAGAGTTTGAGGAAGCTGAAGCCCGCATCGACCGCGGCCATGACTTCGGAGGGCGTCATGACCCCCGGCAGCAGGGGAATGGCGCTGTCGCGGGCGGCCTCGATGAGGGACTGGGACAGGCCGGGGCTCACGGCGAAGGCGGCGCCCGCATCCTCGACCTGCCGCAGGGCCTCAGGCGTGGTGACCGTGCCCGCACCCACATAGGCGCCCGGAAAGGTGCGGCTGATGAGCCGGATGGCCTCCAGCGCCACGGGGGTGCGCAGGGTGATCTCCAGGGTGGACAGGCCGCCCTCCAGAAGGGCACCCGCCAGGGGGAGCGCCTGCTCGAGGCGATCCAGCGCGATGACGGGCATCACCGGGGAGGCACAGAGGATGCGTTCCAATTTCGAGGGCGCGGTCATGGGTGGCTCCGGTCGAAGCTGGGTCCGAAGGAGGTGGCGCCGGCCTCGGCCGTAGTGGCGTGGGCCCGGAAGAGGCCGAACAGCTCCCGGCCGAAGCCGTGCTCGTGTCCCGAGGTCGGTGGCGCTGCGAGGGGGCGCACGGCCCACTCGGCGGGATCCACCCGAATCTCCAGGGTGCCGCGCTCCGCGTCCAGCTCGATGAGGTCACCGTTCTGGACCTTGGCCAGGGGCCCGCCCATCAGGGCCTCGGGCGTGGCGTGGATGGCGGCAGGCACCTTGCCGGAAGCGCCGGACATGCGGCCGTCCGTCACGAGGGCCACGCGGTACCCCTTGTCCTGCAGGTTTGCCAGGGGCGGGGTCAGCTGGTGGAGCTCCGGCATGCCGTTGGCGCGGGGGCCCTGGAAGCGCACGACGGCGACAAAATCACGGTTCAGCTCCCCGCCCTTGTAGGCCGCCTGCAGCGCCTCCTGGCTCTCGAAGACGCGGGCCGGGGCAAGGATGCGGCGGTGCTCGGGCTTCACGGCCGAGACCTTGATCACCGAGCGGCCCAGGTTGCCTGTGAGCAGGCGCAGGCCGCCGTTGTGGGAGAAAGGACGCAGGGCGGGGCGGAGGATCTCCTCGTCGCCGCTGACCGCTGGGGCGTCCTGCCAGACGAGGCCGTCCGGGCCCAACGTCGGGGCCTGTGTGTAAGGCGCCAGACCCGGGCCCGCCACGGTGAGCACGTCGCCATGGAGCAGCCCAGCCTCGAGCAGTTCGCGGATGAGGAAACCCATGCCGCCCACCCCGTGGAAGGCGTTCACATCCGCCGAGCCGTTGGGGTAGACCCGCGCCAGCAGCGGCACTTGGGCCGACAGCGCGTCGAAGTCACTCCAGTCGATGAGGATGCCCGCCGCCCGGGCGATGGCCACGAGGTGCAGGGTGTGATTGGTGGAACCCCCGGTGGCGAGCAGACCCACCATGCCGTTCACGATGGCGCGTTCGTCGATGATCAGGCCCAGCGGCGTGTACTCGGAGCCGCCCGCCACCAGGGCCGCGGCGCGGGTGGCCGAGTGGCGCGTGAGCACTTCGCGCAGGGGGCTGCCCGCGGGCACGAAGGCGGTGCCCGGCAGGTGCAGGCCCATGATCTCCATCAGCATCTGGTTGCTGTTGGCGGTGCCGTAGAAGGTGCAGGTGCCGGGCGCGGAGTAGGACTTCGCCTCGGTCTCCAGTAGCTCAGCCCGATCGGCCTCGCCCGCGGCGGCGCGCTGGCGCACCTTGGCTTTCTCGTCGTTGGAGATGCCCGTGACCATGGGGCCCGCGGGCACGAAGACCACGGGCAGGTGGCCGAACTGCAGGGCGCCGATGAGGAGCCCCGGCACGATCTTGTCGCAGACGCCCAGGCAGAGTGCGGCGTCAAAGACGCCGTGGGAGAGCGCCACGGCCGTGGACATCGCGATGACATCGCGGGAGAACAGCGACAGCTCCATGCCGGGCTGGCCCTGGGTGATGCCGTCGCACATGGCGGGCACCCCGCCGGCCACCTGGGCCGTGGCGCCCGCAGCGCGGGCCGCTTCGCGGATCCAGGTGGGGTAGGCCTCCAGGGGCTGGTGCGCGGACAGCATGTCGTTGTACGCGGTCACGATGCCCAGGTTCGGTTGCTTGCCGTCCCGCAGGGCGGGCTTGTCCGGGCCGGCGGCCGCGAAGGTGTGGGCCAGGTTGGCGCAGGAGATGTCGCAGCGGTGGGGCGTCACCGAGGCTGCGTCGCGGATCTGGGCCAGGTAGGCTTCCCGGCTCTCACGGCTGCGCCGGCGGATCCGATCCGTGAGGGCCGCCACATGGGGGTTCAGGGCCATGACGTGTTCCTTCCGAAGCCCGGAGGTCCTCCGGACGCATGTAACTTTATTACTTATCGAAGTAGAAATCAGCAAAATTATCGTAGTATTTCTACACGGAGACGGTATGAAGACCCTGCCCGATTTCGACATGGTGCTCTTTGGTGGAACGGGCGACCTGGCCATGCGCAAGCTGCTGCCCGCGCTCTACCAGCAGGTGAAGGCTGGGACGGTGAGCCCGGCTTCCCGCATCCTCACCGCGGCCCGCAAGAAGCTGTCCACCGCCGAATTCATCGCGCTGGCCGAAGCCTCCTGCAAGCCCTTCCTGGGTGCGGCCTACGATGCGGACACCTGGGAGGCCTTCGCGGACCGAATCACCTATCTCCCCATGGATGCCCAGCAGGCCGAGAGCTACGGGCCTCTGGCGCAGGCCCTGGGTGAGCATCCGGAGCGCGTCCGCGTCTTCTACTACTCCACGTCACCGGATTTCTTCGCGGCCATCTCCGCGAACCTGGGCGGCGCGGGCCTCATCTCCGCACGCTCCCGCGTGGTGGTCGAAAAGCCCCTGGGCCACGACCTCGAGTCGTCCTGCGAGATCAACGACGCCGTGGGCCGGCACTTCGCCGAGCGACAGATCTTCCGCATCGACCACTACCTGGGCAAGGAGCCCGTGCAGAACCTGCTGGCGCTGCGCTTCGGCAACGTGCTCTTCGAGCCCCTGTGGCGCCGCGAGTGGGTGCAGGACGTGCAGATCACTGTTGCCGAGCAGCTGGGCGTGGAGGGCCGCGGGGACTTCTACGAGCACACGGGCGCCCTGCGCGACATGTTGCAGAACCACCTGCTGCAGCTGCTCTGCATCGTGGCCATGGAGCCGCCGACCGGCAGCGATCCCGATGCGGTGCGCGACGAGAAGCTGAAAGTGCTGCGCTCACTCAAGCCGTTCACGGCGGCAGATGTCGCCACGAAGACTGTGCGTGGCCAGTACAAAGCCGGGGCCGTCAGTGGCAAGCCGGTCGCCGCCTACGCTGACGAACCCGGTGTGGCGCCCGACAGCCGCACAGAGACCTTCGTCGCGGTGAAAGCGGAGATCGACACCTGGCGCTGGGCGGGCGTGCCGTTCTTCCTGCGCACAGGCAAGCGCATGCCCGACAAGCTGGCGGAGATCGTCATCAACTTCCGTCCCGTGCCCCACCCCATTTTCGGCGAGGCCTCCCATGGTGGCCGCGCCAACCGCCTCATCATCCGCATGCAGCCCGACGAGAGCATGCGCCTGTATCTGGTGGCGAAGCAGCCGGGCGACGCCATGACGCTGCAGCCCGTGAACCTCAACCTGGACTTCGCCGAGTCCTTCCGGGCCCGCCGGCTCGAGGCCTACGAGCGCCTCCTGCTGGACGCCATCCGCGGCCGCCTCACCCTCTTTGTCCGTCGTGACGAGCAGGAAGCCGCCTGGCGCTGGGTGGAGCCCATCCTTGAGCACTGGACCGCCAGCGAGGAGCGTCCCAAGTTCTACACCGCCGGCAGCTGGGGCCCCGCCGCCTCCAGCGCCCTGCTCTCCCGGGACGGCCTGGCCTGGAACGAGGAGGACTGAGCCGTGTGCCAGCTTCGTGAATGCGCCGATGGGGCCACGCTCACCGCGGCGCTGACGCAGCATGTGGCGCGCCGCCTCAAGGAGGACCTGGCCCAGCAGGAGCAGGCCGTGCTGGTGGTTTCGGGCGGCAAAAGCCCCGTGCCCCTCTTCCAGGCGCTCTCGATCCAGACGCTGGCGTGGAGTCGCGTGACGGTGACCCTGGCGGACGAGCGCTGGGTGCCGCCCGACCATGCCGACAGCAACGAGGCTCTCGTGCGCACACACCTGCTGAAGGGCCGCGCCGCCACGGCCCAGCTGGTGCCGCTGTGGACCGGCGATGCCACGCCCGAGGCGGGCGCGCCCGCCGTGTGCGAGGCGCTGGACGCCCTGCCGCATCCCTTCAGCCAGGTGATCCTGGGCATGGGTGAGGATGGCCACATCGCCTCGCTGTTCCCTGGTGCTGCCGAGCTGGCCGAGGGGCTGAGCACCACCGCATCCGCCCTGGCGGTGCATCCGCTCCACGCGCCCCATACGCGCCTGAGCCTTTCCCTGCGGGCGCTGCTCGACAGCCGCGACCTGGTGCTGATGATCTCGGGCGAGGCCAAGCGCCGCGTGCTGGAAGTAGCCCTGGGCGAAGGCCCCGTGGAGGCGCTGCCCGTGCGCGCCATCCTGCGCCAGACCGCCGTGCCGGTTTCGGTATTCTGGGCCCCGTGAGCATGCAGCAGGAGCGGAATGCCACTTTGGCGAAGCCGAAGCCCAAAGGGCGCGGCACAGGAGGTGCCGCGTGACGATGACCCTGCTCTCCCGCATCCAGGTGCTTCTGCCCGACTTGCCGCCTTCCGAGCGGCGGGTGGCGGAGCTGGCGCTGAACCGGCCCGTGGAAGTGGTCTCCGCGCCCATTTCACAGATCGCGCTCTGGGCGGAGGTGAGCCAGCCCACGGTGATCCGCTTCTGCCGCCGCCTGAAGTGCACGGGCCTGCCGGGTTTCAAGCTCAAGCTGGCCGGCGACCTCGGCGCGGGCATCCCCTTCGTGCACGCCAGCCTGACTCCCGGCGACGACCTGGGCCAGCTCATCGGAAAGGTATTCGAGCACGCTGCGGCGGGTCTGGCCCGGGGCCGCCATGCCCTGGAACCTGCGGTGCTCGAGGCGGCGGTGGACGCCCTCCATCGCGCGGGACGCATCGAGTGCTATGGCCTCGGCAACTCTGGAGTCACGGCGCTGGACGCGCAAATGAAGCTGTTCCGTCTGGGCACACCCACCCTGGCCTGCACGGACACGCAGATGCAGCGCGTGGCCGCGGCCCTGCTGCCCGGCGATGCCGTGGTGCTGGTCATTTCGAACTCGGGCCGGACCAAATCGCTGCTGGAGGTGGTTGCCCTGGCCAAGCGCTCTGGTGCCACGGTCATCGCCATCACCCGCACGCGCTCGCCGCTGGCCGAGCTGGCCACGATCCTGCTGCCGGCGGATGTGCAGGAGAACCCCGAGGTTTACGCCCCCATGGTGTCGCGCCTGGTGCACCTGGCCATCATCGATGTGCTGAGCGTGGCACTGGCCCTGCGCAAGGGCCCCGCCGCCATCACCCGCATGGAAGCCGCCAAAGCCTCGCTGCAGGCCACGCGCGAGCCCACCTAGCTCGGCAGGTTGGTGGGGGTGTAAGGTTCGGCGGAGGCACCGGGCTCCGGCACCACGGCCTCCACGGCACGGCGGGCGGCCACGGAGGGATCCACGGCCATGCCAGCGGGGAAGCTGCGGGGGCCGAGAGATACGCCAGGAAGGGTCCAGGGCAGGTGGGCCCAGGGCTGGTGGGCGAAGCCGGTGGGGTCGGGCAGGATGCCGTCCAACCAGCCGGCAGAGAAGCGCAGGCCCACCTGGCCCAGCTGCGTGGCCATCCACTTGAGGGCTCCGTCCGAAAGTCCGCTCTCGCTGTTGGCGCTGGGATAGCCTCCGCCCACATCGGCGTGGGCGCCGGGGAACAGCACCTGCACGATGCGGTCCTCGGAATCCCAGAGGGTGGGCGCGAAGTCGTTGCGCCGCTCGTCCAGGGCCACGGCATGGAAGCCGTTGAGGACCTTCGCGCTGAGCCTGGTGTCGGCGAACTGGAAGGCGTCCTGGCGGCGTCCACCCGAGGCGTACTCCGGGATGCCCATGGCGCCCACGGTGTCCCACACACCGACCGCGTTGAGGGTGGCGACGGGCACCAGGTCTGTGTCCGCGAGCGAACCCTGGGACAGGAAAGCCGGGAGGTCCGCGATGATCTCGCCCAGGCTCGCCAGGCTGAAGGGGTTGTGCAGGGCGGCCTTGCGGTAGCGGTACCAGGCCTGGGCGCCGCTGCGGTAGGCCTGCTCCTTGTCGGCGGTTAGCTCGGTCCGCAGCAGACCCTGCGAGGCGATGAGCCCTGCCAGGGCGCGGGCCGTGTAGGCGCCCCGGCTGAAGCCGGTGATGGTGATCGCGTCACCCGGTGCGTAGTTGCGCGAGATGAAGGTGTACCCCCGCACGATGCGCGAGATGATCCCCGCACCGAAGGCTCCGCCCATGAGCTTGATGATGGGGTTTCGGGAGTCGCCCACGCCGTGGAGGTACTTGGCCACCTGCACGGGTGCCCCGTTCTCCGCCAGGGCCTTCTCCTGCTCATCGGCCAGGAGGAGTGAATCCGGTGCCAGCGTTCCATCCAGCCCCACGAACAGTTTGTAGACGTTGGTGGGGTCTGGCGTTTGATCGTGGTTCTCGTCCTCGTTGGGGTTGTTCCAGGTCCCGTCGGCACAAAACACGATGTGCTTGGTCATGCGGGGTCTCCTTGGGTGGCCGGTTTGGAATGGGTCTGGTCGGGACGAGACCCAAGGATGGTCGATTCAGGATGGGCGACGGTCAAGAAAAAACAGGCAATAAGTCGAGCGCGAAAGCATGATGTGCGGCAGCCGGGACATCCGGCTTGGTTGAATCAAGGCACAGGCATCGTGGGTTTGATCCGCAGAGGGGGCATGGGTGCCTCCGCCGAGCCCACCTGGCTCCAGACCAGATCGCAGTACCACAGGGCCTTGCGGAAGCGTTCCAACACGGCGAGCCGCGCGTGGACGCGAAGGGGCTCCAGGGCCGCTTCCTGGCTGGAGGTTGCGGATGGCACCTGGTTCAACACGCGTTTCGCAGAGGCATTGAGGTGATCCATCAAGGGTGTCCAGGTCACCGAGAGCAGGCCCAGGAGATCCCCGGCCACAGCCTGTTCCTTCAGGCTCGCCATCACGGCGTTTTCAGATTTGAGGTAGCCCGCGAAGAGGTCCTGCAACCCGTCATTGCCTGTGGCGGAGCTGGCTCCCCCACGCGATGAGCTCTCCAAGACATCCATCTCTTCCAGGTAGCCCGCATCCAGCTTGGAAGCCTGCCCGGCCTGTTGCTCCTGCCGAGTGATGTCTGGATCCAGCCGGTTTCCGGGGCCCCCTATGCGCCAGGAGCGCTCCGAAAGAATGCGCTGTGCCCGCGCCTTGGCATCCTGGAAGGCCTTTGAGACGGGTACCGGAGTGCTCGCCGCGCCCTGCTGGGGCCGGGCGATCCCGCCTTCGACCAGGGCGGCCTGCCAGCCCTTCCAGGTATCCAGGTAGGCCCGCTCGAGGCGGGTGTATTCCTGACCTTGGATCACCTCCAGCAGTGTGGTCGCCTCGACCATGCCTTCAGGCGAGATGGAGAGGGTGGGCGGCAGAGGCCTCTGCCCTTCAGGACATGCATAGAGGGCGGGGAGGGCCTGGTTCAGGTCCGCCATGGCGGTCCCGATTTGTCCGTGGACGGCCTTGAACTGGGCGTGGCCCTGCGCGCCATCCTGCGGCAGGGGAGGCAGCGAAATGGGCCGATCCACCACGGCAACAGAGGCCTCCCCGGTTTTCGTGGGAATGGGGGATGGCGCAGCCGTGGGGGCGTCGCCCGGAAGCCACCGCTGCTGCCGGTTTCTCCAGCGAGCCGGTTCGAAGCGGGAAGCGTAGATGCTGGCCCCATCCGGGAGGTCCTTCAACCGCACCGGGTCGGCCTTCTCGAGCTCGTCCTTGACCTTGCGCTGGAACGCGAAGGAGGCGGCGATGGACCCTTTCAAGAAGGACAGATGATTCCCATCTGCAAAGGTTCGGTATTGCTCCTTCTTGACGACCTCCAGCACGAGGAAGAGTGTGCTGGCGATCCAGGGTTCCAGCGCATCGCCGCACTGGCGCCAGGCGAGCATGGGGACTTCGATGTCGATCTCATACTCACGGGCCGTGGGCCGGACGAGGAAGGTGTAGCGGTTGTCGAGCCCTGGAACGAAGCGGTAGCGGGCCTTGCGATCTGTGCGGACCAGTTCCTGAACCACTTGCTGGAGGCTTGGGGAATGATCCAGCGTCCATTGATAGGACCCCAGGATCACAGGGTCCGATCCAGGCAGCAGGGCCAATTCCGGGGCGGATTGCACAACCTGATGGGCGGGAGGCGAGCAAGGGATGGGCATGGAATGGCCGATCAGAAATTTGAGGTGGGATGCTTGGCTTCAGATTTCACCAGCAGTCATTGCCTTCCCATCGTGTGGTGAGGATGATGCCAGCGGGGTCGGTTTCAAGGATGAGCCGACAGTAGCCGGTGGCGCCCTTCGGCATGGCAATGGCCGGGCCCAGGGTGCCATCGGCCCGGGCGAATCGCGCCGTCTGTTGTGGCCCGGATTGGGTGTTCCTGGTTTCAAAAACATGGATCATCCCGCCGCCGGGGCGCGGCTTGGACTGCTGTGGAGCGCCCTTGTATTGGATGAATTCAGCACAGGGTCGGCCCTCCCACCGCTTGAGATCAGCTTCGAAATCCGCCTTCAGGCGGGGTGCGAGGCAGGCCGTCAAGGCGCCAAGGATCATGACCGAGAGCAGAACTGGCACTTTCAAGGTTCCTCCCAACATCCCATGTTTTATGGCCAAAAACAAAATGCAGGACCCTTGCGTCGTGGTGATTGGCGCACTTCCTGGGTCGGCATCGGAAGACGCTTTCGTCAATTCGAGGCTAGATCCAAGGTCGTGTGAGGTCCATCCGCCCAAAGTCCGAAATTCAAAAATCGGACTTAAGTCATGGCCGGAAATGTGAACACATTCAGATGGACGATGCCGCGCGGAAGGGGCCAGGGCTATTTGATGGGCTTGAACGTGGGTCGGGTGGCGCCGTTGGCCACCGCCTGGCCGAGGTCGAACGTGAACTGGGCCTGCTGCACCATGCCGCGAAGGTCCCAGGTGGGATCGTATTCATCCGTCACTTGGTGGTACCGCGAGCCATAGGCCGCGGCCTTGGCCTTCAGCGCGGGCACGTCATTGCCCAGGTAGTCGCTGCCCCCGCCCACGGAAAGGGCGGGCACGCCGGCTTTTACAAAGCTGTAGTGGTCCGAGCGGAAGTAGCCGCCGCCGGTGTCGGGGCCACCGGGATCGAGGCGGAGCCCCGAAGCCTTGGCCACGGCGGCGCCCAGATCCCCCAGGGTGCTGCGCTCGCCGAAGGGCAGGCCGATGTCCCGTGTGGGCCCCACGAAGTTGAGGCTGTCCAGGTTTAGGTTGGCCACCGTTCGGCTGAGGGGCCAGAGGGGTTGGGCCGCGTAGGCTTTGGAGCCCAGTAGACCTTGCTCCTCGGCGCAGACGAAGAGGAACATCTGGCTGCGCTTGGCGGGGGCGTGGCGCGCGACCTGGGCCATGGCCAGCAGGGCGGCGCACCCGGAGGCGTTGTCGACCGCCCCATTGTAGATGTCGTCCTTGGCGGGGCCTGAATGGCTATCCACCGTCAGCTCGGCGCCCTTGCCGAGGTGATCCCAGTGGGCGGTGTAGACCACCATCTCATCCTTCAGGACGGGGTCGGTGCCCGGTACCACACCCGCCACGTTGAACTGCTCGATGATGCGCACGGTGCTGTGCAGCTGGCCCTTCACGGTGAGGTCGAGGGGCACGGGGCGGAAGGCTCGGCTCTGTGCCTGGGCACGCAGGGTGTCGAGGTTCTGCCCGGCCTGCTTCAGCAGAGCGCGGGCGGTGTCCTCGGTGACCCAGCCCTGGAGGCCGGTGCCCTCGGGGCCCTTGGCCAGGGAGAAGCGCTCGGCACCTTCCCAGCCGGTGCGCACCACGGGCCAGCCATAGGTGGCAGAGGCGGTGGTGTGGATGAGCAGCACGCCTGCGGCGCCGTGCTTGGCGGCCATCTCGAACTTGGTGGTCCAGCGGCCATAGACGCTGAGGTTGGAGCCGTCGAAGAGGCCCGGCTCCGCGGCCGTGGGCGCGGGCTCGTTCACCATCATGAGGAGCACCTTGCCCCGCAGGTCCACACCCTTGTAGTCATCCCAACGGTACTCGGGTGCGTCGATGCCGAAGCCCACGAAGACCACAGGTGCCTCGAAGGCCTGCTCCGCCTTGGCCTGCCCCGAGCCGAAGACGATCTCAGTTCCGAACGCGGGCGTGGCGCAGGCCCCGCCCCCTTGAAAGCTGAGGACGCTGCGGTTGATCTGGGTCTTGAGGCCCAGTAGGGATACGGCCTGTCGGTATGAGGTGCCGATGACGGGCTTCAGGCCCAGGGTTTGGAGCTGGGTCTCGAGGTAGCGCACCGTGAGTTCGGCCCCGCGCTGCCCGGTTCCACGGCCCTCCAGCAGGTCATCGGCTAGGAAGGCCAAGTGGGCGCGGAGGGGCGCTTCCTGCACCCGGGGCGCCAGGGCCGGGGTCTGGGCGAGCAGGCCGGTTGCGGTCAGGGCGGGGAGCATAATACGCATGAAGGCTCCTGGGGGAGCCTTCAGCATACGTCGCAAGTTGAAGTTGGTTCGGGGCTCAGATGGCGGTGGCGTGGGCCGGCAGGGTGACGCCTGCGACGCTCGCGACCTTGGCGTTGCCCAGCAGCTTGCCGCCGGTGCCGGGGCCCATGCCCAGCACGGCACCCTGGCGGACACCCGCCTCGGTGGTGGATACGGTGGGGACCTTGGCGGAGGCCATGCGCTGGATGAGGAAAGCGGCCGCGCTGGTGCCATCGCCGGCCACCTTGTCACCCGCCACGAGCACCACAGCATCGGGGTGGCGAGAGCCGAGCATGGCCAGAGCCTTGCCCATATCCTGGGGGCCCTTCACATCGACCACGATGAGCTTCATGCCGGGCATGGCGCCGGCAATGGATTCCAGGGCGCCCTTGTTGCTAACGGAATCGCAGACCACGGCGACGGTTGCCACCTGGGGCCAGGCACTGCGCATGGCTTTGCTCACCGCATCGTAGTCGCCAGCGGCGAGGGAGGCGGTCATCAGGGCGGCAGCAGACAAAAGGGTGACAAGCTTCATGAACAATCTCCTTGAGGCCATCCGGGCGCACGCCGGACCGGGCACATGGGTGACTCATCGTCCCCACCCCCCTGGACTTGAACGGCCCCTGGGTAAATAGAGTCGATTACCTAGTTCTTCACAGACCACCAGGCACCACGCAGGCGTTTGTCCGCACAGGAATGGAGTGGTCTGCGTGTTGGATCACCCGACGCCGGGCTAATTGTTGATGGCACCGGCGGGGAGGCTGACCCCGATCACGCCTGCGGCCTTCGCATTGCCCAGCACCTTCCCACCGGTGGTGGGCCCCACTGCGAAGACCGCGCCCTGCTTGACGCCCTGTTCGGTGGTGCAGACACAGGGGATCTTGGCCGCGCCCATGCGCTGGATGAGGAAGGAGGCGGCGCTGCTGCCGTCCCCCACCATCTTGTCGTTGGGCAGCAGTACCACGGCATCCGGGTGGCGGCTGGTGAGAGCCGTGACGGCCTTGCCGATGTCTTGGGATCCCTTCACATCCACCACGATGACCTTCATGCCTGAGAGGGCCCCGGTCGCTGCGTCCACTGCGGCCTTGCTGTTGGCGGTGTCGCATACGATGGCGACCGTGGCGCAACTGGGCCAGGTCTGTCGGAGTGTTTTGGCCAGGGCGTCGAATTCGCCGGCGGTGAGGGGGGCGGCCAGCAGGACGGCGGCACACAGCGCGGATCGGAGGTTCATGGCTGCAACTCCTGGTGGGCGCACCGATCCCTGACCGGTTGGACCTTCCCCTCTTCTATCGGGTGGCCCACCAGGAGGATTGAATTTATCAACCAGGAGGAAACCTCGGCTCAGGAAGAAATCGACCTAGAGATTAGTCGCCGGGGGCTGAATGGCCGATCAGAAACTGGGCGGCCCCCAGCAGCGCCACCGGCGCCGTCACCGCGCGGAGGATGCTCCGCCCCAGGGTGACGGATTGCCAGCCTGCGGCCTGAAGGGTGGCGAACTCGTCATCCGTGATGCCGCCTTCTGGCCCACTGGTGAAGGCAAGGGCTTCAGGGCGGAAGCTTGGGTTGACCTCGCCCGTGGCCAGCTCGTAAGCCACCCAGCGCTGGGGTGTGGGCCAGGTCACAAGGGTGGCGAAAGGGGCGGGGGGGCGAAGCTCCGGCAGCCGGCTGCGATGGCTCTGCTCGGCCGCCGACTGGATCAGACGGGTCCAGCGCTCCTGGCGGGCGGCGGTCTTGCCGGCATCGTATTCGCTGCGCTGATAGATGATGGGCTGGATGAGGGTGACCCCGAGCTCCACCAGTGGCGGGAGCCACTCGTCGAAGAGGCTGAGCTGGGCGGGAAGGGGCAGGCAGGCTTCCAAGGCCACAGGGGGCTCACGCTGCTCCAGCAGGAGGCTCACCAGGCGGGCCTGGGCCTGCCCGCGATCCAGCTCCGCCAGGTCCGCCGTCCAGGCCTGGCCGCCCAGCACCAGCTCCAGTGCGGCCCCTGGTCTCAGGCGCAGCGCCTTGAGGTGACGGGCCGCCTCGGGGCCAAGCGGGACCAGTTGCCCCTCCAGGGAGGGCACGGCATCCAGGAACAAGCGGGGCAGGCTCATGCAGACATGATGGGGGATTCCCCGCCCTCATGGCGAGGCAGGCGGCCACGGCCCATGGCCAACCCAGATAAGCTGGTGGATCTGGAGGACCCTTGGTCGACGCCCTACACCAAGCCGCACCCTGGTGGGCTTGGGCCGGATTTCACGCCTTCGTGTTCATGATGCTGGCCCTGGACCTGGGCGTCTTCAACCGCCGCGTCCATGCCCCCACCATGCGCGAGGCCGGCATCTGGAGCGCGGTCTGGATCACGTTGGCGTTGCTCTTCAATGGCCTCATCTTCCAGGCCGAGGGCACCCAGAAGGGACTGGAGTGGTTCACGGGCTACGTGCTGGAGAAGTCGCTCAGCGTCGACAACCTCTTTGTGTTCGTCCTGGTCTTTCGCAGCTTCCAGGTGGACCTCCGCCACCAGCACCGCGTGCTGTTCTGGGGCGTGCTCGGCGCGCTGATCATGCGCGCCGCCATGATCCTGGCGGGAACCGCCCTGCTCAACCGCTTTGAATGGATGATGTATGTCTTCGGCGGCTTCCTGGTTTACACGGGCCTGAAGATGCTACTCGTGGCAGAGAAGGATGCTGACCCCACGCAGAATCCCCTGGTGCGGGCCTTCCGGCGCCTCGTTCCCTATGACGAAACCGGTGGGCATGAGCGGTTCTGGGTGATCCGCGAGGGCAAACGCTTCGCCACGCCCATGCTCATCGTGCTCATCACCATCGAGGTGACTGATCTGGTCTTCGCGGTGGATTCCATCCCGGCGGTGCTGGCGGTGAGCCGCGATCCCTTCGTGGTCTACACCTCGAATATCTTCGCCATTATGGGCCTGCGCAGCCTCTACTTCCTGCTGGCGAAAATGATGGACCGCTTCCACCGGCTGAAGACCGGTCTGGCAGTGGTGCTGGCCTTCGTGGGCGTGAAGATGTGCATCGCCGAGTGGGTCAAAATCCCCGTGCAATACAGCCTGCTCATCATCGCGGCGGTGTTGGCCGGCAGCGTGGTGGCTAGTCTCGCCTGGCCCGTCGAAGAGGCTCAGTGATGGAGGTCTGGCGCCACGACCTTGAATCGGCACCTGCAGCAGGTCCTTTCGTGGTGACCCTGGGCACCTTCGATGGGGTGCATGCCGGGCACCGCGAGTTGCTGCAAATCGCTTCAGCTCGCTCCAAGGCGCTGGGGCACAAGGCCGCCGTCGTGACCTTTGATCCGCATCCCACGCTGGTGGTGGCGCCGGAGCGCAAGCCGAAGCTGCTCATGACGCTGGAGCAGCGCCTCGCGGCGTTTGAATCCGCCGACATGGACCTGGCCTGGGTCATCCCATTCAGCCGTGGCTTCTCTGAGCTCAGCCCGGAGGCGTTCCTGGATCGCCTCCAGCAGATCCTCTCCCCAGTGGAGCTGCATGTGGGCCGGGCCTTCTGCTTTGGCCGGGACCGCAGCGGCAATGTGGAAACCCTGGAAGCCTGGGGTCGGACCCATGATTGCCAGGTTCACACCCTCGCCTTGCGCGCACCGGATGGCGGGCGCCTCTCCAGCACGCGGATCCGCGAAGCCCTGGAAGCGGGCGAGGTGGAAGCCGCAGCCGAGATGCTCGGTCTTCCCTACACCCTGAGTGGTCTGGTGGTTGAGGGCGACCGTCGGGGTCGCCACCTGGGCTTCCCCACCGCCAACCTGGCCTGGGAACAGGAGCAGATGCCGGCCTACGGCGTGTACGTGACGGAAGCCGTGCTCCCCCACCACGGGGGATCTCGACTGGGACTGACAAACGTGGGTGAGAAGCCCACCTTCGATGGACGTCGCCTGACCGTGGAAACGCACTTGCCGGGCTTCGATGGCGACATCTACGGTGCCCGTCTGGAGGTGCGCTTTCTCCATCGCATTCGCGGTGAGGCGAAGTTCCGATCGGTGGACGAGTTGCGGGTGCAGATCAGCCAGGACGTGGCGGCGGGTCAAACCTGGTGGGCAGACCACCGGGGCTGAGGGTGCTCAGCTCGCGGCGTCCACGCGCCAGCGAGTGAGGGGACGCTCGGCCAGATCCCAGATCTGGAGACCTTGGGGAAGTCGGTTCACGCTCAGGCGGTGGCGGATCTGCGCCTTGGCGGCGTCCAGGCTGTCGGCCTCAATGGGGCCGTATTCCATGAAGTAGCCGCTGAACTTGTAACCGAAGCTGCGAGAGGTGGTCAGCATGGGAGCTCCATCTGTTCCGATGAATCTATATTCGTATTATTTTCGCCCTTGTCAACCCCGGATGCGAAAATTTTTGGGAGGACGCTTGGCGACGTCCTCCCAGTGTCAAGCCTGGCAATGGACAAGGAATGTCGCATCTGGATCGGGCTCAGTGGAATTGGAGCTCCATCCGGCCTTCGAAGGGTGGCGCCAGCGGTCGGGGCAGGGGGCGGAGGGTGACGAGGGCGTCGTCGCAGTCATGGCGGTGGCGCCAATACTGTCGCTCCCATCGATCATCGAAGCGGCGCTCCTCCCAGTGGCGGAGGGGGGCGTACCGGGGCGCTTCCACGACTACCACCCGGTGGGGGCCCCGCCAGTGATCGTGGGCGGAGAGGGGAACGGCCATGAGGGCGGTGAAGGCAACCAGAACCAGGTGTCGCATGGTGTCTCCTACGGGGGCGGGATCACCAGCCCCATGCCGGAGTCATTTCACGAGCCATGCCAGATGCCAAGAATGAGCTGTGACGGGCGTTTGCGTGGCTTGGCCTCGGGAACCCCGCGCGAATTGCAACGCGAATCCGCCACCATGTGGCAAGAGGCGCCATGTCTCACTTCTCCCGACGATCCCCCACGACCACCGCCGGCACGCCAGCCATGATGGCCCACGCGGGGACCTCCTTCGTAACCACGGCGCCCATGGCCACCACAGCGTGGTCTCCGATGGTCACGCCGTCGGTGACGCCGGCGTTGGCGCCGATCCACACATCCCGTCCGATGTGGATGCCGTGGGAGCGCACGGGCTGGTCCTTGATGTCGCGGTCGGGCTTCAGGCCGTGGTCGAAGGCGTAGATGGCTGCGCCACTGGCGATGCGGGTGCCATCGCCGATGACCAGTCCCTTCCGGCCCCCGTCCAGCCGGGCGCCAGCGTTCACGCTCACCTCGTTGCCCAGCGTGAGGGGGCCATGGAGGAAGGCCTGGGCGGCAATGGCACAGCGGTCACCCAGGACGACAGCCCGTCCGGGTTCGCCGAAGATGGCCGCGTCGGGGGCGATGAAGCAGCTCGAACCGAGTTGCACGGTCTCCTGGGCGAGGAGGCGCGCATGCACCTCGGCCTGCCAGGCTTCGGCCCAGTCTCGGTGCCGCGGCTTCAGGGCGAAGTAGAGCCAGGGCATCCAGGCCAGCCGGCGCTTGTGCTGTTCCCGCAAGGCTTCCTGATCGCGCATGGCTCCATCCTAGCGCTACAGTACGGCATGCCCCACCTCGGCCCCCTGCCCTCCTGGTCCTTCGCCCTGGGCGTCACCACGTCGCTCTTCTCGGTATTGAACCCCATCAGTGCGGCGGCCATCTTCGCCAGCGCCACCGTGGGCATGGACCATAAAGCGCTCCGGCGCAGCGCGCGCAAAGCCGCCCTTACCGCGGGCGCGGCGATGATCATCTTTGCGCTTGTGGGGCAGTTCATCTTCAGCTTCTTCGGCTTCACAGCCCTCGCCATGCGCTTTGTCGGCGGCGTGCTGGTGCTGTACCGGGCCATCTCCATGCTCTATGGCGATGACCCCCGTGAGCGGACCACCGAGGACGAGAAGGCCGAGGCCAGCGCCAAGCACCCCGATGATTTTGCCATCGTGCCCTTCGGCATTCCGCTGCTGGCGGGGCCGGGCACCCTGTCCACGGTGATGGGCATGATCGCAGGCGTGAGCTGGTGGGAGTATGGCGTGGTCCTGCTGGCCATCCTGCTGAATGTCTGGGCAACTTACCTGTTCCTACGCAAGGCGCCCGCCGTGCTTGCCCGCATCGGCGCCATCGGCACCAAGGTGGTGAACAAGCTCATGGGCCTCATCCTGGCGGCCGTGGCCATGCAGTTCCTCATCAACGGCGTGAAGGCGCTCTACATCGAGATGCAGCAGGCGCCTCCCGCCGCGATCGTCTCGACAAAGTAGCTACTTCAGCGCCGCCTCGATGGCGGCCTTCAGCTCCGTGCTGTCCGGCGCAATCTTGCTGCTGAAGGCCTGGAGCACCTGCCCGTCCTTGCCCACGAGGTACTTGTGGAAGTTCCAGGCGGGCTCACCGTGCTGGGCGGTGAGGAAGGTGTATACGGGCGCCTTGCCGGAACCCTTGACCTCGACCTTTTCGAAGAGCGGGAAGGTCACGCCATAGTTCTTCTGGCAGAAGCTCTCGATCTGGGCGGCCGTGCCGGGCTCCTGGCCGCCAAACTGGTTGCAGGGGAAGCCCAGGATGACGAGCCCGCGATCCTTGAGCTCCGTGTAGAGCTTTTGGAGGCCTGCGTATTGGGGCGTGTAGCCGCATTCGCTGGCCACGTTGACGGCCAGCACCACCTTGCCCCGGTAGGCGGACAGGGATTGGGGCTTGCCTTCGAGGGTGTTGAGGGTGATGTCGTAGAGGGACACGGGGACCTTCCTTTCGGCGGCGGGCAGGGCAAGGGTGGCGGCGAGGGTGAGGGCGAGGGAGAGAACAGGACGCATGGGGGTCTCCAGAGGTCAGCCCCTTGGGTGCCGCCGGACGGGACTCCGTTCCAGGGCAGGTCGCCGGTTACCTCGCACGGGTGGGCGGCGCGCACGGGCCTTCCGGCGACGGCCTCCAAGGAACCCCCGGCCTCGGGCATCCTGGGGGCATGCGACTCACCGACCTCCAGCAGCACTTCCGCTCGCGCCTCCGCAAGCGGACGCCCTGGGTGGTGGTGCTGGTGTTCGCGGTCTTCTTCTCGGGGCTCCAGTTCCTCCTGGTGCCCGCTGAGGTCCAGCTCCGCCACGCGGGCGCCCTGGCCAATGCCCTGGTGATGCCCCTTCTGGTGTCGTTCTCCTATGGCTTCCTCACCCCGCTGCCCTGGCGCTGGAGCGGGGACGACCGTCCCCGGGCCAGCTTCCTGCGGGGCCTCTCCCAGGCCGTGCTGTTCAACACGGTGCTGGTCACCCTGCTGGTGGCCATCAGCTGGTTCCTGGTGCGGAACGCCAGCCTGAAGGCCGAGGCCCTTGGCCTGGCGAAGGGGGCGAAGGCCACCTTCGGCGCCCTGTGGGGCGTGACCATGCTGGGTGGGATGCCCTTCATGACCATCATCGGAGCCATCATCTCCTTTGCGGTGATCACGGAAGAAGAGAAGCTCGCCGTGGAGAACCGGCTGGAGGAGGCGCAGTGGGTGCTGCTCCGGGGTCAGCTGAGCCCGCACGTGCTGTTCAACTCTCTCAATGGATTGGCAGAGCTGGTGCGGCAGGATCCGATGGCTGCCGAGCAGGCCATCCTTGATCTCTCTGAATTGTACCGGTCCCTCCTGCGCCATGGGGACCGTTCGGCGGCCCCCCTGGCGGATGAGCGGGCCATGGTCCAGCGCTTCCTGGCGGTGGAGGGCCTGCGCCTAGGAGCCCGACTGAAGGTGCAGTGGGACTGGGATGAGGGCCTGAATGCGGTGATGGCGCCGCCCTTCCTCCTCCAGCCCCTGGTCGAGAATGCACTGAAGCATGGCATCGCCCCGAATCCCGAGGGCGGCACGCTGGAGATCTCCATGCGTCGCCACAACGGCGGCCTGACCCTGAGGGTGGCCAACACGGGTCGCACACTGGGGCTGGTGCCGGGCGCAGGTATTGGTCTGTCCAACCTGGAGGCGCGGCTGCGGCTGGCCTACGGCACCGGCGCCAGCCTGCACCTGCGGACCGAAGGCCCTCGCACGGTGGCCTCCGTGACCCTGCCCAGCCTGGAGATGCGCCGATGAAATCCTTCCGTGTGGCGCTGGCCGATGATGAGCCCCTGGCCCGGGCGCGTCTGGCGCGCCTGCTGCGCGAGGCCGGCTGCGAGGTGAAGGCCGAGCTGGCCGATGGCCCATCGGTGCTGGCCTGGCTGCGCGAGCCCCGGGAGGTGGAGGCCCTCTTCCTGGACATCCAGATGCCGGGGGCCACTGGCCTCGAGGTGGCCGCAGAGCTGGCGGAGTGCCGCCACTGTCCGCCAGTGGTGTTCGTGACGGCCTTTTCGGAACACGCAGTGCGGGCCTTCGAGGCCGCTGCGGTGGACTACATCCTGAAACCGGTTTCCGCCGACCGGTTGGCCAAGACCCTGGTGCGCCTCCAGGAGGGCGGCCTCCGTCGCGCAGAGACGCCGGCCTCCACACCGCAGCGCTTCCCGGTGCGGGCCGGGGAGGGCCACGTCTTCCTGGATCTGAAGCGCACCACCCACTTCGAGGTGGAGGAGGAAGTGGTGTGGGCCTGGGCGGGCGGCTGCCGGCATCGCACTTCCTGGACCACCCTGGCGGAAGTGGAGGGCGCCTTCCCGGCGGTGGGGATGATCCGCATCCAGCGCCACCTGCTGCTGCGCCCGGAAGCAGTGCTGGGGCTGAAGCCCCTGGAGGGTGGCCGAGCTTCCGTCCGCGTGGCGGACGGTCTGGATCTGGAAGTGAGCCGCAGCGCCACGCCAAAAATGAAGGACATGCTGGGCCTCTGAGAAAATGACCTTGGGGTAGGATCAGGTACCCAATCCGCGGACACCCCCCAATGCCCGACTCCCTGCAGCACCACCCCAAGCCATCGGTGTCGAGCACGGCCGGGGCCTTGCGAATCGTGCTGCTGTACGCCGGCTTCTCGGGGCTCTGGATCCTGCTGTCGGATCGCGCGGTCGAGTTCCTGGTACGTGAACCCGCGGTCATGACCGTGGTCAGCATCTTGAAAGGGTGGGTGTTCGTGGCCGTCACAGCCACCCTGCTCTTCGTCACAGTGAAGCGGCTGGTGGAGGGTGTGGCCTCACGGGAGGCCAAGCTCCAGGCCCTGATCCATGCGATACCGGACTTGGTGTGGCTGAAAAATCCCGAGGGCATCTACATGGGTTGCAACCGGGCCTTCGAACGATTCTTCGGGGCCAAGGAGGCCGAGATCGTCGGCAAGACGGACTACGATTTCGTCCCCCAGGACCTGGCCGACTTCTTCCGACAGAAGGACAAGGAGGCCATCGAGTCCGGCAGGACGCGGATCAACGAGGAATGGGTGGTTCTGGCCGAGACCAAGCAGCGGATCCTCCTCGAGACCTTGAAGACTCCCATCTTCGACGCGAAGGGGCACCTCATCGGCGTGTTGGGCATCGGTCGGGACATCACCGAGCAGGATCGGCTGATCACCGAGCGAGGCCGCCTGGAGACACAGTTGCACCAGGCCCAGAAGATGGAACTGGTGGGCCGCTTCGCTGGGGGCGTGGCCCACGACTACAACAACATGCTGGGCGTGATTCTGGCGAACTCCGACCTCGCCCTCTACCGGATGCCCCTGGATCGACCTGAGCGCGCCCACCTGGAGGAGATTCTCCGGGCCGCCCGCCACTCGGCGGACCTCACCCGGCAGCTGCTGGCCTTTGCGCGGAAGCAGCCCATTGACCCGCGGCTGGTGGACCTCAATGAATCCGTGACGGACCTCCAGGGCGTGCTGGGTCGGATGGTGGGTACCGGAATCCAGCTCCAGTGGACGCTGGCCCCGGATCTCTGGAAAGTGCGCATGGATCCCACCCAGCTCGATCAGGTGCTCACCAACCTTGTGGTGAATGCTCGGGATGCGCTGGGCGGAGCGCCAGGCCGCATCGAGGTGGCCACGGCCAACCTGACGCTGAGCGAAGCGGATTGCGCGGGCCGGATGGAAGCCGTTCCAGGCGACCATGTCTGCCTCAGCGTGACCGACACGGGCTGCGGCATGACGCCCGACCTGGTGGCCCAAATCTTCGAGCCTTTCTTCACCACAAAGACCGAGGGCCGTGGCACGGGGCTTGGGCTGGCCATGGTGCATGGCGTGGTGAAGCAGAACCACGGGGCGGTCCAGGTGGACAGCGAACCGGGTCGGGGCACCTGCTTCCGGGTGCTGTTCCCCAGGGCGTGACGTTACTTGCGGAGCTTCAGCACGTCCATGACGATCACGAGGACCATGAGCGAGGCCAGCAGCAGGAAGCCGCCGGTGAGGATCTTTTCTTTGAGCTCGATGGTGAGGTCCTTGCGGCGGAGCTTTTCGAAAAGCAACAGGGCCATGTGACCGCCATCCAGCGCGGGGATGGGCAGGGCATTCAAGATGGCCAGTTGCAGGCTGATGGCGGCGCACATGAACAGGAACTCTTGCCAGCCTGACTTGGCGGCCCGGCTGCCGGCGCGAATGATGCCGATGGGCCCGGATACCTCGGCGCTGCGCGCCTGGAAGGTGACGAGCTTGCGGAGGAAGCCGAAGACCTGGCCGCTCATGCGCCAGGAGGTGGCCACAGCGAAGCGCCCGCCAACGAGTATGTCGCCAGCCTGGAAGGGACGGCGCACCACGTCGTAGGCGATGGGACCGGCGCCCAGGCCGATGCGCCCTGAGCCGCCCTCGTTGGCGGGCGTGAGCGTCAGGTTAAGCGCCTTGCCATCGCGGAGAATCTCGACGGGCATGGGTTGCGTGGGATGGGCCTTTATGTAGGCCACCGCGTCTTCCCAGCGCCCGGCGGGCAGGACCACGGGCCCCACGCGCTTCAGCTCATCCCCGTTCTGCAGGCCAGCCAAGTCGGCGGGGAGGCCCTTCATGACCTGCTCCACTACCAGGGCGGCGCCGGCGCGGGGCTCGGCCTTGATGATGCGGGCCTGATCGGCGCCAACGAAGGTGAACAGCACCAGGGTGGTCAGCAGGTTGGCGATGATGCCGCCGCTGTAGAAGAGCATCCGCTTGCCGAAGGGCTGCTGCAGGAAGCCATAGGGATCGTCAGCGCCGGGATCCTCGGGATTGAAACCCGCCAGCTTCACATAGCCGCCCACCAGCGCCAGCGGCCGGATGCCGACCTTGGTCTCGTTCCAGGAGAACAGCTTCACGAAGGGGCCGAAGGGCATGCCGAACGCAAACTCCTCCACGGGCATCCCCATGTACTTGGCGGCGAGGAAGTGGCCGCCCTCATGCAGGAAGATGAGCCCACCGAGCATGAGCACCGGGCCCCAGAACCCCACACCCGGAAATTTGAAGGCAAAGGCGACCGCGGTCACGCAGGACAGGGCGTACGACAAGGGCAGGCGAGAGCGCGTCATGGACATCCAGGCTGATCAGGTCCGGGCTTGGACCCACCCTTCAGCATGACGCCTCGCGGCCTGATCCGCATCCAGCACTTGGGCGAGGGACCCCAGCGGCGTGGCGGGAATCTGGGTCAAGGTTTCCCGGTTGCAGGCCTGGATGTCCCAGAAGCCCAGGCGCCCTTGGAGGAAAGCGGCCACTGCAACCTCATTGGCGGCGTTCAATAGGGCGGGCGCCGTGCCCCCCTCCCGCAGGGCCTGGAAGGCCAGGGCGAGGCAGGGGAAGCGCTCCAGGTCCGGGGCCTCGAAGGTCCAGGCGCGGGCTTCCTCCCAGGGATAGGGCGCCACGGGTCCCGGCTGTTTCTCGGGGAAGAGCAGGCAGTACTGGATGGGCAGCTTCATGTCGTTGGCGCAGACCTGCAGCTGGTAGCTGCCGTCGTGGAAGCCCACCATGGCGTGCACCTGGCTCTGGGGATGCACCGTGACGGCCACCTGATCCGCCGTGAGGCCGAAGAGCACCGAGGCCTCGATGACCTCCAGACCCTTGTTCATGAGCGTGGCGCTGTCGATGGTTATCTTCGGCCCCATTTTCCAGGTGGGATGGTTGAGGGCCTGCTCGATGGTGGCGCTCTGGATGCGGGCGAGCGGCCAGTCGCGGAAAGGGCCGCCACTGGCGGTGATGCGGACTTCGCGGATGGTGGCTGGATCCCGCCCCTCCAGCAGCTGGTGCAGGGCGGCATGCTCGCTATCGACGGGCAGCAGCTCGCCCCCGCCGGCCTGGGCGGCCGCGTGCATGAGGGCCCCGCCCACCACCAGGGATTCCTTGTTGGCCACACAGACGCGGCGTCCGGCGCGCAGGGCCGCCTCCGTGCTGGCCAGACCCGCGCTGCCCACGATGGCGGCCACCACGGTATTGGCATCGGCGTGCAGGGCGCAGGCCAGGAGGCCCTCATCGCCCCAGTGCAATTCAGGCTGGTAGGGCAGGTTGGCCCGCAACCAGTCCGCGTCCTCCCGGGAGCCCACGGAGACGCATCGAGGCCGGAAGGTCTCGCACTGGGCCTTCAGCAGCTCCCGGTTGCGACCCGCGGCCAAGGCCACTATGGACAGCTGCTCCGGATGGGCCCGGACCACATCCAGGGTCGAGGTCCCTATGCTCCCGGTGGAGCCGAGAACGGCGAGGGTTCGCACTCAGTTGAACCCGTGCACGAAGTGGACGTAGGCGTAGAGCACGGGCGCCGCGAACACCAGGCTGTCCACGCGGTCGAGCATGCCGCCGTGGCCGGGGATGGAGACGGCGCCGGCGTTGGAATCCTTCACACCGGCGCTGCGCTTCCAAGTGCTCTCCACCAGGTCGCCCAGCTGACCCACGGTGCCCAGGAGCAGGGCCAGGGCCACCACATCGACCAGGGTCCACTCGGTGCAGACCGTGGCCTTCATGAGCAGGGCGCCCAGGAGGTTGCCGCCGAGGTTGCCGAAGGCGCCCTCCCAGCTCTTCTTGGGGCTCACCTTGGGGGCCAGTTTGCGACGGCCAAAGAAGCTGCCCACGAAATAGGCGGCAGTGTCTCCGAACCACGTGATGATGAACAGCGAAAGGATCAGGCGACTGCCGGTCTTGGGCAGGGTGCCCTGGAGCATGAGGAGCTTCTGCTGGAAGCCAAGCCCGAAACCCAGGTACAGCGCGCCGAGCCAGGTGATGGCCTGGCTCGGCAGGGCCTCTTCCAGCTTGTTGTCGAAGAAAAGGGCGCCGAAGTGGATGAGCAGGCCACCCAGGGTGAAGACCAGCCAGAGCGGCAGGGGATCCTGGTTGCCGGTGGCCAGGGCGAAGTGGGCCAGGATGCCCCAGGCCACCAGCACTCCGGACACCAGCGAGGGGTTGAAACCTCGGACGCGGGCCATGAGGGTCATCTCGCGGACGCCCATGAGGGTGGCCAGGGCCATGACGGCCAGGTAGGTCCAGATGGCCCAAGGCTGGTCCCCGAACCAGAGGAGGCTGAAGAAGAAGACGCCGAAGACCAGGGCCGTGGTGATGCGCACGGACATGTTCTTGGTGTCCACCTTGGGTGTGGTCCGGTCCATCAGATCCCCCCGAAGCGGCGTTCGCGCTGGGCGTAGTCCTCAAGTGCGTCCTTCAGCTCCGCGGGGCCGAAATCCGGCCAGAGGAGGTCGGTCATGTAGAGCTCGGCGTAAGCTGACTGCCAGAGCAGGAAGTTTGATATGCGGTGCTCGCCGCTGGTGCGGATGAGCAGGTCCACGTCCGGCACGCCCTTGGTCCAGAGGCGATCCTGCAGGGCCGCTTCGTCCACCTGATCCGGCCGAAGGCCATCCTCCAGGCAGCGCCGGGCGGCCTGGGCCAGCTCTAGGCGCGACCCGTAGTTCACGGCCAGATGGAAGGTCATGCCCGTGTTCTGGGCCGTGGCCGATTCCAGGGTCAGCATGTCCGCGTGGATACCCGGCGGCATGCCTTCGGGTGACCCCAGGTGGTGGAAGCGGATGCCCTTCTTGGCAAGCTGGGTCACGAACATCCGCAGGTACATGCGGAGCAGGGCCATGAGGGCGCCCACCTCCAGGGCGGGCCGCTTCCAGTTCTCCGTGGAGAAGGCGTAGAGGCTCAGGTGCTGGATGCCCGCATCGGAGGCGGCCTCCAGGATCCGTTCGACAGCCTGCACCCCGGCCTTGTGCCCCTTGATGCGAGGCCAGCCCCGCTGGGCAGCCCAGCGGCCGTTGCCGTCCATGATGATGGCGACATGGGTCGGAACGGTCATCGCGCCAGAACCTCTGAAGGGGTGAAAAAGGTCATGCTAGCACGGGGGTTGCCGTTGATGAGGGTGAGGCGGCCTGTACCGCGACCCCCGTGGTAGGCTGAAGTCCACATTTTTCCTGGCGAACCCATGGTTCAGTTCAACACCCGTGCCAATGAGATCCTGCTCAAGCTGGTCTATTACGGACCGGGCTTGTCCGGGAAGACGACCAATCTGCAGTCGCTGCACGCGATGTGTTCAGACGCACAGCGCGGCGAGATGTTCTCCGTCAACACGCAGGAGGACCGCACCCTCTTCTTCGACCTGCTGCCCATCAACCTGGGCTACATCTACGGCAACGCCATCCATCTGCAGATCTACACGGTGCCGGGCCAGGTGCAGTACGACGCCAGCCGTCGCGTGGTGCTGGGCGGAGCGGACGGCGTGGTCTTCGTGGCGGATTCCAGCGAAGCGAAGATGCAGGACAACGTGGATTCGCTGTCGAACCTGTACCACAACCTCAACGCGAACCGCCTGAACATCAAGCAGATCCCCTTCGTCATCCAGTACAACAAGCGCGACCTTCCAGATGCCCTGGCCGTGGGCGTCATGAACCGGCGCTTGAACTTCCGCAGCGTGCCCTTCTTTGAATCCATCGCGAACCGTGGCAATGGCGTGCTGGATACCTTCCTGGCCATCACCCGCGAGACCGTGGGCTACACGTTCAAGAAGTACCACCTCGACAAGAAGATCAAAGATTTCGACGAGATGCTCAACCTCATCGAGTCCAATGTGCGCTCCAGCATGCGTGAGCTTCCACCGCCGCAGGAGACGCCCCTCGCGCCGCCAGTGGAATCGACGGTGCTGCGCCATAGCAACGTGAGCGTGGCGGACCTCGTGCCCGGCAAGGTGGCTGATGCCTCGGAGCTTCTGGAGGATGCCCTCAAATCCAACATGGAGACGGCGCGGCTCTATTCAGAGCTGAAGCAGACCAAGGACACGCTGGAGAAGAAGAACGAGGAGCTGAGCCAGCTCTACACCCAGCTCGACCGGGCCAACCAGGACAACCTGAAGACCCGGAAGTACCTCGAAGGCCTGGTGCAGAACATCGGCGAAGCGGTCATCTCCT
>Ga0265327_10001571_pt1 | contig 27897 bp, 20 predicted proteins | sample 41621metaG_FD_202089 | JGI IMG/M metagenome (GOLD analysis project Ga0265327, IMG submission 202089) | Rhizosphere microbial communities from Carex aquatilis grown in University of Washington, Seatle, WA, United States - 4-16-21 metaG | ecosystem: Host-associated > Plants > Roots > Rhizosphere...
AAGAGATGATGGAGTCCAGATATTCGGTGTAATAGTCTTCATCCGTCGCGGCTTTGGCTTCTTTCACCAAGGCTAAAGTCTCAGCGCAACCTCGTATCTCCACACCCTTGCTGATGAGCATGGCAGCGAGTTTAGGCAGCGCATCTTTGGCGATACTGCGTGCTACCAGCAATGACTCAGCTGTATTGCAAGTACCTAAGCGCTGCGTTTTTGAGTTCTCAAGAATGCGCAAAGCCTTATCCATATCTGCACTTTCATCCACATACACGTGGCAATTGCCATCCAGATGCTTGATGACAGGGATACGCGCTTCGTTTGAAATACGCTCAATGAGACCCTTGCCGCCTCGTGGCACGATGACATCGACATATTCTTTCATGGTAATGAGTTCACCCACCGCTGTGCGATCAGTCGTCTCAACCACTTGAACAGCGGCGTGAGGCAAGCCTGCAGCCTGCAAGCCTTCATGTACAAGGGCAGCCAATGCCTGGTTGCAATGGATAGCTTCAGAGCCACCGCGTAAAATTGCTGCGTTACCGGATTTAATGCATAGGCCAGCTGCATCCACAGTGACGTTAGGCCGCGCTTCGTAGATGATACCGATAACGCCCAAAGGCACACGCATCTTGCCGATCTGAATGCCAGATGGGCGGTATTTGAAATCGCTCATTTCGCCGATTGGGTCAGTTAATGCGGCAATCTGTTCAAGGCCTTCGGCCATGGTTGCAATCGATTTTTCACTCAATGCCAGTCTATCCAGCATGGCGGCTTCCATGCCATTGGCACGGGCTGCATCCATGTCTTTCTGGTTCGCAGCGAGCAAGGCAGCCTTTTCACGCAGGATCGCCTGAGCGATTGTCCTCAACGCTAGATTCTTGGTGTTAGTGCTGGCTTTGGCCATGGCGCGCGATGCTGCACGAGCCTGGCTGCCAACTTGTTGCATGTAGGATTTAATGTCCATGGTTATTTCTTTAATTGTTTCTTTGGTTGTTTAATACGTTTGTCAGGTTTCGATTTTTTGGTTCGAAACGCGACTTCAAATGATCTGCGTGCCCACATTGCGGCTTCTGCCTGATCTTCATAGATTTCTTCAGGCGCAAGATAATAAGACATTTTAATCAGCTTATCAGCGCGGGTATAGGAAAATTGCTCCAGACCTCTTGCCTCAAAGTAGTGTGCAATCGTCGAATCGGCCTTGAGATAGAGTAAGTCTTCAGCAACTAGGCCGAACATGGCACCGTCATAATACAAACCATAACCGCTAAACATTTTGCGTAGCTGCACAGGCCCAAACAGCCTGAAAACTTCTTGTAGATACTCGACAAATTCAGACATAGGCGTTGGGCTCTGGCGCTTGTGACTTTATGCCTGCCGGGGCCTGCTTCTTGGTGAGACTCGAGATAAGCCGAAGCATAGCCTTGAAATCTCCAGCCAGGCATCGCCCACCATAATGCCTTTAGCTGTTCGGTCGATCTCTGTCAGTTTGGTTAACGCGGCTTGCAGTTGGCGCAGACTTAATCGACCCATAGCGCGTTTCATAAGCGCTTGTCTGTCGCCGTAGATTCTGGCGCTTTGCATCGCGTTCATCAGGTTTTCACCTCGAGCTTCAGCATGTTTGACCCGAATCAGCGGGCGTAGCGCCCACATAAGCGGATTCATCACAGCCACCGGCTGGGCGCCTTCGTCGCGCAATCCTTGCAGGATGCGTGCTGTTCTTTCGCTGTCACCCGCCAGCACGGCTTCGCCAAGCTGGAAAGCATCGTAACGGGATACATTCAGTACTGCCTCACGTACAGCTTTGCCATCCAGCATGCCCTCAGGGTAAAGTAGACCAAGTTTCTGGATTTCCTGATGGGCTGCAAGTAAATTACCTTCAACCTGATTGGCAATAAAACTCAATGTATCCACATCAGCTTTTTGCCCTTGTTGCGCAAGCCTGTTGGCGATCCATTGTGGTAGTTGATTGATTTCGACTTCATTCAGTGCGATCACAACAGCATTCTGTTCCAGTGCGCCAAACCAGCTGCTGTTCCTGCCGTCCTTATCCAGCTGCGGCAGGATGATAATCACCAAGGTATCTTGCATGGGCTTGCCGGCGAGCGCCTGCAATGCCTTGCTGCCTTCAGTGCCCGGTTTGCCACTGGGAATGCTGAGTTCAAGCATCCGCAATTCGGCAAACAGTGAGATGGATTGGCCATATGCGCCGATTTGCTGCCAGTTGAAGGTGCGTTCAGCGACAAGGCTATTGCGCTCAGAATAGCCTTGTGAACGCGCGGCTGCCCGTATTGCATCAAGCGTTTCACGTTGGGCCAGCGGCTCATCTCCGGTCAGCACATAAATTGGTCTGACGCCTTTATTTAAGTGCTCCGCAAGTTGTGATGGCTGTAAACGCATCCACTATTTTTCTGTAGCAGCAGTTCTTTTGTGCGGTTTTTGCACTACCAGGCGACGCATGATTTCACGGATTGCATCGGCTTTCATATCATCATAGAGGCGTTGTTCTTCCCCTTGCTTCGCCAGCAGTTCGTTATCGTTGTATGAGAAATCACGTCTGCCTTCAACGGTTTGCACTTCTCCCCACGTCTCGGCCCCAGCATCTTTCAGGCGAAAACTGACGCGATAGTAAAGGTCAAATTCACGCACCAGACCGGTACCGCTCAGAGAGAGGATTCGTTTCTCACTGCCTTCGTTCAGTACTTCCATAACGAGGTCGGCACGGTCTTCATTATCGACAACTGTTACACCATTGACTGCTAGTGATTTCTTTAGCGGCTTGATAATGGACAGGTGCTTACCCTGAATGTAGAGATTTTCAAAGGCAAGATCCGCGATCCCTCGCATCTGAAAGCCGCATGCCGCCAAAGCCAGCATGCCGAGCATCAGGGTGAAACGAAGTAAACGTGTTGTTGGCATAAGCTGTTATCCCACCACAATGTTGACGAGTTTATTTGGTACCACGATGATTTTACGCACAGTTACACCTTCATCGATAAATTTTTGCACACAAGGCTGAGCTACGGCCAGTTTTTCTATCTCTTCCTTTGCCATAGTGCGGGCAACTGTGACGCTGCCACGCAATTTGCCATTGACCTGAATCACCAGTTCTATCTCATCCTGTACCAAGGCTGACTCTTCCGGTTCAGGCCATGCAGCTGTCAGTATATCGTTACCGTAACCTAGGTCTTTCCACAGAGTTTCAGTGATGTGTGGTGCAATCGGTGAAAGGATACGTAGCAGGATAGAAAAGCCTTCTTGAGCCACAGCAAGCCAATCGGTTTCAGCTTCTTTCTGTACTTTTTCCAAAGCATTCAGCATCTTCATCGCAGCAGAAGCCACAGTGTTGAATTGCTGCTTGCTCAGGTCATAGCTCGCCTGTTTCAGCGTCAAGTGTATTTCGCGGCGAGCAGCACCGAGATTGCTGCTCAGTTTTGCTGGGAACTCAGCCTTGGCATGTGTCGATAGCGCATAGCCAAACGCCCAAACCCTACGCAGGAAGCGATGTGAACCTTCAACCCCGCTGTCAGACCACTCTAGGGTCTGCTCAGGTGGCGCGGCAAACATCATGAAGAAGCGGGCAGTATCAGCGCCATATTGTTCGATCAAAGATTGCGGGTCTACCCCGTTGCGCTTGGATTTGGACATGGTGCCCATACCCTGGAAATCGACTGGCTTACCGTCGCTGAGTGCTTTTGCGCCGACCAGCTTGCCGTTTTCGTCATGCACCAGCTCCACTTCTTCCGGTGCGAAGTACTCAATACCACCCTTCTCGGTACGGCGAGAGAAGATATGGTTGAGCACCATGCCCTGCGTCAGCAAGTGAGCAAATGGCTCATCGTAATTGACCAGAGCCTTGCCACCGACTTCGGTGTCACGCATCACCTTGCTCCAGAAACGGGAGTAGAGGAGATGCAGAATCGCGTGCTCGATACCACCGATATACTGATCTACCGACATCCAGTAATTAGTTTCTTCATCGACCATCGCATCAGTGCCGAACTTGCTGGCATAGCGTGCGTAATACCAGCTGGAATCGACAAAGGTATCCATGGTGTCGGTTTCGCGCTTGGCTGGTTTGCCGCAGCTTGGGCAAGTGCAGTTGATGAAATCTTCGCGCTTGTTCAGCGGGTTGCCTGAGCCATCTGGTACGCAGTCTTCTGGCAGCTTGACTGGCAATTGGTCGTCCGGCACCGAGACATCACCGCAGCTATCACAGTGGATGATGGGGATAGGGCAGCCCCAATAGCGCTGGCGGGAGATGCCCCAGTCGCGCAGACGCCAGTTGATCTGCTTGTCGCCTAAATTTTTAGCTTTGAGGTCCGCTGCGACTGCATCCACTGCGGCCTCGTAATTCAGGCCGTTGTATTTGTCTGAATTTACGCAATGAGTTGAAACACTACCTGATTTTTCTCCATACCAAGCCTTCCAATCCTCTATATTAAAATCGTAGTAGTTATTTTCATCTTCAAGAAAGTCTTTTCCTGCCTTTCTTAATTCTTCAACACCGTTAGTGATTACTTGCTTGATAGGCAGATTGTATTTCTTAGCAAAACCAAAATCGCGCTCATCATGTGCTGGTACGGCCATCACAGCCCCTTCGCCATAAGTCATCAGAACATAGTTGCCGACCCAGACTGGCACTTGTTCGCCAGTTAATGGATGCGTGACTTTCAATCCTGTGTCCATACCTTCTTTTTCCATGGTCGCCATATCGGCTTCCATCACTGAGCCTTGCTTGCACTTGGTGATAAAAGCAGCTAGTTCAGGATTGTTTTGTGCTGCATGCGAAGCCAATGGGTGCTCTGCTGCCACAGCGCAGAAGGTCACGCCCATGATGGTATCGGCGCGGGTGGTGAATACCCATAACTTGCCATCATCAATGAGCTTGCCGGTGCTATCCTTAATGTCGTGAGTGAAGGCAAAGCGCACGCCTGTACTCTTGCCTATCCAGTTAGCCTGCATGGTCTTCACACGTTCTGGCCAGCCTGGCAGCTTATCCAAATCATCCAGTAGTTCTTGCGCATAAGCCGTGATGTTGAGGTAATAGCCAGGGATCTCGCGTTTTTCAACCAGCGCACCTGTGCGCCAGCCACGGCCGTCAATCACCTGCTCGTTGGCGAGTACGGTTTGGTCGACTGGGTCCCAGTTCACCACTTGAGTCTTCTTGTAAGCGATACCTTTTTCCAGCATGCGCAAGAACAACCATTGATTCCACTTGTAGTAATCAGGCTGGCAGGTCGCCAACTCACGCGACCAGTCGATGGCAAACCCCAGCGACTTCAACTGCTTGCGCATGTAAGCGATGTTGTCGAATGTCCATTGCGCTGGCGGTACTTTGTTCTGGATGGCAGCATTCTCGGCAGGTAAACCAAATGCATCCCAGCCCATGGGTTGCAACACGTTATAGCCTTTCATGCGGTGATAACGGCTGAGTACGTCGCCTATTGTGTAGTTGCGCACGTGCCCCATGTGCAGCTTGCCACTAGGGTAAGGGAACATGGAAAGGCAATAGTATTTTGGCTTGCTGGAATCTGGCTTGGCGGCAAAAGTTTGCTGTTTTTCCCAAGCGGCTTGTGTTTGTTGTTCGATGTCGCGGAATGGATACTGCTGCTGCATGGCAATCGCTTGTTCTTCAAAGAGTTATCAAAGGCAAAATTATACCGTGAACGGTGCTGAAATGCTGTGTTGGATACTGAAACAAAAAAGCCTGCATGCGCAGGCGTTTTTGTTGATGTGCCAAAGGCTGATGATTATTTCAGCTCAGAAAAAATCTCATCACGGATTTTATTCATTTCGCCAAGGCCGTGGACCTTCACGTATTTTGGCGAACCACCAACACCTGATTTAGCCCAGTCAGAATAGTATCCGACCAATTGCTTGGTTTGATTGTGATATACCTCAAGGCGTTTCAATACGGTTTCTTCCTTGTCGTCATCACGCTGCACTAAGTCTTCGCCAGTAATGTCGTCCTTACCTTCCACTTTAGGGGGGTTGAATTTTACATGGTAAGTACGGCCGGAAGCAGGGTGGGAGCGGCGGCCGCTCATGCGCTCGACAATCGCTTCGTCAGGCACATCGATTTCGACTACATAATCAATTTCTACACCTGCGTTTTTCATGGCTTCGGCTTGCGGGATGGTGCGTGGGAAGCCGTCAAACAGAAAGCCTGCCTTGCAGTCTGCATCTTTGATACGTTCTTTCACCAGACCAATAATCACTTCATCTGGCACCAAGCCACCGGCATCCATGAATTTCTTGGCTTCGAGGCCCAGTTGAGTGCCAGCCTTGACAGCAGCACGCAGCATGTCGCCGGTAGAAATCTGAGGAATATTGAATTTTTCCTTGATGAATGTGGCTTGAGTGCCCTTGCCTGCGCCCGGTGCGCCCAGCAGAATTAAACGCATGTTACTTTCTCCCTATCGAGTATTTTTGAGTCGCAGGCGGTGCCTGATATTTTATTTTGGTATTGCAGTGCAGATACTAGAACTGACTGAATAAACGTTAATTATATCAGGCTAGATAGTTAGCAATCGCTACAAATTGTTGTACTGAGAGATTTTCGGCGCGTAATTGAGATGAGATATCTAGCTGCTCAAAGCCTGCATCATCAAGCAGGCCTTTTAGCGTATTACGTAGCGTCTTGCGACGCTGTCCGAATGCTGCACTCACGATTTTTGCAAATAATGCTTCATCTTTGGCTGGGTATGGCAGGCTGGTGTGTGGGACGCAGCGTACAAATGCAGATTCTACTTTTGGCGGTGGATCAAACGCCTCAGGAGGCACAGTGAAAAGATATTCCATCTGCAGACGGTATTGCAACATGACAGAGAGCCGCCCGTATTCCGATGTAGAGGGCTCAGCCACCATCCGCTCGACCACTTCTTTTTGCAGCATGAAGTGCATGTCGATGATGCAGTCGACATTGTCCAGCAGGTGGAACAGGATAGGCGTCGAGATGTTGTAAGGCAGATTGCCAGTGACGCGGATTCTGTCGCCTATCGAAGAAAAGTCGAATTTCAGCGCATCCATATTGTGGATAGTGATTTTTTCGGCAGGATAAAACCCCTGCATCCAACTGATGATGTCGCGGTCTATTTCGACCACATGCAGGTGCTTGAGCGATTTAAGTAATGGTTGGGTGAGGGCGCCCAAACCGGGTCCTATCTCCACCATCAGGTCATCAGTATTTGGCGCAATTGCATTAACGAGGCTGGTGATGATGGCTTGATCGGTGAGGAAGTTCTGGCCAAAACGTTTTTTGGGGATATGTTTCATTCTGCTATTTTAACCCGGAACTCAAGGCTTTACCTGCTAGCTGTATATACCAAGATGCGTGGATTAGCCACTCTAAGAGGTTTTCTAAAAAATCACTTTTATTTTGCGGGTATGTCGATTACTTATTATCACGTAAGTGACTGAAGTAATTTATGTATTTTTTGTTAAATATATAAATTTTACTTTTAATTCATAGGCAAAACTTATATAGTTGTGCAAGCATAGTTATGCAAAATATAACTTATGTAAGAGTTACTCAATAACAAGCGTCGCTGAGGAATCAGCCCATAAGCTGGTGGCTTTATAGCTTATGCACTGAAGCCTAATCTCCGGTAAATAACGTAACTTTTAAAACGCGGATTAACTGATCGTTATTTCGCATTGAGGGTATTGTTTATGCGTATGAGGCAGGTATCGTTAAGCTCGGGGTATCTCTTGCTGGCGAAGCTATGCTCTGGCGTTGCGATATTGATTGGCCTGCTTGCCTTGGTCGGTTGGATATTAGATAGCTCTCTGCTCAAAAGTAGCCTGCACGGTACTGTGCAAATGAAGGCGAATACTGCCATAGGTCTGATGCTTGCCGGCATCGCAATCTTTCTGCATGCAAGTCATCCATCCAAGTGGCAATACAATTTGCTACGACTGCTCGCCCTAGTTGTTTGTGTTCTGGGCATAGCTACCTTGGGCGAGTTTATGCTTGGCTGGCAGCTTGGCATAGATGAAATATTTTTCCGTGATACCGAAGATTTATACGGCTTGCCAGGCCGAATGTCTATTTATTCAGCTTTTGCATTTACTGCAGTTGCTATAGCAATCCTTTGTTTGGCCAAGCCAAAACTGTGGTGGCTAGTGAGGCTAGCTGCCTTGATGGTGGCTTGTGTCGGAGCGCTATCTTTACTTGGGTATCTGTGGGATGCAAACGAGATGATTGCGAATATCCGCATATCTCCATTGGCTGTAAACACATCACTTGGGTTTTTCTTGCTGGGTATCGGTACATTGGCTCTGGCCCACAGACCAGATAGTCGGATGTTGTTTTATCGCCCAACTCAGATTGAACTCAAGATACTACTAGGTTTTTTATGTGCAATCCTATTGTTGGTAATAGGTGGTGGATATACCTACAAATCAGGTGCTGACTTCAGCAAGGCTGATAAATGGGTAAGGCATACCCAGCAGGTGCGGGTGGAGCTGGCTCGGCTTTATATCGCAGTGTCCGATGCCGAATCGGCACATTTGAGTTATTTGCTGCTGGGTAATCAAGAGTTCAAAGATAGGTTTCTGATCAATGTGCAGAAATCCAAAGACAGCGTTAACAAGCTCGTCGGCATGGTTGCTGATAACTCAGAACAGATGAAAAATTTGAGTGTGCTCGGTATGGCAGTCGTTAAGCGTATTGAGATCATGGAGCACCTGAATGCTTTATCCCATAGAGGTCATCCAAGCAGGGAGAGCATGATAGTCGAAGGCGAACGTGCCATGCAGACCATCCGGGATCAGATTCGGTATATGGATAACCTGGAAGCTGACTTGCTTGTCACTAGGGAAGCAGCATCAACGCAAAAGCAGAAAAATACGCTGGTTTGGCTGATGCTGACATTATTGATTGCTACCGGGATACTTGCCGCTCTTTTTCACAATATACGTCGGGAAATTATTGGCCGTAAGGAAATAGAACTAGCGTTGTCAGTCAGTGAGCAGCGTTTGCGCAGCATGCTGGAAAGTAGTCCGATTTCTGTTCGTATTATCAGGAACAGTGATCATAAAATTGTATTTGCCAATCATGCTTTCGCCAATATGATCCATAGTCCGCATGAGAACGTCATTGGCATTGACCCTATTCAGTTTTACGAGAATCCACAGGACTGGCTCGATATTGTGGATCAGCTTAAACAGGATAAGCCTGTGATTAATCGTTTATTTGCCTTACATGGCGTAGACGGGCATAAGTTCTGGGCATTGGGCTCTCTTTTTAATACTGAATACGATGGTGAGTCAGCTAACCTTGGCTGGTTCTATGATGTAACGCCCATCAGGCTAGCTCAGCAACAAGCAGAGGAAGCCAACAAATCCAAAAGTGATTTCCTTGCCAATATGAGCCATGAGATTCGTACGCCTATGAATGCGGTAATAGGTTTGTTGCACCTATGTCTTCAAACTGAGCTGGATGATAAGCAGCGTGATTATGTGAGCAAGGCGCACTACTCTGCACGTGCCCTACTGGAAATACTGAACGACATACTGGATTTCTCCAAAATTGAGGCTGGTAAGTTGGGCCTTGAAGTTATGAACTTTGACTTGACCAGTAGCTTGGCCAGCATCGATTCACTGGCTGGACATCTTGCCAGAGAAAAAAACCTTGAGTTCATTTTATCTGTAGCGCCCGATGTTCCAAGATTCCTGCTAGGAGACCCTCTGCGCTTGAGGCAGGTGTTACTTAATCTGACAGGCAATGCTATCAAATTCACGAATGCAGGCCAAATTGTGCTTGGTGTTCGATTGAACAAATCAGAACAGGATGTGGTGGAACTTGAGTTCTCTGTGCGTGATAGTGGTATTGGTCTCTCGGTCGAACAGCGCGATCGACTGTTCCAGGCATTTAGTCAGGCAGATACATCGACAAGTCGTAAGTTTGGTGGAACCGGCTTGGGGTTGGTCATAAGCAAGCGTCTGGTAGAGATTATGGGAGGCCGGCTGTGGATTGAAAGCAGCCATGAAGGGCAGGGTAGTGATTTCCGTTTTACTGCACGTCTACAGCTTGGACAGAAAGAAGTCATCCCCGATACACAACTTATGGACCTGCGTGAGTTTAAGAAAAAACTTAAGGGCGCAAGCGTGCTTTTGGCTGAGGATAACCCTTTTAATCAGCAGGTTGCGCAAGAATTGTTGGAACATGTCGGCATGCAAGTTACCCTTGCCAATAACGGCAAGGAGGCATTGGAGCGATTAGCGCAACAGCCATTCGATATAGTCTTGATGGATGTACAGATGCCAGTCATGGATGGGTTTGAGGCGACTCACAAGTTGAGGATGATGCCAGGATTGTCGACTCAATGTGTAATTGCGATGACAGCCAATGCTATGAGTGAGGATCGCCAGCGCTGCATCGCAGCGGGGATGGATGACTTTATTACCAAGCCTGTGACCCCGGATCAGCTTTACCTCACACTGGCTAAATGGGTATCTGATGAGGCATTGCCAATAGGTCAGAATCCTCCTGCTGAAACAGCAAACACAGAGATGGCAGGAATCGATCTTGGAGTACTAAAAGAGATGCTTCAACACGATACATCCAAGATACGAAAATTTGCACTCAAGTTTGTCGAAACTGCAGAAGCTACATTGCTGGAAATTCAGGAGGCGAATCTACGCAAAGATGTACCGACCATCTCGGGGCTGGGGCATAGATTGAAATCATCTGCCAGAACGATAGGGGCAGTTGATTTTGCTGATCTATGTGAGGAGATTGAAGTAGCAGGCAAGGCAGATGATATGCACCAACTGGAAATTTTGCTGCCTCAGTTGCCATTATTGTTAGATAAAGTGAAGTTAAAAATTGAGCAGGAATTTATTTGAAACATGACCTAACCATTAAATAAAAATTAATAAGAGAGGTAAGCGTGATGAGTGAACAGATGCAATTACCAGAGCACATCAAATTATTACGAATACTCATTGTTGATGATGATAGCTTTATGCTTGAGCTAGTTGAAGTGATGCTCAGGGCTTTAGGCTGTAATGAGGTTTTGCAGGCTACGGACGGTGCCCGTGCGCTGGAGATTTTAGATGTCCAGCCAGTGCACTTGTTGATATGTGATCTCAATATGCCTGGTATGGACGGCATAGAATTTTTCAGGCATTTGGCACAACGCAGTTTTGATGGCTGGATGATCATCTCTTCTGGATCAGATACGCGCTTGCTCAATACAGTCAGCAGTCTGGTGCAGGCTCATCAGTTAAGGCTGCTGGGTAGTCTTCATAAGCCGATTGCTCAATCGCATTTGCTTGCCATGTTGATCAAACTTGCCGAAGCAATCCCAGATATAAGAGCGCACCACGGTATACAGCGATTGTCCGTCGATGAAATCCGGGAAGGTATAAAAGCTGGCTATGTGGAAGTGTTCTTTCAGCCGCAGATATCAGTGCTGGATGGCAGGGTGACTGGTGCCGAAAGCCTAGTACGTTGGCGGCATCCGACTAAAGGTTTGATTCCCCCTGTGGCTTTTATTTCTGTTGCTGAGGATCATGGTCTTATCGATTCGCTGACGATGGTAATTTTCCGTGAAGCCATGTTTTACCATGGTGAGTGGACGCGACAGGGCCATAAATTAAAAATATCAGTGAATGTTTCCATGGACAATCTGGATCAACTCGATTTGCCAGAGCAGTTTGCCAAGATTGCCAATCAAGCTGGGGTGGATATTCGCAATGTCATGCTTGAGATGACGGAAAGTCATTTGATGAGCAACCTCACTGCCAGCCTCGAGGTGATAACGAGGCTCAGTTTAATGGGGTTTAAGCTGTCAATTGATGACTTTGGTACAGGGTACTCAAGTATGGAGAAGTTAAAGCAGCTACCATTTGATGAGCTTAAGGTAGATCGCGCATTTGTATTTGGCGCTGCAGGAGATGCTGCCGCACGGGCGATTTTGGATTTAAGTATTCGTATGGGGCGGGCGCAAGAAATGCAAATTGTTGCAGAAGGAGTGGAAACGCAAGAGGATCTGGCAATGGTGGTTGCCGCTGGTTGTGATGAGGTACAGGGTTACTTGATTGCAAAGCCGATGTCAGCAGAAGATTTTATTCCATGGAAACTGTATTGGGAGAATCATCAACGCAAGGCATGGCTCGCAGGTGATTTTAGCCAATTAACATAAATATTTTATGGTTTTGCTTTCTTATGGCTCAACGCGATTGCTAAGGTAATTGCAGATATCAAGCTACCACAATCGGCTTTGCCAGTGCCTGCCAAATCCAATGCCGTGCCATGATCAACTGAGGTGCGGATGATAGGCATGCCTAGAGTGACATTGACGCCCTCACCAAAGCTGGCGTATTTGAGCACGTTCAGACCTTGGTCGTGGTACATCGCCAGAAAGGCATCGCAGTTGCTGAGATTTTTCTGACTAAACATTGTGTCAGCAGGAAGCGGTCCATTAAGGTTAATGCCTTCTATTCTCAATTTTTCCAATGTTGGAATGATAGTGTCAATTTCTTCCGTGCCAAGATAGCCAGCTTCACCCGCGTGCGGGTTTAGCCCTGCAACATAGATTCTAGGGTTGGGGATGTTGAATCGGTGCACGAGGTCATGGTGCAGGATACGGATGTTGGTTTCCAGACTTTCGCGGGTAATAGCATCTGGTACTTCACGCAGCGATATATGAATAGTCGCAAGCGCCACCCGCATACCTCCACCGACTAGCATCATGACGACATTAGGCGTGTTAGTGAGTTCAGCGAGAAATTCAGTATGGCCGGTGAATGGTATGCCAGCATCGTTGATGATGCCTTTGTGCACTGGGGCCGTGACCATGGCATCGAATTGACCACCGAGACAGCCTTGTGTCGCATAAGTCAGTGTATTCAGCACGTACTGGCTATTGGCAGAATTCAGCTTGCCAGGCTCACACACATTGGTAAGTGGAATATGGTGGATTTTTAAATCACCTAGCGGCATACCGAGGATTGCTGCGCGTTGGGCAATCAGTTCGCGATCAGCGATGATGGTAATTTCTGCATCAAACTGCTGTTGCGCCAACATCACACAGATGTCAGGGCCTATGCCTGCTGGTTCGCCTGCTGTAAGCGCAATACGTGGTTTCAAGTTAATTCCATTCAAAACAAGATTGGCTATCTAGCCACTTTTGCTTTGTTGCTATATGGCTCGCCTGACTAGTACTTGTCTTCAACTCTGAGTTCAACAAACGCGCGATCACGAAGTTCTCTGACCCAATCCTGATAAGCTTCGTCAGATTTACGTGCGCGGATTTCCTGACGGGCTTTCAGTCTGGCGGCTTCTTTGGTCATGTCCTGTTTGCGGCGTTCCAGTACCTGTATCAGGTGCCAACCAAATTGTGTACGTACAGGCTCACTAATCTGGTTAATTTTTAACGCGTTCATCGCTTGCTCAAAAGGCGGCAGGGTGTCGCCGGGGTTGATCCAGCCCAAGTCGCCGCCCTTGTTCGCTGAGCCATCTTCTGAATACTGGCGGGCCATTTCAGCAAAATCAGCACCATTATTATCTAGCCGCTCTTTGATGCTAATCAGCTTCTGTCTCGCTTCATCTTCTGATACGACTTCACTAAGCTTGATGAGAATATGACGCACATTGGTCTGATCAATCACAAGTGGTGAGGAACCTCCGCGTCTGTCGTTCAGTTTGAGTATGTGAAATCCGTTAGGGCTTCTCAAAATTGCAGTTAACTGGCCGGCCTGCATAGGCTGCAAGGCTTGCAAAAATAATGCAGGAAGTTGTGATGAAGTTTTCCAGCCTAGTTTGCCACCTTCTAGTGCATTCGGTGCATCGGAAAAACTGGCAGATACCTGAGAAAAATCGGCGCCGGATTGTAACTGCTTCAATGCCTGTTCTGCCTTAAATCGCAATTTTTGCAAGTCTTCCGGAGAACTGTCATCTGGTGCTTTGATCATGATGTGAGAAATATCAAACTCATCCTGAACATCGTGTCGCGATGCCTGAGTAGTCAGGAAGTTATCAATCTCAGCTTCTGTGATATTGATTTTATTTTCGACCTCCCGCTCGCGCAGGCGAGCGATTAGGATTTCATTTCTGATGTCTTCACGAAACTTTCGATAAGGGATGTTTTCTTCCTGAAGCGCAGCCTTGAACTCAGGCACGCTCATTTTGTTCTGTTCGGCAATACGTTCTATGGTTTTATCGAGTTGTGCATCATCCACGCGCAAGCCAGTTTGCGCCGCATATTGTAAAAGCAGGCGATCATTGATCAGGCGCTCAAGTACTTGTTTCTCTAGTATGTTTTGTGGGGGTAGCTGCGTCCCCTGTTTTTGCATCTGGTTGGTGATAGTACGTATTCTGTCGTTCAACTCGTTTTCGGTGATCACCGACTGATCGACAACGGCAACGATACGATCAATTTTCTCAATCTCGTTTTTTTGTGAGTCTGCCAGTGCTGGTATAGAGATGATACTTAGAAGGAATGTTAGTGAAACTAAATATTTATACATTTTACTCATAGGATTGTTGCTGGGTTTCGTCTGGTATCAGGCCGCTGGCAGTGTAACCAGGAATGCCTCGTTGAAGTAATCTCATTGGGTTGGCGCCGATTGAAGCCAGGCCACCTAACTCAAGTTGGAAGAAAATCGCATAGTTGGCATTCGCTGTAGCGGTAGATACACGTTGCAAAACTGTTCTTGCCTGCCAGCAGCCAGCATCATATTCGAGACCAGCCAAGCCTTCAATCGGTTGGTTTTCACGCAAAGAATAATTCCATCTGCCTAAACCATACCAGCCTATGCCAAGTGGCCACTGAGATGAGACATTAATCTGTTCCAGTCGTTCCTTGGTATAGCGATAGCCCATGTTCAGGACTTTGCCTGGCTCCGGATTGTAACGGGTGCCTATATTTGCTTTGACCGTTCTAGATGTGTTCGTGTCATATTGCCAGGCGGTATCCACATTCCATTTGTTAAGCAATTTCGCAGTCACCGCGGTGACGATATCCGAAGTGTTACCAGTTCTCAGATTAGTGCCAGGCAAGCCAACGCGTTGGTCAGCAAAGTAGAAGCGCTGCCCCAAGGTAGCTGCCAGCCTTTGTTCACCTGTCGTGGCATCTATCATGCGGGTAGTGACTGCCAAGCTTAGCTGATTGGCGTTGTTGATACGATCGCTGCCAGTAAACTGATTTTCCTGGAACAATGTACCAAGATTAAGGTCGGCATCTGCAGAGTCGAATACTGGTAGCAAAGACTGATTTTGGTAAGGGATGTAAACGTAATAAAGTCTTGGTTCCAGTGTTTGGGTATACTGATTTTTGACTACGCGCATTGGCCTATCAAAGAATAGACCGCTATCCAGACTGAAAATTGGCAATGTCCTTGTGTCAGACTGATAATTGCCATTGACCCCATCCAGAGTAAATCCAGGACGATCCAGGTTGTAACTGGTGTAATGGAAGCCGACTTTCGGAGTTACGTAGCCATAAGGTTTTTGTATGGGAAGGCTGATACTTGGATACGCAACAAGTCGATCACCAACCACTGAGGTTGTTAAAACACCTCCTGATGCAGTCGCTACCGTCTTGATCGCGCTTGGGTTCCGGTCAAATTTAGTCCACTGGCCAAGCAGGTTCGCATTAAACAGCCCGACATCATCGTTGCCAGTTAATGTCAGTTGAGGCAGTTTCTCGTAAGGGTATGAGGTTCCATTCAATGTCTGATATTTTTGAACCAAACCGTTGAACTTCCATACTTCGCCGGAGTAATCCAGATTTGCTTGTTGAGGCAGGTTAACCCGGCTGGTAGTGATGATGCGGGTCGACATTTCAGAGAAGTATTTGTCATCTGATACTTTTTCCAGCAAGTAACCTGCAGACCATCCGTTGCCAAAACTCTGTCTGTGTTTGAGTCTCGCATAGTAGCGGGTTTCATTGGTGATGCTGTCTTTTTCCAGATACTCCAGATTGTTATAACCTGAGTAGTTCTCATCCAGATAGCGGAACTCTCCCTGATACTGCAGCCCACGTTTACTCAGGTAACGGGTGGCTACTGTCGCATCCATATCAGGCGCTATATTCCAGTAAAAAGGCGTGAGTACTTCAAAACCGCTGCGGCTGGTCGTGCCCCAGGTGGGTGATAAAAGACCCGTCTTACGTTGGTTCAAATAAGAGAAATCCATCCACGGGCTGTAAAGTATGGGCACACCCTTGAATTCAACGGTTGCGTGTTTTGCGGTACCGGTTTTTGTATAGTCATCCAGTTCCAGCTCTTTGGCTTTGATATACCAGTCATCATTGCCCGCGCTACATGTCGTGTAGCGTGCATCTGTGAGATGCTTTTTGTTTTCACCTTCAAACAGAATGGCTTTGGCATCGCCTCTTGACTCGCCTGAGTGTTTTGTCAGCGAAGCTGATGTCGTTGTACTGTCTTCTATATTTTGTGTTGAAAGTGGCTGAGCTGCGCCAGCATAAGGTTCATTGGGGTCAACAAAAGTTTGTTTATTCAGCGCATCAGGCCGAATGCTGCCAGTGGTGGGCAGGTTGGCAAACTGGTTGCGCATCTTGAATGAGGCATCTTTAATTTCGCCTACACTTTCACCCAGTTTCATTCTGAGCTCAGGACCCCAGAGGCTGCTGTCTTTGAATTCGACTTTTGCATTACCTATGGCGTGCAACTCATCATTCTGCACATCATATTGTATGGTGTCGCCGTAGATGTTTTGCTCATCGCGCTTGATTGACGCGTTGCCAATAGATTTCAGGCTTCGATCCAGATAGATCTCCATTCTGTCACCTTCAATGACAGTTTCACCTGGCTTGCTCGGTATTGCTTGATTTGTATCTGGCGCGGACGAGGCGTCATCAGCGATGGCCGATTTGAAGCTCATGCAAAAAAGCATGACCAGAAGAGGTATAGGATTAATTTTTACCATGTACTTTTTATGATGAATCTGGCCGCAGGGCGTGTCTTTCTTGATATGGGTGATAAAATCGCACAAATTCGTGCTTTAAGCAATGCATAATTGATAGCAAACAATGTGTTGCTATGGGATTTTAAAGAGATTTTTAGTTTGTTGATGGTTGAATTTTATAAGAATTTTGTGGGGACTTGATGTCAGACCGATTGCAACTACTTAATAACTGGCTAAATAATGTTTTGGCTGGAGAGGCTTATCAAATAGCACCAGCGTCTGCCGATGCCAGTTTCAGGCGTTATTTCCGTGTGACACAGAATAATGAAACTTTGATTGCCATGGATGCTCCTCCGCCACAGGAAGACTGCCATCCGTTTGTATATGTCGCCGAAGTGTTCTTGTCTGCTGGGCTGAATGTGCCAAAAGTGATTGCGAGTGACTTTGAACAAGGGTTTCTCTTGCTCAGCGACCTGGGTGACAAAACTTATTTGAATGCACTGAACGAGTCGACAGCGAATGATTTGTATCGGGATGCCTGTGATGCGTTGGTGAAACTGCAACTGGCGAGCAAGAAAGATACATTCCCACTTTATGATGAAGCATTGCTTACACGTGAAATGCAGCTGTTTCCTGACTGGTATGTGAATAAACATCTAGGTAAGGAATTAAGCACAGAGCAGCTGGCACTGATGCAAAAAACGTTTGCAGTGCTCAATGACAATATTCTGGCCCAAAGCCAAGTCTATGTGCATAGAGACTATCATTCGCGCAACCTCATGGTATGTGATGATAATCCCGGGATATTGGATTTTCAGGATGCTGTCTATGGTGCCATCACTTACGATTTGGTATCGCTACTCAAAGATGCTTATATCCGCTGGGAAGAAGATCAAGTTCTGGATTGGGTTGTACGTTACTGGCAGTCTGCCAAGAAAGCTGGCTTGCCAGTGCCTGAAGATATTGCGGACTTTTATCGGGATTTTGAATGGATGGGTGTGCAGCGCCATATTAAGGTACTTGGTATTTTTGCACGACTTTACCACCGTGATGGCAAGGATGGTTATCTCAAGGATATGCCACTGGTGATGGATTACCTGCGTCGTGCCTGCACGCGCTATATTGAATTGCGTCCTTTCCTGCGCTTGGTGGATAGCTTGCAAGGCATGGAGCACAAGGGCGGATACACTTTCTAATGAAAGCGATGATATTGGCCGCAGGGCGTGGCGAAAGAATGCGTCCTTTGACTGACCATACCCCTAAACCGTTATTGCAGGTTGGTGGCAATGCCTTAATTGAGTGGCATGTCGAGCGTCTGGCTCAGGCCGGATACAACGATATTGTGGTGAATCATGCTCACCTAGGTAGCCAAATAGAAGCATATCTGGGGAACGGAGCCAATTGGGGCGTGTCCATTCAGTATTCGCGTGAAGCGACGGCGCTGGAAACCGCCGGGGGCATCGCCTACGCCTTGCCTATATTAGGCTTGGAGCCTTTTCTGGTAGTCAATGGTGATGTTTATATTGAGATGGATTTTGCTTCGCTACGTCAAAGCCTGAGCAACAATAAACTTGCTCATCTGGTGATGGTGGATAATCCACCGCAGCACCCAAAAGGTGATTTTGCTTATGACGATGGCAAATTGGCCTTGATTGGAGATGACATGCTGACTTTTTCAGGAGTCGGTGTTTATCATCCCGATTTGTTTGCAGGGGTAGTGCAAGGCGAGCCTGCCAAACTGGCACCTTTATTAAAGCAAGCGATTGCTGAAGATCGTTTGACCGCCGAGCATCATGTTGGCATCTGGCATGACATAGGAACACCCGAGCGCCTGACGTCTCTTGATCAGGAATTAAGACAAAAACTGTTTAAACATAAGTAGGTAATTAGATGGTGACGATACAGGAATTTGTTGCGAGAAGACTTAAGCTCATGCAAAGCATGGGGCATGGGGTCGCTGTCATTCCAACAGCAGCAGAAGCCATTCGTAACCGTGATAGCCACTACCAGTACCGATTTGACAGCTATTTCTACTACCTCAGTGGGTTCAAGGAGCCTGAGGCTGTATTGATCTTGATTGCCGGTGATCAGCCTAAAACAGTGCTGTTTTGTCGAGACAAGGATATGGAGCGTGAAATCTGGGATGGCTTTCGCTATGGCCCAGCAGCGGCTGTGACAGAGTTTGGATTTGATGAGGCTTACTCGATTAACTTGCTGGATGAGATGGCGCCAAAGTTATTCGCAAACCAGCCCAAGCTTTTTTATAGCCTGGGTGCGGATGCAAGCTGGGATGCTCGTGTGACAGGATGGTTGAATGATTTGCGTAATCAGGCCCGCACCGGTGTGGGTGCGCCTGATGAGATATCAGATGTCCGTAAACTGGTTGATGAGATGCGCTTATTTAAGTCGGACGCAGAGATTGCGACGATGCGACGCGCGGCCATGATTTCATCTGCAGCACATCAGCGTGCAATTCAAGCCACCCGTCCCGGCATGATGGAATATGAAATTGAAGCTGAGATTCTGCATGAGTTTTATAAAAATGGCAGCCAACACCCGGCCTACACTTCGATTGTTGCCGGAGGCGCCAATGCATGCGTCTTACACTATGTGGAAAATAACGCCAAGCTGAGTGATGGCGATTTGCTGCTGATTGATGCGGGCTGCGAACTAGATGGCTATGCCTCAGATATTACTCGTACATTCCCCGTCAACGGTAAATTCAGTGCCGCACAAAAGGATTTGTATGAGCTGGTGCTAGCAGCACAAACTGCTGCGATTGAAAAAATCAAACCGGGAAGCCATTGGAATGCACCACATGAAGCTGCACTTGAAGTGTTGATCCGTGGCTTCATTGATTTTGGGTTGTGTAAAGGTAGCCCGGATGCAGTGCTGGAATCAGGCGATTATCGACAGTATTACATGCACAGAACTGGTCACTGGCTGGGGCTGGATGTACATGATGCCGGTGAGTATAAAAACGCTGGTGAGTGGCGAGAATTAAAGCCCGGCATGATGCTGACTGTTGAGCCTGGCTGCTATGTGCGGCCTGCTGAGAATGTGCCTGAGCACTTCTGGAATATCGGGATTCGTATTGAAGATGATGCACTGGTGACTAAAGCTGGCTGTGAAATTATCACAGTGATGGCTCCAAAAACAGTCGCAGAGATTGAGGCGCTGCGTAAGAGATGAATTCTAAAGATATCCTGATTGTCGGCGGCGGCCCGGTAGGTGCAACACTGGCGCTTGCCTTACAAATGGAAGGCGTCTCAGTGACCATGCTGGAGGCGCGTGAACGGGCAGTGGCACATCATGACCAGCGAGCGCTAGCATTGTCTTACGGCACCCGGATAATTCTGGAACGTTTGGGGGTTTGGGATACACTTGAATCAAAAGCCACACCAATTAATACGATACATATATCGCAACGCGGTAGCATTGGAAGAAGCCGCCTGAAAGCACAGGAGCATGGACTGCCGGCACTGGGCTATGTCTTGTCTTATGGTGCATTGTCGGCAGCTTTGGATCAGGCATTGAGCAATCGATCAGGCGTAAATCTTATATATCAGGCTGAGGTGACCAGTATTCTTCCGGAGCCTGAAGCTGCTCAAGTCATTTACAAGGCTGGAGCGGAGCTGATTCAGCTTCATAGCCAACTCGCTGTACTGGCCGATGGTGGACGCAGTCTTGGCGATATTCCTGGTATTCGGCGAGTTAACAAACAATACGGGCACGATGCTCTGGTAAGCATTGTGCAGGCTGAGTCGTCGCATGGAAACATTGCCTACGAGCGATTTACCCCTATGGGCCCAATCGCGCTTTTACCCAATGGCCCGCGGGATTTCTCATTGGTCTGGACAGGTGGTGAAGACGCTATTGCTGAACTGCTGACACTGGATGATGCTGAATTTTTGAAGCGTTTGCATGAGCATTTTGGTGACCGTGTAGGCAAATTTCTCAATGTAGGTAAGCGCATCAGCTTTCCACTCAAGCTTTCATATCTTGATCCGGTGACTGCGCCGCATTTGGTGGTAATTGGTAATGCCGCACAAACCATGCATCCCGTTGCTGGGCAAGGCTTTAATGTTGGCTTGCGTGATGCATGGGAGCTTGCGCAGTTGATTGTAGCCACGCCGAAAGACGTGCTTGGTGAATCGGCGATGCTGAACAAATATCAGTCGGGCAGAAAAACTGATACTCAGCGGGGCCTGAAATTCACAGATTTTCTGGTAAATGTTTTTTCCAACGATCTTGTAGGCCTTTCCCCTCTGCGCGGTATGAGTATTGGTTTGCTAGATACTATGCAGCCGCTCAAACAACAACTCGTTAACAAAATGAGTTTTGGGCCGAGAGGCTAAGATGATGAAATTTGATATTGTCATTGTCGGTGGTGGTCTGGTCGGTGCGTCTGCCGCTGTCAGCATGAACATGTTGGGATTTAAGGTTGCCCTGATTGAATCAGCAGATATGGCGCCTGCTTCAACGAATGAAGCAGAATGGGATACGCGTATTTATGCGATTACTCCCGGTAATGTGTCCTGGCTCAGGCATTTAGGGGTATGGCAAAAGCTCGATAAAAGCAGAATATGCCCAATCCGTAAAATGCAGGTCTGGGGTGACGAGCCAAGTACAGCGCTAGTTTTCGACGCTGATGAGGCCAATACAGAAAATTTGGGTGTAATTCTGGAAAGCAGCCAACTGCAGAGCGCCTTGTGGTCCCAGTTGTCTGGATCAGGTGTGCATCTACTAAGTGAAACCAAAGTCCGACATTTGAAATATTATCCTGATAGAGTCGAGCTACAGCTAGAGAGCGATTTAAGTATTAGTGCGAAACTGCTGATTGCAGCAGATGGTGGCAACTCATTCGTGCGTCAGCAGTCTGCTATTGGAGTACAAGAGCACACCTATGAGCAGGTGGGTGTTGTGGCAAATTTTGAGACAGAATTGCCGCATCAGGGAATTGCCAGACAATGGTTTAGAGACGATGGTATTCTGGCATGGCTGCCTATGCCGGGGAATCGAATTTCCATGGTCTGGTCTACTCCATTATCAAAAGAGTTGATGATATTGAGTGCTGAGGCTTTAGCTGAGCGTGTCGCTGAGGCTGGTGTGAATACCTTGGGTAAACTTCAGACTATTAGCCCAGCTGCCATTTTCTCTCTGCAAAAACAGACAGCTGATAATCTGATAAAACCGAGATTGGCTTTGGTAGGCGACGCAGCTCATCGCGTTCATCCGCTGGCAGGGCAGGGCGTTAATCTTGGCTTCAGGGATGTGGTTGAGTTGGAAAAGGTGCTAAGTCAGTCCCTTAATTCTTATCAGGATATTGGTGATTTCTATTTGTTAAGGCAATATGAGCGCGCCAGAAAATTGGATATGCTGGGAATGGGGTTCGTCACTCATGGTTTGCAGACCTTATTTAAAAGCGATAAACAGTCGATCAAAGAATTAAGAAATTGGGGAATGCGGCAAGTAAACAAGTCCGGATTTATCAAAAAGCAGTTAACAAAACATGCAATTATTTAAGCAATTTTTGAGGGTTCAAGGAAACATAATATGTTAAAAAAACTGGTGGTAATTACCGCAGCATTATTTGCATCTCAGGCCATCGCGGATGAGGTCAGCCTGAAGAAAGCATTTGAAGCGGCTTACCCTAAAATGCATGTCGAAAGCGTAGTGAAGACTCCTTATGCAGGACTTTACGAAGTATTCGCTAATGGTCAGATTGTTTATGCGGATGATAAGTTAACTTTTCTGATTGCTGAAGGTCGCCTTGTCGATATTAAAAGTAAGCGGGATGTCACAAACGAACGGTTGGATGAGTTAACTAAAATTGACTTCAATACATTACCTCTTGATCAGGCAATCAAGGTGGTTAAGGGCAATGGCAGCAGAAAAATTGCTGTGTTTTCAGACCCGGATTGCCCATTCTGCAAGCGACTAGAGCAACAGGAGCTGGTGAATATTAATGACGTGACTATCTATACTTTCTTATTGCCATTAGAGCAGTTGCACCCTGATGCTGGTAACAAAGCTAAAGCCATATGGTGTGCGTCTGATCGTAGTAAAGCCTGGCAAGACTGGGTAATCAATAACCAGTTACCTAAAAATGCGGGTAGTTGTGACCATCCAGTAGATAAAATTGCAGACTTGGGTAAGAAGCTTGGTGTTACAAGCACGCCAACTATATTCTTTGCAGATGGTAAACGTATGCTGGGTGCTTATCCGGCAGCACAAATCGAAAAAGCAATGAATGGCGCAGTTGTGAAAAAATAATTAAAAAATCCCACATGCATAAGTTGCCATGTGGGATTTTTTAAAAGACAGAGTGAGTCTAAACCACTTGGCCCATTTTGAAGATTGGTAAGTACATCGCAACAACCAGACCGCCAATCAGCGTACCAAGAACAACCATAATCATTGGCTCCATCAGGCTTGAGAGTGATTCCACAGCATCATCTACTTCCTGCTCAAAAAAGTCCGCAACTTTTGAAAGCATTGAATCCAAAGCTCCAGATTCTTCGCCAATTGCTACCATCTGCAATACCATGTTTGGGAATACTTCAGAGTTTTGCATGGCCACAGTCAAACTTGTACCAGTGCTAATTTCACTTTGAATTTTTTTTGTAGCGTCGTAATAAACACGATTACCTGACGCACCAGCTACAGAGTCAAGTGCTTCAACCAAAGGCACACCAGCGGCAAACATAGTAGCCATTGTTCTGGCAAATCTTGCAATAGTAGCTTTACGAACCAGATCACCAAAAATGGGCATTTTTAGCAAAAGTCTGTCCATGGTGGCCTGCATTTTTTCAGAACGCTTCCAAGTGTAGAAAAAGAACCAAAAGCCACCACCAATTGAGCCAAAAATTGCCCACCAGTAGGCAACAAAAAAATCTGAAATCGCCATCACTACTAAAGTTGGCGCAGGTAAGTTTGCTCCAAAATTATTAAAGAGTTCTTTGAACGCAGGAATTACAAAAATCATGATCACTGCGGTAATCACGAATGCGATGATCAGAATAGATACTGGATAGAAAAGAGCAGATTTAATCTTACTCTTGATAGCTAGGATTTTTTCCTTGTAAGTGGCAAGGCGGTCTAGTAAAGAATCCAGAATACCTGCTTGTTCTCCTGCGCCTACTAGGTTGCAGAATAAGGCATCGAAATATAGTGGATATTTTCTAAATGCTTGACTTAGGCTACTTCCAGTTTCAACATCCGATTTAATATCTGCTAATAGTTTAGCGACGGCTGGATTGTTATGGCCTTTGCCAACAATATCGAAAGCCTGCAAGAGAGGTACTCCGGCTTTCATCATGGTGGCAAGCTGTCTGGTAAATAGAGTGACATCTTTCTCAGTTACTTTGCCAGTCGGGGCTAGCCCACTTTGTTTTTTTACCTTGATAACATTAATACCTTGTCTGCGCAGTGTCGCATTCACAAAGGCCTCACCACTTGCCTTCATTTCCCCTTTAATGCGCTTCCCTTTTTTATCTGTTCCTTCCCAGGCGTATGTCACTTCTTTTGTTGCTTTTGCGGCCATATGATATCCCTGATTTTTATTCGTTAGTACAGGAAACTACTTCTGCAATCGAAGTTAGACCTTGCATGACTTTGAGTAACCCGGACTGACGTAAATCTTTAACGCCTTCGATTTTTGCCTGATCTGCAATATCATGAGCAGTGCCATTTTTCATGATGATTCTACTTATTGCATCTGTAATTGGCATAACCTGATAGATGCCGACTCGGCCCTTGTAGCCATTGTTACACAATTCACATCCCCCTTCTTTGGGGCCATATAGCTGCCAACTGCCATTAATATCTGCTTCTGTAAAACCTACATCCAATAATGCCTCTTTTGGAATATCGATTGGTTGTTTACAGTTTTTACAGAGTCTTCTAGCAAGGCGTTGTGCAGTAATCAGTGAAACAGCTGAAGCAATATTGAAAGATGCAACTCCCATATTTTGCAACCGCGTCAAGGTTGAAGGTGCATCATTGGTATGTAATGTGGATAGCACCATATGGCCAGTGGAAGCGGCTTTAATGGCCATGTCTGCTGTTTCAAGGTCTCGAATTTCCCCAATCATGATGATGTCAGGATCCTGACGTAAGAAAGCCTTCAGCGCTGCTGCGAATGTTAAGCCCTGTTTATCGTTGACATTAACTTGATTGATACCAGGCAGTGGAATTTCTGCAGGATCCTCTGCTGTGGAAATGTTGACCCCGGGGCTGTTGAGAATATTTAAACATGTATAGAGCGAAACAGTTTTACCAGAGCCTGTTGGACCAGTCACCAGCACCAGTCCGTAAGGGCGGCTTACAGCATTTAGAAGGGCTTCTTTTTGCTCAGGCTCATAGCCCAGAGCCTCAATCCCCAGCGTAGCGCTGCTAGGGTCCAAAATCCGCATTACAATTTTTTCACCATTCACCATGGGTAATGTGCTGACACGGAAATCAATGGTGCGAGTTTTTGACAAGACGAGTTTCATCTTGCCGTCTTGTGGCACACGTTTTTCGGATATGTCCAGATTGGAAATAATCTTTACCCGTGATACCAGTTTCTCTTTAATCGCTAAAGGAGGTTGTGCGATTTCACGCAGTTCACCGTCAACGCGATAGCGAATTCGATAGAATTTCTCATATGGTTCGAAATGCAAGTCAGATGCCCCCATATTGATGGCATCCATTAGAATTTTTTGCAGATACTTGACGACAGGAGCATCGTCAATCTCTAATGAAGACGACTCGGTTTCCTGAGCATGATCTTCGCTTGCTTCAATTTCAAGGCTGAAATCATCATCAGTAGATAGTGACTGTAAGCTAGTGTCTTTTGCTTCAGTGAGTTTTTCTATCCATTTTGAAAGTTTGTCATCTTCGACAATTACTGGGGATAAGGTCATACCCATTTGAAACTGTACGTCATCAAGCGCGTGCAGATTGGTAGGGTCGGAAATTGCAACGAACAAGGTGTTGCCCCTGTGTTGCAGTGACATAATACGGCTACTCTGCATCAGCTTGAGATCAATACCCTTGCTGGTCAAATAGTCGGTATTCATAGCATTTAAATCAAAATATGGGAATCCGAATGCTTTGGAAGCAGATTCTGCAATTTTGATTGCAGATACTTTCTTGCTCTGGATAAGCTGAGAGATAAACCGCTCATTCTGACCATTTGCTATAGTTTGCACAGCAATTGCATCATCCTCGGACAGAAGTTTGTCCTGAACCAGCATTCTTGCTAAACCACTCAGTTTTGTAGGTATTGTTAAGGCTGCCATTTTGCTAATTTTTTGATCAAGGAATTCCTGAATTATCGAAATTAATGATGCACTTTAGCCATTTTTTTGTAAAGGCGAAACATGGACATGAAGTAGATGATATATGGTTTTCAGTGGAAAATAATCTGTCATGTGTAAATAAACCCTAAAAAAATCTTGACTTCTGAGATTAACCCACGTAAAAAACGCGTTGAGGCGTTTGGATTCGAGCTCATAACAGACGGCACTACCGACGTAAGTTCTTGAAATACAAACTTTTAGGGCGGCCTCCCCTTAATGTTTTTTTGTTTTTGCAAGGAAGTTTCAAATGGCAACTGGCACCGTGAAGTGGTTCAATGACTCCAAAGGTTTTGGGTTCATTACCCCGGATGATGGCGGCGATGATTTATTCGCTCATTTCTCCGCAATTGTAGAAGCTGGCTACAAAAGTCTTAAGGAAGGTCAACGAGTTTCATTCGATGTTACCGAGGGTCCAAAAGGCAAACAAGCATCTAATATTCAAAAAGCATAAATAAAATATTAGGCTAGACAGTCTTCAGCAAAACGGCCCTTAATGGGCCGTTTTGCTTTGTAACTCATTCTTACATTTGCTTGATGATTTCATCCCCAAACTCAGATGTTCCCACTTTCGTGGCACCTTCCATTTGGGATGAGAAGTCATGAGTCACACGCTTGGATGCAATCGCTTTTGCCACACCGCTTAATACCAAGTCTGCAGCTTCTACCCAACCCAAGTGTCTTAGCATCATCTCTGCTGAAAGAATAAGTGAGCTTGGATTGGCTATATTCTGTCCAGCTATCTTTGGGGCAGTGCCGTGCGTCGCTTCAAACATGGCTGTGGTATCCGACAAGTTTGCGCCAGGCGCAATACCAATGCCGCCAACCTGAGCAGCCAGTGCATCAGACATATAGTCGCCGTTGAGATTTAGTGCGGTGACCACGTCGTAGTCAGATGGATGAAGCAGGATTTCCTGCAAGAACGCATCAGCAATGCAATCCTTGATGACTATGCCATTAGGGAGTTTGCACCAAGGTCCGCCATCAATTTCTACTGCGCCGAATTCTTCCTTGGCGAGTTCATATCCCCAAGTTTTGAAGCCACCTTCAGTAAACTTCATGATATTGCCCTTGTGGGTAATCGTGACAGACTTGCGATTGTTATCAATGGCGTATTGAATCGCCTTTCGGATCAGGCGCTTGCTACCATCAATGGATACGGGCTTGATGCCGATGGCTGAGGATTCAGGGAAACGGATTTTTTTGCGCACACCCATGTCGCTAAGAAAGTCGATGACTTTTTTGACTTCATCTGTACCAGCAGCCCATTCAATACCTGCATATATATCTTCAGTATTTTCGCGGAAAATAACCATATCGGTCTTTTCTGGATGTTTGACAGGGCTAGGAACTCCTGTGAAGTACTGGATGGGGCGCAGACAAACATAGAGATCAAGTTCCTGACGCAATGTCACATTGAGTGAGCGTATACCACCGCCAACTGGGGTTGTTAAAGGGCCTTTAATCGAAATGACGTACTCTTTGAGTGCGTGCATGGTTTCATCTGAAAGCCACACATTGTCACCATAGACCTTGGTGGATTTTTCACCTGCATAAATTTCCATCCATGATATAGCACGTTTCCCGCCATAAGCCTTAGTTACGGCAGCATCAACAACTTTAATCATTGGTGGTGTGATATCAATACCGATGCCATCACCCTCAATAAATGGGATA
>Ga0265327_10001572_pt1 | contig 27891 bp, 27 predicted proteins | sample 41621metaG_FD_202089 | JGI IMG/M metagenome (GOLD analysis project Ga0265327, IMG submission 202089) | Rhizosphere microbial communities from Carex aquatilis grown in University of Washington, Seatle, WA, United States - 4-16-21 metaG | ecosystem: Host-associated > Plants > Roots > Rhizosphere...
GGTGGTGTTCAACGTTGGGCTGTTCATCGATTGGGTCACCACCGGTGCGGCTCTGTTCCAACGCCAGACGCAGATACCGGGGAGTTTCGTGGCGGCCATCGGTACTGGCACGCCACCACCCACCGCCGCCGCACAAGCCCTGAGCGCGTTCGCCGACATCGAGTTCGAAGCCGGACGCGACCTCATCGGGTTCGCCCAAGACATCGCGGTCTTCCAGCTCCAGTTCAGGGCGACCACATTGTCGGCATTCCCGCCGTTCAACACGGGGCCCGGCCAACAATTCGTGGTCGACACGACCGCATTCGGCCTCAACGTGACGCAGCAGATGGCGAACTTCGCCCGGGCGGTGATCACGTCGGTGGAGCAGTTCACCCACAACGCACTGCATACCCCGCTGCCCGTCACGATGACCACAGCGAAGCCGATGGCCGCCGCCGACATCCCGGACATTCCAGTCGTCCCGAAGACTCCTGTCGCCCCGAAAAAACCAGCAGCGCAACAGGATTCGATCGTCTCGACGTTCACCCCGAAGCGACCCAAGCTCCCGAAGCAGCCTGAGCAAGTTCTCGATGCGGCAGCCACCGACATCGATCACCCGCCGGTCGGCCAGTTCTCGCCGCCCAAGGCCTCAGTCCCGAAGTTCTCGGCACCCAAGTTCTCGCTGCCGAAGTTCTCGCTGCCGAAGTTGTCGCCACCCAAGATCAAGCACCCGCAGCCCAAAGGGCCGTCCAAGGACTAGTCGACATCACCACTACACCGCGCGGCGCTGACGCTCCTGCGTGAGCTGGGTGTTGACCACATCAAAGGCCATACCCTGGCTGTAGCCGCGACGTGCCAGCATCGCGACCAACCGCCGGGTTACCTTCACCTCGTCGTCGAGGTTTTCTCGCCGTAGCTTGGTGGCGACCAGTTCCTCGGCGCGCACCCGCCACTCGCCCGCGTCGACGCTGTCCAGTGTCTCGGCGATCACGTCGGCGTCGACGCCTTTGGTCCGCAACTCAGAGGCCAAGGCACGCTTGCCTTTTCCGGCGTTGGTGCGACGTTCGCGCACCCACTGCTCGGCGAATGCCACGTCGTTCACCAGGCCGACTTCGGTGAGCCGGTCGAGCACCCGGGCGCTGATGTCCTCCGGGAAGCCGCGTTTGGTCAGCTGGGCTTCGAGTTCAGCCCGGCTACGCGCCCGCGTGGTGAGCAGACGCAGGCACACGTCCCGCGCCTGCTCTTCACGCCGCTCCGGCTCAGCCGGCTCCGCCTCAGAAGTCGACCGGGGCGGGAAGGACGTCATCGACCGCACCATCGGTCACCACCGCGCCGATACCGAGCTTCTCTTTGATCTTCTTCTCGATCTCATTGGCGGCGTCGGCGTTCTGCAGCAGGTAGTTGCGGGCGTTCTCCTTGCCCTGACCCAGCTGCTCACCGTCGTAGGTGAACCACGAACCCGACTTGCGGATGAAGCCGTGCTCGACACCCATGTCGATGAGCGAGCCCTCGCGCGAGATACCGCGGCCGTAGAGGATGTCGAATTCGGCCTGCTTGAACGGCGGCGCCACCTTGTTCTTGACGATCTTGACACGGGTACGGTTACCGACCGCGTCAGTGCCGTCCTTGAGCGTCTCGATGCGACGCACGTCCATACGCACCGAGGCGTAGAACTTCAAAGCCTTACCACCCGTGGTGGTTTCGGGCGAACCGAACATCACGCCGATCTTCTCGCGCAGCTGGTTGATGAAGATGGCGGTGGTGCCGGAGTTGTTCAGCGCACCGGTCATCTTGCGCAGTGCCTGGCTCATCAGCCGGGCCTGCAGACCGACGTGGCTGTCACCCATCTCGCCCTCGATCTCGGCGCGGGGCACCAGCGCGGCGACCGAGTCGATGACCAGGATGTCGATGGCACCCGAGCGCACCAGCATGTCGGCGATCTCCAGGGCCTGCTCACCGGTGTCCGGCTGGGACACCAGCAGCGCGTCGGTGTCCACACCGAGCTTCTTGGCGTACTCGGGGTCCAGCGCGTGCTCGGCGTCGATGAACGCCGCGATGCCGCCGGCCGCCTGGGCGTTGGCCACCGCGTGCAGGGCCACCGTGGTCTTACCCGAGGATTCCGGGCCGTAGATCTCGACGACGCGGCCACGCGGCAGACCGCCGATACCGAGGGCGACATCCAGTGCGATGGATCCGGTCGGGATGACCGAAATCGGTTGGCGGGTCTCTTCTCCCAGCCTCATCACCGAGCCCTTGCCGAAGCTCTTGTCGATCTGTGCCAGCGCGAGTTCGAGTGCCTTCTCGCGATCCGGGGCCTGTGCTGCCATGGGTGGTCTCCGTCCTCGTGGATATCCGTTGATCGGGTTTCCGATCGGTTGGCCGTGACGCTAGATGAGGCCACCGACAAGTTTTTCGAACTGACACCACAGTAGCGAACAGATGTTCGATTTCAAGCAGACACGCCGATCACTTCGAGGTCACAGCGAGCGCTGGCGCCGCAGACCCAGTGCCCTCATCAGGGACAGCGCGCGCAGACCGGCGGCCGGCGCCACATCGGTACTCCGCGCGATCACGCCGCGCCAGCGCGGTACCACCCGGAAGATCTGAGCGGAATCCATCAGCTCCATGGCAGCCCGCGCGATGTCGTCTGCGGCCAGCGGCTTGGGGCCTGAAAACAGCAGGGCCGCACCGGGGTCGTGGGTCCGCGAGTTGACCATCTCGGTGTTCACCACGTCGGGGCACAGCGCCCGGGCCCGGATCGGCAGGCCGGCGCCGCGCAGTTCACCCTGCAACGAGGTGGTGTAGGACAGCACCGCAGCCTTGCTCGCCGCGTACACGGCCAGCCCCGGCACCGGTGTCAGCGCCGAGATCGACGCGATGTTGAGGATGACGCCACCGCCCGCACCCATGGCGTTGACGGCCGCCATGCAGCCCGCCATCATGCCGCGGACGTTGACGTCGAGGGTCTGGACGACGTGCTCGGCAGGCTGCTCCCAGGAGTTACCCGCGTGCAGCACGCCGGCGTTGTTGACCCACACCGCAAGTCGGCCCTGCTCCGAGGCGAGCGCGGCGACGGCGCGGTGGCTCGCGACGTCGCGGACATCCTGGGCCACGCCCCACGCGCCGCGTCCGACGGTCTCCGCGGCGCGCTGGGCGGCGTCCCCGTCAACGTCGGTGATCAGCACGCGGTGTCCCGCCGCGGCAAGGGCTTTCGCGACGGCGAGGCCGATTCCCCGCCCAGCTCCGGTGACTACGGCAATGCGGGTGCTCATCGGCGTCATGTCGTCCTTCCATCGTGAGTTCACGGACGACGCTAACGGGCCAGGTTCGGCGGACACCATGTCGTGGGCCGACAAACACCGAGGCGCGAGCAGTGCCGAAGGACTAAAAAGCGCCGCTCACCATTGATCGCGCGGGACGTCGAAGTCCGCGCACAGGGCCCGCCAGACGTCGCGGGGATCGACACCGGCTTCGATCGCCTGAGCCGGAGTGCGGTTACCGAGAACCGCCAGCACGTGGTCCTTCACCAAGGCAGCACCACGCGCCGCACCGAACTGGTCTTCGATCAGCAGGGTGAATTCGGTCAGTCGCACGGCACCAACCTACTCAGCGTCGCCGCCGAGCGCCGCACGGCACACGGCCACCGGATCGGCGACGTCCGCTCCGCTGTCGCCGGCGCGCCGGGCCGCCTGCCGGTAGGACGGTGTCGACAGCACGCGGGCGACGGTCGCGGTCAACGCTTCCGCGGTCAACGGCCGGATCAGTTCACCACTGCCTTGCCGCACAATCCGATTCGCGATCTCCCACTGGTCGCCGCCGCCCGGCACCACCACCAGCGGCACGCCGGCGAGCAGTGTCTTGGACACGATCCCGTGGCCGCTGCCGCAGATCATCACGTCGGCCTGCTTGAGCAGTTCGTCCTGGCGGCCGAGTCCGACCGCCGCCCAGGGCGGCACGGGACCGTCGGCGCCGCGCAGTCGCGAGACGACGACGCGGGCACCGTCGGGCAGCGTCCGCCCGGGGACCAGCGCCTGCAGGGCCAACTCGTCCAGGCCTTGCATCCCGGTTGTCGCCGTCGACGGCGCGACGACCACGACCGGCCCCGAGCCGGGCGGCACGTCGAGCACCGTCGCCGTCGGTTCGAAATGCAGCGGCCCCACGACAACGGCTTCGGCCGGCCAATCGGGCCGCGGCACCTCCAGCCCGGGCAGGGTCGCGATCAACCGCCGAGCCGGCCCGGGATCGGTTGCAGGCAAGCCGATTCCGAGCCGCGCCGCGGACCGCTGCCGGCCCCCCTCCCGGATCGAGCGGGCCGTGAAGAACCGCAACATCGCATCCCGCAGGCGACCGCGCAGGCCGACGCCGGGCGCCAGACCGCTGCCCAGCGGCGGCAGGCCCTTCGACGGCCGATACAGCGGGTGCGGGGTCAGCTCGACCCACGGCAGACCCATCAACTCGGCGGCCATGCCGCCGCAGGCCGTGATGACGTCGGACACCACGAGGTCGGGTGTCAGCTCCCGCAGCACCGGCAGGTTGAGCACCGTCATCCGCGCGGCCCGCTCGTGAATCTTGGCGCCGGAATCGGCGTCGTCGTCGCCGTCCTCGGGATCGAGCCCGAGCAGCTCCCGCGCGTCGATGCCGGCGTCCCGCGCGGTGTCGAGCCATTGCCGGCCCGTCAGGAGCACCGGCTGGTCGCCGGCGGCCTGAAACCGGAGGCAGAGCGCAATGGCCGGAAAGGCGTGGCCGGGATCCGGCCCGGCAACCACTGCGACACGCATCGGGTCACCCTGTCACACCGACCCCTGTGCGCCGTCGGGCAGTCGCATTACGGTGGGGTCCATGACACAGAGCACACCGGCAGTGACTCAGACCAACGCCGAGATCGTCGAATCCTTCCTCTACGCCCTGCAGGCCGAGGACATGGAGACCGCGGACAGCCTGCTCGACGACAACCTCGTCTACGAGAACGTCGGGCTGCCGACCATCCGCGGCCGGGCCCGCGCGATGAAACTGTTCCGCCCCATGAAGAAGAGCCCCGTCAGTTTCGAGGTGAAATTCCACCGCATAGTCGGTGACGGCTCCACCGTGCTCAACGAGCGCACCGACGCGCTGGTCATCGGACCGGTACGCCTGCAGTTCTGGGTGTGCGGCGTGTTCGAGGTGCAGGACGGCCGGATCACCCTGTGGCGGGATTACTTCGACATGTTCGACATGGTCAAGGCCACTGTGCGCGGTCTGATCGGCGCGGCCGTCCCGGCCCTGCGTCCGGCCATGTAGCCGGCAGTAAAATTGGCCACCATGGCCAATGAGAACCGCCCGAAGCCCAACGCCTGGCAGTACATCAAGTACAGCTACGGCGGCCGGCTGCCCGACTCGATGCGGGCCTGGGTGACCGAGGACCTCATCGGCGAGGGCGCGACGCTGCGGATCGTCATCCGCATGTTCGTCCCGGCATTCCTGATCCTGATCCCGATCTGGTTTCTGCCCGAGCTGCTCGGCATCACCGGAGGCTCGGACCTGGTCATCCGCCTCAGCGCGACGGTGCCGATCCTGATTCCGGTGATCTACTTCTCGCACGCGCTGAACAAGATCTGGCGCCGCCACATGCTGGTCAAGCACGGCATCGACCCGAAACTCCTCGACCAGTCGCTGCGCCAGAAGAACGCCCACATTCACGCGGCCTACGAAGAGCGGTACGGTCGCCGGTCCGATGACGGCACCGGCAGTTCCACCACTATCTAGCCGGCGGTCAGGCCTGGCGCAGCCGCCCGAGTTCGTCGAAAGCCTGCGCCCAGGCACTGAGCCGGTCCGTGGCGGCGACCAGTTCACTGCGGTAGCGCTGCTCGGACATGGACCGTGCCGAGCCCGCGCCACTGTTCGCCGCTGACACCAATTGCGCTGCCGCCGTCGCGATGTCGGCGTATTGGCGCACGCCGGCATCGAGCTGCGCCGTATAGGCCTTGATGGTCGGGGCGAGATGCCCGCGGGACTGCGGCACCGAGCCGGCCGCGCGTTCCATCGCGACCACTTCCTCGGCCGTACCGGCCAGCGCGGCAGCCGATACGTTGGCCGCGGCGGTCACTTCGGCGATCTCGGCAGCGGGCAGCAGCTGGCCCCGCTGGATGACGCTGAGCAGCGAGTACAGGCCGCGTTCGGCCGATGCCAGCGTCTCCATCGGACGCCGCGCCGCCGAACCTCTGGGCGGCAGCCGCCGCGATGTGCGTGCCGGTGGCAGTGGCTCGCCGCGCAGCCACCGGTAGCGCAGGAAGCACAGGGTGGCCAGGAACGCGGACCCGCCGGCGATGGGGCCGGTGATGATGAGCACCCAGAACGGCGTGCTCCACGCGGCCAACAGCGCCGTCAACCCGATCCAGAAGGCGCTGGCGCCGGCGAACAGCCAGCCCAGCCGCAGCGCCCAGCGCCGTTTGCGCAGCAGCCGGGCCCGCGGGTCGGCGGCCGCGCCGAGGCGCTGGGCCACCAGGCCGGACAATTCGGCAGCGGTGTCGACGCCGCGTTGCAGGACCGCCTGCCAGCCCCGGGTCTCCCCGGGCCGGCCGGCCGACTGGACGTTCACCGCTGCCCCCTCACATCTCGAAACTTACTGCGACAGCGGATTTTCCGGAGCCGGGTTGGCTGCCGGAGCCGCGGGAGTGGCGGGCGCAGCGGCACCACCGGACGGCAGGGAGTTGCCCTGCATCGACGCACGGATCTGCTCGAGGCGTGAATGCCCGGCCATCTGCACGCTGGCCTGCTGGACCTCCATCATGCGGCCCTGGACCGAGTTCTGCGCCAGCTCGGCCGACCCCATGGCGTTGGCGTAGCGACGCTCGATCTTGTCGCGCACCTCGTCCAAGCTGGGCGTGTTGCCCGGCGCCGCGATCTCGGTCATGGAGCGCAGCGAGGCGCTCACCTGCTCCTGCATCTTGGCCTGCTCCAGCTGCGACAGCAGCTTGGTGCGTTCGGCGATCTTCTGCTGCAGCACCATGGCGTTCTGCTCGACGGCCTTCTTGGCCTGGGTCGCGGCCTGCAGCGACTGGTCGTGCAGACTCTTGAGGTCCTCGACGCTCTGCTCGGCCGTCACCAGCTGGGCGGCGAAAGCCTCGGCGGCGTTGTTGTATTCGGTGGCCTTGGCGACGTCACCGGCGGCCGTGGCCTGGTCCGCCAAAGTCAGGGCCTGGCGGACGTTGGCCTGCAACTTCTCGATGTCGGCCAGCTGACGGCTCAGACGCATCTCCAGCTGACGCTGGTTGCCGATGACCGACGCGGCCTGCTGGGTCAGGCCCTGGTGCTGGCGCTGTGCCTCCTCGATCGCCTGCTGAATCTGCACCTTCGGGTCGGCGTACTCGTCAACCTTGGAGCTGAACAGCGCCATGAGGTACTTCCAGGCTTTGACAAAGGGATTGGCCATGAGATCGGTCCGCCTTCGTGTCGTTCGTTGATTCGGGATCGGTTGTCAGCTTGCCGGCCGCATCGGAGCCAGCGCGTCTACAGCCAACCTAGTGGGTATGGACAGCCGAATGCAGCCCGCATGCGCTATTCCGGCGCGGCGAGTGCCATGCGTCTTGCTGCGGTTCAGCCTGTGGTGGGTCAGGCCACGGCCATGGCGAGATGCTGCGGGATGACCACCTTGGTCGCGACGTCGATGTTGGCCACCGTGCGGTCGGCCGCGGCGCGCTCGGTATGCAGCATCTGCTCGGCGGCATCCGCCAGCACCTGCGACAGCGGCACCTCCAGGGCGCCACAGATGGCACCCAGCAGTTCGCTCGACGGTTCCTTGCGGCCCCGCTCGACCTCGGACAGGTAGCCCAGGCTCACCCGCGCACCGTCGGACACCTCACGCAGTGTGCGTCCCTGCCCGGTGCGGGCCTGGCGCAGCACGTCACCGATGACCTCACGCAACAGCACCGGTTCCCGGCGGGTCGCTTGCCCAGATGTCGTCATCGCGTTTCCCTTCGCCCTGAGTAACAGCCGCGCAGCCCGGCCGGACCACCTGTTCTACACGGTCTTGTAGGCACCAACGCGGCGACGCACCGCTTTGGTTCCCGGGTGGGCGGAATCAGGGGCGGCGAACCGCGGAGACGGCGTAATCGATGCCGGTCAGGACGGTCAGCACGACGGCGCTCCACATGAAAACCCACGCGGTCGTCGTCAGCCACGGAATCTGCCACTCGTGCAGCGGCAGGACGAACAGGCCGATCGCCACGGCCTGCACCAGCGTCTTGAGCTTGCCACCACGGCTGGCGGGGATGACGCCGCGCCGGATCACCGCGAACCGCAGCAGCGTCACCGCGAGCTCGCGGACCAGGATCACGACGGTGATCCACCACGGCAGGTCGCCGAGCATCGACAGCCCGATGAGCGCGGCCCCGATCAGCGCCTTGTCCGCGATGGGATCGGCCAGCTTGCCGAACTCGGTGACCATGTCGAAGGTGCGGGCGATCTCGCCGTCGAACCGGTCGGTGATGACAGCGACCGCGAACACGACGAAAGCTGCGATGCGCCAGCGCGTTTCGTGGCCGTCACCGGCGAACAGGGCGGCCAGGAACACCGGGACCAGCACGATGCGCAAGCCCGTCAGCAGGTTGGCGATGTTCGCCACGCCGGCGCGTGAGGCGCGCGGATCGGTGTCTGACTGGCCTGTCATCGACACAGGATATCCGGTCACCTACCGGGCGATACGCAGCCGATACCCTCCACATGTGAGCGACGCACCGAAACCCGACAACACAGGGCTGGTGGTTCGCCGCGCCCGGACTTCCGACGTCCCGGGAATCAAGGCACTCGTCGACATCTACGCGGGAAAGATCCTGCTGGAGAAGAACCTGGTGAACCTCTACGAGGCGGTCCAGGAATTCTGGGTGGCCGAGCTCGCCGGCGAGATCGTCGGTTGCGGTGCCCTGCACGTGCTGTGGGCCGACCTGGGCGAGGTGCGTACCGTCGCGGCCCACCCCAAGGTGCGCGGCATGGGCGTCGGACACGCGGTGGTGGCACAACTGCTCGGCGTGGCCCGGGAACTGGAGCTGCAGCGCGTCTTCGTGCTGACGTTCGAGACCGACTTCTTCGGCCGGCACGGCTTCAAGGAGATCGAGGGCACGCCCGTCACCGCCGAGGTGTACGAGGAGATGTGCCGGTCGTACGACACCGGCGTGGCGGAGTTCCTCGACCTCTCCTACGTCAAGCCGAACACCCTGGGCAACACCCGGATGATCGTCACGCTGTAGCTAATCGGCGCTGTCGGTCGAGGCGGCCCGGCGCGCGACGATCCGGTCCCGCATGTCCATGATCGCGGCCCGCCGGCGGGACCGCCCGCCACGGCCGAACGACGGCAGCGTCGGAATCACGTCGATCTTGTCCGACACCCCGATCATCAGCTCGGCGATCTCCAGCACCAGCTCATTCAGCTCGTCGACCTGCTGACCCATCGCCATGAACGCGCTCAGCGACTCCAGGACCACCCGCGCCACCAGCACGATCGCCACGCAGGTGACCGGGCCGGCGAGCACCAACCAGAACACGCCGAGCAGCGCCGACAGCTCGAACGCCACCACCGCACCCGCCAGATACAGCACCACGGCACCGGCGATGACAAGCCCGTACAACAGCGGAACCACGTGCTGCGCCGTCGACTTGCGGAATCCGAGGTCGGTGAACGCCGTCAGCGCGGGCCAGCTGCGACCACCGGATTCCAACTCTGCTTCGAGCTCCTCGGTGCGCGAAATGTCAACCACGGCAAAGCCTCCTTAGGAGTCCAGCCTCCCACAACCGACGCCGTCAGCCATCACTCGTCGTTGTTATCCGCGCGGCCGATCAGCGCTGGTGTGATGCCCGTAACACCGGTCAGAATCCGGGGTCGTCGCCCATCGAGCCGTTGGCGTCCGAGCCGCCCTGGATCAGCATCAGGGTGCCGGCCAGCTCGTCGGGCTTGACCAGGACCTCACGGGCCTTGGAGCCCTCTGACGGCCCGACGATGCCGCGCGTCTCCATCAGGTCCATGAGGCGGCCGGCCTTGGCGAACCCGACCCGCAGCTTGCGCTGCAGCATCGAGGTGGACCCGAACTGGCTCGACACGACCAGTTCCACCGCCTGCAGGAAGACGTCCATGTCGTCGCCGATGTCGCTGTCGATGTCGCGCTTCTCGACGGTCTTGACCGTGACGCCGTCGATGAATTCGGGCTGGGCCTGCTGCTTGGTGTAGGCGACGACGGCTTGGATTTCGTCGTCGCTGACGTAGGCGCCCTGCACACGGATCGGCTTGGGTGCTTCCGACGGCTGGAACAGCGCGTCACCTTTACCGGTGAGCTTCTCGGCGCCGACCTGGTCGAGGATGACGCGCGAGTTGGTCGCGTTGGTGACACCGAAGGCCATGCGGGACGGCACATTTGCCTTGATCAGACCCGTCACCACCGACACCACCGGCTGTTGCGTGGCCAGCACGAGGTGGATACCCGCAGCGCGGGCCTTCTGGGTGATGCGGACGATGGCGTCCTCGACGTCGCGCGGGGCCTGCATCATCAGGTCGGCCAGCTCGTCGACGACGCACAGGATGTACGGGTAGGTCTTGTAGACCCGCTCGCTGCCCAGCGGCGCGGTGATTTCTCCGGAGCGCACCTTCTTGTTGAAGTCGTCGATGTGCCGGACGCCACTGGCGCTCATGTCCTGGTAGCGCTGCTCCATTTCCTCGACCAGCCAGGCCAGCGCGGCGGCGGCCTTCTTGGGGTCGATGATCACCGGCGTGATGAGGTGCGGAATGCCTTGGTACGGCGGGAATTCCACCATCTTCGGGTCGACCAGGATCATCCGGACCTCGTCCGGGGTCGCGCGCTGCAGCAGCGACACCAGCATCGAGTTGATGAAGCTCGACTTACCCGAGCCGGTGGAGCCGGCGACCAGGAGGTGCGGCATCTTGGCCAGGTTGTAGCTGATGAAGTGGCCTTCGACGTCCTTGCCGATGCCGAACACCATCGGGTGGTGGTCCTTGCGGGTGCTCGGCGCGTTCAGCACGTCCTTGAGCCGCACCATCTCGCGGTCGCTGTTCGGCACTTCCACACCGACCAACGACTTGCCGGGGATCGGGGCGAGCAGGCGGATGTGCTCGTTGGCCACCGCGTAGGCGAGGTTGCGCTGCAACTGGGTGAAGCGCTCGACGCGGACGCCGGGCCCCAGCTCGATCTCGTAGCGCGTGACGGTCGGGCCACGCTGGAAGCCGACGACCGTGGCGTCGACCTTGAACTGCTCCATGACCTCGGAGATGGCCGACATGATGCGGTCGTTGTCACGGCCGACCCGCTTGGGCGGGTCGCCGTCGGCCAGCAGGTCCAGCGGCGGCAGCGTGTAGTCGCCCTCGATGACGCGGTCCAGCGTCAGGCCGTCGTCGTTGGCCGGCTCCTTCTCGAGGGCCTTGGCCTTGGTGGGCACCGGGTCCGCGACGTTCTGGGCCTTGCGACGGCGCGACGGCTTGGCCGCCGGCTCGGGCGTGGTCGGCGCCTCGTCCGCGGCGGGTTCGACCGGGTAGTTGTCCATCGGCGTGCGGCCCAGCGGCCGCGTCATGGCGGCGGTGGTCTGGTCCGAACCGGGCCAGGCCTCGGGTTCGTCGCGCGAGTAGCTCGGGTCGTCGTAGTAGCCGTCAGAGAAATCATCGGCGAAGTCTCCGCCGAAGCCATCGTCGTAGCCGTCCGCGGCCTCGTAGTCGTCGCCGTGGTCGCCGCGCAGGCGACCGGAGACCATGTAGCGCAGGGTGTCGGGCAGTTCCCGGATCGTCGTGCCGGTGATCAGCAGCAGGCCGAACAGCACGCCCATGATGAGCAGCGGGGTGGCGATCCAGACGGTCAGCCCGTCGGACAGCGGGCCGCCGATGACGAAGCCGACGAACCCGGCTGCGCCGCGGCGCTCCCCTGGCTCGGCGGGCGCACCGGCCCAGACGTGCCACAGCCCCAGTACCGGCAGCCCGATCATGGTGGCGCCGAGGATCAGCCGCGGCCGCGCGTCGGGGTTCGGATGGGTCCGCATCAGCGTGACGGCCAGCGCCAGCAGTAGCACCGGCAGCACGACGACCGCCGACCCGATGACGGTGCGGACGCCGTAGTCGATCCACGCGCCGACGGGCCGGGCCGCGTCGAACCACGAGCTCGCCGCGATCAGGAAGGCGATGCCGAGCAGCCCCAGCGCGATGCCGTCGCGGCGGTGCCCGGGCTCGAGTTCCCTGGCGCGGCCGACACTGCGGGCGGTGGTTCCGGCGCCTTTGGCGAGCATCAGCCAGCCGGCACGGGCGCCACGACCTACCGCCGCACCGGCGGTTGCAACCGGAGATGGATGGGGCGCGGGTTTGCGGGCCGGCTTACGAGCGGGCGATTTCGGCGCCGGCGGCCGTGCCGGCCGGCCCGATTTTGCACTGCCTGACTTCGATGAACGCGCCCCCGAACCGGCTGCGCCACGATTCGCCGACCCGGCCTTGGCCCGGTTAGCTGAGCTCGTTGCGGTCTTACTCGCCATGGCTGCCAGCCTAGTCGCTTTTATCCCATCTGCACCATCTGCCACACACGTAACGCTTAGGTCACGACCTGGTCCGCATACCCGCTGGTCACCGGCCGGTGGGAGCCACGTCACACCCAATCGGAGGCCCGAGCTAACGTGGACACCTGTCTAGTCCAGCTATCTATCGAGGAGTTCGCCCATGCCCGTCGTTGTCGTCGCCACCATGAAGGCCAAGCCCGAGTCCGTCGACCTGGTCCGCACCGCGTGCGTCGAGGCCGTCGACGCCGTTCACGGGGAACCCGGCTGTGAGCTCTACTCGCTCCACGAGGCCGACGGCGGCACCTTCGTCTTCGTCGAGCAGTGGGCCGACGCCGAAGCCATCAAGACCCACAGCACCGCCCCGGCCATCGGCAAGCTGTTCGGCGCCATCGGCGAGCACCTCGACGGCGCGCCCGATATCAAGATGCTCGCGCCTGTGGTCGCCGGCGATCCGACGAAGGGACAACTCCGTGGGTGAGCTCAGCGGCAAGGTCGCCTTCATCACCGGCGCGGCGCGGGGCCAGGGCCGCGCGCACGCGGTGAAGCTGTCGTCGATGGGCGCCGACATCATCGCCGTCGACCTGTGCGACCAGATCGCATCGGTCCCCTACCCCATGGCCACGGCCGACGATCTGGCCGCGACGGTCAAGCTGGTCGAGGACAACGGAGCACGGATAGTCGCGCAACAGGCCGACGTCCGCGACCGGGGCGCCCTCAAGACCGCGCTAAAGGCCGGCGTCGACGAACTCGGCGGGCGGCTGGACATCGTCATCGCCAACGCCGGAATTGCCCCGATGGCTGGTGAAGATGCCTGGCAGGACGTCATCGACGTCAACCTCACGGGCGTGTACAACACGATGGACGTGGCGATGCGGCCGATGGTCCAGGCCGGCAACGGCGGGTCGATCGTGCTGATCAGCTCGGTGGCCGGACTGGTCGGGCTGGCCTCCCCGATGGCCGGGTCGGTGGGCTACGCCGCCGCCAAACACGGCATGGTCGGTCTGATGCGGGTGTACGCGAACCTGCTTGCGTCGCAGAACATCCGGGTCAACTCGATCCATCCGGCCGGGGTGGACACCCCGATGATCGACAACGAGTTCACCCGGAAGTGGTTGAGCCAGTTGACCGAGGAAACCAAGGCGGGCCCGGACATGACGAATGCGCTACCGGTGCAGGTCCTCGAGGCCGAGGACATCGCCAATACGGTGGCGTGGCTGGTTTCCGATGCCGGCCGGTACATCACCGGCGTGACGCTGCCCGTGGACGCGGGCTTCGTCAACAAGCGCTGAGTCAGACCTCGAGGACGGTCGGCACGATCATCGGCTGCCGCCGGTAAGCCTCGCCGACCCACTTGCCGACGGCCCGCCGCACCGCCTGGGCGATGCGCGCGGGATCGGTAACCTGTTCGGAGACAAGGGCATCCAGTGCCGCCTGCGCCTTCTCGGTGCCCGGCTCGAGGGCTTTGGGGTCCTCCGAGAAGCCGCGCGAGTGCAGGTGCACCGGAGCCACCGGCTTGCCGGACTCGCGGCTCAGCACCACGGTGACGGCGATGAAACCTGAAGTCAGCGTGAGCCTTTCGCCCAGCGTGGCGTCACCGACGTCGCCGAGCACGAGACCGTCGACGAACACCTTGCCGACGGGCACCGCGCCGGCGATCCGCGCCTGCCCGCCCACCAGGTCGACGCTGACGCCGTTCTCGGCGAGCACGACGTTCTCCTCCGGCACTCCGGTGCGCACCGCGAGTTTGGCGTTGGCCCGCAGGTGCCGCCAGGTGCCGTGCACCGGCATCACGTTGCGCGGCCGCACCCCGCGGTAGAGGAACAGCAGCTCGCCGGCGTAGGCGTGACCGGAAACGTGCACGCGCACTTGCTGATTGGTGACGACGCGGGCACCGATCTTGGCCAGCGAGTCGATCACGCCGTAGACGGCTTCCTCGTTGCCGGGAATCAGCGAGCTGGACAGGATGATCAGGTCACCCGCGGTCAGGGTGATGCTGCGATGCTCACCGCGGGACATCCGGGACAGCGCCGCCATCGGCTCACCCTGGGTGCCGGTGGTGATCAGCACGACCCGGTCGGCCGGCAGCAGTTCGGCCGCGCCGATATCGATGACGTCATCATCGTCGACGGTGAGGAAACCGAGTTCCTTGGCGATGCCCATGTTGCGGACCATCGAGCGGCCGACGAACGACACCTTGCGGCCCAGCGCCACGGCGGCGTCGATGATCTGCTGCACGCGGTCGACGTTCGAGGCAAAGCACGCCACGATGACGCGGCCGTCGGCGCCGCGGATCAGCCGGTGCAGGTTCGGGCCGACTTCGCTCTCCGATGGGCTGACCCCGGGAATCTCGGCGTTGGTCGAGTCGCACAACAGCAGGTCGACGCCCTGCTCGCCGAGGCGCGACATACCGGGCAGGTCCGTGGGGCGGCCGTCCGGCGGCAACTGGTCCAGCTTGATGTCGCCGGTGTGCAGCACCGTGCCGGCACCGGTGTGCACAGCGATGGCCAGGGCGTCGGGGATCGAGTGGTTGACCGCGAAGTACTCGCACTCGAACACGCCGTGGGTGCTGCGCTGCCCCTCTGCGACGATCTGCATGTTCGGCTTGATCCGGTGCTCACGGCATTTGGCCGCCAACAGCGCCAGGGTGAACCGCGAGCCCACCACCGGGATGTCCGGCCGCATCTTCAACAGATACGGGATCGCGCCGATGTGGTCCTCGTGGGCGTGGGTGATCACCAGCGCCTCGATGTCGGCCAGCCGGCCTTCGATGTGCCGGATGTCGGGCAGGATCAGGTCGACGGCGGGCTCGTCGTGGGTCGGGAACAGCACGCCGCAGTCGATGATCAGCAGCCGGCCGAGGTGCTCGAAAACGGTCATGTTGCGGCCGATTTCGCTGATGCCACCCAGCGCCGTCACACGCAGACCGCCCGGCTCCAAAGGGCCGGGCGGTGCGAAGTCAGGTCTGGTCACGCAAGCACCGATGCTGCACGGAGGTCGGCGGCGAGCGCCGTCAGCTGGTCGGCGGTCGCGGGCACCTGCGGCAACCGCGGGTTGCCGACCTCGATGCCCAACAACCGCAGGCCCTCCTTGCTCATGGTGACGCCGCCCAGTCGGTTCTGCGCCTCGCCGAGCGAGTGCAAGCCCACATGAATCTTGCGCGCGGTCGCGATGTCGCCGGAATTGAATGCCGACAGCAGCGCGCGCAACTCCGCGGCAGCAACGTGGCCCCAGACGCTGATGAATCCGGTGGCGCCCATGGCGAGCCACGGCAAGTTGAGAGTGTCGTCGCCGGAGTAATAGGCCAATCCGGTCTCGGCCATCACCTGCCCACCACCGTTGAGATCGCCCTTGGCGTCCTTGACCGCGACGATATTCGGGTGCGCCGACAGCGTCCGGATGGTGTCCCACTCGATCGGGACCGCCGAGCGCGGCGGGATGTCGTAGAGGATCACCGGCAAGTCGGTGGCATCGGCGACCGCCGTGAAGTGCGCGACGAGGCCGGCCTGCGGCGGCTTCGAGTAGTACGGCGTCACCACGAGCAGGCCGTGCGCGCCGGCAGCGGCGCTGGCCTTGGCCAGGTGGACGCTGTGCGCGGTGTCGTAGCTGCCGGCGCCGGCGATGATTCGGGCGCGGTCGCCGACCTCTTCGAGAACCGCCTCGAGCAGGACGATCTTCTCGTCGTCGGTCGTGGTCGGCGATTCGCCGGTGGTGCCGGAGACGACGAGGCCGTCGCACCCCTTGTCGACCAGATACTTGGCTACCTTCTTCGCACCAGCCAGATCAAGCGAGCCGTCCGGGCCGAACGGCGTCACCATGGCAGTCAGCACGGTGCCCACACGTGCGCTGACATCAATTCCGCTGGTGCTCACGGGCAACAAGATTACCCGCTGGTTCCACTCGGATTTGCACCGCCGCCCACCCCCGACGGGTGGCGGCAGGCGGCACGCTCAGTCGATGAGCATCCCGGCACGCCGCATGGCCGTCGAGATGTTCTCGAAATCGATGGCGACGTGCGCGCGCGCCAGCGCTTCGGCGTCGTCCCCGTGGCCTTCGGCGATGGCGTCGACGAGCGTCGTGTGCTCGCCCAGTGCCCGCTGTTCCATCGCCCGCATCGTCGCCGGCTCACCCCAGACGTGGGCGGGTGCGCCGATGCTGACCGACGCTTCCAGTTCGAGCAGCACCTGCTTGAGGACGGAGTTGTGGGCGGCATCCATGATCGCCAGGTGCAGAGCGCTGTCCGCCTGCTGGGCGGCCAGTCCGCTATCGGCCCGGCGGTAGTCCTCGAGGCGCTGCCGCAGGGCGCCGATGTCGGCGTCGGTGCGAGATTCGGCGGCGGCACGGCTTACCGCGCCGTGCATACGGCAGATCGCGTCGCACCGGTCGCGAATCTCGTCGACCCGCATCCGCAGGGTTCGGACCACGGCTTCCGTGGACGAATCCGGCCATTGCTGCAGCACATACGACCCGCCACCCCGGCCCCGCCGAGTCTCCACCAGGCCGCGGTCCACCAACCGCGCGAGCGCCGCGCGCACCGTCATCCGGCCGACACGTAGTGACGCGGCCAATTCTCGCTCGGCGGGTAGCCGGGCCTGGGGCAGGTATTCGCCGATGGCGATGGCGGTCACCAGCCGGTCGGTGATCTCGTCGACCCGGGAGGACGATTCGAGCTCACGGTCCAGTAGGCCGGGGGTGTCCACACCCTGGAGATGTGTCATCGCCGGCTCCCTTCCGTCGCCACACAGAGTATCGACACGGATTGTTAAATCTCGATTAATGGTCTTGTCACGAGACCATTAATGCCACATGCTGGCCGTCATGCCGACCACGAGCCACCGGGTGCCGTTTCGCGAACACGAGACCTGGGTCCAGATCACCACCCCTGAATCACCCGATCCGGCGGCGCTTCCGCTGTTCGTCCTGCACGGCGGGCCGGGCATGGCGCACAACTACGTGCGCAACATCGCCGAGTTGGCCGACGAAACCGGGCGCACCGTCATCCACTACGACCAACTCGGCTGCGGCAACAGCACCCACCTTCCCGATGCCCCTGCCGGGTTCTGGACACCCGAGCTGTTCGTCGAGGAGTTTCACACCGTTCGTGCCGCGCTCGGCATCGACGAGTACCACCTACTGGGTCAGTCCTGGGGCGGCATGCTGGGCGCGGAGATCGCCGTGCGCCGCCCCTCGGGGCTGACGTCGCTCGTCATCTGCAACTCCCCCGCATCGATGGAACTCTGGATGGCCGGCTGCGCCGAGCTGCGCACCCAATTGCCGCCCGACATCAGCGCCGCGCTGACCCGGCACGAGGAAGCGGGCACGGTTACCGATCCCGAATACGTGGCGGCGACGAACGAGTTCTACGCGCGGCACCTGTGCCGCGTCGTACCCACCCCACAAGACCTGATCGACACCATCGCACAGATGGAGGCGGAGCCCACCGTCTATCACACGATGAACGGGCCCAACGAATTTCACGTCGTCGGCACCTTGAACGGGTGGAGCGTCATCGACCGCCTGCCCGAAATCGCCGCGCCGACACTGGTGCTCGCCGGCGAGTTCGACGAGGCCACGCCCGCGTCCTGGCAGCCGTATGTCGACAACGTCGCCGGCGCGATCAGCCATGTGTTTCCCGACACCAGTCACTGCTCGCACCTGGAGAAGCCCGCAGAATTTCGCGCCGTCGTCGCCGCATTCCTCGCCAATCACGATCTGGCCACCGACGCCCTGGTCTGAACCCATCCGCTCGACCCGATAGGACTGCCATGGCAACCACCGCTCGCCTCGCCACTGGCGAAGGCCAACGTGCCCTCGAATCATTCGGCTACAAACAGGAACTCAATCGTTCCGTGTCCACCGCCGACCTCGTCGTCTACGGCCTGGTGTTCATGGTGCCGATCGCGCCGTGGACCATCTTCGGCGTCGTGTACAACAGCGCCGGCGGCATGGTGCCCCTGGTCTATCTCATCGGCTTGGTCGCGATGGTGTTCACCGCGACGGCCTACGCACAGATGGCCAAGTCGTTTCCGCTTGCGGGATCGGTGTTCTCGTATGTCGGCCGCGGAATCCGCCCCGCCGCAGGCTTTTTCGCCGGCTGGGCGATTCTGCTGGATTACCTGCTGATTCCGACGCTGCTGTACGTACTGGCCGCCGAGTCGATGATCGGCTTGTTCCCCGGCACACCACGGTGGCTGTGGGCACTGGTGTTCGTCCTCGTCAACACCGTGATCAACCTGCTCGGCGTCGACTCCCTGAAGGTGGCCAACAGGTTGTTCCTGGTTCTCGAACTGGTCTTCCTCGCGATCTTCGTGGTCATCGCGGTGCGGGCCATCAATGGTGATTCGCTACCCGATGTGCACTGGAGCACCACGCCGCTCTGGAACCCGGAAACCGTCAGCGCGCCGCTGATCGCCGCCGCACTGTCGATTGCTGTCCTGAGTTTCCTTGGTTTCGACGGCATTTCGACACTCGCCGAGGAATCCACGGGCACGCGCAATCCGGCCGGTAAAGCAATGGTCGGGGCGTTGTTCATCGTCGCATTTCTCTTCATCGGCCAGACCTGGTTGGCCAGCCTGTTGGCCGGCGGCCGGGCATCGTTCAGCGACGACGAAGCAGGCAACGCGTTCTTCAAACTGGTCGAGGCGGCGTCGAGCACGGGGTGGATGAACGCGTTCTTCGTCGTCAACGTGCTCGCCGTGGGATTCGCCAACGCGATGGCCGCGCAGGCGGCGACCAGCCGACTGCTGTTCTCGATGAGCCGCGACCGCCAACTGCCCGCTTTCCTGTCCAGCGTCAGCTCCCGCAAGGTGCCGTTCGCCGCGATCCTGTTGGTCAGTGCGATCAGCGTGGTGCTGGTGCTGTTCTTCGTCGGCCAGATCGCGCTCATCTCGTCACTGGTGAACTTCGGTGCGCTGTTTGCCTTCTGCCTGCTGCACGTATCGGTGGTTTGGTACTACCTGGGCCGAAAGAAGTCGCGGAACTATCTACTGCACCTGGTGGTGCCGACCCTGGGTTTCCTCATCATCGGCTACGTGCTGATCAACGCCGACTCTCTGGCCAAGATCGGCGGCATCGTATGGCTGGGCATCGGCGCGGTGGTGTTCGTCGTCAACAAGCGGCGCGGTCGCGGCGTGCCTGAGCTCGGCGTCGCGTGAGCCGACCGGTAGCGGCCGGGATTAGAGTCGGATCGTGCTCGGCCATCTCGGCGTCAACGTGCCCGACCTCAGTGCGGCGAAGAATTACTACGACGAATTCATGCCATTGGTAGGTTTTGAACCATTCATTGCCTCCACCGATGAGTTCGCCTTTCGCCCGGCCGGCGGCAAACCTGGCACCTTCCTGTTCTTCTATCCGGCCGCCGAGCCCGGCGAGAACTCGCGACACCGCGCCGGGCTGCAACACCTCGCTTTTATGGTCAAGACCCGATCCGCGGTTGAGCGCGTCCATCAGTTCGTCCAGCGGACCGGCGGCGAGGTCCTGCATACACCGCAGTCGTTCCCACAATATCCACCGCCGTACTTCGCCACGTTCTGGCTGGACCCGTTCGGCATCATGCTGGAAGCGGTGTGCCACCACGACGTGGACTGATTACCTCCGCATGCGCACGAGCGGACGAATCAGCTTGGGGCCGTGGTAATTACCGCTTATTCGAATATCCGCGATTCAGTGAGATTGCGGCGAAAAAATGCGCCGAACCGGCGCCGGACTTCCGGCAATCAAGACACCGGGCTGCCGTCCTTAATTTTTATCGTTACACTTCCGGCCGAACACCCCCGATAAAGGAGATCATTCGTGGCCGAACGCATTGTCGTCCAGCTTGTTGACGATATCAACGGCACAGAAATCACCGACGACACCGGTGAACGGATTAACTTCTCGGTCCGTGGGGTTGATTACCAGATCGATCTTTCCGCTGCGAACGTGGCGAAGTTCGAGAAGGCGCTGGCGCCGTACCTGGACGCCGCCACCCGGGTCGGCGGCCGCCGCGCCCGGACCCAGAAGGTCGCCGAGCCGAGCAGCCGGTCCGCCAAGAGCGGCGCATCGCGCGGCCGCGGCAAGAAGGCCGCGTCGTCGAAGGAACAACTCGCCGCCATCCGCGAATGGGCGCAGGACAACGGCTACGACGTCGCCGCCCGCGGCCGGATCAAGGCCGACATCGTCGAGGCATACCACGCCGCGAACTAGCCGCGCCCGCCCAAGCAATCGGCGAGCGTGCGTCCACGATCGCGTTTTCGCGATCGTGGACGCGCTAGCGGCACACTCGTCGGATCAGCCGGCTAAATCCGCCGGCCCAACTCGGTGACCAAATCACCACGTTCCCCGACGGTCACGCCGTCGACCCCGAGCCATGTCGCCATCGACGTGAGCTCCGGAACCAGCGCTGCGGCCACTCGGGTGCGGTCTTGGCCGTCTTCGGCGAATGCACCCACGACGTGCAACGCGTCGGCCGTTCGTTTCAGGTCGACGCGTCCCACCAATTGGCCGTCGAGCAGGAAAGGCCAAACGTAGTAACCGAATTGGCGTTTGGCCGCCGGGGTGTAGATTTCGATCCGGTAATGGAAGCCGAACAGCCGCTCGACCCGCGGCCGGAAGAAGATCAGCGGGTCGAACGGGCACAACAGTGCCGTCCCACGATCGGTCCGCGGCACTTTCTGCCCCGCGCGCAGGTAGGCCGGAACCCCGTCGATCGTGACGGGTTCCAGCTCCCCGGCCGCGACCAGCGCCGCCAGTGCGGGTTTCACCTGACGCGCGCCCAGCCGGAAGTAGTCGCGGATGTCGGCCTCGGTCCCTACGCCCAGCGCTCCGGCGGCCTTGAGCACCAACTGCCGGACGGCGTCGTCGTCGGAGACCTCCCTGGCCAGGACCTCGGCCGGCAGCACCCGTTCGACCAGGTCATAGTGCCGCGCGAAGCCGGCCCGGGTGGCCGTGGTGAGCACACCCGACGACCACAGGGCCTCGGCCACCCACTTGGTGTCACTGCGGCCCCACCACGGCCCTCTGGCGCCGCGGGGTTCGGCCTCGAGGTGGGCCTCGATCTGACCCGCGGTCGACGGCCCCAGCTCGGCGACGGCGGCGACGATCTTCTCGGCCAGCTCACCGTTGCGCTTGACGATCTCGGTGCCCCAGCGACCGTGCGTGTACTCGCGCATGCGCCAGCGCAGCAGCGGCCAGTCGTCGACCGGCAGCAACGCCGCTTCGTGCGCCCAATATTCGATGAATTGCCGCGGCGACCGCGCACTGTGGCTCCAGGCCAGTGCGTCGAGGGTGTCCCGGTCGTACGCCCCGAGACGGCTGAACACCGGGGCGTAGTGCGCGCGAACGCATACCGATACCGAATCCAATTGCAGCACTTGTATTCTGGACATCAAGCGTTTCAGGTGCGCCCGGGTTACCGCTCCGGATGGCCTGGGTTCGTGAAAGCCCTGGGCGGCGACGGCGATGCGACGGGCCTGGACGGTCGTGAGTGCTGCCACTGTCACATCGTGGCGCAGGCCACCGACAAACTCGCGCATGGATCTGCGACGTTGTCGGCTGAACCGCCTACCATTCCTGCGGCACACCCTGTATTGGGGCTTCGGCCGTTCCCGGCCGGCCCTGACGGAAAGGACCAGCAGTGAGCTACAACGCTGCGGACATCACCGAACTCGACGATGTTCAGCACACCCGCCTGCGACCGGCGGTCAACCTGGGCCTGGACGTGCTCAACACCGCCCTGCGCGAGCTGGTGGACAACGCCGTCGAAGAGGTCGCCGATCCCAGCCACGGCGGCTCCACGGTCACCATCACGCTGCACGCCGACGGCTCGGTCAGCGTCGCCGACGACGGCCGCGGCCTGCCCATCGACTCCGACCCGGTGACCGGCAAGAACGGCATCGTCAAGACCCTCGGGACCGCCCGCGCCGGCGGCAAGTTCTCCGCCCACAGCGACGCCACCAGCACCGGCGCCGGCCTGAACGGCATCGGCGCGGCTGCCGCGGTGTTCATCTCGGCCCGCACCGACGTCACGGTGCGCCGCGCCGGCAAGACCTACCTGCAGAGCTTCGGCCACGGCTATCCCGGCACGTTCGACGGGAAAGAGTTCGACCCGAACGCCGAGTTCACCCGCGCCGACAACCAGAAACTGCGTGGCACGGGCAACCGTAAGCCCGACGCTCACGGCACCACGGTCCGAATCCTGTTCGACCCGGCCGTCGTGCCGGATGCCAGCGTCGACATCGGCGAGGTCCTGCTGCGCGCCCACGCCGCGGCGCGTATGTGCCCCGGTGTGCACCTGACCGTCGTCGACGAGGGCTGGCCGGGCGAGGAAGTCCCGGCGGCCCTGCTGGAACCGTTCGACGGCCCGTGGGGCACCGAGGCGCTGCTGGAACTCATGTGCACTTCAGCGGGCACTCCCCTGCCCGCGGTCCGCGCGGTGGTCGAGGGCCGCGGTGAATACACCACCGGCCGCGGCCCCACGCCGTTCCGGTGGTCGCTGACGGCCGGACCGGCCGAACCGACCACGGTGGCCGCGTTCTGCAACACCGTGCGCACCCCCGGCGGCGGGTCGCACCTGACCGCCGCCATCAAGGGCCTGTCGGAAGCCCTGGCCGACCGGGCGTCCCGCATCCGGGACCTGGGCCTGGCCAAGGGTGAAGACGGACCAGAACCGCAGGACTTCGCCGCCGTCACCGCGCTGGCCGTCGACACCCGCGCGCCCGACGTCGGGTGGGACTCGCAGGCCAAGACCGCGGTCTCGTCGCGCTCGCTGAACCTCGCGATGGCCCCGGATGTGACGCGCAGCGTCAACGTCTGGGCCGCGAACCCCGCCAACGCCGACACGGTGACGCTGTGGACGCAGCTGGCGCTGGAGTCGGCCCGGGCGCGGCGCAGCGCCGAGGGCGCCAAGGCGCGGTCCCGCGCGGCGTCGAAAGCCAAGGGGCTGGGCACGAACCTGTCGCTGCCGCCGAAGCTCCTGCCCAGCCGGGAGACCGGTCGCGGGTCGGGCGCCGAACTTTTCCTGTGCGAGGGCGACTCGGCGCTGGGCACCATCAAGGCCGCTCGCGACGCCACCTTCCAGGCCGCCTTCCCGCTGAAAGGTAAACCGCCCAACGTCTACGGGTTCACCGTGAACAAGGCGCGAGTCAAGGACGAGTTCGATTCCATCGAACGCATCCTGGGTTGCGGCGTGCGCGACAACTGCGACCCGGAGCAGTGTCGCTACGACCGGATCCTGTTCGCCTCTGACGCCGACCCCGACGGCGGCAACATCAACTCGAGCCTGATCTCGATGTTCCTGGACTTCTACCGCCCGCTCGTCGCGGCCGGCATGGTCTACGTGACGCTGCCGCCGCTGTTCGTCGTCAAGGACGGTCAGGAGCGCATCTACTGCCAGGACGAGTCCGAGCGCGACACCGCCGTTGCGGAGCTGAAGGCCAGGTCCAAGCGCCGGGTGGAAGTGCAGCGCAACAAGGGTCTCGGCGAGATGGATGCCGACGATTTCTGGAACACCGTGCTGGATCCGCAGCGGCGCACCGTGATCCGCGTGCACCTCGACGACAGCGAGAAGAAGTTGCACCACACCCTGTTCGGCGGCCCGCCCGAGGGCCGGCGCACGTGGATGGCCGATGTGGCCTCCACCGTCGACACCCTCGCGCTGGACCTGGACTAGAAGGACTCGACCGTGACCTCCCCCCTCGACCTTCCCGAACAGAATCCGGACCTGGTCCTCGACCAGAGCGCCGACGACTACTGGAACCACTACCAGCTGACGTTCGCGCTCTACAGCGTCAGCGACCGCGCCATCCCGTCGGCGTTCGACGGCCTCAAGCCCGGCCAGCGCCGGCTGCTGTACCAGATGCACGACTCGAAACTCCTGCCTGGCAACAAACCGCAGAAGTCCTCGAAGGTCTGCTCGGCCGTCACCGGCAACCTGCACCCGCACGGCGGCGCGTCGATGTACGGCGCCGCGGCGCTGATGGCCGCCGAGTTCCAGCGCGTGAAAGTCATTGACGGACAAGGCGCTTTCCCGCGCATCCAGGGCGACATCCCCGCCGCCGACCGCTACACCGAGATGCGGCTGTCGGCAGCCGGCGCGGCGCTGACCGCCGAACTCGACGACCACGCGGTACCGATGGTGCCGACGTTCGACGGGGAATGGATCGAGCCGACGATGCTTCCGGCCCAGTGGCCGGTGCTGCTCTGCAACGGCGCCGTCGGCATCGCCGAGGGCTGGGCCACCAAGGTGCCCGCGCACAATCCGCGTGAGGTCATGGCGGCTTGCCGGGCCCTGCTGAAGACCCCGAACATGACCGATGATCGACTGGCCAAACTCATTCCCGGCCCGGACTGGGGCTGCGGGTCGACGGTGGTCGGCACCGCGGGGCTGCGCGAGTACCTCACCACCGGCCGCGGTGCGCTCACCGTTCGCGGCAGCTTGTCGGTCGACGGCAAGAACGTCGTCATCACCGAACTGCCGCCCGGTGTCGCGAGCAACACTGTGCAGGACCGGATTCGGGCGCTGGTCGAGTCCGGCGAGCTGGCCGGCGTGGCCGACATGTCCGACCTGACGGACCGCCGTAACGGACTGCGCATCGTCGTCACCGCCAAACGGGGTCATGCTGCCGAAACCATCCGCGACCAGCTGCTCGCCCTGACTCCGCTGGAGTCGACGTTCGCCGCCAGCCTGGTCGCGCTCGACGAGGACCGGGTGCCGCGCTGGTGGACGGTGCGTGAGTTGATCGGCGCATTCCTGCACCTGCGCGATTCAGTTGTGTTGCACCGCAGCCAGTACCGACTGGAGAAGGTCACCGCCCGTAGGCATCTGGTGGCCGGGTTGATGAAAATCCACCTCGACATCGACGCGGCAGTCGCGGTGATCCGCGGGTCCGACACCGTCGACGACGCCCGGCGTGGGCTGCAGGAACGGTTCAGCATCGACGAAGAGCAGGCCAATTACGTTCTGGCCCTGCAGCTTCGTAGGCTCACCAAGCTCGACGTCATCGAGCTGCAGGCCGAGGCCGACAAGCTCGACGCCGAGTTCGCCGAGCTGACCGAGCTGGTGTCGAACCCGGACGCCCGACGGATCGTGATCGACAACGAGTTGAAGGAGACGGCGAAGCTGTTCGCCGGGCCCGAATTCGACCGCCGGACCGTCCTCGACTTCGAGGGCACCCCGACAGCCTCGGGCTCCGATGACGACGGCCCACGCGAACGAAAAGTCAACGCCAACTGGCGTCTTGACGATCGGGGCGTGTTCTCCGACACCCACGGCGACCTGCTCACCTCCGGACTGGGCTGGGCGGTGTGGACCGACGGGCGCGTCAAGTTCACCAACGGCAACGGCCTGCCGTCCAAGACCCGCGACATTCCGGTCGCCCCGGATATCACCGGGCTGCTGCAGTCGGGTGTGCTGACGCCGGGCTACCACCTGGCGCTGGTGACGCGGCGGGGCAAGGTGCTGCGCATCGACCCCGCCTCGGTGAATCCGCAAGGCGCGGCCGGAAACGGTGTGGCGGGTGTGAAGCTGGTGGCGGGCGACCCAGACGACGCCGTGATTGCCGCCCTGCCGATCACGTGTGGCAACGGTGAAGCGATCCTGTCGACGTCCGAAAAGGGTTGGAAGGTAACCGAAGTCGCCGACATACCGGTCAAGGGGCGCGGTGGCGCCGGCGTCGGGTTCCACCCGTTCGTCGGCGGCGAGAACGCCCTGGTGTCGGTGTCGGTCTCCCCCACCGGGTTCGTGCGCAACGGGCGATCGGTGCGGGCCGAGAAGCGCGCGAAGGCATCGGTGAAGGGCACGGGTGCGGACGTGACGCCCGCCGAGGCGCAGTAGCCCGTGCCGTTCGACTGGCCCGGCTTCGAAGCCGATCTGACCGCCGCGGCCGTGACGGCCGTGCGCACGTTGGTCGGCTCGGCGGCCGGGCAACAGCCGTACGCGGTGGCGTTCAGCGAGTTCTACGCCGAGACGACCGGTGTCATCTACCTGCCGAACCTGGCCCTGGCCACCGAGGAATCGGTGCCGGAGCCGTCGTGCCGGTTCAGCCCGCCGGACTGGGAGTTCCAGGACTACGAGTGGAGCGACACCGACGCGAACTGGGGTGATCGGTTGGTGGCGGCGGTATCCGGTCTTCCGCGGGCGCAGTGGGAACAGGCCTGGGAGCGGTTCGCGCAGGCGATGCTGACCATTGCGGCGGACGTGCGGACCGCACTGGTGGCCGAGGGCACCGTGCCGGCCGAGGTCGTCGTGTATCTCGACGACGAGGACGGCGACCTGCTGGAGCGCTCCCTGACGCCCGACGAGCTGCGACGGCACTTTCCCGAGTACGTCGCGGCCGACGAGGCCGAGCAGGCGGTGCTGGCGCTGCCGGTCGACCAGCGCGTCGCGGCACTCGCCGTGGCCTCCGGGCTGGTTCCCGGACCGCCGGGCGCCCTGGGACAGGAACGCGCCCGAGCGCTGCTGTTGGAGCTGGGCGAGGCCGCGGTGCCGGTCGCCGTCGCGGCGCTGAAGCGCCGGGACACGGCCTGGCTGGGCGCCAAACTGCTGGCCGACCTCGACATCCCCTCAGCCGACGTCATCGACGCACTGTGGGCGGCGGCGCCCCTGCCTGGACGCGGCCACGACTGGGCGGCCACCGCCCTGGGGCGACTGGGCTTTGGTTTGGAATTGTTGGCCGGCGATCTGCCCGCTGAGAGCCGCGCCGCGGCCGTCACGGCCCCGTATCGGTCGTTCCGCGATCACGGCCGCAGCCATCGGCCGCTGGACTATGCGCTGCTGGCTGCCGGGCTGGCCGACCCGGCTGTCGCGGCATTGGCTGCCGAAGAGCTGGCCCCCGGCCGCGGCTATTGCACCGTGGATACCGCCGACCTGCCTGGCGCCCGATCAGGGCTCGACCACGCCGAGCCGGTGATCCGCCGGCACGCCGTCGTCGTCCTCGGCGAGTTGATCGGCCCGCTGGGGCCGGAGGGTCTCGATCCCGACGAGGTCGCGGCGCTGCGGGCCCGGATCACCGATGCGGCGGCGAATGACCCCGACACCGAGGTGCGGCGGCTCGCCGCCTACCGCTGATAGCTGCAGAACCGGTAGCGCAGGCCGGTTCTGCTGGTCTGCCACTCCCCTGGCATCACGGTCCAGGAGTCGTCGAGCTCCGGCGCGAATGCGTCACCGTCGGGCACATCGACGTCGATTTCGGTGACCTCGCACAGCGTCGCCGCCGGCAGCGCCAGCGCGTACAACTGTGCCCCGCCCATCACCCAGCCATCGATCTCGGCGGGTAGCGACGTCACGACCTCGGCGCCCTCGGCGGCGTAACCCGCGTCGCGGCTGACCACGACGTTGCGGCGGCCCGGCAACGGCCGGAATCGCGGCGGCAGCGACTCCCACGTGAGCCGTCCCATCACCACCGTGGAGCCGAGTGTCAGTTCTTTGAA
>Ga0265327_10001573_pt1 | contig 27876 bp, 34 predicted proteins | sample 41621metaG_FD_202089 | JGI IMG/M metagenome (GOLD analysis project Ga0265327, IMG submission 202089) | Rhizosphere microbial communities from Carex aquatilis grown in University of Washington, Seatle, WA, United States - 4-16-21 metaG | ecosystem: Host-associated > Plants > Roots > Rhizosphere...
GTCGACCTCCTGAGCCATCCGGAAGGCATGTCGCATCACCATCGCCGGGTGAGGGCCATCCACAAAGAGGGAACCCATGGCCTGACGGAAGATGGCGCCGCGATCGGGTTCCGGTTCGCCCTCCTGCTCCTCAAGAATGTCCCGTGGCGTGCGCGCATCGTACACTTGCGGCCCGTCGACGGTCCAGATGGCGCCACGTGGCGCCGGGTGGGCAGATCCCAGGGCGAAGTGATCCGAGCGCGGCTTCGTCATCAGCGAAGCCCTTTCGCTTGCCTGGCGTGAAGAAAATCGACGTAGAGGTTGGCCACTCGTTGCGAGGAATCGACCCGACGGGAGCCTCGGGCATTGTCTGCCCCGAACCTCCAGCCGGCAGCAAGGACCTCGGGGCTGTCGCCGAATCCACGAGCCACGAGCTCCCGGCGCAGCCAGGCCAAATGCTCGCGCGCGACCTGACGTGACAAAAGTCGATCGCGCCCGGCGAAGATGAACGGCACACGGGTATACTGCGACCACGTGGCGGCCATGAACTGATACTCCGTGCGCTCACCGGCGGCACCGATTGCAAGTGGGTTGTTGGCACTCTCCACCTGGGCAATCGCATCGAGCAGAATCTCGTCCCGATACCCGGGCGCCTCTGCCTCTTCCTTCTTGCGCAATGGCGCAGCCGCCGCCTCGACGGCCGCCAGTACGAAAACGGCGCAGCAAATCATGAAGCCGAGGGCGATGCTCTTCATGCGAGAGCTCCTTTCCGATACCAAGGGTCCGACGCAGGCGCGGCGGTTGTCCGGAGCGACTCTAATCCCTCTGCCGTTGCCGTGCCGCCGCGCCCCGTGGAAATTAGATCCCGCAACTTGGCCGCCGCAGTGCCCGCGCCCAACTCCTCGAGCTCGCGCGCGAGCTCGGGCAACGCGGCCTCAGCGTAGCACGTGCGGCCCGCGCTCAGGATCCAGTGGCCAGGGCACCCCCAGTGGTTCGGCCGGAAACGGAAGTGCAGCTCGTGCGCATCGATGCCGCAGATCCCCGCGATGTAATCGAGGAAGAGATAGGTCTTCCCGGTCTTGAGGTAATCGATACGGACAGCCGAGCCCATGGGCGTGCTCGCCGCGGCAGCCTCACGGCGTGGCGCAGCCCGGCTGGGCTCTTCGCCCCGGTCCGCATCGAAGACATGCGCGCCACCGTTCGGCGCAAATGAGTCGGGAGTGATATCCCGAACGGCCTGCCAGAGACGCTTCATGCGACCCTCCCGGGGCCATGAAGGCCCTCATTTTGGTGCCGGCTTGGTGCCGCGCTACCGTCTGAGAGTGGTGGCAAGTCCCGGAATCGAACCGGGGAGTATAGGGGTGCCTGTGCAAACCCTGCGCAAACAGTTGCATTCAGCAGGAAAGGGCTTGCATTCGATATGCATGCTTGGTGCCACTTGGTGCCATGAGAAGAGGCTACTCGGTGTTCCAGCGCCCAGGGCGACCGGTGTGGTACGTTAAATACCTGTCCGTCGAGACGCTGGACTGGAAATCCGAAGCCACGTCCCACCGCTTGGACGATCCGGCGGGCAAACGAAAGGCCGTGCACTACGGCGAGGTGAAGGCCGCGGAGTTCGCCAAAATGGGCTCCGTGCGCCGGCAGGAGGCCTGGTCCGCGTGGGTGCTGCCGTTCCTGAAGGGCCGGGGCAGCGATCCTTTGACCGTGACGAGCTACAAGGCCGCGTGGAGCTTCCTCAGCACGTTTCTGCTCGAAAGGCGCGTCATGTCCCCCGCGCAGCTCACCTACAGCCACGGGAAGGAGTTCCTCGCCTGGCGCATGAAGGTGAAGCGCCACTGCGGCAAAACGGTCAGCAAGAACACTGCGATCGGCAACCTGAAGGTGCTGAGCCTGATCATGGGCGAGGCGGTGAAACGCGGTTTCGCCCTGATGAACCCCGTCCTGCGGATGGGCATCCGGCGCGACCCGCCGAAAGAGAAGGTAGAGCTGACGCAGGCGGAGGTGGCGACAATCCGCGCCGCGGTAGTCGAGCTCGAGGCGGAAAGGCCGATCACTGAGCGCTGGATGACCGTCTCCTTCGAGATTGCCTACTACCAGGGCTGTCGGCTGAGCGAGACCCGGGTGGCCATGACCGACGTGGATGAGGCCCGGGGCGAGATCCGCTTCTTCACCAAGGGCCGGGGCGATGGGCGCCGGGAACACCTGACTGCGCTTCATCCCGCCCTGGTGCCGCTGATCAAGCAGCTGCGCGCCGCCGGTGCCACGCACACCTGCACCCTGCCGCGCATGGCGGCGAAGGAATGGTGGGCATTGCGCCAGAAGCTGAAGTTGGGGCATACGTGCTTTCATTCGACGCGGGTGGGGGTGATCAGCGAGATGGCGCGCAAAGGGGTTCCGGAGCAGCAGGCGATGCGGTATGTGAACCACTCGTCGGTTTCGGTGCATCGGATTTACCAGAAGCTGAACGTCCGCGACCTGCAGGCGTGCGTGACGGCCCTGAATTTTTCGCCGGGGAGCGCGACCACTGGTGGGAAGGAATGAAGTCCCGGTGGGCTAGCTTCCACTTGCGCAGATCTGACGCATAGCCACCGCTGCGGCCGATGAAGGGGCAGTCAGCCTGGGCGCGGGAGAATTTATGGATGCTCTTCAGCTCGTAGACGCTGACGCCCGTCGCATCGGCGAGGGCGGTGTAGCTGGTGCAGAAGAGTTCGGTGGGCATGGATCGGGGAAAATCTGATGGCTGGATCGGGGAAACCCTGAGTGGGATGGGCAAAAAAAGGGGGCTAAGCGGCGACGAGAGCCAGGTAGTTGCGGAGGAGCTCGGCCTGGGGCGCCTTAAATTTGAGCAAAGTATGCGTGCGCGCACCGGCCTGATAGACGTCGGCCGTTGGCGAACGAAGCATGAGGCCTTCGCCGCCGGCTGCGGCGACGGCATCGAAGAAACCGCCGAGCTCATTGATGCTGGGAAGCACCTCGTGAGCGACGATCCTCAGCTGCGGAGTCTCGTCAAAATAACTACGGACGCCCGCCATGCGGTGCAGCCATGTGCCGTTTTCGCCAGGAGAATCGAAAACATGGAACGCGGTGCGCGCGGTGAAGCGGCCGAACTTGGCGGCGACTACGGCCTCGGAGAGTCGACCTCGGCCGGCCCAGATCTCACCATCGAGCGCGATCCGCTGGGGCAATGCGGCGATAAACTCGGCAGGAGCGTTGATCAGGTTGCCCGAGCGGGTCCAGAGCTGGCTGCCATCCCAGTAGGCGCGAACCCCGTCGAGCTTCTCAGTGATGAGCCAGTTGGCGACGTCGACGGCCGGCTGCCAGTCGCGCCCGTGCATCAGGAGGGATTCAATATCGGGCTTCATGACAGATGGGCCCTTTCGCTGATCGCATGGTCCGCTCGCGCGCTGCGCTGGATAAACCGCCGAGCCTTGCGAAGAAGAGATAGTTCAGAACGCGTCACCTTTCCATCACGAGTAACTTGCTCGATGATCTGGGCGGCGGCGAGGTCGGCCTGCTCGGCGGAAAAGGCAGTCTCGGCCTGAGCGCGCTGCTCGCGGACAATATCATTGGCAATGGCGCGCGTGATGCGGAGATGAAACAGGGCACCGAACCAGCGCCGCGCACGGCAGGTAAGCGCAAACGTGGACAGCTGCCCACGGAGTTCGTTGATGGCGTTGGTGGGCACGAGATTTTAGGCTGCGGACTTTTCCTTCCGGCGAACGGCCGCGGCGAGGACGTTGGGGATATCTACTTTGGCGGCCTTGGCCTCGACCACGGCTTGGGCGATCTCCTCGTCAGCAGCGGGTTCACGGACCTTGAGATATTCCTCGAGGGCAACCTCGCAGAGGTTGGAGAAATTCCGCTTGTCGGGCTCGGCATGGGCGAGCGCGCGGTCGTAAACATCCTTGCTGATGCTGATGGTTGTGCGGGCCGTCTCGCTCATTGGTTATAGGGTATGATAACATCATACACAAAACGCAAGGACAATCTTGCGCGCATTTTCGGGGGCTGCTCCCTTTCCAGCGTGCCGCGCCCGAAGCCATTACCGGATCTCGTTCCAATCCGGACTACCATCAGTTTGCCGACGATACTCGATCTGCGGGTACGCGCGGAAGTCAAACGCCGACAGGCTAGGGGCCTTAAAGCGGACTACTCGTCGGTGGTGGCCGCAGCCTTGGTGGAGCACCTAGACGCCTACCAGCAGCAGCTCGAGGAGGTCCCTCGCCTGGTTGCCGAGGAGCTCATGACAGATCTGGAGCGAGCAGACAGGGCGCGGCAGGCAAAGAAAGGTCAGGGGAATACCAGCCGCGCGCCGCACAAATGAGCTCCCACTCCTCACGGGCAGCAGCGAGTTGGATCTCGGACATGTGGGCCATCAGGACGCGGGAGAATTCGCGACGAAGCTCGCGTTCCTGGATGAGTGTGAAGGTTATTTTGGGGATGTCGGGATGGGGCACACACCAAATGGGTAGAAAATCTTGTGTTATAACACATGGGAGATTACGTAGGCGGATTGGTATGATTTCAGTTTGCACCCATCCCCGAAGGAGCGACAGGTTGCGCTCGGTCTCGCGATCCGAAAAGTACGTAAGACTATGAATCTGACCCAGGTCGAGCTTGCCGACCTTTGCGAAATGGATTCCGCTCACATCAGCCGAATCGAAGGCGGGTACGTCAACCTCTCGCTCGATAACTTAGCACGTATCGCGAGTGCGTTGCGCCAGCAGCCGTCCTGGCTGCTCGACAAGGCGGGGATGTGAAGACCTTCCTCGCAACCTTTGCGGCGATCCTGTGCGCGGCGGCAGTGATCTGGACAGTATGGTCGGCCAAGACTGCTCGGGAAACGAGCAGGGCGATCCAGGAGCAGTCGTTTGCCGATACCGCCGCGCATGCCGAGAGGATGCGCATGCTTCAACTCGGAGACGACTCTTGGCATCCCGAGATGATCAAGCCGGAGGATCCTTTTGCAGGCGTCGCGGAGTGGGTCGACGTGCTGAGCGCCCGTGGGACACTCGAGCGGTTGAAGGGAGTTACAGAGCGAAGCTGGTCGATTCAGAACAGCGTCAGGGATTATCTGCGCCATCAGCGCGGCTTCGTCGACGACCACAAGAAATACTTTCCAGCTTGGGCTTCCGAAATGACGAAAACTCTCGATGCGATCGAGGCTGAGGCGGGAAAGAAATAGCCCTACTTCGCTCGTTGAGCTTCGAAGGGCGCGGCCGCTCAGTGGTTCACCAGGAAGCGCTGGACTGTATCGAAGAAGGCGCCCTCGGCGGACGTCAGATAAAGGATGCAGCGGTAGGGCTGGGAGGGATTCAGGAACACCGGCCGGCAGCCCTTTAGCGACCACCAGGTCACGGGGGAGCCATCGGAGGTGGTGAAGTTGAGGTAGATATTTTTGCAGGGCAGCGCGCTCTGATCGGAGTAGTCGTCCAGATCAACGTCGACCTGCTGGCCGTGCTTCACGATCACGCCGCTGAGCGTGATGCCATCGCAGCCGCCCTTCAGGGTGCAGATGTAGAGGCCGCCGCTGGACCAGGAATCGGAATGCACCGTGAGATTGGTGCTGCCGTTGTTGGCATCCACGCAGTCTTCGCCGCCGCCCTGGATGAGCTGGGCCGTAAGGTGAGCGTCGTGCGCATTGGAAAACTTCAGGGTGTCCTGCCAGGGAGCGAACGTGGCCGGGGGCACCAACTGGCCGAGATCCGCCGTGCCGACAGTCGTGCTGCCGTAGCTCAGGAAATTCTTATCGGGGGTGCTGTGGGCGCAGCCGCCGCAGAAGACGGCCGTGACGAGCGCCGCCAAGACGAACAGCAGCCGAAACGGATTCGGATGGGCGTTCACGATCCAGGCGGGGGCTCGATGGCGAAGAGATCGGTCTCGAGCTGGGTGGCCTCGGCAATGCGGTCGGCCGCTTCCTTGCGCAGGCGCACGATCATCTGGGCCGCGGTTTCAACCTGGACGGCAGAGTCGGCCATGGCGTCTTCGAAGCTGGCGAGCTGCGAAGCCGTGCGCTGGCCGGTCTTTTCGATGAAGACCCGCCACTTGGGCTGGTCGGGGGCGGAAGTACTCACAGCGCACTCAACCGAAATGGGACAGCCGAACTTCGCGGCGTAGGGCTTGATCAGGGCAAGCAATTCATCGGGGGCGGACATGCCACGGGGGCATGTCAAATTTCCCCGCCTTCGTCCGCCGCCGCCGAGCCTATGGCGGACAGGCCCTCACTCGAAGAGGTCGCGGCGATGCCGGGCTTTGCGCTCGCGCCACGAATCCCGCTGGATCCGCCAGGTGTAGTAGCCGGCCATGAAGCCGAAGACTGCGCCACCCAGGGCGAGAATTTGCGCGATGGCCGTGACGTGCGTGAGCAGCCAGCTGATCCATGAAAGGAACAGTGCCAGGAAACTTCCGAACCAGCCAAGAGAGGGATGCGCCTCGAGCGCGGCCTTGAGTGAGTTCATGGCGCGGGCCTCCCCATCTTGTGCCAGATATTCATCCGCACGAAATATACCAGGTGCTGGCGATCGATGATGTATTGGCCAGCGATCGGGTCCTCCTTCGCTAAAGCTTCGGAGGGCGCGCGCACGAGACCGGCATCGGCCTCGAGCCGCGGCGTAAAGGCGGGGCCGTAGATGGCGATGAGCTGGTTGTAGCGATCGCGGAAGTGGGGCGTGACAAGGTAGCCGGTGGGCGTGGCGGCGATGATGCCGCTGTTTTGCTCATTAGCATCGAAGCTGGCCGCGGAGCTCGTTACCGGATCAGGGATCACCGTACCGCAGCTGCTCAGCAGCAGGCTGCCAAAGCCGGCTGCGATGAGGATGAGCGCAATCAAGGCCCATTCGGAATGGGCGGAATCTCTGCGGGCCCGGTACATCGTCACTCGGCAGCGTCTTTGCGGATTTTGTCCAAGTCGCCCGAGGCGACATCTTCAGCGGCCGCGTCGGAGACTTTGGCATCAGCCTGGCCGACGGCGGCGGCCTTGACGTCGGGCGCGTTCTTCGCGGTGAAGCGGACGTAGGCCAGCTTCAGCCCCTCGCCGAGGGCGCCGAAGAACGCAGTGATGGCGGACAGCACACCCATGGTCAGGGCGACGGATGCGCAGTCTTCCAAGTGGCGACGCCGTTCTTCAGCCCAGTGGAAAAGGCTGCGAGAATGATCTGGACGCCAGGATCCGTCGCGGTGGATACCTTCAGCCCGTAAGTGGCCTCGTATTGGGAGATCGCGATGGAGAGACCGTTGGCGACGAAAGCGATGGCGTCAGGGCTGAGCGCGAGGGAGGCCTTGGCGTTGAGCGTATTCAGCGCGGCTGTGATACCCTCGGGCGTGAGGTTGCCGGAGCCCAGAAGCACCGGGATCGAGTCAGCCAGGATGTCGATCGCGGGCGCATAGGACGGATTCTTCTCGAGGACGAGCGGGACGGCGGCCTGAGCCATGGGGGTGACGAACTGGGCGATCGATTGGGCGGTCGGAACGGCGACGACGGGTTTCGAAGTGGCGGAGACGCAGCCCGTCAGAAGTGACGAGAGACAAGTGACGAGTGACAAGAACAGGAGGCTGAGCTTTTTCATGGTTTTGAGGGAGGGAAAGGAGCGATGGTGGCGGTGGTCTCCTGTTCCTCGGGCGGCACAGGGGCCTGCTTGAGATACAAGGCGGCGGAAACAACGGCGGAGATGAGCGTGAAGTGCCAGAGCTTCTCCCAGCCGGTGTCGAAGTTGAATTGATCCGGGGCGACGACCATGACGCAGATGGCATTGGCGCCACCGCCGACGACAGCGCCGATGAGACCGCGGATCCAGAGGCGCCAGTTGGTGATCGTCTTGGTGGCCATTGGCGTGCGGGCGGTGTCAATTCTCGGATTACGAGTTGACCGCCTTGATGACGGCGAAACCGAGCACGAGCGTCTCCACCAGGGCACCGCCGCTAAAATTGTGGATCTGGATCGTGCAGGAGCCTGATCCGACCGCCACGACATCGAAGTGGTAGGAGTTCAGCGAGCCGCCTGAAACCATCCAGACGTGGACCATGTCGGTTGCGGCGATCGAGGAATCGGTCAGGACGAAGCTGACCGCAGTATTGGCGGCGAGACTGGCGCCATTCGCTGTAATCTGGCCCGTCATCTTGTTTAGCGTAACACCGGTTGACTTGCTCGTCGCTTGGGTGATGGTGCCTCCCGCGCCTGGCGTATACCCAATCCCAAGCGTGCCAGAGCTTGATGTGATGCCGGCAGTCGTAGAAAACCCGGCACTATTGATTGTTGCAAAAAGCAGCGCGCCGGCACCCGAACTCTTGACGCCAGTAAAGGCAAAGGTGCCGTACGTGGACGAATTCGGACCTAGCGAAAAAAGTCGAGCGGTCCCACCGCTGTCGGTATCAAGAACAAATATGTTTGGAGTCGTCAGCCCTGGATTTGATCCGTTTACCGTAGAATAAAAAGAAGTAGTTGAAGTAAAAATGCTTGCCGCGGGTGTAACAGATCCAATCGGAGTGTTCTCCAGCCCAGAAGCTGTAATGTTGCCAATGAAGCGGCCGGCCCAGTTAGTGCTGGCTCCCGTTGGAGCGTTCACAGTGATGCCGGAGGCCGTGGTCGTATTGGATACGGCGCGCTGCTGAATCAGCAGGCCATGAGTATTGGTGAGAGTTGCAGAAGCGCCACCGGAGGGAGGCCCATCGATCGCGAGTGTTGCATCGTCGGTCACAACAGAAGCGCCGACGAAGGAATCCGTTGGGGCGTTGATCACCACGTGCCGCTGGGTGGCGAGCGCGCCGGCGGCATGCTGCTTCGTCTGGTTGAGATTGATCTGGAAATCGATGGCCTCGGTCGCGGTGGTCATGCCAGAGTCGGCGGCGCCGGTGAAGAGGAACTGCGTTGCCACGCCGGCCGTGCGGGGGGCGGCCGTGGCGGTTGTGGCGCCCGTGGTTTGGAGAGCGAAGTTGTTGGTTGCTCCCGTGGGAGCGTTGAAGGTGGCCGCGAAGGCATTGGTTACCGCACCACCGAGCGCCTTGGTCGGCACATAGATCGCGTGGGCGTTGGTCAGCGTGGCGTTGGTGCCCCCAGAGATCGGGCCGTCTACCGAGAACGTGGCATCGTTTGTAACAACGGAGGCGCCGACGAAGGAATCGGTGCCGCTCAGCACGCTGACGTGGCGCTGCGTAGTGAGCGCGCCGGTGGCATGCTGTTTCGTCTGCGAGATGTCGATGAGGTAATCCACGGCTTCGCCCGACGCACTCAGACCTGTATCTGCGCCGCCAGTGAAGACGTGCTGCGCTGCGGTGCCGCTCGTGCGGGCGGTAGGAGCGAAAGTATGGATGCCCGTCCATGTCGGCGCAATTGCCTGACTGAGCGCGGGAGCACCGTCGGAACGAATGGAGGTGGCGGCGCTGCCGTTGATGGCCGTCAGGCCGATTGTGGCTGTCGGATTGGCCACACCGGAAACATTGGTCGACGTGACGTTGCCGAGCTCATCGACCGAGAACTTGCTGACGCCGCCGACCTGGAGGTCGATCAGCTTAGAGGCAGAGTTGCTGGCGGAATTGGTGACGTTCTGCTTGATGCCGGTAAAAGTGACGGCGCCGGAGTTCCACGTCTGCGTGATATCGATCGGGTGGGTATCGGCGCTAACCGTGCCGCCTGTGATCTGGACGGCATTGACGGCGTCCGCCGCGCCACCCACGCCGAGACGTGTGAACTGCGGCGTGGAGGCCGTGGTGAGGCCAGCGACGTCGGCCTGCGCGATGGCAAGCAGCGTCTTCGATTGGGCGACAGTAAGGGCGAGCGGGACTGCCGGGGAACCCGTGTTGTTGCCGATGAAGGAATTGGCGGCGAGGTTCGCCATCTTCGCCAGGGTGACGGTGCCGGCGGGAATTGTGGTCGTGATCGCGGTCGTGCCCGATCCGGTGGTGTCACCGGAAAGCGTGATCGACTGATTGGCAGTGAGGTAGGTGTTGGTATCGATCGATAGCGTGCCGACGCCGCCGCCGGTCTTGATGAAGCCGTTGGTCGTGAGATTGGAGAGAGTCGCGATGTTCTGGCTCGGGTTGACCGTGATCGTGTTGGTCGTGCGTGTGAGGCCGGTCGAGAACGTGAGGGGGACCTCATAGGCGCTGGTCGCGGTATAGGCGGCAGTGCCGAGTGTGCCACCCGAGCCGACATTCAAAGTCGAGCCGTCCGTGCCGGCGAGCGTGAGCGTGGCATTGAACGTCAGGATTTTCGCCGCTGCACCGGTGATGGTGTAGGTGCCTGTCGTGAATGTGTTGCCGTTGAGACTGGTGGCCGTGGCGACGCCAAGGGTCGGCGTCGTCAGGATCGGACTCACGAGCGTCTTGTTTGTGAGCGTCTGCGCTTTGCCGATCAAATCGAAGGTATCGCTGACGCCGGCCATGTCGGGGACGGTTAGGGTCGGGGCACCGATGGTCTGCGCGGCAGTCGCAATGGTCACGGTCTGCCCGGTGGCATCAGCGGGCAGCAGCTTGAGCGCGCCGGAGGTTTTGCCATTCACCTGGATGAAGCCGGTATTGGTCTTTCCGGCTGCGGTCGTGAGAGACGGAGTCGTGGCGTCAGCAATGGTCACGGCACCGCTCAGGGTATTGGCGCCGGTCGAGGTGATGAAGGGGCCCGTGCTGCCGGCGAACGTGTTGGATCCAGAGCCCGAAGCAGTGAAGCCGCCGGCCAGGACCGGGGTGTTGATCGTCGGGGATGTGCCAAAGACGTTTGCGCCGGTGCCAGTTTCATCTGTCAGCACGCCGGCCAACTGGGCAGACGTCGTCGCGGCGAACTGGGAAAGAGGATTCGACGTCAGCGCGTTTCCGCCGCCTGTCAGGGCAGTGAAAACGAGCGCAGTCTCGCCGGCGTTTACGCTTACCACTTTTAGCGCCTGACCGGTATAGGAGGCCGGGACATCGGTCAGCGCCGTGAAGGTCGTCGCCGGGCCAGCAGCCCACTTCATGCCCGTCGCTTGTGTGCTGTCTGCGGTGAGGACCTGGCCATTGGTACCGATGGCCAGGGTACCGAAGGTCGTAGAGGCAGTCGCGGGCGTGAGCGTGCCCTTGGCCGGCGTCCCGGTGTAGTTAACGATGCCGTTGATGGGACCGAAAACCGAGACCGCAGGGAAAAGGAGGGCGCCCGTTGTACTGTTGACCGTCACGCTGGCCTGCGTGACGACGGGCGTGGGCTGAGAAAAAGCCATCTGGGCCGCGAGGGCGAAGACGGCGAAGATCGCAGATCGGAGATGGGAGATCGGGACAGGCGATTTCATGATCAGACGGGAAGGGTGAAGCCGGCGGGATCGTAGCCGCTGGTGAGTTGGGTGCCGGAGCCTGTGAGGAGCTCCTGGTGAAATTTGCTGGTTGTGGGATTCCACGGGGCCGGAACGCCCTCCTTCATCACGCCAACGAGTTCCCAGATGTAGCTGGCGTCATTGGTGCTGAGGATCAGCCAAGGAAGACTCTGCGAGCTCGCGCCCTTCAGGCGGAGCCGGTAATCGGCGCGGATGGAACCCGTGAAGAAGACCGAGATGATCGGGTTGCCGCTCTTGATCGTCGAGATGTCGAGGGCGGCGAGGGAATTGCCGCCGCTGGTCAGAGCTGTGATATCGGAGCGATTGAGAACGTAGTTCGGAATCACCCCCACGGTCTGGCCGGCCACGCCGGACGGGGCGTCAGTGCGGTAGATGCAGGCGCCGAAGGTTTTGTTGGCCTGGGTGGCATCGTAGGCCAGATCCAGCTTGCACGGCCCGCGCAGGAGATCAGGCGTGACGACGCGACCGCTGGGGAGCGTGGCTTGCGCGTAGTAAAAATAGTCACCCCAGCTGTCGGCGGTAGCAGTGTCAGCGGCGGCGATCGCGAGATCGACGATGCCGGAAAGCGGTGACGTCAGCGTGAAATTCGCCAGGACTTTGCTGACGATCGCGTAGGTGTCGGCAATGTAGGCATCGCGCTTGATGACGAACTTCAGCGCTGTGACGCCGGTCAGATTAATGGGCGTGCCGTCATCCTCGAGAAAGATGAGGCGCAGAGCGGCAGAGGTGCCTTTAAGAAGAAGGAGAAGCGGGCCCAGCCCGGCGGTGGAGCTCACTCAGGGCCGAGGGTGTCAAACCCTGCTGCGCCGCTCAGGCGGCCCGCTGCAGGCCGGGCTTGGCCATGCGAGGCTCGGTGTGGATCTGGTGGCCGCGGAAGGTCCAGTCGAGCCAGCAGGCGCCGATGGGCTTGGGTGGGCCACCGCGCTCGATGTGCCAGCCCCCGAAGCCGTCGGCAAATTCCTCCTTGTAGCCCGGGGTGCAGATGTGGAGCTGCTCGCCATGCTTGACCACGTTAAAATCGCTCAGGTGCTGCTGCTGGATCGGCATGATCCAGGCGTCGTGGGTGTGGCCGGTGGCGATGTAGTCGGCGATGGTATAGACGGCCCGCCGATTGGTTTGGATGACGCCGCGGGTCACCGGGCCGCCGCCACCGTAGCCGTGGTGATACCACAGGCGGCGACTATGGCGCTCGGAGCCGCAGACGGTAAACTGGAATCTCACCCAGCCTGAGAATCCGCCGACGCGGACGGGGCTCTGCGGGACCCGGGCTTTGATCGCCTCGACGAGCCGGTCGATCAGGTAGGTCTCGTGGCGCTTGGCGACTCCGGTCTCGTGGTTACCGGGCCCGATCACTGCGAGGATCATGGCGTAGGGCGCGAGCCAATCGGCGGCCGTGGTGACGAGCTGGTCGAGGTAGTCGCCCTTGGCGTGTTCGGGCCGGATGTCGTTTTTATTGGAGCGCTTGTCCCATTTGCCCTGCATGGCGCAGAAGAAGTCTCCGTAGATGATGACCGGCGCGCGGAGGGCGAGGGCTTCCTCGAGGTGCTGCCGCATGAGCTCGCGATCGCTGTGGGGATTGTCCCAGTGGTGGTCGCTCGAGAGGAGGGCGGATTGCTTCCAACCGCTGCGGACATTATCGAAGCGGATCTCGTGCACATTGCGGGCGTGCTCGATCACGCGCCAGGGCATCGCCCGAGGGACGACTGCCAGTTTCTTCAACAGCTTCGTGGCCTTGGGCTTGACGCGATGCTTATGCGGCATGGGGAGGGGGCGTTGTCCAAAGCTCTCGAGCCGCACTGAGCCCGAGGATGGGTTTTCCGAGACGGACGTTGACTGCGTTGTGAGCTTCGACAGTCCAGGCAAAGTAGTCCGCCCAGCGCGGGGGATGTGCGGCGCACCACCTATGCCAGTCCTCGCCGCAGCAGGTGCGGGGGATGGCTGTGGAAAATTCTGCCATCCAGGCGGCATCGGGAGCGCCGTTGCTTGAGAGAGCTCTAAGATGCAAGGTTGCCCAGAGCTTGGGGCCGTTCGGTGCGGGTTCAGGATTTCCGTAGTCAGGGAAAGCATCCATCGCAGAGGCGGCCGGGTCGACGCAGGGGATAATATCTCCAGACGGAGAAATACAGATTTGCGTGATTGTCATGGAATTCAACTGATCGAGACGGCTTTCAATCTATATTCGTTCGTTACCAAATCGATTTGGAGCTGGGGAACAGCCAACCAGGGGAGCACCAGGGCTTGGGCGCCGGCTTTGAAGACGATGTTGTATCCGCGCGGCGCGTTACTCCAGGCACCGCCGCTGCCTCGCGGTCTCAGCTCAAAGGTGAAGATGGCATGGTAGACATTCCCCGGCGTTAGGCCTGTGGCGATGCCCTGCCATTCAACCATTCGATATGAAAAAAGCCCGGAGGAATTCGCCGCGCTTACGAAGGTGGAAGTGCAATCCGCGGGAACGTCATAGCTCGAGTTGGCACTGAGAATGTAGGGATCGACCGGAGTTGAGTTTTGCCAGTAGAGGATTTTCTGGAGATAGCTGAACGGCGTGAAGAAGAACACGAATCCCGCCGCCAATAGCCCAAAAGTGATCCCAACGAGGGAACAGCTCGCCGAGGCGATGGACAAAATTCCAAAGCTACCCAGGTGAGGGACGTCAAATGTGCTTCCCGAAGCGAGTGCCACCGGGGCAAACGGCGAAACGGCGACAGAGGCATACCAAGGATCGCCATTGGGAGCGCCGGTCACGCTGAAAGTTACGGTGTATCGCCAGTAACCGTTTCCCAGATTAAAACCACTGAGACCCACCGAGTAGCTCACGGGATAACTTCCCAGTCCCGAGCAGAATGCCGTTCCAGCGCCGGAGGTGCTTAAGGTAGAAGCCTGGCCAGGACCAGCGACAAGTTGACTCCTGAGACAAGGCCCGCGACATTCGGTGAAATTAGCGCCCGAGTTCGGCTTGAAAACCGGATAGCTGTAGGTCGATACCCCGTCGAACGAGGCGAAAAATGGAAGGGTGAGCGAACCACTCTTGGAGCGACAACGTGTAGCGATCGCGGGCATGGCGCGTTATTGCTGGCCCCAGTAGTAAACAGCGGAGGCGCACCGAACAAAGGTGAGTGAACTCACCTTGGCGTTGCGGATGGCTTGGACCACGAATCCTGCCCCCGATGCGATCACATCCACCTCGCCAAGAGTATTGTAACCGAAGCTGGCATCGTCGGCGGGTTGCGGACCGATGGCCACCTGCACCGTGACGACAGACGCGCTGGAATCGATTTTGAGGTAGACCCTGTAGGTGCCGGCGGCGGGAAGATTGTGGACCGGAGGCGAGGCGGAAGCCAGCGACGTGCCGTCCAGGGTGGGAGTGATGGCGTTAACCAGGCCGTAGGTGACGCGGAGATTGGCGACGGGCGTCGTGCCAGGGACGGTGGCGTCGATGATCTGGAACGGTAGGATGGTAGCGACTGGAGTGGTGGTAGCGGGCGTGGGCTGCGTGGGTTGGTTTTTCGTCCGCAGGATCGTGCCCTGCTTCGTGACGGAACCGAAGACGTCGCCGACATTGGCCGGCGCCAGCATGTCGCCCATCTCGATCAGCTGATTCAGCAGGAGCTTCAGCTCGGGATCGCTGCACTCCTTCACATACCGGATGCCGAGGCGGCTGGTGCCCTTGGCGTCCATGGCTCAGGTGTAAATCGCGGCGTTCCAGCCGGCGGGGCCGGATGCGCGATAGGTCTCGACGATGCGCCAGATCGAAGAGGCCGTGCGGCGCCACGTGCGGGCAGTCAGCAACCAGGTGGCCGCGCCGGGCAACGTGGGCGCGCCCGTGGGAGCAGCGGCGATCTTGCCCACATCGGAACCGATCGGCAGTGTCGTGGCATTGTAGGCGAATTGGTATTGCCCCTTGGGCAGCAGATAGTTTTCCAATCCGTAGAAGGCGCCGGGGCCGAAATAAGTGAAGCGACCGCTGGTGGAATCGTAGCCGGACTGGCCGAAGGCGACGCCCTTCGCGTCGAGCCAAACCGCGCCGTTGGCCGGCGCGGTGGAACTTCCGGCGAAGGTCGCAAAACTCGCATGGCTCGTGATCGGCTCGAGCTCGGCGATGTTGTCGAATTCCTGCTCGATTTGGGAAGAGGCGACGGAGATCGGGGCCGTGAAGACGATCTCGAGGATGGTGACGTTGGGCGCGACGCGTTGCCAGCGATACGTCGAGCACTTCCACGATCCACCGTAAAGAGGATGCGTGGTGGTTCCAACCGTGGGAAACTGCCCAACGAGCGCGGAAGTCAGCACGGCGTAGAAAACGGAAGTCTGTGCCGTACCGTCGGCGTTGTAGCTGCCATCCCCGTAGTGGATGAGCTGCTTGGCCGCGAGATTGTTGCCTCTGAGAGTGGATGCCATGGGATCAGCGGACGATCGAGAAACTTCTGGCGGTGCCACCGCCGCCGAGAATGACGAGCATGCGCTGGAGAACAGCCGTCTGGGTTTTCAATTCAGCAATGACGGGGTTGACGGGACCGATTCCGTTGACGTTGCCGCCGCCCCCGATCGCGGCCAGGGTGTCGGCGGAGATGTTCTCGCGGTAATCGTTGGCTTTTTTGTCGAGCGCCGCCGGTTTCTCCGGGGCTTTCTTGCGCGGCACGGCGTATTTGTTGAACGAATCCCAGTCCATCCCATTGGCTTCGGCGTCTTTTTTGCCCTGCTCATCGAGCGCCGCGGTCCACTTCTCGGCTGCGAGCTTTTCCTTATTTTTCGCGGCGACTTGGAGCTGGCTGACTTTTTCCTCGAGGGTCTCGACCTTCTTCTTTGCCTCCGCCGATTCCTTTTCATCTTCCGGCGATCGCTGCTTTTCGAAATGACCGCCTGCGGGGCCCATGGTGAAAACAGTCGCTGACGTCTTGGCATCAGCGGCCGCTTGGGCGGTCTTCGCGGCCTTAAGGTTCTTCTCGGTGATGCTGAGCTCCTGCTCCGGGTGTGAGATCAGGATCATGCGCTGGATGTGCGCCAGCGTCTCGGCGCTCGAATCCTCGATGGTCTTCGCGGCTTCGGCAGCGTCGCTCCAATATTTTGCGACCATCGAGGCGGCTTTTTCCGCAACGGCAAAGCCGCTGCCGAGTCCAATGCCGTGCAGCACAGACCCGGCGAACCTCGCCGGTGAAAAATGCCGATTGAGATCCTCGGCGAATTTCTCGCCCTCAGCGGAAAGCTTCTGGAGACCGGTCTTGAAACCCGATGCATCGAGCCCGGCTTCGATAACGACTTTAGCCACTGGAGGCCTCCTCTCCAAATAATTCAGGGGTGAGCGCAGGGCGGCCGGATTCCGCTTCTCCGAAGTGGGCGGGAATCGGGATTTCGCCGGCCTGAATCTTGCGCAGCACTTCCATCAAATCGCTCTCCTCATTTTCCAGTAGCCGGGCGCTGCTCAACTGCTCGACAGCCGCGGCGTAGGAAAACAGCGCTTTGCCGATCGGCATGGTGAAAACGCGCCGCTCATCGAGATGCAGCTGCATCTGCAGGAAGACGGCCTTCGCGAGGAGCCCAGGCGCCGTGAGCGGCGTCGTCTGCTCATCGAAGAAGAGATCAGGCGCGCTCTCGTAGTCGTTCTGGTAATTTCGAAACGCAGCGCAGTGCCAGGCGAGGGCGGTGCCAGGGCGGCGGCGCAGCCAATGAACGAAGGTCAGCCAGCGGACCCGCAGGTGCCAGAGAAGTCCGACGGAGGGAAACTGGATCTCCTCCTCGTAGGGTGCCGTGCATACGATCACGGCCGCGAAAAGATCGCCCCAGCTGATGCGGGCATCACTGCCGACGGCGGCGGCGCCAAGAGGATTGTTGAGCGCCTCGAGCAGCATGACGTGATGCAGGCAGAACGGATCGAGCAGGCGGCCGGCCACACGGTGGCGGCGATTTATCCAGGCCTCGGCGAAGCGCTCGGCGAGGCTCGGCTTCGATGGAATCGGCTGGCCCTCCGTCGCTGAAGCTTTGGAGGGCGCGTCCACAACTTCGTTGAGGCGCGGCGCGGCTGCGGACTTTGAGGCTTCGCTCATCGCGGGAGCCTCCGACTCACGTGTAGGTGATGCCGGTGATGCGGCGCAGGGTCAGAGTCCACATCTCGACCTGCTTGATGTTGTTGACGCGCTTCAGCTCCTTGAGGGTGTAGATGATGCCGTTGAAAGTGATGGAGCTCGCGAGCGCAGGCTCGACGGCGGTCGCCAGGGGGATGACTGTGAGCGACAGGGTTTGGATCAGCTCAAAATTCTCGATCTCAGTGAGGCCCTGGCCGTCCTCATCGTAGACCTCGAAGCTCGCCATCTTTTTGTCCAGGTCTTGCGCTTGCACGACGTAGGTCGCGAGCGTGATGGTGCCGAATTTCAGGAGGGCGGCGCCTCTCACAGTTGATGCCATGCGCAGCCGCGCATGTCAAAAACCGTGTCCTACTTCGCCCGTTGGGCTTCGAAGGACAAAATGAATGAGGCCGCCTCATTCATTTTGCATCTGGGCAATTATCGTGACCACGAGGCGATCCATCCAGTGCTGGGCGGTCTGATCGCCATCCTCGTGGGGAGGCAGCACATCGTAGATCAGGATGCCCTTCACGACGCGCTGATCTGGCGATGGCGAAGGATCGTTACAGAACGCTAGAATTGCGGCTTTGGAGCACGGACCGATCCATTCGGCGATCATCCCGACGCGCGAGGCATGGTTGATGGCGGCGTTGGCTTCCGTGGCAAGGGAACCGATGAGGATGGTGAGTTCGATCTGGCTGAGGCCGGTGCCCTGCGCCGCCTCATCCTCTGCGCCGCGCGCACATTCCAGGATGACCATCGGGAAGGTGCGATTGGTGACCTGCTGGCGAAGTAGGATATTGGTGCCGTCTAGAGCGGAAGGAGAGACAGCGGAGATCCTGCTTTGAAGGTAGGATTGCAGCGAAGCTTCGACTTTCTGGCGCAGGGCGTAGGGAGCGTTGGGCATGGTGTAGTAGTGAAGGGTGTCGAAATACCCCTACTTCGCTCTGCGAGCTTCGAAGGGCTCGTCCTCAGCGAAGCTGAGGCGAGTCAGCGGGTGTCGAAGCCGGAATCCCGGGCATCCCGGTTGAGGATGTAGGCCGTCTCGCGGTTGAGGGCGTTGTCCGCGTAGCCGATGGCGTAGTCGAGCCGGCGAGTGAGCTCGTTGACGAGGCCATCGGGGACTTCGTTGTTGGAGACAGTGAGCTGGTAATTGAACATCTCCAGGATCAGCCGATGGGATCCGCGACTCGAGCCGTGGCGGGCAACCCAGGCTGGCGTGCCGGAGACGCCGAGGGCATCCGCGCCCGCGAGCCAGCCGGAGGCGAGCTTGCCGACGCGGCCCTCGAGGGCGACAACGAGGGCCTTCAGCTTGTTCTGGTCCACGTAATAGGGCTGCTTGCGGCCGCGGGTGAGCGGGCGCCCGGGCTGCTTGTATTTGATGAAGAGTTCGCGGTGCTTGTCGTTGACGTTGGGAGTGACCTCGCGCCGCTCGTGTTTCAGGGTGACCCCCGAAAAGACGGCCGCGAGATCCCGGATGATGGCGCTGTCGCCGCGGGCCTTGTCGGCGGAAGTGAGACCGCCGCCGTCGCCGCGCGGCGTACCGAGCTCGCCGATCGAATTGCCGGGGGGCGTGATGCCCATGGCACGCTTGACCACACCGCGCATGGCGCGGACGAAGCTATCGCGCAATGAGCGCTGCGACACCCCGGAGTAGCGGACGATCGAGCGCTGCAGATCCGTCAGGTCGGCGCGGAAGGTGGCGTTGACCATTGGAGAAGCGGTCAGTCCAGGACGGAGCGGACGGTCATGACCCACTCGGGGGCCCGGGGATTGTCCTGCACCGCGTCGATCTTGTAGGAAAGGCCGGTCTCGACGACGGTGAACGTCTCGTCGAGCAGCGGCCGGCTCGTGAGGAGAATGCGCTGGATGCGCATCGTGGCCTGGACGGTCTGTTCAAAGCCGCCCGGCGAGAGATCGTGGGTCTCCTGGAGGGAGGAGAGGATTGCGGCGATGACGGAACCGCGATAGGAGATGGAGACCGGGAAGGTCGACGCACGCTGGGCGGCGCCGCGGGCCGCAAGATGGTTGGCCTGCGTGGAGGAGAAAGAGAGCGGCATGCGGAGGCGCTGGTGTCGAAAACCGGATTTTTGAAGGAGAAGCCACGAAGCGGGAACGAAACAGGCCGCTCCGGGAATGGAGCGGCCTGTGAATTCGAGGACCGAGCAAACTCAGCCGAGGAGGATCGCCATGTGCTCGGGCTTGACGGCGAGCGTGCCCCAGCAGACGCCGATCTCGTAGAGGATCATGCGCTGGCCGGGCCAGACCACGAGCTCGAAGCTGAGGCCCGACAGCGGGTCGGTGATCGTCTCGCGGAGGATGGCGAGATCGCCTTCCTCGGGGCAGGCCGGCAGACGGGTGGCCAGCAGCATCGCGTTGCGGGACAGGCCCACATTCGCGGTGTAGTTGCCGCCGATCGTCATGGCCTGGGCGGAAGCCGGCAGCGCCTGCATCAGGCCGGGGGCGGCGATCGTGATGGTGCCGGGGGCGGCGACGCCCACGGTGACCACATACTTGTTCGTATCACCCGCGAAGGTGATGACGTCACCCGCGACCACCGTGCCGGAGCCGGTGATGATCGGGATGGAGGTCGTGCCCTTGGCGAAGCCGGCAGCGCTCGAGGTGTAGAGCGTGCCCGTGCCCTTCGTGATGGATTGGACCTGGGCGGCCTCGCGGAACTTGAAGCCGTTCACGTCGAGGATCATGCCCTGGCGGGTCATGTCGCCGGTGAGGGCGATATTGGCGTTCAACGGATTGTTGAGCAGGGTGCGCAGGGCGGCGCCGCCGGTCGTGTTGATGACGATGCTGCGGTCCGCGGCGGGCGCACCGTTGTCATCGAGAATCTTCTTGAGCTGGGCGGACTCCGCCAGGTTGGTGGCGAAGGGCGTGGTGCCGGCGGTGCCGTAGGCGCGGCTCGAGCCGAGCTGCGCGGCGACCGCCAGGTCGACCTCGATTTCGTTCACCGCGGCGCGCAGCGCCTGGGCAATGTTGAATTGGCGGACGTTGAGATAGCCCGGGCCCGTGTTGATCGACTTCTGTTCCTCACCCGTCCAGTTGAACGGGAAGGCACGCTGTTTCGTGATCGTCAACGACTTGTTGCCCGGCGACTGGTCGGCCGTGGTCGGGAAGGACATCGCGGGCGCGATATTGCGCCCCGACGTGTTCGCCGTGGTCTGCAGGACGCGGAGCGTCTGATTGAGGGCCACACGGTCAGCCGAGGAATCGCGGGTGACCGACGGAATGAAACCCACCAGCTCGCGCGACACGACATCGAGCGCAGCATAGCAGTCGGGGATGAGGCTCGTCAGCGTGTTGAGGCCACAGGCGAAGACCGACTTCACGCCGAACAGCGCGAGGAAATTGGCGAAGACCACCGCGATGGCGGCGATCAGGACCGCCGCGAGGCGGAAAGACGCAACGCTCAGGGCTGCGACGAGGCGGAAGGGGAGGCTGAGGAATTTCATGATGTGGGACGTGGGAAAGGGGAAATGGAGGGAGAGGAGAGCGCGCCGCTCAGTTGTTGCCGGAGACGACGGCGGCGAAGGGGCCGATGAGCTTCACGGAGCTGAGCTGGCCACCGGCGCGGAAGAAGTTCTGCTTGCCGGTCGGGCTCAGCTTGCTGAAGGCCTCGTAGGACAGGACCTTGTCGCTGCCGGCATTCGCATCCGGGGCGGCGATCGACGGGAGGCCGCTCAGCGGGAAACCCAGCTCGGCGAGCTTGTCCGTCGTGTGGGCCACGACGCGCGAATTGAAGGCGGCCTGCATTTCGGCGGCGGACTTGCCGGCGAGTTCCTCGGGCTTCAGCCCGATGGCCGTGGCGAAACTGGCGAGTGTCGCGGTGAGCGCAGTGACCTTGGTCTCAACCTCGGTCTTGGCCGTGACGGCGGCAGCGTGGGCAGCGGCGGCGGTGTCCTTTTCGGCGGTGGCCGTCGCGAGTTTCGCGGTCAGGTCGGCGACCTTGGCTTTTTCGGCGGCGACTTCGGCAGCCAGAGCCTGCTTGTCGGTGAACGCGGCGGAGAGCTTGGCGAGAAATTGGGCGGGGCTCAGCTTGACGGCATCGTCGGTGTCCTTGCTCGCGTCCGTGTGCTGGGCAGCGAGCGCCTGCAGCGTGGCGAGCTCGGACTTTTCGGCGGCGGAAAGGGTGGCGGCATCCTTGGCGAGCAGGGCGGTGAGGCGGAGACGCTGAGACTTTTTCATCGTTGCGTTTCCGCACGTGTCAAAAGTCGGCACAAAAAAGCCGCGGTCCCGAAGGACCGCGGCGAGCACTGCCTGGTACGAAATCAGCCGAAGTTGATCGGAGCGGAGAGCAGCGCGCCGACGGCGCTTTGCACTTCAGCGATCACATCGGAAACACTGTCGACCACCTTGTCGGCGAGACCGAGATCAACGGCCTGGGCGCCATCGAACCACTGGCCCTCCATGGTGGAATCGGCGACGTTGGCGCGCTTGGAGCGCACCGCGGCAAGAAATTGATCGTTGGTGCGACCGACGGTCTCGTCCAAGAAGGCACGGGCGTCATCATCGAGCGGATTGCCAGTGACGCCGATCGCCTTGAATTTGCCGCGCTTGAAGAGCTCGAGCTTGACGCCCATCTGCGCGAGATACTCGGAGTAATCGTAGAGTGCGATGTAGGTGCCAATGCTGCCGACCTGCGCGCTGGCGGTCGTGTAGAAAAACGTGGCCTGGCTCGCCAGCCAGTAGGCGGCGCTGCAGGCCTGCAAGTCAGTCACGGCCACCACGAGCTTCGTCGCGGCGAGGGCAGCGATCTGGCCGCCGAGCTCGGGGATCCCGATGACCATGCCGCCGGGGGAGTCGATTTTGAGGACCACAGCGACGACATCGTCGCTCGCAGCAAGTTCGGAAAGAGCGGCCTGCACGCGATCCGTACTCGCGCAGCCGTAGAACCAGGCGGTGATGGGATCCAAACCCTTCATCAATGCGCCACTGATCTCGACGACGGCCACCCCGTTCTCGACGGTGAAGATGGGAACCTCCCATGGGTAGCAGGGCTCGTCCTGATCCTCATCATCGGCCGGCATGTCGGCGCGGGTCGCGATCGGCGTGCGGACCGGCTTGCCCGCGGCGATGTCGCGGATCAATCCGACGAAGCAGTCGGAGCGGAGGAAAAGCGGCGAGGCCAGAAGCTTGGCCAGGAAGGCGTTGGAGGAAAGGGCGGTTTTCATGAAGAAAATCAATCACCGGCCGCGCCGCCACCCCGCTCATCTGCGCCGGCCTGGGTATCGGCGTCGTCGTTGGCATTCGTCGGATCATCCGTGCTGGCACCGACGGCGGGCGCGCCCGTCGACATGCCACTGCGCTGGTAGAACCGATTGAGAACTTCCGCAGGATCGAGGCCGCGTTCCACCGCGCCGGCGGCGATTTTCTGGTATTCGTCCATCCACTCGGCGAGTTCGTGGTCCGAGTCGAGACCCTGCATGCCGAAGAAGCGACGGAAAGTGAGGGCGCCGCTGCGCAGCTGGTCGAGGTAGAGCTTGCCGTCGCGGCCGTAGTCGGCCGTCCAACGCGCGGGAGCGATCCAGTCGTGGCGCCACCACATCGGATCGGCGCACTTGCGCAGGCGACCGGCCTTCATGTCCTTCGCGGTGAACCAGATCAACTGGCGGCCGAGAACGGCGTCGATCAGGTGCTGCTGCTCCTGCTCGACGAAGGACTGCGCATCGGCGAGGACGATCCGGGAATTCGCGCCTCCGAGGGCGGCGATGTTCCACAGGATCTCGGGCGAGAGATCCACGCCCCAGGACATGTCGCGGGCGAGGTGCTCGAAAAACGCCATGGAGTTGGGGTGCGGCCGGCTGTCGAGCAGCTGCTTGATCTCCTGGCCGGCGGCCAGGTCGGGGATCTCGCCACCGGCAGCCGCGAAAAGTTTCTCGGTGCGGACCGTATTTCCGCTCACATCGGTCACGACGGAGGTGCCCGCCGGCGCGCGGCCGCGGAGGCTGGGGGCAGTGCTCGCCCCGACCTGTCGGCCAATGTAATAGCCGATGCGGGAGGAGGCCTTGAGGCCACTCTTCAACGCGGCATCGAGCTCGGAAATATCGAGCAGGTTGTTGACGGCGTGCGTCAGGATGGACGTCGCGCGGTGCGCACCCGGGCTCGAGTATTTGCCGAAGTAGATGAAATTCTCGACGCCGATGTCGACCTGGCTGCCGTCATCGTTGGAAATGCTGAGGCCGTAGGGATTGGCATGGCCGCAGATGCGATAGGAAACGGCGGCGTTGTATTGGTCGACGCGCACGCCATCGAAGAGCGAGAGCTCATCGCCCGGCACCGTCTGGCCATTGGAAATCTGGTGCGACTCGTAAAACGCCATGCGGCCGAGGCCGGCCGCGGACTCCGCGAGCACCATGCCCATGTCGCCATCGCGGTACCGGCAGTGCAGATTCATCGCCTGCGCCGAGTAGAAATTGTAGCGGCGACCGACATCGTAGATCGCGGCGGTGCCGACGCGGTTTTCGAAATTCTGGAGGGCGAGCTTGTTCCACTCCTTGTCGGAGCTCATGAAACGTGGCATCAGGCCGGTGCCGGCCACCATGCGCGGGATGCCATCGAGCACGCGGCGGGTGAAGCCGACATTGGCATAGAGGTAGCGCACCCGGCGCAGCGTCTCGACTCGGGTGCGCATCGTGATCTCCTTGCGCGTATCGAGCTGGGGAAAGTAAACGTAGGCGCGATCCGGGGAGCGACTGGCCGACTGGTAGCCGTTGGAACCAACGGCGCCGTAGGGCCAACCGGTGAGCAGCGAGGAATCGGCCATCGGTGTGACCATGGGCTCGTCGGCAAGCGGCGCCGGTGAGCGGCTGGCGCGCGCGGCGCGCGGGGCGGTGGATTTTGCGCGGGCCATGGTCAGGTAGCGTGGAAGCGCGAAGAGAAGTCGATGACCGTCGCCAGGCTGCCGGGAGTGGGAATGGTCGGCGCGGTCGGATTGAGGGTGGCGTCCAGCTCGAGCAGCACCTGCTCGACAGCGGAAAGATAGGCGAGCGCCTCAAACGTGATCTGGCCCTGGACGGTGGCGCCCTCGGCAGAATGACCGGTCAGAGTGACGGCCTCGGCACCGGTGGACATGATGGCTGCCGCGAGGGCCTTCAGGCCGTCCATGTTGTTGGCGTAAGTGCGCCGGAGATACTGCATCACCGCCGCGATCCGGGCTTCGTCGTCCATGGACGGGCGGAGGTGTCAAACTTCCGGCAGAAAAGCAGACGGCCCGGCGGGACTCGCCCACCGGGCCGCTGACCGTATGCCAAGCATAACCGAACTACTACAACCCGCGCAGTTACCAGCTACGCGAACGAAGGAACGGGCGTGTCAAACTTTCGGGACGGCAGGAGATGACGCCGGCGGAGTCAAAGCCGCGGGAGTTTCGGCCGCCGTCGGCACCGGCACTTCGATGATGGCGAGGCCTTCGATTTCGTAGAGCGCCTTCAGAAGGCCGGCGCGTTTGGCGCTGGCGACGATGCGGTCGAAGTCTTTGCGGGGGGCGGGATTTTCCATAGAGTCAGGCCGCCGCTGGCGCGGCTGCAGGTTTGGCGGCGAGTGCCTCCTCGGTGGCGATCTCCTCGAGGAGATCGTTGATGATGACGTGAGCCAGGACGGTGAGCATCTTCAGGGCGTCGCCCCAGTCGTTGGTCCAGCGCTTTTCCCAGAGGAGCTTCTCAAAACCGGAGGGCAGGATCTTCGGCACCATCTGCTCGCCCATCAGCTCGTGCAGGACTTCGCGGTCGATGTCCTTGGGAAGCCAGATCCTCGTCATGCGGGCCTGCCCCTTCTTGATCCGGTCGAAGTCGCGGATGCGATCGAGATAGAGCGCCTGCTTGAATTTGTCGTCGTTGAAGTGGTAGCAGTTGAATTCCTGGCCGTCGTGGATCGTCAGGCTGGGAGCGACGAGCTGACCGCGCATCTGATTCAGATTGCCGCGGCCCTTGCATGGGAGGAATCGATAGTTGGAACGGATGCAAAATTTCCGGACCTCATCGGTTTTGAAACCCTCGTCGATCAAGCCGGCGATCACGTTCCAATCTTTGCCGGCACCGTCGCGCACGGGCTGGTCGGCCTCGATAGTCAGGTCGTCGAAGGCGAGGCACTGGCCCCAGTCGACGACGTAGAGATCGCCGAGTCGATCGAAGGCAGCCTTCATCCATTTCTTCACGCCGCCCTGCACGTCGGAAGCCATACCAAGATAGATGGCGGCCTGAGGCATCGTGCCGCGAGCGTAGTCGCCGCAGAGTTTCAGGAGATCATCCTGCTGCACCTCGACGCGGCGGCCCTTGTGCTCGAGGCCGAAGCGCCCGGACTGGACGGCTTTCTGGCGGGCGGGATTTTTGATGGCGTCGATCAGGTCGAGCGCGATGCGGCCGAAGTTGGCGTCAGCGAAGAGGGAAAATAGGTCGGAGGACTCGAGGCTAAGATGGCCGGGTTCGGGGTTGAGGTTCGTTGCTCGCCATTCGCAGCGCAGGGCCATGTCACGTTTGTGGCGATCGTAGATTTTCCCGTCGGAACAAGCGGGCGTCCCGGATCGAACGCACGAGTAGTAGGTCTCGGTGGCCACGCGTTTCTTGTCGTAGTCGCCGGAAGGAAGTTTGCAGTGGTCGAAGATGAGGCGCTCCTGCACCAGCACCTGGAAGTGACCGCAGTGCGGGCACGGCAGGTGGCATTTGTGCATCGTGCCGCGGCGAAATTCGGTGGTGGTGATGTCGGTCTCCTCGTTGGGTTCGGAGAGCACGATGAGCTTGCCACCGGGGACTGTCTTGAAGCGGGACTTCATTTCCTCCACGAGGTGCTTGTGGCCGCCAGCGACGCGCGGGATCTTGTCGGCCTCGTCGACGATGCCGACGGAGATCACCTTGTTGGCCGCGGCGCCGATCGAACCGCCGCCGATGAACATGATGAACATGTCGCGGAGATAGAAGTTGAGCGCGCTCATGTCGTCCTCGTTCTCGGAGATCGCCTGGGCGGTGAGCGGACAGCGCTCGAGCGTGGGCTTCAGACGGATGCGGGCGAGCCGCTTGGCCTCGTTGACGGAGTCGATCGCGTAGAGGACGTTTCCAGGATCGTGAGCCACCCGGTAGCGCAGGTAGTTCATGATCGCCTCGGTGAAGCCGCCTTGGGAATTTTTCTTGATCGTAAACTGGCGCCACTGCGGGTCGGTCAGCGCCTCCTGCAGAAAGCGCGTGTGCGGGGCGATGCGGGAATCGTAGGGCCCGGGGTTGGCGGGCGACGCGATGGCGTCGAGCACGATGTGCTTCTCAGCCCAGCGCCAGACGTTCTCCGGTGGCAGCTCGGCGAAGACGCGCTCGAGGAGGCCGGGCAGGATGGATCCCGGCACCCAGGCCGGCGAACCGGCGGAGCCGGGCGCCGCGTCAAGCTGGAGCTGTGACAGGTGATACATCGGCGGCCTCCTTCCAGTGCTTGGCGCCGCGGAGGAGCTGCTCCTCGCGTGTGCGCTCGAGCGCGACGGCGGAGCGCACGAGCTCGAGATGCGCGGGCGAGAGATCACCGGCGAGGGCAGAGCAGACGTTGTCGACCATGCGGGCCCGCATCATCTTCTGCGACATGAGGAGCGTGGACCAGTCTTCGCGCACCTCCTTCAGCGGGACCAGGTCACCGCGCTTCTTCTGCATTTCGAAGATGCCGACCTCGGCCTTGCGGAGGAGATCGAGGCCTTTCTCCACGCTGCGCTGCAGGCTCGAGATCAGACCCTCATCGAGGCCGGTGAGCATGGCGGTGCGCAGGCGCTCCTGCGTGGACCAGACAGTTTTTCGGAGCTCCTCCACGCTCTCCTCGAGACCGCCTGGCGTGGAGCTGAAGGTGTAGGGCGCTGCAGTCGGCGCGGCTTGTTCTAACTTTATTCCAGTTTGCTCTAAACTAGGATGAGACGGCGCTGAGCGCGCGGTCGGTTGTCCGTAGTGAAGCAGCCCCTGCGACGGCCGCTGCTTAAGGATGCCGCGGGCCTGCATTCGATTCCACCATGCGAGAAGCGCCGGCGGATCATCGAGCGGCGGCAGCTCGCGCGGCTGCGAATCTTTCCCGATGGAGATCCAGCGCTTCAACGTGCGGACGGCGACGCCGATTTTCCCGGCGTAGTGCTCGAGCTCGTGCGTGTAGGCCGCGCGCGCCCGCGGCGGATTCGCGAGGACTGAAGCCGATAGCAGATGAGCGAGCTCCGCGGACTCGGCGGTCGGTAGCCGCTCGCCCGCCATGAAGCGCCGCAGCAGCACGACCTCGCGCGAGTGCGCCCGAGCGTACTCTGTTTGCTCTTCGCTCACCCGCATCCCTCCGGCGCAGTTTTCATAATCGTTTACCTTATCCCACCGGTGCAAAAGTTGGCCATCGGGGCTTCGTGCGGATCCGGAGATCCGGCCAGTCAACTCACCGCCAGGAGCGAAGTGCGCTCGAGCGCACTTCGCGAAGATCCACCGCGCGCGGCGCGCCTGGTGCGATCGGGCTGGTAAAAACGGTCCATACCCTCTGGCGATGTCAAAGGGACAAAGATTTTTTGATCCTTGGCCGCGAAAACACGGTTGGGGACGCCCAAC
>Ga0265327_10001574_pt1 | contig 27874 bp, 23 predicted proteins | sample 41621metaG_FD_202089 | JGI IMG/M metagenome (GOLD analysis project Ga0265327, IMG submission 202089) | Rhizosphere microbial communities from Carex aquatilis grown in University of Washington, Seatle, WA, United States - 4-16-21 metaG | ecosystem: Host-associated > Plants > Roots > Rhizosphere...
ATTGCCGAGTCCCTTGGCCTTGAAAATGTGGCCAGATCGCGAAAGCAGGACCTCATTTTTGCTATTCTGAAAAAACAGGCAAAAGACGGCGACGATATATCTGGCGATGGCGTTCTGGAGATTTTACAGGACGGTTTTGGTTTTTTACGGACACCGGGTTGTTCTTATTTAGCGGGCCCGGACGATATTTATGTTTCACCCAGTCAAATCAGGCGATTTTCTTTAAAAACAGGCGATACCATTAGCGGCAAGATCAGGCCTCCTAAAGATAACGAACGTTATTTCGCCATGCTCAAGGTTGACCAGATCAATTTTGAACCTCCCGAAAATACCAAAAACAAAATCACCTTTTCCAACCTAACTCCTCTCTTCGCTAAACAAAGATTCATTCTTGAACAAGGCAACGGCACCAGCGAAGATTTAACCGGGCGCATGATCGACCTGATCGCTCCGATCGGAAAAGGCCAGCGCGGCTTAATCGTATCGCCGCCTAAAGCAGGTAAGACCATGATCCTGCAGAGTCTGGCTCAAGCCATTGCCGAACAAAACCCCGAGTGTTACCTGATTGTTTTGCTGATTGACGAACGCCCCGAGGAAGTCACCGAAATGGAGCGTTGCGTTCGCGGCGAAGTTATTTCCAGCACCTTCGATGAACCGGCGACTCGGCACGTTCAAGTGGCTGAAATGGTCATCGAAAAAGCGCGCCGATTGGTCGAGCATAAACACGATGTGGTTATATTGTTAGACTCGATCACCCGTTTGGCCCGCGCTTATAACACCGTTGTTCCGTCGTCCGGAAAGATCTTAACCGGCGGTGTCGACGCCAATGCGCTGGAAAAACCGAAGCGTTTCTTCGGTGCGGCGCGAAACATAGAAGAAGGCGGTAGCTTGACCATTATTGCCACCGCGCTGGTCGATACCGGTTCCAGAATGGACGAAGTTATCTACGAAGAATTCAAAGGCACCGGCAACATGGAACTGCATCTGGATCGCAAAATTGCCGAGAAAAGAATTTATCCGGCGATTAACATCAATCGTTCCGGCACCCGTCGCGAAGAATATCTGGTCGATCCCGAGACCCTGCAAAAAACCTGGATCTTACGCAAGATTCTTCAGCCCATGGATGAAACCGCGGCTTCGGAATTTTTGATCGGTAAACTGAAAGATTTTAAAACCAATGCGGAATTTTTTGAATCGATGAAGCGATAAGGAAGGGCTTTGCGGCCCGTCCTGGGTCTAGGAGATAATTAGGGCAACCACAAAGGGATTGCCCTTTGCATCAGTCCTTCGGCGGCACATAACCTTCCGGCATTTCCTCATTGCCTTCAAACAGAAATTTGGTTCTTTCGTCAGCTAAAAAGGCTCGGGCTTTCGGATCGAAGCTGGCTAATCGTCCTTCATTAATCAACATGGTTTGTTTGGCTAACCATTCCTTCCAGGCTTGTTTGGATATTTTTTCGAATATTTCCAAGCCCTTGGGGCCTGGAAAGGGCGGTTCATCCAAGCCTTCGGCTTCTATTCCCAATTTTACGCATTTAACCAGTCTAGTCATTTTGTTCTCGTCTGTGATTGTTGCAACAGCCGCTTAATCGGCGCGGCTAAGCCAAGCTTGTTAAGCTGCTCGACTTTATACCAGACAGTTCGGTCGGCTTCCATCACAAAATTTATAGGGTTATCGGACCGCACCAGCAAGGGCGTGTAATCCAAATGATAATGCGAAAAAGTGTGACGCCTGACTGCCAATGTCTGTTGCGCGGCGATCGGGATAGTGCGGCTCAAGCACCAGTCCTGTGCCGCAGCCATACTATCGAATTCCGGCAGGCTCCATAAGCCGCCCCAGATGCCGGTTGGGGGTCTTTTTTCCAGTAAGATCCGGTTATCGGCGTCACTCAGCACCAAAAAGACAAGCTGTTTAACCGGTAGTATCTTAGCCGGTTTCGGCGTCGGAAACGCTGCCACGTTACCGGCAAGCCGGGCTAAGCACCCGGTATTGAGCGGACATGCCCCACAAGCCGGTTTGCTCCGGGTGCAAACGGTTGCGCCTAAGTCCATAATAGCCTGAGTATAATCCGCAACGCGGTGTACAGGCGTCAGTTCGGCGCTGATAGCCCACAGCTCTTTGTTGACCGTACTGTTGCCCGGCCAACCGGAAACGGCTTTAAACCGGCTCAGCACTCTTTTGACATTGCCGTCCAGAATCGGGTGGCTTTTATTAAAAGCGATGCTCAATATAGCCCCCGCCGTCGACAAGCCGATGCCCGGCAATTCAAGCAATTGCTCCAGCGTATCGGGAAAGCGCCCCTGCGCGGCAATAAGTTGGGCGGTTTTATGCAGATTACGGGCTCGGGCGTAGTAACCCAAACCTGACCAAAGATGCAAAACCTCATCAATAGGCGCATTGGCCAAACTCCTTACATCAGGAAAGTTTTCTATAAAGACATTAAAGTAAGGAATAACGGTAGCAACTTGAGTTTGCTGCAACATGGTCTCGGAAAGCCACACCCGATAAGGCTGTCGCATCGATTCCAGACCGCTTGCGACACTTCTGACCTCCCTGGACGAAGGAAATACCGAGGATTGCCGGGAGCAATTTCGGCCGCCATCCCTGGCAGTGCTAAGGTCTTTTTGCCAAGGCAAATCTTTACGGCCGTATTGATCGAACCAAGCGAGGAGTTTTTTTTGAAAAGCGGATGGGCTCATGGAAAGGCTAAGAGTGATGTCGAGACTACTTTAAAAAATTTTTCAATAAATTGCCCACGCCGGGACCTAATTTTTTGTCGAGTTTGTTGATGAGTTTTTCGATTTTGGCTTTGTTTTTATCGGTCAATAATGACTCTACGTCAATCGAATAAGACGGCTGACTGAGGGTTCCGGCAATATTAATGACGACGGCGGCTTTAACCCGATCGGCCTCGGCGGTCGCAGCTTCGGCATTAAGTAGTTTGGCATCGACTTTATAGTCGAGCGCCTCGGAATTTAGATTGAGGCTGCCCTTGCCGTCGACATGTAAATTTGAAGACTGGGCGACAAGGTCGTTATTCCGAATCAGGCCGTTAGTGACTGTCGCGGTACCGCTCATTGCCGAAAACAGCGTTTGCTCATTTTTAGTATCCGCAGGCAATGCGGAGCCTTTGATCAGCGCTTTGCCTTCATCGATTATTTTTTGCAGATTAAAGCCTTTAAGCACACTGTCCTTACACAAAAAATTGAATTGGCCGTTGAGCGAAGCTTTCAACTCATCGGTTTTACGGCCTTGTCCTTGCAGTTGGGCGGATGCGTTAACAAGACCGCTGATTCGAGCCTCTCCTCGATAATCTTTCAACAAGGGCTCGAGCTGCACATGGCTTATTGTTTCGTCTACAGACAGCGCCGGTTTGTCGCCTTGCGCATTCATGCTCAGCTTGCCCGAATAGCTGCCTTGATAAAACCGCTGAATCGACTGTTGCGTGGCGACTGCGCCGTTTTTAGCGCTCAAGTTGATATGAATATCCTGCATCGCCAAACCATTGACTTTAAGTTTGCCCAGCGCCACCGCGCCTTCGATATTGAGTTTTCTCAAGGTCTCAAGCGGCACTGCGGAAGCGCCGACAGCCAGTAAAACGGCCGGACTGGCTAAAGGCTTGGAGGATTTATCGACAGGCGGCAAATAACGATCCGCATCAAGCGTATCTATATCGGCGTTGAAGCTGACAGCCGGTTGGGAATAGCCCTTAATGCCGATAACGCCGTTGATTTGAGTATCGTCCAGGGTCATCCGCAGGTTTTGCAAATCGGCCGAGTCGGCTGTGGCTGTAAAATCAAAAGTCGCGGATAAATTGCTCAGAGCGTTGGCCTCCTGCATGACCGGCAAGGCGACGGCAAATTGCCGCATTACTTTGGCGGGACTGAACGGCGCAACGGTGACGAGTCCTTGAAATGAAGGTTTATCTTTAATAGCGCTGCCGGTTATTTCGGCGGAAATCGTTACATCGCCCGATGTGAGCTGTAAGCCGTAAATTTTGGCCGTTTGCGGGTTCATATCGATAGCGATATCGGCGATAGTTAATGCCGCGGTCAGCGATTTGCCCGGAACGGTTTCGCCTGAACCGGTAATTTGCAAATCGCTATGACGCAACGCAAAGGTATCGAGTCGTTCATTAACGCTTAATTCGGTGTTCAGTTTAACGGCCTGGGTCGTTTTGGCATTCAACACAAGCAAAGACGCGGCGATAGCCACCGGCCGGTCAAAAGCGAACTTATCGGTGTTCAGGTTAAAGTCTTTTATTTCGATCTGTTGTCCGGCTTTTCGGTCGTCCCAGTTAATGTGGGCATTTTCAATAGCCATGCTGCCGATGCTGAAAGCTGCGGGTGTGGCGGTAGACGCCGGTTGTTGATCTTGTTTGCCGGGGACGGGCGGTATGGGTTCGGAATCGCTTAGATCGGACCAATTAGTGACGCCCTGTTTGTCTTTAGCAAGATTTAACACCAAGCCTTTTAACACAATGCGGCTGACTTCTATTTTTTTTGACAGCAGCGGCAGCAAGCGCAGGTTGATATCGCCTTGTTCCAGGCTGGCAAAGGGTTTGTCTGGAAAACCGGGTGCGTTACTCAGCGTCATTTTTTGCATCGAAACGCCGAGCCAAGGCAACAGCGAAAATTTTAATTCGCCGTCCACCGCCAACTCCCGGCCGGTCTTGTCCTTAACCAGGGCGGCAATCTCGGGCTTAAAGTCATTGGGATCGATAACAAACGGCAGCATGAACACGGCGGCTATCGGCAAAAAAACCAGTGCGGCTATCAGCGATAAAACGATTTTAAACGGCTTTTTCACCCAGTTCTCCTTGCGTAAATATAATAATGTCGGTAGGAGCGGCTTGGTACCGATCGCAATTTTTCTTCCGTGACGCTATACATCACAAACGATACAGCGGCTCCAACTTATCATCCTCCGCAGCCGCTATTTTTTTTCGGGCTTTATTTTCAACAAAGGCCTGAAACAGTTTTTTACCGTTCCACGGCTCCGCGGCCTTGCCATACAAAACCTGATTTAAATGCAAAATTTCATCCCTTAACCGGGCATCGCTTTGTTCGGCAATAGCGCCGAGACTTGCGACATAGCCAGCCTCTTCCTTGGCGCCGGATTTTTGTCGCGCCCATGCCAGCATGGCATCCTTGGCGGCTATAGCATTATTATCGGCACAGGCTTTTTTCAGGTTTTTCACGCAATCTGCCAAGCGTATTGCCCGGTCATCTTTTTCTATAACCGGTTTTTTAGTCGGTTGTTTAATCAAGAAATAAGCCAGCGTCATCAACCAACCCGCCGCCAAAAACGCTGAAATCCATAGCCAGGTATTTTGTTGTGGCGCTTGGGCTGTCGGCACGGTTTCAATTTTCTGCGCTTCAACCGTTGTCGGCGCTACCGGAGTAACGGGCACCGCCGGAGCGGACTGGGTTCCTGCCGCTGCAATCGCGGTGATGGTGGTTTCCGGGATTTTGGCAATTTCCATTTTTTGGCTTTGCGTATTAAACCAGGGAATTTCTATCGCCGGTAATTTATAACGGCCCGCTTTTGAAGGAATCACGGCTATTTTTTCTTCCCTGAAAGCCATCAAGCCTTCCGGTTTTTTTTGTTCCTGCAATACCGGCTGATCGGGATAGGTTTTCAACTGCTCATCTATTTTGCCGCCGTTTAACTCGGGCAACTGGCCTACGGTGGCGCCTTTTGCCAACACCGTTAAGGTTCGGGTTAAAGGCTCGCCGACTTTCATTTGCTGATTGTCGCCGGACCATTCTTCCTTTAATACCAATTGTTCCGCTGACAGCCAATGTTGTCCGGTAAACGCGGCCGGGGCCGGTTTGACTTCCAGCGTTACCGGCTTGGACAGGACTTTTCTGGTCTTGGTTAGCTGGGAGTTAAAAAAACCGTTAAAATTCGGCCGGTTATTAGAAACCACCTCGGCCGTTAACAGCAAAGGCTTAATGGTTAAGGAGCCGCTTTTTTGCGGAAAAATCGCATACTTCCGTTCGGTCACCAAGTAATTCACGCCGCTAACCTGGGTATTGTAATTACTGTCATCGCCCAGTTTTTCAATCACGGCATCGCTCAGTTCCGGCTCATTCAAACCCGCCTGAGCAATATCGACTCTTCGATATAATCGCACCGTATAAATAACTTGGGATTGCACATAAGGACTTTGCGGCGCGGCATCTACCTCCAAAAACAATTCATCGTTGGTATCGACGGCCTTGTTGGCCGTTCCCTGCGTCACCAAAATGCTTGCCGCTTGGCTGGCGTCGTCACCGAACTGTATCGCCGGCACAACCAGGCTGCCGGCATGCTTGGCCATCACGTTAAGCGTCCATTGAATGGTCTTGCTGGCTTGTCCGTTTATCCATGACGAATTGCTGCTCTGACTTTGCCCGAGTATTTCGAAATCCTGTTCCAAAGGAGCAAAATCCGGATCGTTATCCGGCGTGTCGTCAGCGCTGAAAATAATCTGGAACGATTCATCGACGCTGACCGGATTACGATCAAACGACACGCTGATTTGTGCGGCCCATGCAGTGGCCGGCGCCAAAACCAGCAACAACAATAGAAAAAATACTTTTTTTATCATGTTCATAATTTCAGTAGATAGATTAATCAAGATGCCAAGCGTCGACAAACGGTCGATAAAAACTCAAATCCTGAACCGTAGCGCCTCTTTTAGTGACGACAGCGGATGCGAACGACTGGGCTCGTTCCATTGCTTGCCGCAACGGCCAGCCCTGCTGCATGCCCAGTAACAAAACTGCCGAGAACGCGTCACCGGCGCCGACGGTATCGACTACGGTTAACTCGTCGACCGGTTCAACTTCAATAAATTCACCGACGCGATCGATTGCCAGAGCCCCTTGGCTGCCGCAAGTCACCACCAAAACCTCCAACTCATGCTGCGCCAAAAACCAACGCATAGTCTCTTTCAGCCCGCTTTGCCACTGCGCCAACTGGATTAACTCTTCATCATTCAACTTGGCCCAATGCGCTTTGCCGAGCCAGTGATTGACGGTCTCTTTACGCCACCACGGCGCTCTTAAATTGACATCGATAAAAACTTTGCCCTGATGACGCGCGGTTAAATCATTCAACGTTTGTGCCGAGATACGGTGGCGCAAGGCCAAGGTTCCATGATAAATAACGCTATAGTGCCGGTCCGCGCTCACTTGCTTCGCACTGATAAAATCGTAAGCTTGGTCGGCCAAAATTTCATAGCAGGGTTCGCCATCGTTAAACGTGACTTGCACGGTTCCGGTAGGATAGTCGGGATCGCAAGCAAGATTTTCAACCGCCATGCCCCAAGCCAGCATCGCCTGCCTGATTTTATCGCCTGTCGCATCACGGCCGACTCGGCTGATAAAACACGGATGCCGGTTAAAAGCCTGAAGATGCCACGCGACATTAAAAGGCGCGCCACCTAATATTTCCTGAGCGTCCGGGAATCGATCGACCAGCGCTTCACCGAAAATAGCGAAAGGATTGTCAGCCATGTTATGACACCTGCGTAATTTCATTGCCTTGTTATTCGCGCCTCTTAGCGACTTGGACCTTGAAAAGCCGAAAGAATTCAAGCACAGTAGGTCACGAGAAAGTTTTGACCGGGCCGGAAAAAAAAGCCCATTATAGCCTGTATCGATGGCTGGAAGCTTATCCCTGCCAATTAGGCGTTTGACAAAAAGGCAGTTGTTGACAAAAATCGTCTCCCGAAAAAGCACAAATGAAACTTTTTCGCTAGGCGGCCATCGAATTGGGTAAAATATAAAGAATTTTTGGATTAGTTATTTACGTGAAACCACAATTAGAAAATCTGGTACAGACGCCGATCCCAACCAAACACGGCGATTTTATCCTGCATTACTACAGCAATACGATTGACGACAAGGAGCATGTCGCGTTGGTTAAAGGCGATGTTGCAGGCAAAGAAAAAGTACCGGTACGCATTCATTCCGAGTGTTTTACCGGCGATGTTTTAGGCTCAAGGCGTTGCGATTGCGGCGAACAGCTGGATATGGCCTTGCAAATGATCGATAAAGCCGGTTTCGGCGTGTTGATTTATCTGCGTCAGGAAGGCCGCGGCATCGGTCTATTGAAAAAACTTCAGGCTTATAATTTGCAGGATCAGGGCATGGATACGGTCGACGCCAATATTCACTTAGGTCACTTGGCCGACGAAAGAGAATACAGCATTGCCGCTTTGATGCTGGAAAACCTGAACATCAAGTCCATCGAGTTGATTACCAATAATCCCAACAAAATAGAAGAGCTGAAAAAACTCGGCATTCAGGTGACCGGCCGTATTCCGGTCGAGGCCGTCGCGCACGATGACAATGTCGGCTATCTAAAAACCAAAGCGAAAAAAATGGCGCATATGCTGTTCGAATCAAAATAGCGCCGATTTTTGTACTGACTCGATCTTTTAAAAGAGAAGTACGGATTCGACTGATAATTACCGGTAAAAGCAAATTCGATTCAATCCGTCATGCCGCGTTATTATTGCAAAACAGCTACGTACTTTTCACCTAAGCCTTATATTTGTCCATGGCTTCCAGTTGTGCGACCGCTTCTTTTATTTTTGCTTCGATTTCGGCATTCAATTCACTGCCGGTATAAACCTTTTCCAGCAAACCTTCCGCAACCAAAGCCTCTTTTATCCAACGCTTGGTGAATCGGTAATTGTTATAAGTGGCGGCGACTTCGCCTGTTTTGGGATCTTTTAAGCCGCCACTTTTGGCCGCAGCGGGGGCTTTTTTAGCCGCTTTCGCTTTAATCGGCGCCGGTTTAACCGCCGTCGTTTTAGCCTGAGCGGGCTTAATCGCGGCCGGTTTTGCTGCCGCCACGGCAAGTTGAGGTTTTGCTTGTTCCGCAACGACTGCTTGTGCTTCGGGTTTTGTTATCGGCGCGGCTTTAGGCATAACAGTTGTTTTCTGGTCTTCTATCAGCGCATAAATAACGTAAGCAACAAAAATAGTGGTTAATATGAACAATACTTCAGCCATGATGACTTCCTACCTCTTTAAAAGTTAATTTTTACTGTTTTGATATTAAGCACAGCCACTCAACCGGCGAAACCGTTTCGCCGGTGCGGGAATATACCAGAAGCGGACAGACAGGGAAAACGCTAATTCGAAAAAAAACCAGATATGCCGGATACTTAGGACTAAAAACCGGCGCTTACCAGCATATCCGCTTTTTTGCCAGTTTAGGCAAATCGTCGCGCAAGCCCATTGCATAATGATTTAAGTAAGCCTTGACCGGAGCCAAGTTGTTAACCAGGTTCATGCCCGCCGAGCGCAAGCCGACCAAGGGTTCCGCGGTCATGCTGTAGGTCTTGTTAAGCACATCCATGCTCGACATCATCATTAAATTATCGCCTTTACGCCAGCGCTCGTAACGGCGCAGGAAGCGTGAGCTGGACAAGGGTCTTTTTTCCCGCTTGGTTTGGATCACCAGTTCAGCAATTGCCGCCGCATCCAACAACCCGGCATTGACGCCTTGCCCGGCCAGAGGATGCATCGCATGAGCGGCATCGCCGCAAAGCGCGAAATGCTGACCGATATAACGATTGGCGTATTGAAAACGTAAAGGAAAGGCGGCGCGCGGGCCGACCTCCAGCATTTTACCCAAAATGCCGCCCGAAGCATGTTCCAGGGCTTGCAAGAAATCTTGATCGTCCAGCGCCAGATGGTGTTTTGCCGTTTCCGAACTCAGCGTCCACACAATCGAACACTGCCCGTTATTCAGCGGTAAAAAAGCCAACGGCCCTTGTTCCAGAAAACGTTGCCAGGCGGTGAACTGATGGCTCTTTTCCGTGCTTACCGTCGCAACCAAACCATCCTGACGGTAGTCCCAGCCGGTCACCTCAATGCCCGCCATTTGTCTTAAAGCGGAATCGCGCCCGTCGGCGGCGATAACCAAATCGGCCTCAAGAATTCGACCGTCTTCCAGCCGCAATTGCCGATTGTTGTCGTTAAGCTGCATATCGACTACTTTGGCCGGAGTAATGCACTTGGCCGCGGACAGAGTATCCAGCACATCCCAAAGAGCGGCAACGGTGACTTTGTTTTCGACCAAATGCCCCAATTCGGAAAAAGCGGTGTCGGCGCAATCGAAATGCAATTCCCCATCGGCACGGGCATCCCATACCCGCATGTCCCGATAAGCGCAAACGCCGCGCTGCACCATGCCCGACCAAGCGCCCAACATTTCCAATATATTCTGCGAGGCTTTGGTTAGGGCGGAGACGCGAATATCGATAGGTTCCGGCGGCCAGTGCCGTTCCGGATTAAACCGCTCCAGCAATGCCACGTTGACACCGCCATGCGCCAACGCGCAAGCCGTCGCCGCACCGACCATGCCGCCGCCGACCACGATAACTTCATAATGTTCAGTCATTGCCTTATCTCCTGTTGCCCAGTCGGGGCAAGCGTCCGGCCAAGCCCATGGCGTGACGCGTTAACAGTGTCTTTGCCGCAGGAATGTGATCCAGCAGGGCTAGGCCGATATTTCTGGCGGCGGCCACCGGCAGCCAATCATTGGAGAAGATTCTCACCACGCTATTGGTAAAACCGATAGTCCGGTCATGATCTTTTTGCCGGGCTTTTGCATAAGCGCTTAAAAAATCGGCGTCGCCAATATCCCGATCGGCCTGCTGCTGCTTGATGATCATTTCAGCCAACTGCACAACATCGCGCAAGCCTAAATTAAAGCCTTGTCCCGCCACCGGATGCAACTGATGTACCGCATTGCCGATAACCACGGTTCGATGTGCGATCATTTTTTCCGCGCGGATCAAGGATAACGGGAATGCCCGCCGTGGTGCGACCAAGCTAAACGCTCCGAGCCTGTAACCGAAACATTGCTGGAGTTCGGCCAAAAAATCAGCCTCGCTACCGGACATCAACGCCTCCGCGTCTTCGCTGCCGCGCGTCCAGACTATCGCGCAGCGATCGTCATCGACCGGCAACAAGGCCAGAGGCCCTGAAGCGGTAAAGCGTTCGAATGCGACATTTTTATGTAGCAACGATGACTTTACCGTAGTGACCAGCGCGGTCTGCCCGTAGTCGCTAATGTGTTGAGGTATTTCCAGCAGGTTACGGACCGAGGAATGGCCTCCGTCCGCGCCGACCAGCAACTTGGCGGATACACTCAAGGCTTCATCGCCGCGTTTTAAGCTGACATTGACCGCGTCGTTACCCGCCATCAATCCGGTCAAGCGGGCCGGACAGAGTTGTTCTATAGCGGCCGCATCCACCAATGTGGCGACATGCGTTTCAATATCCCTGGCGGTGATGACATAACCCAGTGCGTCCACATTTTCTTTTTGCGCCGAAAGCCGAACTTTGCCGAAGTGGCCTTGATCGGAAATATGGATGTCTTTGATTGCGGTGGCGAGCTGACTGACGCCCTGCCAGATATTCAAAGCCTCCAGCATTTTTACGGTGCCGGCGGCCAAGGCCAAAGCCCTGTCGCCGGCAGGTGAGTCATACTGCCGCTCGCGGGTATTCGCTTCAATGATTGCAATCTTCAGTCCGCTGTCTTTTAACGCCAGCGCCAGACAGTTACCCGCCAAACCGCCGCCGACAATCAATAGGTCATAATCATGTTGCATCAGGCCGCCTGCATTAAGCTTTCAATGTCTTCAATGGTTTTGGGCACGCCGCCGGTCAAAATTTCGTGGCCCTCGGCAGTGACCAGCACATCGTCTTCAATACGGATGCCGATGCCGCGCCATTGCTCGTCAACGCTCGGGCAATCCGCCGGAATGTACAAACCCGGTTCGATGGTCAGCACCATGCCGGGTTCCAGCAGCCGCCATTCCTTATCCAGCTTATAGTCGCCGACATCATGCACATCCATGCCTAACCAGTGGCCGATTCGGTGCATGTAAAACTGTTTATATTTTTCATCCTTAATCAACTTGGCTACCCGGCCTTTCAGCAATCCCAACGAAACCAAGCCTTTAGTCAGCACTTCAACCGACGCATCATGCGCCTTATTCCACGGCAAACCCGGTTTGATCTGTTCGATGGCTGCCGCCTGGGCGTCCAGAACCAATTGATAAAGCTGTTTTTGCGGCTCGCTAAATCGCCCGGAAATCGGAAAAGTCCGGGTAATATCGGCGGCGTAATGGTCGCATTCCGCACCGGCATCAATCAGCAGCAAATCGCCGCTTTTTAATTTATCGGCATTATCCACATAATGCAGTACGCAGGCGTTCTTGCCGCCGGCCACAATCGACGGATAAGCCACCGCCCGCAAGCCGTGCTGGATAAAGTTATAGATGATTTCCGCTTCTATCTGATACTCATACAGTCCGGGCTTGCATTTTTGCATGGCCTTCACATGCGCATTGGCGGACACCTCAGCGGCGCGGCGCATCAATTTGAGTTCTTCCTGACTTTTGAACAAACGCATTTCATGCAGAATATGTTCCAGCGAAACCAGCTCGCCGGGCGCGGTAACGCCGCTTCGGGACTGACTGCGGATATGGTTGATCCAGATCAATAAATTGTGGTCGAGATCGGAATCCCGGCCTATCGGGTAGAAAACCTTGCCTTTGTCTTCCAGCATGCCCGGCAAAATGTCATCCAGATCGTCGATCGGAAACGAATCGTCGGCTTTAAAATGCTGGGTAGCGCCTTCAAGACCTGCATGTGCGCCTTCCCATAAAGCCTTTTTTTCATCGAACTCGCGGCAAAATAAAATATATTCGCCTTGTTTGCGACCGGGGATAAAGACGGCTAGGGAATCCGGTTCATTAAAACCGGTCAAATAATAAAAATCGCTGTCCTGCCGGAACGGGTAATCGACATCCCGGTTGCGAGTCCGAGTTGCGGCGCTGCCTATAATCGCAATATTGCCGACGCCGATGCGCTGCATTAATTGTTTGCGGCGCTTTTTAAATTCACTTTGTTTCATAATTAAAATTCAAGAAAAAGCTAAGGGCTAAAGGTTTAAAAATTTTTTCACCTTTCGTCTTTCATTCGTCTTCTTTATTTAATTCGCTGCGTAATAATAAAACAGCCGATCTCATATATTCAGTAATTTCCATAAAATCATTCTCATCTTCCTCGCCTTCGGCGTCCGTATCCAGCTTGGTGAATTCGGCAATGTCTTTGAGTATGTCGGCCGCTTCCCTGGATAAATCGGAAGCGGCATGAGTCACGCCTACGCCCCATAAAAAGCCCTGACACCAGCCGGTTAAGGCTTCAACCTGCTCGCTCAACAAGGCCTCATCGCCCGGCAACAGCAAATCGAATTCAAATTCATCGGTCATCAATAAGCTTTGCGTATCCTTGAATAAATGCACCAGCGTGCTCCGGTCTTCATCCGTCACCGGCGTTGCATGTCGCAGCAGCTCGTTTAGCCACACCGCACTATGAGCCTGTTCATCCGCGCACAGCATACCTGTCGCCATGCCGTGCGCTTGTGCCGCCGAGAGTTCGGGATCGCTGTGTACAACTATTGCATTAATTACCTGATAAGTCATAAATCCCACATAATAATTTCACTATCGCTAAAAATAAAATATCGCTTATGCTACCATTGATCATTCACTTAGATAATATTTGTTAATCTTGAATCACCCGGTAAAGCCGCGAAAATCGCGCGTTTACTTGCTCGCAATAACCTAGCTATCACCATGACACAATCAAACCAACTTTTAGAATTAAAAGAACTCGAAGACAAGCTGGATCAGCTAATCGAGCATTACACCCATGTAAAAAACGAAAACAGTACGCTGAAAACCAAGCAAGATTCATTAGTGCGGGAAAAAGCCAAGCTGCTGGAAAAAACCACCCTGGCCAGAACCCGAGTTGAAGCCATGATTACTCGCCTGAAAGCAATGGAGAACGGATCGTGAAAAACACCCCCCAACCTGTATCCTTGATGATTATGGGCAAAGAATACAAAATTGCCTGCATACCTGACGAACAAAACGATTTGATTCAGTCAGCTCAACAGCTTGATATGCAAATGCGCAAAATGCGCGATTCCGGCAAAATTACCGGCGCCGACAGAATCGCGGTGATGGCCGCGCTGAATTTGGCTCACGAGTTACAACTGATGAAAAATCAAAATGCCCTGCTTAATCAGAGCCTGAGCGAGTGCCTTTCAAAAATGACGCACAAAATAGAAAACGTTTTAGAAAATCCGTAAACAGGCTAAACTATTGTTCTGCATCTCCTGCAGCATTCGAGAGTGTGCTGGGTGTTTCCTGAACCTGTTTTTACCCCGGGGGCAGATACCAGTACTGGTGTGCATGCCCGTTTTATACGGGAAGCCTGATTTGCTGACCATGTCCCCACTTGAACCTCCGGTTCAAGGACGAAAGCACATTACGGTGCAGGCGGGAGATGCACCTCATCATTTATCCTGCTTCCATACCCATCCTCTTCAGACAAAATCATCATGAATTACTGGCTAATGAAATCCGAACCCGATACGTTCGGGATTAATGACCTGTGCAACAAGCCCAACCAGACCGAACATTGGGACGGTGTGCGTAATTATCAGGCCAGAAATATGATGCGGGACGACATGAAATTAGGCGATCAAGTGTTCTTTTACCATTCCAACTGCGAAGAACCCGGCATCGTCGGTATTATGGAAATCGCTAAAGAAGGCTACCCCGATTTTTCCGCTTTCTTCCCGACCGACACCCATTTCGACCCCAAAAGCGACCCCGAGCATCCGCGCTGGATCATGGTTGACGTCAAATACGTCAGAACCCTGTCCCGCGAAATCCCGCTGAAAGAATTAAAAGGCTATGAACAGCTGGCCGAGCTTCCTCTGGTAAGGCGCGGAAACCGCTTATCCATCATGCCGGTCAGCAAGGAGCAGTGGGACTTTATCCTGTCGCTGGAAGCGCAACGGCCCGAATAGTTAAGCGCCCTAAAAACTACATCAACGGCAATATCTGGTTAAGAACTTTCCCGTTGGTGACTAGAATCTGCTTAGGAAACACGCCGCTGTTGCCTTTAAAGTCCGTAACCGTAGCGCCGGCTTCGGCGGCGATCAAGGCGCCGGCAGCCACGTCGTATAAATTCAACTCCTGCTCCCAAAAAGCATCCACCTGACCGTCCGCAACCAGACACAGATCCAACGCCGCCGAACCGAAACGGCGTTGCCCCGTGGTTACCTCGGCAATTCGGCAAAACCGTGCGAGATTGTTTTCTTGTAAGTACGAACGCAAACAGGCGAACCCGGTCGCGACCATCGCGTCGGCCAGGCTGCTTTCCTTGGAAACGCTAATGGCTTCGCCGTTTTTCCAAGCGCCCTTGCCTTTTTCGGCCGCATAATAATCGTCCAGCGCGGGCGCATAGACGGCTCCGAAGATCAGCTCCCCGTCAATCTCCAACGCGACACTGATCGCCCAAAAATATTGGCCTCGCGAAAAAGAGTGGGTACCGTCAATCGGATCGACAATCCAGCGGCTGCTTTGATTGGCGCTTTGTCCGCTTTCCTCACCCCAAAAACCGTATTGCGGATAGTGCCTGGAAAGCGCTTCTTGTAAAAACGCTTCGACCGCCACATCGGCTTCGGTGACGAGGTCGCGGGGACTTTTTTTAGTCACCTCCAAGTGTTTCAGATCTTTAAAGTGAGTCAGGGCAATCGATCCGGCTTCACGGATCAGCTGTTCAAGAACGGCAAGCGAAATAGGCATTTATAGTAACCTTATGGGTAAGAAGGGGACGAAGTGCGGGATAGGATCAATCGCCTAACCCGGCTTCATTATTAATTTAGTGGTTTTCCCGGCAGCGAATCAATCGCCTTTGCTCAGGCGGATTCGATTTTTTGATGACATTATTATTGGAAGTTAACGGGAGTAAATTTTACCGTGAATTCCATTGTCCAACCAAGTTAACCACCATTCCCTCAAATTAGGGAATGGTGTTTTTCTGTGGTTTCAGTATTCAGAATCTTGAGATTTAGAGATGTGAGCGTCTTCTATCGACCCACAACGACCAGTCACCCCAGATTGTCAGATGACAGCATATCCGCGACAAGCGGACAGTTGATTTTAATTAACCATCTGGCGTTAACCCATGTCCAAAAACGTCCGTTTATTAGACAATAACGGGCAAGTGGTATCCGGCCAAAAGCTAGCGCCCAGTAAATCTCAAAAAATAAATAATTTGTAACTAAAATTTCGGAGTTCATTTTCGGCACTTATAGCGCTATACCTTGTTATTTTACAATAAGAAATAAGCCATTAAAGTGATAAAGTCGACTAGTTGCATTCTAAATTCGACAATAAATACAGTAAGTTAGCTATTTGTTAGATAAGTTTTAGCTCTATATGAATCAATGACTTAGAAAACTATATTTACGTATCAAGACATGCATCTTTTCAAGTAAAAGCAATGATTTGTTTATTAATAACAATTGCTTATTGAAAAACATGAACTCCGAAACTTTAGTTGTAAAACTTAGACGCTTTTTCTCTGTTCAATTTGATAGATAATTATTCAATTCTGACAAAATTGTAATCTGCCTGTCATGCTGCCGTTTGGAACGGACTGCTACCATTCTAAACATGCAACAATTCATCCACCTGACATTATTTACCCTTCTGAGCTTTACGCTTAGCGGTTGCGCTCGATTTCGGGATCATCCGCTGAACCCCGCTGACTCTGCAATTCGTATCGAAACACGCTCGTTATCTAGCGCAGGGCTACAGGATTTTATTCATAGCATACTTGTAAATAAAACCGGGCGGGCCGCCAAAGCCTGGGATATGGATCGGTTAACGTTGGCGGCTATTTATTACCACCCTGATCTTGCGCTAGCCCGTGCACAAGCAGAAACGATAGCTGCCGCCACCACAACGGCAGCTCAACGGCCTAATCCCAGCGTCAATGTTTCACCAACCTGGATAAGCAATCTGGTAACAACGGTGGCTCCCTGGATTATAGCCAGTTACGTTAGCATACCTATCGAAACCGCCGGCAAACGCGATTTCCGCATCGCTAAAGCCGAGCATCTTACCGGCGCGGCACGCTTGAGGATGGTTGATGCGGCGTGGCTGGTACGCGGCCGGTTGCGTCTGGCGATGCTGGAAATGTTCGCGGCACAGGAAGCGGAACGATTGCTGCAACAGCAACTCAAGATGCAGCAAACAATAACTGAACGGCTGGAACAACAACTAGCCATCGGCGAAATTAGCCGCCCGGAAGTGACCCGCTCGCATCTAGCCTTAAACCAACTGATACTGAACGCGACTGCGGCGCAAAAAAGAAGCGCCGAAAGCCGGGTATTGCTGGCTACCGCTATCGGGTTGCCGGTCGATGCGCTGACCGGCGTCGAACTCGATTTTAACAATCTTACACAGCTTCCGGCATTGAACAGCATCCCCGTCCAAACCCTAAAAGACATCGCATTGCAAAAGCGCCCCGATATATTGGCCGCACTAGAAGATTACGAGGCTGCGCAAGCCGCGCTGCAACTGGAAATCGCCAACCAGTATCCCAACATCCAAGCCAATCCCGGTTATACCTGGGAAACGGGAGAGCACCGCTGGCTTTTGGGGGCAACGGCACTGCAACTGCCGATACTCAATCAAAACCAAGGCCCGATAGCCGAGGCCGAAGCCAAACGCCATGAACTTGCTGTGCGTTTCGAGACTTTGCAACTACGCATCCTTGGCGACATTGACCGCGCCCATGCAGGCTTGGCGGCGGTATCCGCCAAATGGCAGGCTGCCGAACAACAACTGCGTATTCAGCAAGACAACCTGTATTCAACCGAAGCCCTGTTCCAGGCCGGCGAAACCGACCGTATAGCCCTGCTCGGCGCCGAACTGGAGAATGCGGTCGCTAAACGCGCCCGCCTGGATATGCTGGTCGAGACCCAACAAGCGCTTAATGCGTTGGAAGATACCTTGCGTTACCCCATTGCCTCCACGCTTACTGCGACATTAATCTCCGACTCCGCACTTAGGAAGACGCCCCAATGAAACCGGCTTATTGGTTGAAAATCGCAATGCTACCTGCCTGTATAGTTTGTTGTAATCCGGCTGTTTCGGCTGAAGAAACTGAACCGGCAACCGAAGTGGGCGTGCAAACAGGCAAAATCACCAAAACCACTTTACATCGTTATGTGATGGCTTACGGCATGGTTGAACCGGAACCTGCGACCGGCGGTAAACCGGCGGCTAGTTCGAAAATCGCTGCGCCGATAACGGGTATTCTCACTCGAACCCACTGCGAGGAAGGCCAAGTAGTTAAAAAAGGCGCTTTATTGTTCGAATTGGATACGCGCAGCGTCGACGCCTTAATTGCCAAAGCTGAAGTGGCTGTCGAGTTCGCGCAAAAGAATTTTGCGCGTAAACAGCAGCTGAATGCTAGCGATAACATCTCGCGCAAACTTTATGACGAAGCGGAACAACTGCTGCAAAGCGCCCGCAAGGATTTTCTCAACGCCCAAACCCAACGCGAATTGTTGCAAGTCAAAGCACCTTTGTCAGGCACTGTCGCGGCCATTCATTTTAAAGTCGGCGAAGCGATCAGCCCGAATACGGTGTTGGCGGATTTGATCGATCTGGATCGTCTGGACATCGCTATCCATGTACCCAGCCGGGAAGCGGCCATGCTCCGCTTGGGACAACGAGTGGAAGCCGGCATTGATTCTATTCAACCGGAAAAACTGGCTTTTATCAGTTCTCAGGTCGATCCGCTTACCGATACCGTATTGGTTCGAGCTATATTAAATAAGAACTCAGGACTGCGACCCGGCCAATTCGTTAATGCGCGCATCCTCGTTGAAGAGCATCTTGAACGCTTGGCGGCGCCGATCGAAAGCGTGGTGATTAGGGACGGTAGCGGTGTGATTGCTGTGGTTGAAGGTGACAGCGCCAAACTGAAAACCGTCAAGCCGGGTTTGCGTGACGGCAATCTAATCGAAATATCGGGTGAGGGTTTACAAGAAGGCATGACTATCGTCATCCAAGGCGTTTACGGCCTGCCGCCTGAAACGCGCATTCGAGTGTTGAAATAATGCCTAATGCTGCTTTCGCGACTCGTCACGGTCTGGTCATTGCCTTCCTCTGCGTTGCTCTATGTCTGGCCGGTACCTATGCAGCATTGGATATGCCTTCTTCGATTTTCCCTCAAACCAATTTCCCGCGCGTAGTCATCCTGATCGATAACGGCGTGATGCCTGCCCATGAAATGATGGCGACAGTCACCCGGCCGGTCGAAGAAGCCATGAAAGACATTCCCGGCGTACGCACCGTGCGCTCGAAAACCGGGCGCGGCTCGGCGGAAATCAACGTGTTTTTCACTTGGCAAACGGACATGGTGCAGGCGGAACTGTTCGTACAGGGGCGGCTTGCGGTCGTGCAAAAAACGCTACCACCCACCGCCGGTTCGGCAGTCTGGCGGCTCACTTTCGCCGCATTTCCGGTAGTCGGCCTAAGCCTGACCGGTTCCACCTATTCGCTGACCGAATTGTGGGAAACCGCCCGCTATACCCTTCAACCCCGCTTGCTGCGTATACCCGGCGTGGCCCGTACCGGCATCGTTGGCGGGCGGGCGCCGGAATATCACGTCATTGTCGATCCGTTACGCTTACAAGCGGTCAATCTGAGTCTCGCCCAAGTTACCGATGCACTGATCAGAAATAACTTGATCGCGCCGACTGGCATGCTGGAGGAGAACTATAAGCTCTACCTGACCGTGGTAGATGGTCGCGTTCGCACTATCGAAGAGATAGAAAACCTGACCGTCTCGGTATCCGGCAATACACCGGCTACCATCGCCATACAGCCCATCCACCCGATCCGCATCAAGGATTTTGCGCGAGTTGAGCGCACTCAGGAACCGGCCTTCAACATCGTCACCGCAAACGGCGTTAATGCCGTGCTGCTCAATGTCTACAGTCAGCCGGACGGCAGCACCCTCGACATCGCCAAACAACTGAAGCAGGAACTGGAAACCCTGAAACAAGCCTTGCCGCCGGGCATGACAGCAACGGTTTTCTACGACCAATCATTGCTGGTAGGCGACTCCATTCAGAGCGTTTGGGAAGCCATCTTTTTAGGGTTAATTCTTTCCATTGTCATTCTTTATGTTTTTTTAAAGAACTGGGGAGCCACTTTAATTGCCGCGCTGGTGATTCCGGCCACGGTTTTGATCACCCTGCTTTTGTTGCGCGTTATGGGGCTGGGATTTAATTTAATGACACTGGGCGGCATTGCTGCGGCCGTCGGCTTGATTATCGATGACGCGATTGTCGTGGTGGAAGCTGTTCATTCTAAAATCTCCTCCGGCATGCAACGCTTGGATGCGGTGCGGCAAGGCTTGACGGAGATTTTTCGGCCCTTGCTGGCTTCGACGCTGACGCCGGTGGTGGTGTTCATACCGCTGGCCTTTCTGGACGGTGTCGCCGGCTGTTTTTTCCGGGCGTTGGCATTGACGATGGTGGTGTCGCTGTTGACCTCGCTGGTGCTGGCCGTCACGCTGATCCCGTCGCTGTCCGCTTGGTGGATGCCGAATTCACCGGCCAGTTCCCAATCAAACTGGATTGAACGCCTGATTAAAGGCTATGAAAAAGTATTACGTACAGCACTTAAACAGACAGGAAAAGTGTTGACCGGCTGCGTCTTGATACTGGCGCTGGGAACCGGACTATACGGACACTTGGCAAGCGAGTTCCTGCCCTTTATGGACGAAGGCGGCTTCGTACTTGATTACCGCGCCCCGTGGGGCACCGGCTTGGCTGAAACCGACCGGCAATTACAGCAAGCCGAAACCCTTTTACGTGCGATGCCGGAATTGGAAAGCTATTCGCGGCGAACCGGTGCGCGGCTGGCTCTGGGTATTTCGCAAGCGCATATGGGCGATTTTTTAGTCAAATTAAAACCGGAACGTCGGCGTAAAACCGATGAAGTCGTTGCCGACCTGCGCAATCAGCTACATAGCGCCGTACCCGGCATTGAGTGGGAGTTTGCCGGCATCCTTAACGATTTGATCGGCGATTTGACCTGGTCTCCCAGACCTATCGAGATCAAACTGTTTTCCACCGATGTCGAATGGCTCAAACAAAAAGCGCCGCAAGTCGAAGCCGAACTGAAGAAAATCGAAGGCGTCGTCGATACCTTCGACGGCCTGGAAAGCACCGGCCCGTCGTTGAGCCTGCATGTGCGCGACAGCGATGCGCAACGCTTCGGCCTGACCGTTAACGATGTGGCCTTGACGGTTAGCAGCGCGATGCTCGGACAGAAAGCCTCTTACGTTTTGGAAGGCGACCGGGTCGTTAATATCCGGGTCAGGATGAACACCGAAACGACAGGCCAAATCGCCAATCTGCGCGAATTGCCGTTGCGGTCTTTGGATGGCCGAACCGTAAAGCTGTCGCAAGTGGCGGACGTGGTTACCGAACCGGGACAGTTGGAACTGCATCGCGAAGATTTGCGACAATTGGTAGCGGTTTCAGCCCGCCTGGAAAACCGCGATCTAGGCAGTGCGATAGAGGAAATCAAGGCCAAACTCGGCCAAGATCAAACCTTGCCGCCGGGCGTATTGGAATTCGGCGGGCTCTACCAGCAACAGCAGGAGTCTTTCCGTAACTTGTTGGTGGTGCTGTTGGCTTCCATCTTCTTAGTGTTTACCGTGTTGCTGATTGAGTTCGGTTCATTCTACGAAGCCATCGCTATCGTGTTCGGTTCCGTGCTGGCCTTGTGCGGCACCGTCCTGGCCTGGTACCTGACCGGCACGTCGGTCAATATTGTGTCGTTACTGGGTGCGATCATCGGTATTGGCGTAGTCGCGAAAAACGGCATCCTGATGCTGGACTCGGTACACCGGTTCGAATCGCAGGGTGCGAATCTGGAAAATGCGCTGGTCGAATCCGGACGGCGGCGTTTGCGTCCGGTATTAATGACATCGCTGGCGGCGGCGTTGGGGCTTTTACCTTTGGCTTACGGCATCGGCGCCGGATCGGACATGCTTAAACCGTTGGCTATTGCTGTAATTGGTGCGCTGACGCTTTCCGTGCTACTGTCCTTGGTCGCCACGCCGACGGTTTACTTTATGATGAGAAAGACAACTGGAAAAACGCTATGAAAACCAGTATTCAAAATAACGTCTTAGTTGATCGTGGCTATTCATGCGCATCCTGATTGTCGAAGACGAAAAGAAAACTGCCGCTTATTTGCACAAAGGGTTGACCGAGCAAGGCTTTATCGTCGATGTCGGCAGTGACGGAGAAGAAGGCTTGCTGCTCGCCACGACAATCGACTATGACCTGATCATTCTCGATGTGATGGTGCCGCTACGCGATGGCTGGTCTGTGCTTAAAGAACTGCGGCGTGCCGGCAAGCAAACGCCAGTATTATTTTTGACCGCACGCGACACAATTGACGACCGGGTAAAAGGCTTGGAACTGGGTGCCGACGATTATCTGATCAAGCCTTTCGCCTTCGTCGAGTTACTGGCTCGGATTCGCTCGATTCTCCGGCGCGGCCCGACTCGGCAAGCCGAATATTTAGCTTTAGCCGACCTTACGCTCGATCCCGTTCGTCACAAGGCGTTTCGTAACGGTCGACGGCTGGATTTATCGCCCAAGGAGTTCGCCTTGCTGTCGCTATTCCTGCAACGGCCTGCGGAAGTATTGTCGCGCACACTGATCGCCGAGCAGGTTTGGGACGTGCATTTCGACAGCGATACCAATATCGTGGATGTGGCGGTGCGGCGCTTGCGGCAGAAAATCGACGACCCGTTTCCGCAAAAATTGTTGCACACTGTCCGGGGAGTGGGCTATGTCCTCGAACAGCGCTAAACCCTGGTCAATTACCGTGCGGCTCACGCTGCTTTACATCGCCTCGGCTTCGGTGATTTTGTTGTCAATCGGCTGGTATTTGCATCAGACGCTGGCCGAAACTCTGGCTCAGGACAACAGGCAGTTTTTATTAAAAGAAATTCAGTTGTTGCGTACCGTGCTGATGGAGCAGCCGCCGAACCTGGAAAGGCTGGCCGACGAACAAAGCGAAGGAATGGATTTGCCGGTAGGCCGTTATTATTCCAGAATCCTGGATGAAAACGGACAGAGCTTGATTGAAACGCCGGGCATGTCATCTTTGCCGACTGCAACGCAGTTTCCGGCACAGGCCGATAATCGGACGATACAGAAAATTGCAGACGGACGAACACTAATGCTGATGACTGCGAAGAGCAAAACCACGCCGCAGCAAACCATTCAAATCGCCCTCGATATTTCGCACGAAGCGGCGCTTCTTGCCAAATACCGGCGCAATCTTATCGGGGCGCTATTTTTCGGCCTGCTGTTTTCGACCTTGGCCGCCATTTTTGTTGCTCGGCGAGGCTTGAGTCCTGTTACCGACATGACGCGGCATATAGCCGGCATCACCGCGGCTCAACTGGACGAACGGCTTGATCCGGCCGCAACGCCCGAAGAACTGTCCAATCTTGCATCCGCTTTTAATGCAATGCTATTACGCTTATCCAAATCCTTTGCGCAGCTCAACCAGTTTTCCGCCGATCTGGCGCACGAATTACGCACCCCGATCAATAACCTGAGGGGTGAAACCGAGGTTGCCTTATCCCGACCTCGAAGCACCGACGAGTACCGGGAAATTCTCGAATCCAATCTGGAAGAATACGGACGACTGTCGCGAACTGTTGAAACCCTGCTATTTTTAGCGCGCGCAGAAAACACAGGCATTCCATTGCACACGGCTCGGCTGGATGGCAGGGCGGAATTGGAAGCGATCTGTAGTTACCATGAAGCCATGGCCGAGGAAAAAGGCCTTCGCTTGATCTGCGAAGGCCGGGGATTTGTTTATGCCGATGCGCAACTATTCAAACGCGTCCTCAGTAACTTGCTGCTGAATGCCCTCCAGCATACGTCAAGCGGTGGAGAAATCCGTTTATCATTGCGCTCGGCTACCGACGGTTCGACAGAAATCTCCGTGCAAGACACGGGTTGTGGTGTTGCAGCGGAACACTTGCCTAAATTGTTTGATCGCTTTTATCGCATTGATTCATCACGTTCCGAGGAAGGAACGGGGCTGGGTCTTGCCCTTGTTAAATCCATCATGGATCTACATCGAGGAACGGTGGTTTTCAATAGTGCGCTTGGCAAAGGTACAGTTGTTAAGCTTTATTTCTTACCTAAATAAAAAGTAGTGACACATTATTTCTGTGCTGCCGGTTGTCAAACCGTTGTAAGCCGCTTGAGCGTAGGCAATCTTTAACTCCAACATACAAGATTGCGTTTTTGCGGATTTGATTGCATTCAGCCCAACGGATAATAAGAGGAACTTAAGCTACCTAATTCTTAATCGTTACTGTTGTCGATGCCTTGTTATTGGACAAATCAACATCGGTTTCTTTCGATTTAAGCTCAACTTTTAAACTTAACGCACCGACTTTTTTCATGGTAACGATAATTTTTTTCGTAATCGAATGATTGGCCGCTAAGTTTCCAATAAAGCAAACAACTTTCGCATCTTTAGTGACGCAACCGTTCGGCACCGATACCAGTGTCATTGACGTTTTAACTAACGTAAAAATTAAAGTTGTTTTAGTCGCCGCCGTATTGCCATTATTAGTAGTCATCACTCTGAAGTAATCATTGAAGCCTGCAAACCAAAATTGCAGACGTTTTAAGAAGCTCATCCCCGGAAACAACCCAGAGACAAAACCAAAAACCTTCGAGCATAAAAAAACCGACACATTGGCCGGTTATTTTTGAAGCTATTCATGGTGCCCAGGGGCGGAATCGAACCGTCGACACGAGGATTTTCAGTCCTCTGCTCTAGTCAAACTCACAAGTTTTCCAATAGAACTTTCCTGTACCAGTTCCGGGGAATTAAAAACAAGGTTTTAGCATAAGGAAAGCTTTGGTGAAGTTATCTGACGATCTCAATGCCCAATCAATATTAGGCCCTAAATCGGTCAAAAAATTGATTTGGTGAACTAATGACGTTTACAAAAGCCCAGCCAGACCAGACAGAGACAGGAAGTACCATTGCTGATCGCCCGCTATCGACCCTTTGCTGTCGGTCATCTAATCCAGTCTGCTATATCTGCGCTATTTCAATATGCGGACATTTCACGTTGATAATTGTCCATATAGAAGCAAATTTGACCAGTGAAAATGACACAGTTAGAATGGACTCGGTTGCTCACCATACTTGCACACGAGTAAAAAAGGCCTTGTGACTTTAATCATTGAATTGTTATTTCTTTAATAGCCTCGTCGTCGGGGAATTAAACGTGTGCGCCTGACCCGAATAACGACTTGGCGTTGGGGAAGTAATCATGAATATCAAAGAATTTGCCTATTCGGCGCAGCAGCACCTCGAAGCCCAATCGGGTGAAAAATTCAAACGTGCCCACATTTACGAACTTTTAGCGGCCTCATTTGGCTACAACTCATTTGCAGCCCTTTGTACTGAATCTGTTGTATTCCATGGAAAACAAGCGTCAAAGCACAGTTCGCAGCACAATTTAGATTTACGCAGGCGTTGTGCGGAATTGGAGTACACCTCAGCAACGGCTGAAATCGTGCTTGCTGAATTACCGCCATTGATTGCGGAGCAACGACTTAGTATCGTCAATATTCCGGAATTAATATCAAAGTTACGAGGAGAGTTTTCTTATCAAAATGGGTATCCAGAATGGGATGCTGATAGCGACTATTATCAGGATGATTTATCGCCGGAATTGCTAGCAGGACTTGAGTTGGCGGCAGAAAAGGGAAACTCTCAAGCTCATTACTCCATAGCGCTTTTTCTAATGCCTGACCCCGATTCTGATCAAACGTCTGGCTCTGAATATTGGTATACCCAGGAACAACGGGGCCGCGTATTGACTGGTGTTGAAAAGGAATGGGCTGACGAGTATGTTCAATCGATCAATAACGCTCAGAAATTTGAATTTCATCTTAGAGAGGCTGGCCGCTTAGGTAATGAGGATGCGCTTCTTGATCTTGCTGAACACTTTGATGATCCATCATTTTTTCAGCAAGGTAGTAAAGGTGAGAATCACGATCCCCTTAGAGTATCAGAGATTGCAGAAAGCTTGGGCCGAATACATGACGTTCACGAATGGCTGACCAAAGCTGCGGAGGCTGGCGATACCGAAGCAATGCGGCGACTTATCGAAGAGTTCGATCAGGATGATCTGCAACGTTGTTGGAGTTGGGTTTACTTAGCGCAATTATTAGATACTGACCTGACGCGAGATGACTACTATGCCATACATGAAGACAGCGCCATGTATGTGAATGGCCGCGATGGTATTAAGCTTCCACCGTTGAGTGATGATCAAGATGCGTTGGCACGTCAGGCAGCAAAAGCTCTATTTGAGAAAATACAGTAATTTGTAAATATAACCCTGGCTTGTTTATCGCTTGCCAGGGCTATTCTGTTGCGAACATCGCAGTCAGCTTCGCAACTAATACCTGCCTCTGGTGAGCAATGTTTTCCAGCAGCCCAAATGTCTCAATTTGGCCGTTTGCAGTAATCAATGGTTTGCCATAGATGCACGACATTTACCCAGAGAATCACAAGAAATGGCTTACCAGAATTGCCTTAACGCCTATATATAAAGGCAAATAAAAAGAAAGTGTAAAGACAAACCTATACTATACCCCAATGGCAGTTTTACACCATCACCTATGTCATTAATATAAAACAACAATTTAACAAAAAAGTCAGCGCAAAACCAATTTTTTGCGCTGACTTTTTAACAGGTTCGTTGTTTCAGCCTTGTAACAACGAACCTGTAATCCCGACTATTTAAGCAAAATTTGCCAGTCTATGCCGCATTCTTAGAAAAGCCTTGCACCGCTGTTGCTGAAGCCTGTCGCAACACATCATCCGATAAATGTGCGTAGCGCTGGGTAGTTATTGGACTGGCATGTCCAAGCAACTGCTGTACAACGTATAGTGAAGCACCATTCCTAACACACGCTGAAGCAAATGAGTGCCGGATATCGTGAATTCGGGCGTAATCAACACCTGCAGCTTCTAAAATTCTACGCCAAGCTTTGCGTGGATTATTTAACGGCTTCGAAGGATCTTGACCAGGAAAAACCCAAGGCGACCCATTAGTCGCATTTAACCGGCGTTTTAGCACCTCCAATGCCGCATCATTTAAGGGAACATGTCGACTCTTCCCAGATTTTGTTGTTGAAAGATACAATTGCTTCTGTTTAGAATCAATATAACTCTTGCATAACGTTAAAACCTCATTCAAGCGTAGTCCCGTTAAAATCAATAATTTCAAGGCATAACCCGCAATCTTATTCGATTCTTTATCGATAGCCAGCAGTATTTTGGTTAGCTCATCATCCTCAAAATAACGAGAGCGTGGTGGGTTTTCCTTACGTTTTTTAATACTTTGGCAAGGGTTACTAGCGGCATACCCCCACTCTATCGCCAATTTAAAAATACTAGAGAGCAGCGCACGATGACGATTCAATGTGGCTGGACTTAACGAGCCAGATACAGATATATGAGTTAAATATAACTGAATATCATAACTCGTTACATCGCTTATGCGTTTATCGCCAAACTCCCGCATCATATAACACCGAAGCTTAGACTCATCGGCTTTATAAGAACGCTTATGCTGTTTGGCATTAGACAAATACTGTTGAGGGCTGAGCTTTATGAATGTATTGATAGGGACGGTGATGATTTTTTGCTGATCAGCACCTATCCTTTGACCTGTAAAATCACCTCTTGGCGTGACTCTGTTTTAGAGGTGATTGATCATGCTAGTACCCAGCTCTCGAAATACACCCGATAACCTATACGAGCAAAGGTTTCCCAATATAAGTCCAGCGAAACGGCTTTGCTAGGGTCTTATTGAAGAATTCAATAAA
>Ga0265327_10001575_pt1 | contig 27862 bp, 26 predicted proteins | sample 41621metaG_FD_202089 | JGI IMG/M metagenome (GOLD analysis project Ga0265327, IMG submission 202089) | Rhizosphere microbial communities from Carex aquatilis grown in University of Washington, Seatle, WA, United States - 4-16-21 metaG | ecosystem: Host-associated > Plants > Roots > Rhizosphere...
GGGCTTGCAAAATTTCTTGTAATTCACTGTTCAATTTTAGCGGGAGTAATGGTCGCGCCATCTATTCTAAAGGGGTAATTTAAGACAGTACATTATCTAATATATTTCAACTTACTTGTACTAGTAATCAAACAGAAGCGGCCTGAACAGGAATAGAACTGGCCGAGCGTTGAACCTGATTTTTTTCATTGAAATAAATCAGCGTAGGTTTATGATTTTCCGCTTCCTTTTGCTCCAGTATGGCAAATGCGCAAACAATAATCAGATCGCCGGGACAGGCTAGCCGAGCAGCGGCGCCATTCACTGAAAATAACCCCGATCCTTCTTCGGCACGAATCGCATAAGTCGTAAAACGTGCGCCATTGTTGATATTGTAAATCTGTATCTGCTCGTATTCTCTGATACCCGATAAATCGAGAATATCACCGTCAATCGCACAAGACCCCTCATAACCCAATTCCGAATGAGTCACCGTAGCTCTATGTAATTTCGCTTTAAGCATTGTGATTTGCATAATAAAATCTATCTAAATACCCTTGAGAACCGCGCATTATCCATTAATTGCAACAATGCATCAACTTTTAGCATTTTCCAAACAGCACAAATCCTGTTATAGCTTATTTGAAAAAACAGACATTATCAATCAAACGAGTCTTCCCCAACCTTGCCGCCGCCAACAAAACCAGTTCCCTATCCTCAGCGCCTGCTTTTTTTAAATCACTCGCTCTGCATAGACTAAAATAATCCGGCTGAAAGCCGAATTCCCGCAAGAACAGGAGCGCCTGATGTTCTATTTCCGGATAGGACTGCTGTCTTGCTAAAACCGCATCACGCGCCGTACATAAGGACTGATACAATTTCGCCGCGACAATTTTTTCCTCTGCGCTTAAATAACCGTTTCTGGAACTCATGGCCAAGCCGCCGGCTTCCCGAACCGTTTCTACACTGATTATTTCAACAGGAATATTCAAGTCCCTGACCATCGTTCGTATCACTGTCAACTGCTGAAAATCTTTTAAGCCGAATAAGGCAACGTCCGGCTGCACCATGTTAAATAACTTGCAAACAACGGTCGCGACTCCGTCAAAATGCCCCGGCCTAAATGCTCCGCAATACTCTTCGGACACACCGGTGACCGATACGACCGTCTTGGCATCGCTCGCATAAACCTCAGAAATAGGGGGTAGAAATAACATATCCGCACCGGCGGCATTGAGCTTTTCCCGATCTTCATGCTCGGTACGGGGATAGCTCTCAAAATCTTCGCCAATGCCGAACTGGGTAGGGTTTACAAAGATACTGACCACAACCCGATCCGCTTTTTTTTGGGCTTCACTGACCAACGTTAAGTGTCCCGCGTGCAAGTTACCCATTGTCGGCACTAATGCGACATTCAACCCCGCCGACCGCCACGCTCTAACGGCAGCGCGCAATTCCAATAGTGTGCTAACTGTGCGCATAAATATTAAAAGCTATGTTCAGCGGCTGGAAATCGCGACTGTTTGACGGCTTGATGATAAGCATGAATAGCCTCCTCTATATTAGCGGCGTCAACCATAAAGTTTTTGGAAAAACGCGGGCGCTTAACGGTGCCGATATTAAGCATGTCGTAAAGCACCAGCACTTGCCCATCGCAATCTACTCCCGCGCCAATCCCTATCACCGGAATGCTTAACTGCGAACTAATATCTTGAGCTAACATCGAGGGAACGCACTCCAGCACCAATAATCCGGCACCCGCTTGCTGTAATTGATGGGCATCGGCCAGTATTTTTTCCGCCATTGCGCGTTCTTTGCCTTGAACCTTATATCCGCCCAATTGATTAATCGATTGCGGCAACAAGCCTAAATGTCCGCAAACCGGAATGCCCTGATCGACCAGAAAGCTGACGCAATCAATTCTGAGCCCTTCCAGCTTAACCATTTGCGCACCGCCAACCTGCATTAATTTTGCCGCATTTTTAGCCGCCATGATCGGGGAGGAATAACTCATAAACGGCAAATCGGCGATGACGAACGCCCGCTGTCTGGCACTGCTGACGCACCGGGCATGATAAACCATGTCCCCAACGGTAACCGGCAGCGTGGTGCTGTGTCCCTGGATAACCATCCCCAAAGAATCGCCAACCAGCATTATATCGATGCCGACCTTATCAATTAACGCGCTAAAAGCCGCATCATAGGCGGTTAAGCAGGATATTTTTTCGCCGCGTTGTTTCATCGCGGCCAGATCGGTAATGGACAGCGTCTTTACCGTAGCTACAGAGGAATATTGATTCATTTTATTCAAATGGACACTGGTTTTGCTGGAGCAATCAGTCCATCGGCTCCAGTTCAGCCATGGGACATTGGGCAAGCAGATCGGCAATATGGCCCTTTCCCGGCACCAACAAGTGCGGAGCGATTTCATGCAAGGGATACAAAACAAAAGCCCTTTCCGTTAAGCCCGGATGCGGTACGATTAAATCAGTCAGTTCAATAATACCTTCGCCGTAAATCAGGACATCCAAATCCAGCGTTCTTGCCCCCCAGCGCTCGCCTTTTCGCACCCGGCCCTGCTCGTTCTCGATGCGCTGCAGGCAACGCAGCAAATCTATCGGCGGCAAATCGGTTGCAATGCACATCACTGCGTTAACATAATCAGGCTGGTCTTGCGGCCCCATAGGCGGACTATGGTACAAGCTGGAAAATGCCCGCTCTTTTACTCCGGCCAGTTGCGCTATGGCAGTGCGCGCTGATTTTATTTGCCGGGCGGGATCGGCCAGATTACTGCCCAAACCTATATAAGCAATTACACCGTCATGTACTGATTGGTTCATGGTTATCGAATACTTTAAAGTTCTGTTTTTGGCGGGTTGTCTTTAGTTTTTCTGTGGTAACTTCTTTTGCGCCCGGACTTGTTGCTTTGGCCGTTGCGCGGCGGCTGGGTCATTTTTCTTTGTTCGTTTTCATTGGCATTCTGGTATTTGGCCCACCATTCAGCCAACTCAGGATCGGCGCCTCCGGTCTGAGCACGCAACAACAAGAAATCATAGCCCGCTCTAAAACGGGGATGGCCGATCAAGCGGCTGGGCTTAGAACCGATACGCGCATTAAATTTAGGCTGCATGCTCCACACCTCGCGCATAGCCATGCTGATATGGCGTGGAAGAGCCGTGCTTTTAATCTGCCTTCCGATAATTTCGCTAGCGGCGTCCTGATAAGCAATCACTTCAATCTCGCCTCGCGCCATTTTTTCTTGAGCCAATATCCGCACCGGCTCCCATAAAAAAGCCGCCAATAAAAAGTAAGCGGTAACCGTTTTACCTTCCGCGATTCTGTTATCCGAGTTTTCCAGCGCTTTAATCAGCAGCAAACGGGGAAAACCGCTTTCTTCAACCGCCAAACTGTCCTCCGTGGACGGAAAGAGTATTTGAAACAGTCCGTAATGCCGAAGCATTTCAAAAGTCTGCAACGCATAGCCGGATAGAAACAGCTTTAGCGTTTCGTCGTAAAGCCGGGCGGACGGTATACTGGCCAGCAATTCGGCATCGTTGTGTATCGATCTTTCGCAATCGGGATCCAGCTTAAAGCCGAGTTTGACGGCAAAGCGCACTGCTCTCAACATACGCACGGGGTCTTCACGAAAGCGCATTTCGGGATCGCCGATAAGCCTCAGCGTTCCGGTTTTATGATCGGCCATACCGCCGACATAATCCACAACAGAAAAATCCTTGATATTGTAATAGAGTGCATTAACGGTAAAATCCCGGCGCCAAACATCCTCCTCAATCGTACCGTAAACATTATCCCGCAACAGGCGTCCTTCCTTATTGAGCAGTTGCTTGTCGTTTTGCTCTTCTCCGGCCCCTCGAAACGTCGCAACTTCAATAATTTCCTTACCGAAATGCACATGTGCCAAACGAAACCTGCGCCCGATTAAGCGGCAATTACGGAATACCTTCCTGACTTGATCAGGGTCGGCATTGGTAACCACGTCAAAATCCTTAGGCTCCCGACCCAACAATAAATCCCGCACACAACCGCCGACAAGATAAGCATCAAAACCCTCATTTTGCAGACGGTACAAAACTTTCAGCGCGTTTTCACTAACCTGGGATCGTGAGATATTATGTTCCGAACGCGAATATATCTTGAACGGCTCGGCAATCGAAGGCGCGGCATTATTTCCGGCCGACACTTCGGCCCGGCCCAGTACGGGGTTAATAATCTTTTTTAAGAAGTTTAAAATAGTCTTCACACCTTGGTTTATTTTTATAATTTTTATGAATTATATCATTGCTAATGAATTCTAACCCAATCCGCAAGTTTCTTTTACATTACCCTTTTGAATGGGGTAGAATCTCCACTCTGATTTTTACCGGCAATTCTAAAGACATCGTATTGCACATGCCAGAATAAAAGATCAGACAACCCTTTTTTAAACATACGCACAAACATTAGCGTGCTTGACTGGAATTTGTTATGTTCAAAAAGATTCTTAATAGCTTAATTGACCAACCTTTGTTAACCAGCCTTTTTGCGACAGATTTCTTCATCCTTCTGTTTCATAGACCGCCATTTTTATTTTCTCTCGTCATGCTGGGAGCGTTAATGGCGATGTGCATGTATTTTGGTCAAAAACTGGCCTTATTTAAATAATTTGGTCCGTCCAACAAAGAATATACTACAAAAACCAGGTAAAGAACCTCTATCCAAGCCTGGTTTTTTACGTCGTCTGGTAATCATATTTTACGACCTCCTGTTACTGATAGCCCTGTTATTTGTCGCGACCGCGCTGTTACTCCCGTTAAATGCAGGCCAGGCTTTTACCGCTCAACAATTCTTTTTCCCACTGTATTTACTGTCAGTCAGCTTCTTCTTTTACGCGTGGTTTTGGACGCATGGCGGTCAAACATTGGGTCTACGCGCATGGAAAAGCCAAGTACTCACGCTGGACATGAAACCCATCAGTTGGAAACAAGCTTTACTCCGTTTCATCGCCGCCATACTTTCATGGGGATTTTGCGGCTTGGGCTTCTTGTGGATTCTTATCGATAAAAATCAGCTTAGTTGGCACGACCGTCTATCCCAAACAGCCTTATTTTTCGTCGCTCACGACAAATAGCTATTGAGTTATTGTAAAATGCATTTTCCAAACAATAACACGCGACGTCATCATGAATTGGTTTACTAGACTATTTTTCCCGCGTCCCAAGAACAACAACGCTCCGAAAAAAAAACCAACCATTATTCCTTCCGTCCCCTCAACTGATCCGCTGACCTGTTCAGAACCGGCCTTCACCGATCATAGAAAACTATCGCTGGCCACATTAAAAAAGCTGGCTCCGCTTCGAGATATGGACAATGTCTATATCGAGCAGTTGGCTCACACTACATTGCACTATACTCAGGGCTCTGTGATTTTCAGGTTCGGCCAAAAAGCCAATTCCGTTTTTTATCTACTGAAAGGCAGCGTTGAACTGCAACCGGATAGTGACAACCGTTACACCTTGTCGGCAACATCATCTCTGGCTAATTTACCGCTCAATAGCGGAAGACTTTGCGGGGCAACCGCATTTGCTGAAACAGACGTCGTCATCCTGGCGATTTCAGGCGAATTTATCTGTCAATGGTCAGGCAAAAGCCGACAACAATCGATTTGTGTTGAACTTCTTGATATTGAATTGCCCGAACAAATCGCCGACAATCGTTTTTTTATCAGTTTTTCGGAAGCTTACCGGGAAAACAAATTAAGCTTACCCTCATTACCCAATGTCGCGTTAAGATTAAAAGAAGCGATGGAGCACGATTTAGGCATTAGCGAAGCCGTTAAAATTATCGAGGTCGATGCTTCCATCGTCGCCAAGCTGATCCAACTCGCCAACAGTCCGTTATATTCACCCGTCTCGCCGATTACCAACTGCCATACCGCGGTTACTCGATTGGGCCTGAATCAAACCCGAAAACTGGTCATGGGCATCAGCCTCAAACAATTATTCCATTGCCGAAACCCGGAACTGATGGAAAAAATGCAGACCTTGTGGAAAAACAGCCTCTATGTCTCCAGCTTGAGTTTTGTGCTGGCCCAGGAAGACGGCTCGGTCAACCCTGAAGATGCGTTATTGGCCGGTTTAATCAGCGACATAGGCACGATACCGATCCTGCATTTTGCCGAGCAACATCCGAACGAATACCCGAATCTTGAGGTATTGCAATCCGCTATTCCGTTTTTGAATCCGCCGGTCGGCACCTTAGTGCTGCACACCTTGGGTTTTTCCCCGGAATTAGCCGACATCCCCCAACACGCCGAAGACTGGTTCCACGAAAGCGAAGGCAACCGCTTAAGCTTGGTCGACATCGTTATATTGGCCAAATTGCACAGCTATTTCGGCACTCACCGAGCCAAGGAAATACCTTACCTGAACTCCATACCCGCCTACACGAAACTTGAAAACAGCAAACTCACACCCGATTTTTCTTTATACGTATTGCATAAAGCCAAACACCGCGTTAATGCAGCCATGAACTTTCTTTCCTGATATATCACTATGAACAATCCCTTATTAGCTAACTCCAAACTGCCGATGTTTTCGCAAATAAAACCGGAACACATCGTACCCGCTATCGACCGGTTATTGGCCGAAGCCCGCTCGTCCGTAGAACAGCATTTACAGGCCACGCAACATTACACCTGGGAAAACCTGATTGAGCCGCTCGAAAATGTAGAAGATAAGCTTAATAAAGCCTGGTCTCCGGTCAGCCACATGAATTCCGTGGTCAACAGCGATGAACTGCGCGATGCCTATAACGCCTGCTTACCCAAACTCAGCGCTTACTCGACTGAAATGGGCCAAAACGAAGCTTTATTCAAAGCTTATCGCTTTATTGCCGACAGCGATGAATTTGCAAGCTTGGACATCGCCCAGCAAAAAATCATTCGCAATGCCTTAAGAGACTTCAAATTATCCGGCATCGATTTGGATAATGAAAAAAAACAACGCTACAAAGACATCAGCCTGGAACTATCGGCTCTTGCCAGCAACTACGAAGAAAACCTGCTCGATGCAACCAACGCCTGGAGTAAACTGATTCGGGACCCACAGGACTTGGCCGGACTGCCCGAATCCGCACTGGCGCAAGCCAGGCAAACCGCCGAAAGCCATAATGAAGACGGCTGGATGATCACCTTGCAATTTCCGTCCTACATTTCGGTCATGACTTACGCCGACAACCGCGAATTGCGCCGCGAACACTACGAAGCTTTCGCCACCCGCGCTTCCGACCAAGGCCCTCATGCCGGACAATGGGACAACAGCGAAAACATGGAAAAAATCCTGGCCTTGCGCTACGAAAAGGCCCGCTTGCTCGGCTTCAACAATTACGCGGAGCTGTCGCTGGCGACCAAAATGGCTGAAAAGCCCGATGACGTGACTCATTTTCTGGAAGATTTGGCCGACCGCTCCTGGCGGGATGCGCGCAAGGATTTAGCCGAATTGCGTGAATTCGCCAAACATTACGGCGTTCATGACTTGCAATCCTGGGATATGGCTTATTTTTCGGAAAAAATGCGTCAGCATTTTTATCAGTTGTCGCAGGAAGAAGTGAAAACCTACTTTCCGATCACCCGCGTTTTGCCGGGGCTGTTTGCTATCGTAGAAAAACTGTACGGCTTGCACATAACCGAGATCGGCGATTTTGACAGCTGGCATCCCGATGTGCGTTTTTTCCAAATCCATGACCAAGCAGGCCGGCTGCGCGGTCAGTTCTATCTTGATCTTTACGCGCGCGCCAAAAAACGCGGCGGCGCGTGGATGGACGATTGCGTCAGCCGTAAAAAATCCGACGGCGCCGTGCAAAACCCGGTCGCCTACCTGACCTGCAACTTCACGCCGCCAACCGGCGATACGCCGGCATTGCTGACTCATGACGAAGTGACCACGCTATTTCATGAATTCGGCCACGGCTTGCATCACATGCTGACCCAAATCGATCATCTGGGCGTCTCCGGCATTAACGGCGTGGAATGGGATGCGGTCGAACTGCCCAGTCAGTTCATGGAAAACTGGTGCTGGGAACAGGAAGCGCTGGCGCTGATGTCGGGCCATTATCAAACCGACGAAAAACTGCCTGAAGCTTTATTTAATAAAATGATCGCCGCCAAAAACTTTCAGGCCGGCATGATCATGGTGCGACAACTGGAATTCAGCCTGTTCGACTTCAGGATTCACCGCGACTACGACCCTGAAAAAGGCGGTCGCATCTATGAAATTTTGGAACAGGTCAGGGAACAGGTTGCGGTTGTTCGCCCACCCAAGTTCAACCGCTTCGCGCACAGCTTCTCGCATATTTTTGCCGGTGGTTATGCGGCGGGCTATTACAGCTACAAATGGGCCGAAGTCTTGTCCAGCGATGCGTTTTCACTGTTTGAGGAAAAAGGCATTTTCGATCAGGAAACCGGCAAAGCCTTTTTAACCAACGTCCTTGAAAAAGGCGGAAGCCAAAACGCGATGGAATTATTTATCAACTTCCGCGGCCGCAAACCGACCATTGACGCCTTGCTCAGACATAACGGCATCGCGGCATGATCTATAAAGACCTGCGCGACTTTATCAAACAACTGGAAAAGCAAGGGGAACTCAAGCGAATTAGCGTTGAAGTCGATCCCTACCTGGAAATGACCGAAATCTGCGACCGCACCCTGAAACGGGGCGGTCCCGCATTGCTGTTCGAAAATCCGAAAGGCGCGAACATTCCGGTGCTGGCCAACCTGTTCGGGACGCCGCGCCGCGTCGCTATGGGCATGGGCGCTGAATCGGTCACCGAATTACGCGGCATCGGCGAATTGCTGGCTTATCTGAAAGAACCCGAACCGCCTAAAGGCATGAAAGACGCGTGGGAGAAATTCCCGGTGTTCAAGCAAGTGCTGAATATGGCGCCCAAAATCATCGGCTCGCCGCCGTGCCAGGAGTTGGTTCGCGAGGGCGACGAAATCGATCTTGGCGTTTACCCGATACAGACCTGTTGGCCCGAAGATGCCGCGCCGCTAATCACTTGGCCGCTGGTGATTACCAAAGGCCCGAATAAAGACCGGCAGAACTTGGGCATTTATCGCCTGCAAGTCATCGCCAAAAATAAAGTCATCATGCGCTGGCTGGCGCATCGGGGCGGCGCGTTGGATTTTAAAGAATTCCAGGCCACCCACCCCGGCCAACCGTTCCCGGTTTCCGTAGCCTTGGGCGCCGATCCTGCAACCATCCTGGCTGCCGTCACGCCGGTGCCGGATTCTCTTTCCGAATACGCGTTTGCCGGTTTATTGCGCGGCAGTAAAACCGAAGTCGCCAAATCGCTGATTAACGATTTGCAGGTTCCGGCCAGCGCTGAAATCGTGCTGGAAGGCTTTATTTATCCCGGCGAATTCGCCGCCGAAGGTCCTTACGGCGACCACACCGGCTATTACAACGAAGTCGCCGATTTTCCGGTGTTCACTATCGAACGCATCACCCAGCGCCAAGCGCCGATTTATCACAGCACCTATACCGGCCGACCGCCCGACGAACCGGCTATTCTCGGCGTTGCATTAAATGAAGTGTTCGTGCCCATCTTGCAAAAGCAGTTCCCGGAAATCGTCGATTTTTACCTGCCGCCGGAAGGCTGCTCTTACCGCATGGCCGTGATCAGCATGAAAAAGCAATATGCCGGTCACGCCAAACGCGTGATGCTGGGCACGTGGTCGTTCTTGCGCCAATTCATGTATACCAAGTTTGTGATTGTCGTCGATGATGATGTCGATGTGCGCAATTGGCAGGATGTGATTTGGGCGATGACCACCCGTATGGACCCGGCCAGGGATTTGACCATCCTGGAAAATACGCCGATCGATTATCTGGATTTCGCCTCGCCGGTTTCAGGCTTGGGTTCCAAGGTAGGCTTTGACGCGACCAATAAATGGCCGGGCGAAACCAATCGGGAATGGGGCCGAACTATTACGATGTCGCCGGAGGTTATCAAGAAAGTGGACCTGATGTGGGATTCGCTGTTTTAAGCCGATAGGCCGGTGAATGGCTCTATGTAAATAGGCAAGCAAAAGTTTTTTAACGAAAGGCAAAAGGCAATTCACCACGAAGACACGAAGAGCACGAAGTTTTATTTCTTCGTGCTCTCGGCAATTGCACCTGCATCGCCTAAAGCGCCTACTGTTGGTGCTCTACCTCCTGCGTCCATACAAGTCGTTCGTGCTCTTCGTGGTGACCGTTTTTATAATTCCCGTTATTAATAGCCCGATGCATCGAATCTGTCCGTATTAAAGCTCGATGCGGATACCCAGCTCAATAACACGCTCGACAGGAATTTTGAAAAAATCTATAGCGCTTGACGCGTTGTGGAATAAAAATCTGAATAAGGGCCTGCGCCATTGCGGCATCGGGCTTTTTTTCCGAAAGGAAAGTCTTTCGCTGCCAATAAAAAACGAAGTCTGCTTGAAGTCGACGTCTAATCCTTCTTGGCCGCACTGCTCTAAAGCCTGCCTGACATCGGGATTTTGCTGAAAGCCATAGTAAAGCTTAACCCGGTAAAAATTATGCCCCTTACCGAACGAACGAATTTTGATGCGGTGCGCCACATCCACGTAGGGCTCATCTTTAGTGACAATGGTTAAGACAATGATTTGTTCATGCAGCACATGGTTATGCTCGAAATTATGTAAAAACACTTGCGGTACGCCATGGATCGTTTTAGCCAAATAAATGGCCGAACCTTTGGCGATAACGGCCTGATGACTGACTATCTTGTCTTCCAAGTCCTCAAACAGCATGCGCCTTTCATCCATATATTCCGCCAACAAGGCACGGCCCTTAATCCAGGTCGTCATTATTAAAAACAGCACAACGCCGATGACTAAAGGCAACCAGCCGCCGGTCGGTATTTTTAAGCTGTTCGAAGAAAGAAACAAAAAATCAACCACTAGAAAAATTGTTAGAAAAACAATGCTGGCTGATTTTTTCCACTGCCAAATGCCTTGAATGACGATAAACGCCAACAGCGTATCGACAATCATGGTCCCGGTAACGGCAATGCCATAAGCCGAAGCCAGCGCCGAGGACGATTCGAAACTCAATACCACGACAAATACCGAGACCATCAATAGCCAGTTGACTGCGGGGATATACACTTGCCCGACTTCTTGACCCGAAGTATGCGAAATATTCATGCGCGGGCAGTAACCAAGCTGTATCGCTTGCCTTGTAACCGAGAAAGCGCCGGATATAACCGCTTGGGAAGCGATAACCGAGGCCAATGTCGCCAAAATCAATAACGGATACATCGCCCAGGTCGGCGCCAATAAATAGAATGGATTCTTCACCGCCTCAGGATGTTCAAGCAGTAACGCTCCTTGTCCGAAATAGTTCAGTAATAAAGTGGGAAAAACAAAGCCGAACCAAGCGTAACGGATGGGTTTTAAACCGAAATGGCCCATATCCGCATAAAGCGCCTCGGCTCCGGTTATGGCCAACACCACCGCGCCCATAATTAAAAAACCGTGCCAGCCTAACTCAAACAATAAATGCACCGCGTAATACGGGTTCACCGCGGCCAATACGGCGGGAGCGTGGATAATATTATTGACGCCGAGAATGCCTAAAATAGCAAACCAAAGACACATGATTGGCGAAAACATTTTGCCGACCGCTCCGGTGCCTTTAGCCTGCACAATAAAAAGCGCCGCAAGCACGCTAATCGCAATCGGCAATACGTAATGGCTTAAGGACGGCGCAATTATTTGCAAGCCTTCGACGGCGCTTAATACCGATATGGCGGGGGTAATAATGCCGTCGCCGTAAAATAAAGACGCGCCGAGCAAGCCAATGGTAGTAATAAAATAGGATTTTCGTGGATTATCTTTCGCGCTCTGCAACGCTAAAGCCATCAACGCCATGATGCCGCCTTCGCCTTTATTGTTGGCGCGCATAATAAACGTTGCGTATTTGATCGCGACAACCAGGGTTAAAGCCCAAAAAATCAGCGACAATACGCCCAGCACATGAGTTTTATCAATCGGCAAATGACTGCCGAAGACCTCCTTAACCGCATATAAAGGACTGGTCCCAATATCACCGAAGACAACGCCGATTGCGCTGAGCGCCAAAATGCTTACTTGTTGTTTGGAATGACCCTGTGATGTCGACATAATAGATAGTGGGTGGGGTTAAGAAATCGGCAAGAAAGCAATGAGGAGGCGCGCTGTTTTAACAGCGTGTCATGCCCAGTGCAATATCTCGAATTGCAGATACCAAAAGCCGAAAGAACCGAGGAAGTTAGCCAGCACTGCGGGCAGAAAACGTAAGTGAGTGGCGAAAGTATAACTTTTGTCGATCGACATAACCATGACGCCGGCCGATGAACCGACCACCGTTAAGCTGCCGCCGATACCAACCATCATCGCGTTCAGCATCCATTGATCAACGCCTAAGTTGGGATTCGACATAATCGCCGCGGCTTCGAGCAGGTTGTTGTCGATGCAACTGGAGACCATGCCCAAAATAAAATTGACCCAAGTCGGCTCCAGCGTTTCGTACAATTGTCGCACATAAGACAGCCAGCCGACATGGTTGAGCGCAGCCATGCCGGTGATAATACCGATATAGTACATTAAAGTCGCCCATTCGACTTTTTGTAACTGGACATCAAGATTAATCTCAATATGGCACCACTTTGTCTTCAGTATCCAAATATACATCACGATCAAACCCAAGCCGCTACCCAGCGCAAACTCAATGTCGACATGCAACACCATGTTTAACACCACGGCGCCGATAATAGCGAAGGCGCAAACGCATGCAAGGCTCAATCCGCCCGGCTTAAGGGCTTCCGCTGCACTGTTGGGTTTAAGCAGCGTGCCGGTATCGAGTTTTTTCAGGTAGAACAGATCCAACACCAAAGCGCTCAGGAACCAGCCGAAAATGGCTGCCGGAAACAACATCAGCAAATCGGTCATCGCGACTTTGTCAGCCAAAATCACCATCAAGCTGGTCGACGTGCCGATAAACCAAACACCGCTATTCGACGAGATAATGGTATTGCACAAAACCAGATGGGTGTAACGCGAATCCGCCGAAACATTGCTGATGGATTTGCCGAATATCATGGTGGTGGTTAAGCTGCTGATTAAGGGACTCAACAACGCGCACAATAAACCCATCACCCAGAATAAGCCTCGCGCGCCCAGTCCTCTGTTCATTAAGGCGTGATTCATTGCCGCAAAGACGTTGCGTTCGTTGAGAATCTCGACAATCATCCACATGAACGCCATGAACGCGATCAACCCGAACAACGATTCTTTAGTCGCCGCCTGCATTGCAATCAAAGGTTTGAAGCGCTCTGGATCGTCGCCGCTGAACCAATAGTAAATGCCGATGACAGCGACAGAAGACATCATCATTAAAGCGGGCTTGAATTTGTCCATCGCCAACCGGACTTCGAAGACGATCATCGTCAAGCCGATCACAAATATGCTTAGCACGAGAAGCCCAACGGGCGAAAAAGGAAGAATAGAAGCGGGCATAGAGTTTCCGTACCGGAGGTTTAAAACGAGTATCTTAAAATATACACCTAATCAATGGGATTAACACCCGTAGCGACTCCCACGCATATCGGCTCAAAGTAGACCAAAAGCCCCCATGACTCAATGAACTTATTTGTATATAGACTGTATACAAAATAGGTACAAATTATTAGCTGCAACTTACTTGAGCTTTAAAACCGGCGTTTGCAATGCTCTCTTTCCGTTACCACATCAAGCTCCCGATCCGCAGAAAAAACGCTTTTTTACCGGCCGGTTATCGATGAAAACCACCGTTCACTTTATTTTGCCGAGCTTCGGCTAAGACCTTATGCACTCCATTACTATGTCTGTGTTCTCATTTTTTCGCACATTTAAGTTCAGACCATGTAAAATTAGTCTTATGTATTTAGTTATTTTGGGATATTAGAGTGAGTTTTAGAGGAACAACCATACTTTCCGTTCGCCGGGGCGACAAAGTTGTAATCGGCGGCGACGGTCAGGTCACATTGGGCAACACAGTCATGAAAGGCAATGCACGTAAGGTACGCCGTTTATATCACGATAAAGTCATCGCCGGTTTTGCCGGCGCCACGGCGGATGCATTTACTTTATTCGAGCATTTTGAAGGCAAGCTGGAAAAACACCGCGGCAATTTAACCCGTGCCGCCGTGGAAATGGCGAAAGATTGGCGTACCGACCGCGCTTTACGCAAACTGGAAGCATTGTTGACCATTGCCGACGCCAAAACCTCATTGATTATTTCCGGCACCGGCGACGTTATCGAACCGGAGTTCGATTTAATGGCCATAGGCTCCGGCGGCGCTTTTGCCCAGGCTGCCGCACGGGCATTACTCGAAAACACCGATCTGAGCGCCCGCGAAATTGTCGAACGGTCTTTAAATATAGCCGCCGATATTTGTATTTATACCAACCACAATTTGCGCATAGAAGAACTCGACGCCGAACCTAACGAGTAAACCAATGACTGAGATGACTCCCAAAGAAATTGTAAGCGAACTGGACAAGCATATTGTCGGCCAAGCCAACGCCAAACGTTCTGTTGCCATCGCGCTACGCAACCGCTGGCGTCGCCAACAGGTCGATCCTGCGCTGCGCGAAGAAATTACTCCCAAAAATATTTTAATGATCGGCCCTACCGGCGTCGGCAAGACCGAAATCGCCCGTCGTTTGGCGCGTCTGGCCAATGCGCCGTTTATTAAAATTGAAGCGACCAAATTTACCGAAGTCGGCTATGTCGGTCGCGATGTCGACTCGATAGTCCGGGATTTGGTCGATACCGCGGTTAAAATGACCCGCACCGCGGAAATGGACAAGGTTGAAAACAAAGCGTTCGACGCCGCCGAAGACAGGGTTCTGGACATTCTATTGCCCCGAGCCAATGGCGGCATGCTGTCCGACACCGAAGAATCGACCCGTCAAAAAATGCGCAAGAAATTACGCGAGGGCGATTTGGACGATAAGGAAATTGAAATTGACGTGCATCTTACCCCGGTCGGCGTTGAAATCATGGCGCCTCCCGGTATGGAAGAAATGACCAGCCAATTGCAAGGCATGTTCCAAAATCTCGGTTCGGGCAAAACCCGTTCCCGCAAAATGAAAATCAGTAAAGCCCTGAAAGTATTACAAGATGAAGAAGCGGCTAAACTGGTGAATGAAGATGACATCCGCTTACGCGCGGTCGAATCCGTAGAACAAAACGGCATCGTGTTTCTGGACGAAATCGATAAAATCTGCAAGCGTTCCGAGCTGGGCGGCGGCGAAGTGTCCCGCGAAGGCGTACAGCGGGATTTGTTGCCGTTGGTTGAAGGCACTACGGTCAGCACCAAGTACGGCTCGATTAAAACCGACCATATTTTATTCATCGCCTCGGGTGCGTTCCACTTGACCAAACCGTCGGATTTAATCCCCGAACTGCAAGGCCGCTTCCCTATCCGCGTGGAGTTGGATGCGCTTTCGGCCGATGATTTTGTGCGTATTCTGACCGAACCCGACGCCTCGTTGACCGAGCAATATACCGCGTTATTGGGTACCGAAGGCGTATCGTTGTCGTTCTCCTCGGACGGCATCAAGCGCATTGCCGAACTCGGCTGGCAAGTCAATGAAACCACCGAAAACATCGGCGCCAGAAGGCTGCACACTATCCTGGAGCGATTGCTGGAGGACATTTCCTTTAACGCCTCGGATCTTGCCGAACAAGCCATCGTGATCGATGCCGCTTATGTTGACGGTCATTTGGCCGAGTTTGTTGAAGACGAGGATTTGAGTCGTTATATTTTGTAGTTGCAGCTTTCGATATAAGAAATGGAATACGTATTAATTATTCACGAAGTCGAAGACTATGCCTCGTGGAAAAAAATATTCGATGATGCGGCTCTTATCAGAAAAAATGCAGGTGAACTGTCTTTTCAAGTTTTAAAATTGGATAACAATCCTAATAAAATCGTCCACTTTTCCAAATGGGCCTCACTTTCCAAGGCCAAAGCGTTCTTTGAATCGGCCAAATTGATTGAAATAAGAAAACAGGCCGGCGTTAAAGCACCCGAATTTATTTATTTGGAACAGTTGGAAGAAGGTGTGTTGTAAATCATGTAGGGTGCGCGGTGCGTACCATTGAATACCGACAAGTGCGCACAGCGCGCCCTACGAAACTAAGCCTTAATATTTTATAAGCCATGCGTCTAACTGCAAAACCCACCAACACTCACCCACTTGAAATCAAGCTGCATCAAATTTCCAATATTGTTGAAATCAGCTTTGATGACGGCAGCGTGTTTAAGCTGCCCTGCGAATATCTGCGCGTTTACACGCCTTCGGCCGAAGCGGTCGGTCACGCGCCCGGCCAGGAAGTTCTTCAAGTCGGTAAGGAAGACGTCTCTATCAAAGAGATCAAGCCGATAGGTCATTATGCTATCGCCCCGGTATTCAGCGACGGCCATGACAGCGGCATTTATACCTGGGATTTGTTGTATAAATTGGGCGCCGAATATCAAACTTTATGGGCCGACTACCTTCATAATCTTGAAGCGGCCGGGTATAAACGCAAAGAGCCGACACAAAACTAACTTCATCGTTGCAGAATAGGTTCTCTCGCCCAAGCATGAGAACGCTATAGACGAAATAAACCAACAGGCACAACCATGACCAACACCACCCATTTCGGATTCAAACAAGTCGCCACGGAAGACAAAGTCAATCTGGTACGCGGCGTATTCGATTCGGTTGCCGGGCAATACGATATCATGAACGACCTGATGTCCCTCGGCATTCATCGCATCTGGAAGCGTATTGCGGTACAGCTGAGCAATGTACGCAAAGGCGACCAAGTGCTTGACTTGGCCGGCGGCACCGGCGATTTAACCACATTGTTCGAAAAACGCGTCGGCTCCGAAGGCCAAATCGTTCTGGCCGATATTAACTCCGAAATGCTGCGCACCGGACGTGATCGGCTGATTGACAGAGGCTTGGTCGGCAATATCCGCTATGCGCAAGTCAACGCCGAATGCCTGCCTTTTGAAGACAATACCTTCGATTGCGTTTGCATCGCTTTCGGTTTACGTAATGTCACCGACAAAGACGCCGCGTTGCGTTCCATGTACCGCGTACTCAAGCCCGGAGGCCGCGTTATCGTGCTGGAATTTTCGCACCCGACCGATAAACTCACCGAAACCGTCTACGACTTTTATTCGTTCAAGCTGCTGCCCAAAATCGGCAAGATTGTCGCCAAAGATGAAGACAGCTATCGTTATCTGGCCGAATCGATCCGCATGCATCCCAAACAGGACGAGCTGAAACAAATGATGGAAAACGCGGGCCTCGAACGTTGCGAATACTTCAACATGACCCAAGGCATCGTTGCCGTCCATAGAGGTTATAAAATCTAGCATGACCCTCAAACCCTTGCTGATCGGCGCATTGGAAACCGCGCTGAATCAATATCTGGCCTTGGATCAGGACAGCGGCTATTTTCTGACGCCGTTGGCCGGTAAAGTGATTGCGGTGACCGTGCTGCCGTTTGATGAAACGCTTTACCTGTGCCCGACAAGCGATTCCATTCAGTGCCTGGATTATTTTCCCGAGCAAGCGGACACCCATCTGACCGGCTCGATTTGGGCGCTGGGCTTAATGGGCCTCAGCTCGACGCCGATGCGTTCGATTTTTTCGGGCGAAGTCAAAATTGAAGGCGATATGCAAACCGGCCGCCGCTTTCAAGAACTGTTCGCTAAACTGGACATCGATCTGGAAGAAAAATTGTCGCAGTTCACCGGCGATATTATTGCGCATAAGCTAGCCAATTTTTTCCGCGCCGGGCAAAGCTGGGGCAAGGATTCGCTTGAAACTTTCAGATTGAACGCCAAAGAATTTTTGCAGGAAGAAACCCGCGATTTACCGTCAGCGCCCGAAGCGGATATTTATTACGCCCAAGTGGATGAATTACGTACCGATTTTGACCGATTGCAAAGCAGGGTTGAACGACTGAAAAATACTCTGTTAAACAAGTAATAAAAATTATTCAGCGCAAAAAGAAATGGAACGCGGATGACACGGATTTAAACTGACAAACACTGATTTAAAAGAAACTTACCGCAGCTTTTTAAATCCGTTTAAATCCGTCTCATCTGTGTCATCCGTCGACTGCATGGATGCAGGAGGTAGAGCAATGCAGGAGCAATTGCCGAGTTCCATTATTAAACGCTAACTAATTTCTACAACCATAAGGTACTTCGTGATCCGCCCTAAATTATTATTGCGCCTAATCCATATTAACTGGGTTCTAGTCTCTCACGGCCTGGACGAACTCGTTCTAAAAACCCATCTATTCCGACCGGTTCGCTATTTAGCGGTATTCTCCCCCAGCTACTGGTTTAGAAACTCATCGGATTGTCGCGGCGTCAGAATTCGGCGCGCGCTGGAAGACCTGGGGCCTATTTATGTCAAATTCGGTCAAGCGCTGTCGACCCGAAGAGACCTGTTACCCGACGACATCGCCGATGAACTGGTCAAATTACAAGACAGAGTCCCGCCTTTCGGCAACGATATTGCCCGTAACATTATCGAAAAAGAACTGGGTATGTCTATCGACGCGGCGTTTGCCGAATTCGACGCCGCGCCGCTGGCCTCGGCGTCGGTCGCACAAGTCCACACCGCGGTTTTACACAGCGGCGAACATGTGGTCGTCAAGGTGCTGCGTCCCGACATAGAAAGCCGCATCCGCTCGGATATAGGATTGCTCTATGAATTGGCCCGTTTTGCCGAACGTTTCTGGTCCGACGCCAGAAGATTACGCCCTGTCGATGTCGTTGCCGAATTCGAAAAAACCACGCTGGATGAACTCGACTTGGTCAGGGAAGCCGCAAATGCCGCCAAATTGCGCCGCAACTTCGAAAGCTCCGACATCATCTACATCCCGGAAATCCATTGGCCGTTAACGCGCCAAAAAGTCATGGTTATGGAACGCATTCACGGCATTCCGGTCGGCGAGATCGAACAGCTTAGAGCCGGCGGCGCAGATTTTAAATTACTGGCCGAGCGCGGCGTGGAAATCTTCTTTACCCAGGTGTTCCGGGATAATTTTTTTCATGCCGACATGCATCCTGGCAATATTTTCGTCGATTTGCCGGCTAAATATATCGCCGTTGACTTCGGTATCGTCGGCACCTTGTCATTGTCCGACCAGCACTACTTGGCGGAAAACTTTCTGGCTTTTTTCAATCGCGATTACCGCAAAGTAGCCGAAATGCATGTCGAATCGGGCTGGGTTGCCGAATCGACCCGGATAGAAGAGTTTGAATCGGCGATACGCAGCGTCTGCGAACCGATTTTCGAAAAGCCGCTTAAAGATATTTCGTTCGGTCAATTGTTGCTGCGCTTGTTCCAAACCGCGCGCCGTTTCGATATGCATGTTCAGCCTCAATTGGTGCTGTTGCAAAAAACTTTACTGAACATTGAAGGCCTGGGGAGGCAACTTTATCCTGACCTGGACTTATGGCAAACCGCCAAACCTTTTCTTGAGCGATGGTTTCATCAGCGCGTCGGCCCTAAAGCCAAAATCGACAAACTGATTAAACAGTTTCCCGATTTTGCCGAGCAATTTCCCGAAATTCCTTCGTTGATTTATAAAGCGCTGGACAATGCAGCACATGCCAAGCAACGCGCTGAACTACAAAACAGGGAGTTAATACTGCTGCGCCAACAAATGGACAGTAATCACCACAGAACGGTTTGGGCTATGTTGATCAGCGCTGTGCTAATCAGTGCTGCGGTGTTGTTTCAATAAAGGTAACAGTTTAACAGTATTGAAAAATGGAACACGGACGACACGGATTTAACGGATAGTCACGGCTAAAAAATCCGTTTAAATCCGTCTTGTCCGCGTCATCCGTGTTCTATTTATATTTATTAATAGCCGAGTTCATTTTTCATACAACAATAAAGAGGTGCAAAATGGTCACACTCGAAACCCCAATCTGCGATTTCGGCAAAAAAGCCATCGATTTCGAATTGCCCGGCGTGGACGGGCGTACTTGGACATTGCAACAGTGCATGGGCAAAAACGGCCTGCTGGTGATGTTCATCTGCAATCATTGCCCCTATGTTAAAGCCGTGCAAGACCGGATTGTCAGGGATGCGCGCGAACTTAAAGCGCTGGGGGTTGAATCGGTGGCAATCATGCCCAATGATACGATTGAATATCCCGCCGATTCTTTCGACAACATGAAGTTGCTGTCCGACCGGCTGGGTTTTAGTTTTCCTTATTTGCTAAACGAAACCCAGCAGGTTGCCAAGGCTTACGGCGCCATCTGTACGCCGGATTTTTTTGGCTATAATGCCGATTATGAACTGCAATACCGCGGACGGCTGGACGCCAGCCGTAAGGAAACCGCCCCACCCGATACTCAACGGGAGTTGTTTGAAGCAATGAAACTGATTGCCGAAACCGGTCACGGCCCCAAAGAGCAAATCAACAGCATCGGTTGCTCGATCAAATGGAAGTAAATTAACCCTGAAAAACAAATGGAACACGGATGAGGCAGATAATCACGGACAAAAAATCCGTTTAAATCCGTCACATCCGTGTTCCATTGAGAAAGCCTATTCCTACACAACCCACAACAATGAGAGCGTAATATGTCAATTAAAAGAATGGTAGATCTGGACTTGTCGGGCAAACGGGTATTAATCCGTCAGGATCTGAACGTGCCGGTCAAAGACGGTAAAGTAACCAGCGACATTCGTATCCAAGCCAGCGTGCCGACCATTGAAAAAGCTTTAGCTGCGGGCGCGGCGGTCATGGTGATGTCGCATCTGGGCCGTCCGGTTGAAGGCCAATACGACGAAGAGTCTTCGTTGAAGCCGGTCGCCGAGCGTTTAGCCGAGTTGCTGAACAAGCCGGTCAGGCTAGAAAAAGACTGGATCGACGGCATCACAATACAGCCCGGCGAAATCGTGCTGTGCGAGAACGTGCGCTTTAATGCCGGTGAAGGCAAAAACAACGACGATCTGGGCAAAAAAATGGCGGCGCTTTGCGACGTATTTGTCATGGATGCTTTCGGCACCGCTCACAGAGCGCAATCCTCAACCCACAGCGTGGCTAAATTTGCGCCGATTGCTTGCGCGGGGCCTTTATTGGCCAGCGAACTGGACGCACTGGGCAAAGCTCTGGAAACACCGGCCAAACCATTGGTTGCGATTGTCGGCGGCTCTAAAGTGTCGACAAAATTGACGGTGTTAGAATCCTTATCGGAAAAAGTCGACCAGTTGATCGTCGGCGGCGGCATTGCCAACACCTTTATTGCGGCCGCCGGTTTCCCGGTCGGCAAATCGCTGTATGAACCCGACCTGCTCGATGAAGCCAAACGCTTGATGGCGGCCGCCAAAAGCAACGGCTCCGATATTCCCGTCCCTGTTGACGTGGTTTGCGCCAAGGAATTTTCCGAAACTGCGGTCGCTACCGTTAAAAAAGTGGCCGATGTCGAAGCCGATGACATGATTATGGACATAGGCCCCGAAACTGCAAAACAGTATGCCGAAATTTTAAAAACCGCGGGCACCATCGTCTGGAACGGCCCGGTCGGCGTATTTGAATTCGACCAATTCGGCGAAGGCACCAAAGCCTTGGCCACCGCGATTGCCGAAAGCGCGGCTTTCTCGATTGCCGGCGGCGGCGATACCTTGGCCGCTATCGACAAATACGGCATTAACGATGACGTGTCTTACACCTCGACCGGCGGCGGCGCTTTCCTTGAATTCCTTGAAGGCAAGGAACTTCCGGCTGTTTCTGTGTTAAAATCACGCAGTTAGAAAAAATTGACGGGCTTTCTCATTACCCGCAGGCAACATCGGAAATTAAATCGGCTACGCACAGCACTGCAAACAGCTAATTAAAAGCGTCTATTCACCACGAAGGACACGAAGTTTTTTCTTCATGTCCTTCGTGTCTTCGTGGTGATAATCTTTTATAAACTGTTTAGTCTGTTATCAATGAGAAGTTATTTACTTCCCCTTACTACGCATCAGGATTAAAAATGGCCAGAGTCACTATCGAAGATTGTTTGGAACATGTTGAAAATCGTTTCAAACTGGTTTTATTAGCCAGCACCCGAGCGCGCCAGCTCAGCCATGGGGCGACTGAATTCGTCCCGCGCGGCAAAGACAAAGATACGGTTGTGGCGTTACGTGAAATTGCAGCAGGCCATGTTACGCCTGAAAACGTTAATCTTTTGCATCGCGTCGGCGAAGCTCATGAGCACCACTCTAACTCGATGTTTTAATTTGTAAATATTATGCTGGAAATAGCCGACCCGATCGAACTGGAACGCCCGCAGGACAAACTGATCCGGCGTTTATGCGCGACCTTGTCCGGCTATCTGGACCCCAGCCAAATCGACCAGTGCGTCCGGGCTTATGAAGTCGGCGCGGTCGCTCATGCCGGTCAATTCCGTAAAAGCGGCGAAGCCTATATTTGCCATCCCGTTTCTGTCGCTATCAGCCTCGCTGAAATGCGCATGGACGCCAACGGCATCATGGCCGCTTTGCTTCATGATGTGATAGAAGACACTCCGGTCAGTAAAAAAGAACTGGCCGATCAGTTCGGCGCGGAAGTCGCTGAACTGGTTGACGGAGTAACCAAATTAAGCAAGATCGACAGTAAATCGCATGCCGAAGCGCAGGCGGAAAATGTGCGCAAAATGTTTCTGGCGATGGCCAAGGATTTACGCGTCATCATCGTCAAGCTGGCGGACCGGCTGCACAACATGCAAACCCTAGGCGTCATGCCGGCGGCGAAAAAACGCCGCATTGCCCGTGAAACCCTGGATATATACGCCCCTATCGCCAATCGTCTGGGCATGAATAATATTCGGCAAAAACTCGAAGCGCTGAGTTTTGAGGCGATGTATCCGATGCGGCACGCGGTATTGAATAACGCGGTAAAAAAAGCCCGAGGCAACCGCCGCAAAATTGTCGACATCATCGAAAGCACGATAAAAAACCGTTTGCACGAAGCCGCTATTAAATGCGACGTGGCCGGACGGGAAAAAAACCTTTACAGCATTTATAAAAAAATGCTCAACAAAAAGATTTCCCTGGCCGATGTTTTCGATGTCTATGCGTTCAGGATTTTTTGCGAAAATGTGGACACCTGTTACCGCGTCCTGGGCGTTATGCATAATTTGTACAAACCGATTCCCGGACGCTTCAAAGACTATATTGCATTACCCAAAGCCAACGGTTACCAATCGCTGCACTCGATCTTAATGGGCCCCTACGGCGTACCCATTGAGATTCAAATCAGGACCCATGAAATGCACCGCATGTCGGAGTCGGGCATCGCCGCGCACTGGCTGTATAAATCCGATGACGATAAAACCGAATCGTTCCAGGATCGCGCCAACGAATGGCTGCGGGATTTATTGGAAATCCAAAAATCCGCAGGCGATTCGCTGGAATTTATCGACAACCTGAAAGTCGACCTGTTTCCGCAGGAAGTTTTTATTTTTACGCCGCAAGGCTCCATTATTAAATTGCCGCGCGGCGCCACCATTATCGATTTTGCCTACGCCGTGCATACCGACCTAGGCAATGCCTGCGTTTCCGCCAGGATCGACAAACAGCTGGTGCCCTTGCAAACCAAACTGGAAAACGGCGTCACCGTCGAAGTCATTACCGCATCGTGGGCGAGACCCAATCCGCTGTGGCTTAATTATGTGATTACCGCCAAAGCCCGCTCCGGTATCCGCAATTATCTGAAACATTTTAAACAACAAGAAGCCATTAGCCTGGGTCGACGCTTACTGGAAAAAGAGCTGCAAGCCATGCATTTGCATTTGGAAAATATCAGCAAAACCAAAATTCAAGCCTTGCTTCAGATTATGTCCAAGCTTTCGCTGGATGACTTGCTTGAAGATATAGGCTTGGGCAATAAAATGCCGTTTTTGGTCGCCAAACGCATCGCCCAAGACGATATCAACGCCTCAATCAAACTGAATGACAGCGAGCAAGCTCAAAGAAAGCCGCTGGTTATCAAAGGCACGGAAGGCATGGTTATTACCTTGGCCAAATGTTGCAGGCCGATTCCGGGCGATTCGATTATCGGCTATTTCAATCCGGGCAAAGGCATCGTCGTGCATCATCACGAATGCCGCAACAGCAGCGTGGTCAGGAAAAAACAAACCAACTGGCTCGATGTCGAATGGAGCCAAGACGTTACCGGCGATTTTTCGGTTGAAATCCGCATAGAAATACTCAATCAGCGCGGCGCGCTGGCGACCATCGCTTCGACCATTTCCGAGCAGAATTCCAATATCGAAAACGTTACCGTGGTCGATCAGGACGACCGTATTTGCGTCGATTTAATCACCTTAACCGTCAAAGACCGAGTGCATTTAGCCAAGATTATGCGGCGCCTGAAAGAATTATCCATCGTTTTAAAAATCACCCGCATAAAAGCCTAAAGGATCGAACATGAGCAAACACATCATTCGCACCGATAAAGCCCCGCAAGCTATCGGCACCTATTCGCAAGCCGTCAAAATCGATCATACGGTTTACCTTTCGGGACAAATTCCGTTGGTGCCTGAAACGATGACGATTGTTGAAGGCGATATAAGCGCGCAAATCAGACAAGTATTCGATAATCTGCAAGCGGTTGCGGAAGCGGCCGGCGGCGATTTTTCGGACATCGTTAAGTTAAATGTTTTTTTGACCGATTTGGCGCATTTTCCGTTAGTTAACGAAATTATGGGGCATTATTTTCAAGAACCCTACCCAGCCCGCGCCGCTATCGGCGTTGCCGCTTTGCCTAAAGCCGCCGACGTGGAAATGGATGCGATTATGGTGTTAAAGCCGCAGGAATATCCGGCCGGCTGATCGGCTTTATCGTATTAACAATAGAACACGGATGACACTGATTGAAAGGATTAAAAACAGATTTTAAATTAAAAAATAACTAGTCTTTTAATCCGTGGCTATCAGTTAAATCTGTGTCATCCGTGTTCCATTTTCTCAGCGCTAAATAGCCAGATGAAAACTCCGAACCCCTTGAATCAACCCGTCGGCATTTTAACAGGGATCGGCGCGCAAACCGCAAGCCGGCTGCAAAAACTCGGCCTTTACCTTATTCAGGATTTGCTTTTTCATCTTCCCTTGCGTTACGAAGACCGGACCCGCATCTATCCTATCGGCGCGTTAAAACCGGGCATGACCGTGCTGATTAGCGGCAAAGTCGAATTTATCGACGTGCTGCCCCGAGGCCGAAAAAGCTTGATCTGCCGAATCGGCGACGGCACCGGCTTTATCAACCTGAGGTTCTTCCACTTTACCGCCAACCAGCATAACGCGCTGAAACCCGGTACGCCGCTCAGTTGTTTTGCCGAAGTGCGTTACGGCTTTGCCGGACTGGAAATGATCCACCCCGAATACAAAGTTATCGCCGATATCGGCGATTGCGTTACGGAAACGCGCCTGACCCCGGTTTATCCGCTGACCGAAGGCCTCAGCCAGAATGTTATCCGTAAAGCGGTCAAGCAGGCTTTAGAGCTGTGCGACCAACACCCCGAGCTGCTGACCGACTGGATACCCGAGTCAATCCTGAAACAATGCCGTTATCCCACGCTTGCCGATGCGATCAGGACGCTTCATGCGCCGGATGAATCGGTGTCGGCCCTGGCTTTACAAAACGGCAGCGTGCCCGCGCTCAAACGGCTGGCCTTTGAAGAACTGCTGGCGCATTATTTAAGCCTGCGAAGCTCCCGAAATAAAACCAAAGCTTGGCAAGCGCCGTCTTTCTCGGAAACGGCGGACGGAAACACCGCCGCAGCGCATTTCATCCGCGCCCTACCGTTTAAACTCACCCACGCGCAGCAACGCGTCATTGCAGAAATCGAGGCCGACTGTCGCCAACAGCATCCGATGATGCGCTTGGTGCAAGGCGACGTCGGCTCCGGCAAAACCGTCGTGTCCGCTTACGCGGCGTTATTGGCGTTAACGGCGGGTTATCAGGTTGCGGTGATGGCCCCGACCGAGTTGTTGGCGGAACAGCATATGCGCAATTTCAGTCTTTGGTTCGAAGGCTTTCAAACCCAAGTGGCGTACTTAACCGGGCAACTCAAGGGCAATGCCAGAAAAGACGTTTTACAAGCGCTGGAGAATGGTCAGGCGGGGATTATCATCGGCACGCACGCTTTATTTCAGGACAGCGTGAACTTTCATCGTCTCGGCCTGATTATTATTGACGAACAACACCGTTTTGGCGTGCATCAGCGGCTGGCGCTCAGGGAAAAAGGCCGGCAGGACGGCGTCAGGCCGCACCAATTAGTCATGACCGCCACGCCGATTCCGCGCACCTTGGCAATGCTGCAATATTCCGACCTGGACATCTCCATCATCGACGAGCTGCCGCCGGGCCGAAAACCGATTGTCACCAGCGTGATTCCGGCCGAGCGCCGCGCCGATGTGATCGACCGGATCAACGCTTGGGTCGATAAAAAAAAGCAGGTCTATTGGGTTTGTACGCTGATTGAAGAATCGGAAGTTTTGCAATGCGAAGCGGCCGAAAAAACCGCCGAGACGCTGACTCAAGCCTTACCGAACGTGCGCGTTGCACTGATTCACGGGCGCATGAAATCCGCCGAAAAAGACGCCGTGATGCAGGCTTTTAAAAACCATCGGCTGGATTTGCTGGTCGCCACGACTGTTATTGAAGTCGGCGTCGATGTGCCCAATGCCGGTTTGATGATCATCGAAAATCCGGAACGCTTGGGCCTGTCCCAACTGCATCAATTGCGCGGCCGAGTCGGTCGCGGCAGTGACGACAGTTATTGCCTGCTGATGTATCAGGCGCCTTTATCGGATACCGCCCGCCATCGCCTGGGGGTATTGCGGGACAGTAACGACGGCTTTGTAATTGCCGAAAAAGATTTGGAGTTGCGCGGCCCCGGCGAAGTCATGGGTACCCGGCAAACCGGGCAAATGCATTTTAAAATCGCCGACTTGGCACGCGATGCCGATGTGCTGGCCGCCGTTCAACAGCTCGGCGATACTGTTTTCGCCGACTCGCCGGAAGCAGTACAGCCCTTATGCGACCGCTGGCTGGGCGCGTCTACGGAATATTCGGAGGTTTAATTTAAGGTGTCGACGAAGAATTGCTGTACCCGCTAAGTCCAATAAACACGCTATTTCGGGTGAATTACGCTTGTTCTGTCGTAAGTTAATTATTTGATGCCTAAACCAATGCCTTGGCGCTGCATCAACCTATATCAAGGAGAATCGCATGCCTCCATGGCTCATTTTCGTGATTATCGGTATTTTTGGCGGCGTCATGGCAGGCTTCTTCGGTATTGGCGGGGGCATTGTCATCGTTCCGGCGCTTATTTATTGGGCCGGTTTTTCTCAGCATATGGCAACCGGAACCGCCATTGCAGTGTTGCTTCCCCCCATCGGTCTCGCCGCAGCCTTCGAATACTACCGGCATGGAAACGTCGACGTAAAAGCCGCCGGCATTCTGGCGGCAACTATGTTCCTGGGGGCGTGGTTGGGTTCTTATCTGGCGAACCGAATGGAGGGGCCGCAACTCAGTCTTATCTTCGGCCTCTTCGTTTGCGGGCTTGGCCTGTACCTTATCTATAACGCTTGCGAGCGCCTTGGCTGGTTCTGAACCGCTTCTACAGTAATTTCGTTCGATAGCAAAAAGTTAAGGCAACGCCGTTACAGCGCTTTAAAATATTCCTGCGCCATAAACAGCGCCGCAATCGAACGCGCTTCCGTACATTCGCCGGTGGCTAATAATTGATTGATATGACTTAATTT
>Ga0265327_10001576_pt1 | contig 27857 bp, 24 predicted proteins | sample 41621metaG_FD_202089 | JGI IMG/M metagenome (GOLD analysis project Ga0265327, IMG submission 202089) | Rhizosphere microbial communities from Carex aquatilis grown in University of Washington, Seatle, WA, United States - 4-16-21 metaG | ecosystem: Host-associated > Plants > Roots > Rhizosphere...
CCCGCTCCGAAGCGCGAATATCAACCGAACCGTTGCCATTACACCTGGCGTTGGTTCTTCGATTACGGCGGTGGTTTGATGACCGATTGGGGCGTTCATATGATTGACATCGTGCTGCTCGCGATGAAACAGGATCCGACCCGTGTCGCGTCCACTGGCGGCAAGTTTACCATGGACGACGATCGCGATACGCCCGACACGATGCAGGCGATCTATCAATTCCCGAAGTTCACCATGAATTGGGAATATCGTTTCAACAATCAACGCGGCGTGGACGGCGGACGCAATCACGGTTCCGAATTTATCGGCAGTAAAGGAACGTTGATTGTTGACCGCGAAGGTTATCAATTTTTCCCGAATGGCGATCCGAAAAACGTCGAACAACCGCCGAAGTGCGAGAACACTCCGAGCACCCACTGGCAGAACTTCCTCGATTGCGTCAAGACACGCGAGACCCCTCGTTCTGGAATTGAATCAATGGCCAAGACAACGATGCTTTGCCACCTGGGCAACATTTCCTATGAATGCGGTAAGACCGTGATGTGGGATGCTGACAAACAGGACATCACCAATCACGGGGACGTTAAACACTGCATCTCCTACGAACGCGAATATCGCAAGCCATGGCACCTGAAGGTGTATAAGGCGTAGTCGCCAGCGTTAGCTCACAAGCTTGTATCCAACCCCATGCACCGTGACGAGGTGCATGGGTTCGCTGCGATTATCTCCAAGTTTCTTGCGCAACTGCACAATGACCTGGTCGAGCGTGCGCGTTGTCCCGTAATAATTATAGCCCCACACATCATTGAGAAGCCGTTCCCGCGACAACACCTCGCCGCGTTTTTCGTAAAACAATTGGAGCAGCTTCAATTCCTTAGGGGTTAATTCATGCACGGCTTTGCCGATGCGTATCTGAAAAGTTTTGCAGTCGACAATCGCAGTCCCGATTTCGAAGGTTAAGTCGTTTTTCTCCGATGTAACTTGCGTGCGTCGCAACAGAGCACGAACTCTGGCGAGTAACTCACGAACGCCAAACGGCTTCGTCATATAGTCGTCCGCGCCAAACTCGAGTCCCATCACTTTATCAATTTCCTGTCCTTTCGCGGTCAGCATCAAAATAGGTGCCGCAATTTTCTTCGCACGCAATTGCTTGCAAACATCGAACCCGCTCATTCCCGGCAACATCACGTCGAGAATAACAAGCACAGGATAATGTCGCGCCACCGCCTCCGCCGCCCGGTCTCCGCGATTGCAAACGACGGCTTCAAATCCGTCTCCCTTTAAAACCTCTTCGAGGCCGAGCGCGATATGCGCGTCATCCTCGACCACCAGAATTTTAGCTCGCTTGTCCACGTTTCAGCTTTGTTTCGTTAACCGAATCGAAAAACAACTTCCACCACCGTCGCGCCGTCGATAAATAATATCCCCACCATGGGCGCGGGCAATTTGTTGGGCGAGAGTCAACCCGAGGCCGGAGCCTTGAATGCCGCTGCTCATCGGATCATGCGCGCGATAGAACTGCTCGAAAATTCTTTCTTCGCACCCGTCCGGAACGCCGACTCCGCGGTCGAGAACTTCAATATCAATGGTTCCGTTTGATGCAACCGTTGCCACTTCAATTTCCTTCGTTCCATTTGAATACTTCTCTGCGTTCGAAACTAAGTTCACCAACACTTGTGCCAGCGCATCACGGTCCGCTCGAACTATCAACGGGTTCTCCGGCAATTGAACCCTCAAACTAAATCCCGCAGATTCCAGATGGGGACGATAGCTTTCAAGTGTGGAGCGCACGACCTCCGCTGCATCGCACTTTTCGAAGCTATATTTCTTTTCGCCGCGTTCCATGCGCGCGAAATCCAGGACGTTGTTGATCAAGCGCGTCAACCGGGCCGTCTCCGCAGTGATGATGCTTAAGTAAGATTGGCGTTTTTTTGGATCATCAACTTTTCCGTCGTTCAACAACTCCGAAAACATCCGGATCGAAGTCAAAGGCGTCTTTAATTCGTGCGAAACATTGCTGACGAAATCCGTTTTCTGTCGTGCCAGTTCGAGTTCCTTTCCGAGGCATCGCACCACGAACCAGCAACCGAATGAAATCACTATCAGCAAACCAAAAATCAAGAATCCAAGCGAGGTCGTAGCCAGTTGGGCCGAATGCCCCATCTTCGCCGGATCACGTAGGTAAACAGCCACCTCCCAATGTGGCAACGCCTCGCCAATTTCGCTTGCCACAAATGGACGTTTCCAATTCCGAGGTAAAAAGTTTGTGTCGGATAAAGCTATCGGCCTTGCCGTATCGTCTAAAAATGCCACCGAGATATCCTGTGCAAAGGTGGGCTCGACCTTGGCCAACACGCGCAGTTCTGCGATTAATTTCGGAAGATCGAGTTCGGCGCCAAAAATCAAATTCTTGCTGATGGCGTTCGCCGCTGTTGGCCGGTACCACAACAGCACTTTCAGTTGATTGCGCAAAAACCGTGCGACCATTCCTTCGTTGGAAGTCCCCATCAATTGTACGAATTCGGCGGTCGCTGGCCCGACCTTTGATAGAGTTCCATTTGTGTTGAGGCCAGCCGGGAGGACACAGGTTGGCGCGACCGAACGCTGTTCGCTTTTCGTGGTCAACACTTCCTGATTCGTCGTCGCTTGCAGTGGCATGTTTGCCGTCCAATAAACCTCCACGCTGTCGCAGCAGAAGAACCGGTCGTTGTCCAAACGGAATTGCCTTGCGTCAGGCCGGCTGAACAGGGAAGGGGAGAGCAGCTGGCCGTCCTGTGAAATGACAAACCCGACGGCAGCCAATGGCCAATCGGTGCGCAGCGCGTCGTCAAAATTGTTGACCAATTGAGATTCATTCGTTCGCGCGAGCAATGTTTGAACCTCATTGCCGAATTCAACCTGCTTCTCTTCCAGCTTCGATTTGATTTGCTTCGCCAGCGAATCTGCCACGCCCTGATAAACAATCGACTGCTGACGTTCCAAAAGGAAGCGCTGATCGCGCAACGACCGAATCGCCAGCGCGCCAAGTATAAGACTTGGCGCGACCACTGCGGCAATCAGTATCAGCGCCAGCTTCTTCATTTGGAGGATTGTCTGCTTTTTGGGCCGTTGCGTCGAGCGCCTACTATGGCAGAGACGCCGTCTTTGTCACCGTGGGCGCGGGTATCACGGTCTTGACGGTTAGGTTTCGCTGCCCCTCAGAAGTGAATAATATAATGTCCTTCTCGATTTGCCCCGGCGGTTTGCCTTTCAAAATCATTGTGACCGGAATGTCGCCGCTTTCCCCAGCGAGCAAATGCCACGGCTGTGAGGGAAGTGTCGCGCGCGTGCAACCACAAGTGCCCTGCGCGCGCTCGATCACCACCTCCCTGGCGGATAAATTCGCTATCTTGAAGGTAAAATGCGCTTCGTCTTCGCCCTCTTTCGCGGTGTAATCTTTGCTCTTTGCGTCGAACACCAATCCCTCCGATAACACAGCGTGGGTGGTCTGCCAGAGGTCATAACGTTTCGCGCAAGCGAGTGTCCGCAACAGAACAGGGGCGCTGAATCGGCCTGCGCGATCAAGGGCGCGGCGCACTTGCACCTTCGCGTCAAAATCGCCATTGCTCATTTTTACAACGGCGGTGCCTAGTTCTGTTTCCGTTTTTGGCGAGATCACTTCGGCACGTCCAACCATCACACGCACCAGTTCGCGCGGTTGTGGTTGAAGTTGCATCGGTAAAATTTCGTCCGTCCATTTTCGGGGTAACAAGTAGAGGACACGAATTCCTTCCTCCTCAAACCACGAATCTTTCCAGGTCTTCACCATCGCTGCAGATTCACGCGGATACAGATTTTGTTGGGTCAGTGCGCTCGCTAATTCAGAAGAAATTCTTGTGGTCACAATCGAAATATCCTCACTTGCTGAGTCCAATCGAACGTTCTGTTTTTCATTTTTGCGAAGTGTCTTTAAGTGCACGAGACGGGCTTTCCCTTGATTAACCTCAAGGACAAACAGATCGTGTAATGGCTCGCTTCCGGTGTTTTCGACCGTCACCGTTGCATCGTCACTCATCGAAGCTTTTAGCGGCGCGTTGAAGCTTCCCACACCTCGATAAAACAGGAATTTCTCGAATTGATTTGAGCTATTGGTAACACCTGCGTCGACGCGCAGCGTTGCTGAATCAGTTTCCCGCGCTGCGTAGTAATGACTTCCGTGTTTATCCTCTGGCAACGTGACACCATCTGCTGTCGCGAGAACATGGACCGCGGGCCAATGCAACATCTGTTCGGTGATCGCGCGGGGTTGAAGATTTGTTGTATAGGTTGGGCCAACCTCATCTGCGCGCGGATACCACTCTGTCATTTTGCCTTGTGGAAAACGCACCGTCACATCAACGGTTTCGTCGTGCGGAGAATAGAAATAGACCACTGGCGTTTCCATCCGTTGCACCATCATTGGCACAGATCCTTTACCGCCCGTTCCCGGAGACTTGTGCCAACCCTGAGCAAGTCCCGGACGATTCCAGTCATAAACAAATGAGGGCAGGGGCGCGACGTTAGTGGACTGCCAATACAACGGTTTGCCGTCACTCCCCTGAATCGAAGTGAAAGTTCCCCATTCGTGGACAACCAGGTCCTTGGCGGTCTGATGTTGCGAAAGCCCGAACCCACCGAATACGACGCCGCCACACAGCAACGCAATAATGGCCAATTGATAAGTGAATCGTTTCATGCTGCAACTTTGCGCTAGATTAGAAATGAGTTGTCATTTTGCCGTAAAACAATTGTAAAAGATTTGTAAGGCCGCAGGTCCGGACGGATGTTTCCCAGAATTTGCATTAGCCCCGTTCGACTTTTCTTGAATTCGCAGGATTTCCCCTCCATATTCTCGCTCGCGCCAGCTTAGCTCAGTGGTAGAGCAACGGTTTTGTAAACCGTCGGTCGTCGGTTCAATCCCGACAGCTGGCTCCACTTCTTTCACTCTCACGGATTTATTTTTGATTTTTGCCGACCAAACGGAATCGATCGCAGACATTCCCTAGAGGGGAGCGAACGTAGAGATACCATGCTTTGTCCAATTGAAGTAATTCCGGCCCGTCATTACCAAAGCCGCCAGGCGTTTGCGGAATAACCGGATTTCCGGCGTACTTGGTCCATCCGGAAACGAGATTCGTCGAACGAGCAAAACCAGAACTCCATTTTGCCGTCTCGTACGGTTGCGCGGTGCTACCTTCAAACGCAAAATAATAAAACAGCCCCTCTCGCGCGATGCAACTGCGCCTGCCAATAGTACCGATGTCCCACGTGTCCTTTCGCAGAGCCACGGGCACAATTGGATTTGAGGGCGATTTCGTTAAATTCGTCAGGCTGACTCCGCTAGCGACGCCAATCTGACAAACATTTCCGTCGAACCCATGGTAGAACAAATACCAAACCCCGTTTTCCTTGTAGAGCGACGGCGTGCCGATATTAACGCGTTCCCAGCTATTGGGATCGTGGCGCAGAATCGGATTTTTAGAACTCTTAATGAAATGCGTGCCGTCGGTAGACGTTGCCAACCCAATATCGCCCGGAGAAAAGTCAATATTCTCCGCGGCGCCTTCGTAAACCAAATACCATGTCCCGCCGTCTTCCCAGACGCCCGGGAAACTCGCTAATCGATCATCCCAATTCAAAGCGTTCGTCGCACTTTGAGCTGTAGTATGACCCACATCCAGCACCATCCCGTCGTTAGTCCAGTTGATGCCGTCTCGACCACGCGCGCGTCCGACGGTTGATTTTAATTTCGAGTCAGAGCCACGGTAATTATGAATGTAATAACCTAGTAGTTCGCCGCCACTGGGACGGATCGAAACAAAATGGAATCCAAAATCGCGCCCGATATTTTCAGCGTCCTTTTTCCAAAAAGCCGTCCCATTCCACAGATCCGTCAGAGACGGCTCAGCGACAGCGCTGATTGCAAAAAGGGCGAAGGAAAAGATTCCGAGAATCCTCCTCAAGTAAATACATTTCATCTTCCTGCAATCGTTCACGAAGTTTGCCCATTAGAACCTTCTTGTTTAGAATTTCAACGCAAACATAGCTAATGAATAAATCTCAGCTGATCAAAAGCATCGTGGACGCTCTGGCGGAAAATCTCAGCGTCTTGGAGAAAGCCGCTCGCGCCTCCCACTTCGAAGCCACGCACGAAAGCAGCAAGGCGGAATCCAAATACGATACGCGCGGCCTTGAAGCCGCTTATCTTGCCGGCGGTCAAGCTCGCGTTGCCAAAGAAATTATTGACGCAATTAAGATTTATGAAGGCTTGGTGGTCCGCGATTTCAAACCAAGCGAACCAATCGACCTCGGCGCGCTTGTCGAACTCAAGACTGACGGCATCGGATCAGTTTATTTCATCGGGCCAAAAAGCGGCGGCCTGGAAGTTCAAGTTGGGAAAAAAGAGGTCGTTGTTATCACGCCGCAGTCGCCTTTGGGTGAAAATTTAATGGGCAAAAAACGAGGGGACCGCTGGAGCGCTAAAATCGGTGGATTGACTGTTAAATACGAAATTTCATCCGTGAAATAACGCACGGCGCAACGCCGAGGCAATCACCTGGAAAGATTTATTGGAAAGATTCGATAATTGCGGAACAATGGGTAGGAACCCAGCGCATGATTGTTGAAGACGAGTCGCCCGGAGAACGTCAAAGGATAGTCCAAATGTTTGCACGCCAATTATTGCCGAAAGTCATTTTGATTGCATGCCTATCGCTGCCGTCTGTCGCCGCGCCGGGACCTTCAAAAGGCATCGAGTTCAATCGCGATGTTCGGCCGATACTTTCAGAAAACTGCTTCCCTTGTCACGGCGCTGACTCGGCTTCGCGCAAAGCTGGTTTGCGCCTGGATCGTTTTGAAGATGCAACGGCACCAGCTAAAGATGGAAAGATTGCCATAGTCGTGGGTAAAGCTGACGCCAGCGAGTTGGTGAGACGCGTCTATGCAACTGATGAAGATCAGATGCCACCAGAAAAGATTCATAAAGCTCTTTCGAAGGCGCAGAAAGATTTGTTGAAGGAATGGATAGTATCCGGGGCCAAATATCAACCGCATTGGTCCTATATTCCACCGGAGAAGCCAGCAGTGCCGGAGGTGAACAACAAAGGATGGGCAAAAAACCCAATCGATAATTTCATCCTCGCACGACTCGAAAAGGAAAACCTTAAACCAAATTCCGAAGCCGATCGCCGGACTCTGGCCCGTCGCGTCAGTCTCGATCTTACTGGTTTGCCGCCCAAACCCGAAGACCTGGACGCATTCCTTAAAGATAAATCGCCTAATGCCTACGAAAAGTTCGTCGACCACCAACTCTCAATGCCTGCCTACGGCGAGCATCGCGCCCGATATTGGCTCGATGCAGCGCGCTATGCTGACACCCACGGCATCCACATGGATTTCTACCGTGAAATGTGGTCTTACCGGGATTGGGTCATAAACGCATTCAATACGAACAAACCGTTCGACCAATTCACCATTGAACAAATCGCCGGCGATCTCCTTCCGAATCCGACAATGGAGCAACAGATTGCCACCGGCTTTAACCGTTGCAACATGACAACTAGTGAAGGAGGCGCGATTGATGACGAGTATCTGGTTCTTTACGCTCGCGACCGAACTGAAACAACCTCGCAGGTTTTCCTTGGCCTGACCACCGGGTGCGCTGTTTGCCACGATCACAAGTTCGATCGCATCTCTCAAAAGGATTTCTACTCGATGTCCGCCTTCTTCAATAACACAACGCAGAAGGCGATGGACGGAAACGTCCGGAATACTCCGCCGACAATTGTTGTTCCGAAACCAGAAGATCGCGCTCGTTGGGAAGCTCTGCCAAAGGATAAGAATTCCGCCGAGGATCGAATCAAGGAGCGACGGAAAAGTGCTCGACCTGATTACAATCAATTCCTCACCACCGCTAAACCGAATACGTTCGATCAACATGTCCCCACCGATGAACCGGCTTTTCGTGCGTTGCTGGCAGACAACGACCGATCGATCAAGTATAGCTTCGCAGGAGTAACAAATTCGCTGACCTTGGCGACCAACACCACTTGGCAAGACGGTGTTATTTCGGAGAAAGCGTTTTCAACAAGCGGCAACAATGTTCCGAGAATCAAAGAACCGGGCGATTTTGACAACAATCAGCCTTATAGCATCAGCCTTTGGGTGAAGCTCAATTCGCTTGATGGCACAATTGTCTCGCGCATGGACGACAAAAACGGATTCACTGGCTGGGATTTTCGACTCGAAGCGGGTCGCCCGGCTGCCCACCTCGTCCATCAATGGCCCGATGACGCATTGAAAGTCATTGGTAAGAAAGCTCTGATGACCAATCGATGGACACACTTATGTCTTACCTACGATGGCTCGGATAAAGCGGGCGGGGTGAAAATTTACATTGATGGTCAGGCACAGGAAATCGAGATAGCAGCCGATAAACTTCAAAACACCACTCGCACATCTGTCCCGTTGTCCATTGGTCAGCGCAACACGACTTCTCCTCTTGAAAAGGCTGGCCTACAGGATATCCGCTTTTACACCCGTGTATTGAAGCTGGATGAAGTCTCGTCGTTAGGGCAGGGGATGCGCCTTGCCTGGCTTCTGTCAAAACCCGCCGATAACCGCAGCAAAACAGAACGTTCCGATCTTTATAATTCCTGGTTAACCGGCTTCGATAAAAAATATCAGGAATTCACCGCTGATCTCGCTAAGTTGAACGAAGAAGAATCGGCAATCAAAGTCAGGGGCACTGAAGCCCTCGTCATGCATGAGCGCACCAATGCGCCTGAGGCCTACATTCTTAATCGTGGCGAATACACCAAGCGCAAAGATCGCGTGACGCCTGAAACTCCCGCTGCTCTTCCTCCAATGGCACCTGATTGGCCGAAGAATCGGCTCGGTCTTGCGAAATGGCTGGTCTCCGCTGAAAACCCTTTCACTGCCCGTGTGACGGTGAATCGTTTCTGGCAGGAAATCTTCGGCACTGGGATCGTCCGCACGGTCGGAGACCTAGGCGTCAGCGGTGAAATACCTTCGCATCCCGAGCTCCTCGACTGGCTGGCCATTGATTTTCGGGATCATAACTTGGATGTAAAACGGTTCATTAAACAAGTCGTGATGAGCGCGTCATATCGCCAGTCTGCGACGGCGTCGCCTGAAAAATTGGCGAAAGATCCCGATAATCGCCTTCTCGCTCGTGGCCCGCGTTTCCGCATGGATGCCGAAATGATTCGAGACTACGCGCTCGCCGCCAGTGGTTTGCTGGTTCAAAAAATTGGAGGTCCAAGCGTGAGACCGTATCAACCCGACGGAGTCTGGGAATCCATCGCTATGATCGGCAGTGACACCCGCGTTTATAAACGTGATGCTGGCGAAAACCTTTATCGCCGCAGCCTCTACACATTCTGGAAACGCACCGCACCGCCGGCCTCCATGGAAATTTTCAATGCGCCGAGCCGCGAGACCTGCACCGTCCGCCGTGAACGCACCGACACACCGCTTCAGGCTCTCGCTGCCTTGGATGATCCACAGCTTATCGAAGCGGCCCGCAACCTCGCACAGACCGCGCTGGAGCAAACGAAGCAGGATAAGACGATAGATTTAATCGCTGAGCGGCTGTTGGATCGGCCATTGAAATCCAACGAGCGCAAACTCACGGAATCAATTTATAAAGATTTACTGAACCACTACAGGGCCACACCGAAAGACGCCGAAGCTTTGATCGCAGTCGGCGAATCCAAACCGGATGGCAAAATCGATAAGCCGACGCTCGCTGCCTACACGATGGTTGCGAACGAAATGATGAACCTCGATGAGGTCTTGAACAAATGAGCGAGCATATTCATCCGCTATTTCACGACTACGTCCGTTACGAAACACGCCGCCAGTTTTTTCGCCGTGGCGCAAGCTTCATGGGTGCAGCCGCACTGGGTTTGCTCGCTCCGCAATTTGTTTTCGGGGACCAGAAGAAAAATGCTTCAGGGCCAATTGGCCCATACTTTCCACCCAAAGCCAAACAGGTCATCTACCTCCACATGGTGGGCGGGCCGCCTCAGATGGATATGTATGACTACAAACCTGTCATGGAGTCATACTATGACAAGGACCTGCCCGAAACAGTCCGCATGGGCCAGCGTCTCACTACGATGACGAGCGGTCAGGCGCGTTTTCCAATCGCGCCGTCGAAATACAAATTCCAGCAGCACGGCAAATCAAGAATGTGGGTGAGTGAGCTCCTGCCGTGGACAGCCAAAATGGTCGACGAGATGTGTTTCATCCGTTCGATGCACACTGACGCCATTAATCACGAGCCCGCGATTTGCTACATGCAAACCGGAAATCAAATAACCGGTCGTCCAAGCTTCGGCTCCTGGGTATCGTATGGCCTCGGCTCGATGAATAGCAATTTGCCGACCTTCGTCGTGCTCGTCGCGCAACCCAGCAATACCGAACAAATTCAGGCTATCTCGGGCCGGCTTTGGTCCGCAGGATGTCTTCCGGGCGAACATGCGGGCGTGTCGTTTCGTTCCAGTGGCGATCCAATTCTATTCGTCAATAACCCACCCGGCGTCACTGCAGATGTCCGCCGCAAAACGCTCGACGGCCTTAAACAGCTCAACGAACTTAATTACAAGTTGGTGGGCGATCCCGAAACACACACTCGCATCCAGCAATACGAAATGGCGTTTCGCATGCAGTCGAGCGTGCCCGAACTCACCAATTTCAAAACCGAACCCGATTCGACTTACGCACTTTACGGCGAAGACGCAAAGAAACCGGGCACCTTCGCCAACACCGCTGTTCTCGCCCGTCGCATGGTCGAGCGCGGTGTCCGGTTCGTGCAGATTTATCATAATAATTGGGACACGCACGCCAACGTTTCGGGCCGCTTGCCAATGCAATGCAAAGATGTCGATCAGGCTTGTTACGGATTGATTCAGGATTTGAAACAACGCGGCCTTCTGGAATCCACACTTGTGATTTGGGGCGGCGAATTCGGGCGCACGATTTATTCCCAAGGGGGCCTCAGCAAAGACAATTACGGTCGCGACCACCATCCACGCTGCTTCACTATGTGGATGGCTGGTGGAGGCTCGAAGCCCGGGGCGATTTATGGTGAAACCGACGACTTCTCCTACAACATCGTGAAGGACCCCGTTAGCGTGCATGACTTTCACGCCACTGTGCTGCGCTTGCTCGGAATGGATCACGAACGTTTTTCATTCCGCTCACAAGGTTTGGACGTCCGCCTGAGTGGCGTAGAGCCAGCCAGCGTTATTCCTTCCCTCATCGCTTGATTGTCTTCGGTTAGCGGCTTTTTGATTTTAAGCAAATTCGTTCCGGATTTTCTTTGAAGAAATTCGCGAAAGCGCTCGTCGAAAATTTACATGACAATTAGTTCAAGCAAACGCAATGAAGAGCAGGGCGCGTTTACCTTGATCGAATTACTGACCGTCATCGCGATTATCGCAATCCTCGCCGCTATGCTTCTTCCCTCATTGGCGCGCGCCAAACAACGCGCCCTCGACGCAAAATGCATTTCCAATTTGCGCCAGAGTGGAGTGGCGTTGCATATGTATTTATCCGACTACCGTGACAGGCTTTTTTGGGGAGACATCAATGATCTCAGCTCAATGAGCACAAATGGCATGGAATGGTTTGTCTGGGCAGGTAGAACCAATGGCAACCAAAACCAATTACAACAAAACATTTTCAATCGTATCGATCGTCCGCTGAATCATTATGGCTTAACTGATAAAACAGTGACATGTCCCAACGATGTTGGCCGCACCAGCGAACCCAATGGCACCACGTTCGATGCTGTTGGGAATTCATACTTTTTCAACTGCGGCGGACTGCCTGAAGACGTCGGTAGCGGCTTCGGCGGCCTCGATGGGAAACTCGCGAGTAACATCACTAATTCTTCCCACACTGTCATGTTCGGCTGCGCGCTTTTTTCCGATCCGAAAATTAAGAAAGGCTGGCATCGCAAAGAACCTGGCGGCTACATCCTGTTCGTTGACGCGCACTCGGAATTCAATACAGCCGAACAATCTCGCGAAAACATCTGGTAGGAGCATTCAAAATGAGCTATTCATTTCTGCAATACCCGCTTGCCGCAACGGTCTTGTTATTCGTTCTCTGTGTCAATTGCACCGGGGAAATTCGACGATCCGAGTCAAAACCTACGAAACAAATCCTTTTCGTTTGCACCGGCAATTATTACCGCAGCCGATTCGCTGAGGCTCTTTTTAATCAGGAGGCGCGCGTCGCCAATTTGCACTGGAAAGCCATGTCGAGAGGGCTGGCTTTAGTGTCTTCGCAACATGGGATTTCTTCGCTTGCGCTTCGTGAATTAAAGCAGCGGGGAGTATCGGCGGACCAATGTAACGGAACGCCAAAGCCTCTGACTGAAGAAGACCTCGACCAAAGTGATTACATTGTGCTGATGGACGAAGCCGAACATCGAGCCATGTTTGAGAAGCAGTTTCCTGGTTTTGACGAAAGTAAGATTCATTACTGGCACATCCTTGATGGCCGCGACAATTCCACCCATGCGTGCCAACTCATGTCGAACAACGTCAGCCAATTGATTAGAAATTTCCACCAGTGATACCACGCCACTAATTGATGGGCTTTTTCCAAATCGGCACGACTCTCTTCATCTCATCGATTAGCCACTGGCACGCGGCGAAGGCCTCGCCGCGATGGGGCGCAATTACTTCAACCCACAACGAAGGAACCCCCGCATCAACACGGCCGATTCTGTGCACCAATCGAATCGACTGAATCGGCCAAAGCTTTTCGATTTGTGCGAATAGCAATTCAAACTGATGCCGTGCCATTTTCTCAAACGCCTCGTATTCAATCGCCTTGATTGGCGCACCGGATTCGGAATCCCGCACCGCGCCAATAAAATAAATTACCGCTCCCATATCTGTCGGCAAAGCGCGCTTCCGTAGCAACGCATCTTCGTCAATCGCTTCAGCGGTTATGGTTAATTCGCGAAGCATATCAACCACCTTGAACTGGCGGGAAAAGTGAAACCTCATCGCCGTTGTGCAAAACGTAATCCGCAGACTGATAATCCACACCAACAGCAACCAGCATGGAATTTTGCACCGCCGATAGTTTTGGAAATTTCTCGAACACCGCTACCTTCAAATCCGCAATCGTCGCGCCCTCATTAATCCGTACGACGACATCGTCGCAATGGGTCATGTCTTTAAACCACGAATAGAAATGCACGCGTATATCCACAGAACCTAAGTAGCTGTCTAGAGCACGTTCTTCAAATACCAATCCAGCGCGATATTGATCCCGTCCGCGATCCGATATTTCGGTTCGTAGCCGAGCAACCGTTGCGCTTTGCTGATATCGGCCAAAGAATGCCGAACATCACCCGCCCGAAAATCCTGATACGTCGGCTTCTGTAAAGGAAGCTTGGGATCCAGCTTGCGTAAATTCGCCTGAAGCAAATTGAATAGCTCGTTCAGGGTTGTACGTTCACCGATCGCAATATTATAAGCCTGATTAACCGCTTCCGGATTCGTCGTGGTTGCCGCCAGAAGATTTGCCTGGACCACATTATCGACGAAACAAAAATCCCGACTCGTTTCGCCATCGCCATTAATTGTCACCGTTTCCTGTTTGATCAATGCGGCAATCCATTTTGGGATCACTGCTGCATATGCGCCGTCGGGATCCTGTCGCGGTCCGAACACGTTAAAGTATCGCAACCCAATACTGCCGAATCCATAGGCGGTCGCGAACGTGTTCGAGTATACTTCATTAATCAATTTCGTTGCCGCATATGGGGAGAGGGGACTGCCAATTTTATCTTCCACCTTCGGCAATCCTGGATGATTTCCGTAAATTGCACTGCTGGATGCGTAGACAAATCCTTTCACCTTTTGATCCCGCGCCGCCACGAGCATGTTAATGAATCCGGTGACATTCGATTCATGTGACGCAACCGGATCCACCATCGACCGAGGCACGGAACCAAGTGCCGCCTGGTGCAAAACATAATCAACGCCAGCACAAGCGCTCTGACACGCAGCCGCGTCACGAGTGTCTGCTTCGATAAAACGGAAATTCGACCATGGCTTCGCGCCAACAAGTTGCTGGACCTGCTGAAGATTTTTCTTATAACCCGTGGAAAAATTGTCGAACCCGACCACTCGCTGCTCTAGTTTCAACAGCGTCTCTACAAGATTCGATCCAATGAATCCAGCCGCGCCAGTGACGAGCCAGTTCTTAGGCGACGCACCTAACGTTTCCCGGAGCTGGTCGTATTGCGACATTACGCTTTCCAAACTTGACCGTCGGCAGCCTTGATCCCTGACATCGCATTGCGCGTGTCGACGATGCACTTCGACCAGTTCGCGAGCTCTTTGTAATCAACCACCTTGTGGGCCGTCGCGATGACAACAACGTCATACGCAGCAACAGCTTTTTTGTTCCACGCAATCGACTTCGTGCCCGCCCAATGCGCGTGTTCGCGCGTCGGTCCGATAAAGGGAATATGCGGATCGTAATAAGAAACCTTCGCGCCGCGTTGCTTGAGTAAATCCATTAAAACAAAAGTCGGCGACTCACGCATGTCATCGACATTCGGTTTGTAGGCCAGGCCCAATAAAAGAATCCGGCTGCCATTAATCGACTTGCGTTTCGCATTCAACGCCGACGCGGTGCGTTCCACAACGTAATGCGGCATCGCGGTATTGATCTCGCCTGCGAGTTCAATAAAACGCGTGTTCTGACCATACTCACGCGCCTTCCACGTCAAATAAAACGGATCAATTGGAATGCAATGTCCACCGAGACCAGGGCCTGGATAAAATGCCATGAAACCGAACGGCTTCGTCTTCGCCGCATTGATCACTTCCCAAACATCAATACCCATGGCGTCATAAACCACCTTCAGCTCGTTTACCAACGCGATGTTCACGCCACGAAATATATTCTCCAACAACTTCGTCGCTTCCGCCGCGCGACAGGATGAAACCGGGATCACCGTCTTAATTGCCTTCGAATAAAGCTCCACCGCTTTCTTCAAACACGTCGGCGTCAAACCGCCGACAACCTTCGGAATCAGCGCAACCTTACTGTCCGGATTGCCCGGGTCTTCGCGCTCTGGCGAAAATGCCAGATGAAAATCTGTTCCTGCTTTCAAACCGGAACCGCTTTCCAACACCTGCTTCAAATCTTCATCCGTGGTACCGGGATATGTGGTCGACTCAAGCGACACCAGGGTGCCTTTCTGCAAATACGGCGCAATCGCTTCACCTGTCTTGATGATGTAAGAAATATCGGGCTCGCGATTTTTGTTGAGCGGCGTCGGCACACAAATAATCACCGCGTCGATTTTAGCGATTTTGCTGAAATCGGTCGAAGCCGACAGCCGTCCGGCTTTAACCTCGGCGGCGATTGCAGCAGCTTCAATGTGTTGGATATAGCTTTTACCCGCATTGATCGCTTTGACCTTCGCGGCGTCGATGTCCAAGCCGACAACCTGCACGCCATTGCGCGCGAATTGCAGGCAGAGCGGAAGGCCGACATAACCAAGACCGATAATCGCAATTTTCACAGGGCGCGGAGCATAGCAGGAAGGGGCCCGATAGTCGCGCTTTTTTTCAGGAAAACTACCATTCTCAACCTGGCTTGGAATGTGCCATATTTGTCTCGGCACAAAACTTTTTAAAAGTTTTTCCCTTGTGAAAAACTCATTATCTGGGAAAGTGCAGGCGTAAAGCAGATTGTTCTTTGCAAAAGATTTTAAGGATTTAACCCTGCTATGTTCGTGCTTAGAAACAAAGTCCTTGAACCGTAAATAAAACATATAGGAGCCTTAACCTCGGTCGTGGCCGACAGGCCTTGACTGGAAGTTGAAATCGATCGACTCGGCTCCACCTTTGTTCCTGAGCGTTCAAAGGAACTGTTTATACACGGCATTACAGTGGGGTTAATTTTTCAAAGCTCCAGGCGCTTCCGCGTTTGGAGCTTTTTTTCGTTTCTGCCCGCGCTATGTTAACTCTGTGACCGGCAACGACCTTTTCTCCGCTAAACGCGAAGATCCCGCACCTCAACCTGAGCCACAGGCACAATCCGTCGTTTCCCAAAAACCACTCGCCGCGCGCATGCGCCCGCACAACCTCGACGAATTCGCCGGCCAAAAACACATTCTCGCTCCCGGCCAACTCCTCCGCCGCGCCATCGAGGCCGACCGCATTCAGTCGCTCATTTTCTACGGCCCACCCGGCACCGGCAAAACGTCCCTCGCACAAATCATCGCCAACCAAACCCGCAGCAAATTCGAACGCCTCAGCGGTGTTGAGTCCAACGTCGCCGACATGCGCCGCGTCCTCGCCGCTGCATCCAATCGGCAGGAAAACACTGGCCTCACCACGATTCTATTCATCGATGAAATTCATCGTTTCAACAAAGCGCAACAAGACATCCTTTTGCCTGACGTTGAAAGCGGTGTCATCCGTCTCATCGGCGCGACCACCCACAACCCATTTTTCTTCGTCAACTCACCGCTCGTCTCCCGATCGCAAATTTTCGAACTCCAATCACTCACTGAAGACGACCTGCTCGAACTTCTGCAACGCGCCTTGCGCGACGAAGAACGCGGCCTCGGCTTCATGAAAATCCGTGCCGACGATGATGCGTTGCGCCATCTTGCGAAAGTATCCGACGGCGACGCACGCAAATGCCTCAACTCGTTGGAAATTGCCGCCCTCACCACCGCACCGGAACCGGACGGCACCATCCACATCACACTCAACGTCGCCGAACAATGCATCCAGAAAAAAGCCATCGTTTACGACGGTGACGGCGACGCCCATTACGACACCATTTCCGCCTTTATCAAATCCATGCGCGGCAGCGATCCCGACGCCACCCTCTACTGGCTCGCCAAAATGATCCATGCCGGCGAAGACCCGCGCTTCATTACGCGTCGCATGTTGATATGCGCCGCCGAAGATGTCGGTCTCGCCGACCCGATGGCTCTCGTCCTCACCATGGCCGCCCATCAAACCGCCGAATTCGTCGGCTGGCCTGAAGCCCGCATCCCGATTGCCGAAGCCGCCATCTACATCGCCACCGCCAACAAAAGCAACAGCGCCTACCTCGCCATCGACGCCGCCCTCGAAGACGTCCGCAGCGGGCGCACCCTGGCTGTTCCCGAACACCTGCGCGACACCCACTACAAAGGCGCAAAAAAACTAGGTCACGGCGAAGGCTACCAATACTCCCACGACCACCCCGAGCATTTCGTCCCGCAGGATTATCTAGGCGCCGCAAAGAAATATTACGAACCAACAGAGCAGGGGACCGAGAAAAAGATCAAAGAGCGCGTCGAAAAGTGGCGCACCCAAATTGCCTCCCTCCCTCGCGCAAAGGCGTAGCCTTCCGGAGTGCGGACGTCCCCATCCGTAGTAATGCGAAATGTTTATGACGTGCAACCTTGCACATCCTGCCTCACTCCTCGTGAAGCGTCTTGGACTGCGGCACTCCTCCTGCCGCTTTTCCGGTGTCTTGGAGCGATCTGTTTTCCGTCGCCCTTGAAATATTCCGCTTGCTTAATTGCATGTTGACACATGTCGCTACGGCATGTAGTAATTAACTCTATAAAGAGTGTATAGTTGCACGTTGTTAAACCACGGGCTCCCAAAACCAGCCCGCAAGCGAAAGGAAAATCAGTTATGCCAGAAGAAATTCACCACGCCCCAACCGGCGTTGCCCGCGAAGTTTCGACCGCACTGCCGGACAGCCAGGAACAGACCTCTGTTCCTGTCCAGCCTGCGGATGTTGCTGTTGCCGCAAATCCGCAACCACGCCCACGGACCAGCATTCGCCGCACCGGCAAAGTCGCGCGGCTCCCGATGGAAGCTCGCCACCAGGTCAGCGGTATGCTTTACGCAGGTAAGACCTATCAACAGATCATCCATTCTCTGGAAGAAGAGGGCTACACCGGCATCACCCGGCAGAACATCACCAATTGGGCCAAAGGCGGCTACAAAGAATGGCAGCAACAACGCGCTCACCTGGAGTCGGTCATGGCCAAACGCGAAAACCTCATCGAACTCGCTGCCTCGCATGGTCGCGGCCGCCGTTTTGACCTAAGCGACGTCAATAATGTGCTCCTCGCCAGCCGTTACAACGAGATCCTGCAAAACCTCGACACCAGCAAGGTTGCTGCTCAAATCGCCGCCAATCCGGACCTGCTATTCCGCTTCGCCGCCGAAGAGTCGCTCCGCCAAAAACGCGAAACCGAGAGCGTCGACGACCGCGAATATCGCGCCGAACAAAAGAAAAGCCGTGCTGCCATCGACTTCCAATTGAAGCTGGCGCGCCTCACCAAAGAACAAATCGCCGAACTCCGCGATTCGGCTAATACGCCTCGCTTTGCAACCATCCTGCGCGAGTTGACGGGTTCGGATGTGCCGGAAAGCGTGCTGGACGCCAATTCGGGCGTAAATCCGGCAAACCTATGAAAGCCGGTGCAAACCTATGCAAGGTAGTGCAAGCCCAGGCAAACCTACGCAAGCCTGTCGAACCAAAAAACAGGCAAGCCAGTGCAAAGTATCAGTAGCGCAGCTTCAAAGCCCGGAACCTGCGCCACCGATACCAGCAAATTTCACTTTCCGCCCATGCCAGTCACCCTTATGTTCTTGGCACAGGCGGATTTCCAACCCGTACGTGTGGAGTTCCGCCTTCAGGCGGCTTTTGCCAAATGCCTGAAGGCGGAACTCCCAACGCCGGGCCAACGATTTGCCCCATATTTATTTGAGATGGACATAGCGCACATTAGAAATTTCAGCATCATCGCCCATATCGACCATGGGAAAACGACGCTTTCGGATCGCCTTTTGCACATGACCGGCACGATCGCCACCCGCAACATGTCCGACCAGTTGCTCGACTCGATGGACCTCGAGCGGGAGAGGGGAATCACCATCAAAGCCCATCCGGTCACGATGCAATACAAAGCCAGGAATGGTGAGATTTACGAACTGAACCTGATCGACACGCCTGGCCACGTGGATTTTACCTACGAAGTTTCGCGCAGCTTGAGCGCTTGTGAAGGTGCGATCCTGATCATCGACGCCGCTCAAGGCGTCGAAGCTCAGACCGTTGCCAACGTTCATCTGGCGACCAAGCAAAATCTGACCATCATCCCGGTCATCAACAAAATCGACCTGCCGCACGCGAACGTCCCTCTAGCCAAGCAGCAACTCGAAGACATTCTTGCAATCCCGGCAGACACCGCCATTTGTGCGAGCGCCAAGGAAGGCATCGGCATCGAGGAAATCTTAGAAGCGATCGTTGCCCGCGTTCCAGCACCGAAACCGACCGGCGCCGTTTCAATGCAAGGGCTTTGCTTTGATTCGTATTTCGACACTTACAAAGGCGTGGTAACGCACGTGCGCGTGTTCAACGGCGAACTCAAAGCCGGCATGGACATCAAACTGCTCCAGACCGGTAAGTCGTATCAGATCAAAGAAGTCGGCAGTTTCAATCCGAAGCCTTACATCCGCGAGAAACTTGAAGTCGGCGAAACGGGCTATTTCACCGCCAACATCAAGACGCCCAAAGACGTTAAGATGGGCGATACGTTGACCGAAGCGCGCAATCCATCGCCACAGCTGCCCGGGTTCAAAGAAGTCCATCCGATGGTGTTCAGCGGTATTTATCCGATCAACACCGCCGATTACGAACATCTCAAGGCCAACATGGCCAAGCTGCAGCTCAACGATTCGGCGTTCGTTTACCAAAACGAAAGCTCGGTCGCGCTCGGTTTCGGTTTCCGTTGTGGATTCCTTGGCTTACTTCACTTGGAAATCGTGCAGGAACGTCTGCGTCGCGAATACGGCATGGACATCATCGCCACATATCCAAGCGTGGTTTACAAGGTGACATTGACGGACAGCACGGTTAAGGAAATCGATAACCCGGCGTTTTTGCCTGAGGTTAACTACATTGAGAAAATCGAAGAGCCGATGGTTTGGTCTTTTATCATTTGTCCGAACGAAAATATCGGCGACATGATGTCGTTGATCGCGGAAAAACGCGGCACCGCTGATCACACGGAAACTTTGGATTCAAAGCGTGTCATGATTACGACGTCGCTGCCGCTTAATGAAATCCTGATTGATTTCCACGACCGCATTAAAAGCATCACTCGGGGTTTCGGCTCGATGGATTACGAGCATGCCGGCTATATGCCGTCGGACATGGTGAAACTGGATATGCTTGTGAACGACGAATCCGTCGATGCGTTCTCCAGCATCGTGCATCGCAGCAAAGCCGAGTTCAGGGGACGTGCACTAGCGGCGAAGCTGAAGGAAGTCATTCCCAAGCAGCAATACCAGGTGGCCATTCAAGCAGCGATCGGCGGCAAGATTGTCGCGCGCGAAACCGTCAGCGCGATGCGCAAAGACGTTACCGCGAAATGCTACGGCGGCGATATCACCCGCAAACGCAAACTGCTGGAGAAACAAAAGGAAGGCAAAAAGCGAATGAAGGCATTCGGTTCGGTCAATATTCCGCAGGAAGCCTTTATTGAGGTACTGAAGGCCTAAACTCATCACTGGCCACTTATTATCTATCACTTTACATGAGACTACGCTGGTTTCTATCAAGCACGGTGCGCGAGGCTTCGGACCTGACCAAACACGTCCGCAAGCTTCTCAATGCACAACGCGACATCCTTCCGCCGCAAGCCGTTGAGGCTGTCGAAGCGTCGTTAAAGGAAACTTGCGCTGCGATCAACACTGCCTCAGACACTCCCACCATTCGTGCCGCCGCAAACCAGCTGGAAACCACCGCGAACAAGTGGCTCAAACCTTACCCGAACGCCGTTTGGCGCGAGAATATTGAAGTGTTTCTCGTCGCAATCGTCATCGCGATGGGTATCCGCACGTTCTTCCTGCAACCGTTCAAAATTCCGACTGGCTCCATGCAACCGACGCTGTTCGGCATGACCGTCAAGAATGCTGCTGACGATCCAAATTTCAAAGCGCCCGGTTTCCTGGGACAGTTTTTTGACGCCACTTTGCGTGGACAATTTTATCACGAATGGGTTGCTGAAGCGGATGGCGAAGTCGTTGGCATCAGCCTGCCGCAACACCTGAGCATGTTCATCAACAAACGTCAGGTCGCTGTCCAATACGCCGGCCAATCGCAACCGACAGTTAAAACATTTTGGTTCACGCCTGAGGACGCCGGAGGTGGTCGCGATCCGTTTACGATCGAACAAACTGAGGACGGCCGCGCGCGCTATATATTATATCCACACCAGACCTTCCACAAAGGCGACCCAATCGTGCGTTTGATTGATACGACCGGAGATCATTTGTTTGTGGATCGTTTGACTTACAATTTCCGCAAACCGAAACGCGGTGAAATCATCGTCTTCAAAACCAAAGGCATTGAAGGCCTGGACCAGACACAGTTTTACATCAAGCGTCTGGTTGGCTTGCCGAACGAAAAACTGAGCATCGGCGACAACCCGCCGCGCCATGCCTGCATCAACGGCAAGCCCTTAACTGCCGCAAATCGGCATTTTGAGAACATTTATTCGTTCGATCCAAAAACACCGCCTGAAGAAAGCCATTATTCCGGCCACATATTGGAATCGCGATCCAGGCTGCAAACTCCCGATGATTTCATCCAGATACGTCCAGACCATTACGCAGTTTTCGGCGACAACACTGCAAATAGTTTGGATTCGCGTTACTGGGGAGATTTTCCGGAAGAAAATGTTATCGGAAAATCATGGTTCGTTTACTGGCCAATTGGGCCGAGGTTTGGCTGGGGGCAACAGTAGTCAAACAAAGTTGGATTAAACCACCAGAAGCGCGTTTTCAGCCTCACAGGGAACATTGTCTATTTTCGCACAATGTTTGTTATATTTACTTAAGCCGTGGGTGGTTCTCCCCTTGTATCTATTGGTTTGGATCTTGATCGGTCATCGGCTCGGACGGTTCTTTTAGTTCGTCCGGCAAGATTGGATTCCAACGCGCGCCGCCGTGTTCAGTCAGCGTTGCGACGACGTCTGGATAATGTTGTTGTTCGGCGATCGATAATGCGGTCTGTCCGTGTTCGTCCGAATCGTTAACGCGCGCGCCGGAGTCTAAAAGCAATTCCACAGTTTCTTTATCGCCGACCATGGCAGCGCCCATCAATGGCGTGTATCCAAACGGAATGCCAGCTGAGACATTTACACGGGCTTTATTGGCGATAAGGATTTCCATAACCGATGTATAATTGGCGTCCGCTGGCTTTGCGTCCCATGGGGTGTGTAAAGCACTCCAGCCGTAACGATCGTAAGCGGACGGATTCGCGCCGTTTTTGATGAGCAGGGTGACTGTCTGTGGATGCCGCGCCCACGCGGCCAGCATTAAAGGCGTTTGATCGGCGGAGTTTCGAAGGTCGGCGTTCGTGGATTTGCTCAGGAGTAATTCTATGACTTTGTCGAAGCCCATTTGGGCCGCCACGTGCAACGGCGTGTTTCCATGCTTGAATAAAGCGCCTTTGGTCGGATTCGCGCCGTGATCCAACAATTCTTTCACAGTGTCCGCATCGCCATTTTCAGCGGCGATAAAGAGCGGGGTGCGTCCGCGCATATCTTTGCCGTCGATTTTTGCGCCTTGCTGGAGAAGGGTCGCGACCTTGTTTTTGTCGCCTTTGACAACGGCTTGATGGAGCGGCGAATTGGAAGCGCATCCTTGAATGATTAACGCGAACGCCAGAACGGCGGGCCAAAATTTCATATTGAAATGGAATGGTGGGCGATGAGGGATTCGAACCCCCGACCTTCACCGTGTAAAGGTGCAGCTCTACCACTGAGCTAATCGCCCACGACGAGCAAGGTTACGGGCAGTCGCACGTCAGTGCAACACGGATTCGTCCCCTACTCCACTTCCCCGGTGAAACCTTGTTGCCTGAGGGCTTCGTACAAAACCAGCGCAACGCAGTTCGATAAATTCAGCGACCGGACTTTGTCGTGGAACATGGGAATCCGGACCCAGGAATCTTTGTATTGATCCAAAAGTTGTTTTGGCAAACCAGCGGTTTCACGACCGAAAACCAGGTAGTCGTTTGGCGCAAACTTTATCTGGTCGTAGCGTTGCGTGCCTTTGGATTCGATAATCCAGAGGCGGGCGTCAATTGGGAGTTGTTCGGCGAATTCGGCCCAGTTTGGCCAGCGATGCCAATTGAGATGTTGCCAATAATCGAGCCCGGCGCGTTTGAGTTGTGTGTCGTCGAGTTTGAAGCCGAATGGTTCAATCAGGTGTAAGGTCGCATGTGTTGCGGCACACAAACGAGCGACGTTGCCGGTATTGGGCGGAATTTCGGGTTCAACCAAAACGACATTCATTCGTCATCGCTCCCGGGTTCAGATTTCGCGACTTTCTTTTTCCGGCTATAAAACACCTTCCACAAAACGAGACCGTGAGCAGGGGCAGTCATGCCGGCGGCGCTGCGATCTTTGGCGGCGAGGATTTGTTTTACGTCGCGAACGGCTATCTTCCCCTGCCCTACATAAACCAATGTGCCAACGATTCCGCGGCACATTTTATAGAGGAAGCCGTCGCCTTCGATGATGAACGTAATCAGGTTGCCGCTTTTTTTGATGTCGCAACGTTTAACGGTGCGAACAGTTGAATCCATTTCGTAATTGCGATTTGCAGCGAAGGATTTGAAGTCGTGCTTGCCGACGATCAATTTCGCGGCGTCGCGCATGACTTTGAGATCCAATGATGGACCAATGCGCCACGCTTGCGTGCGCAACAGAGGGTTCATCGCAAAATGGTTCCAAACGTAATAACGATATTGTTTGCCGCTGGCGTGAAAGCGGGCGTGAAAACTTTGCGGACAATGCGACGCGGTCATGACGCGAATGTCTTCTGGCAAATAAGCGTTAATGGCGAGGCCGAGTTTTGCGATCGGCATGTTGAATTCTTCTTCGGGAATTTCAACGTGGACGATCATACCGAGTGCGTGGACTCCGGTATCCGTTCGACTGGAGCTGTGGACGCGTTTGACGCTCGAGAAAAGTTTTTGCAGGGCTTCTTCGACGCGTTGCTGGACGCCTAAACCGATCTTCTGCACCTGCCAACCTGCGTAGTGTGTGCCGTCGTAGGCGATGGTCAGTTTGAATTTCACAGGCTGTCCAAAAAGCTCTGGAGCATGATCGCCGCAGCGGTCTGATCGACTTTAATTTTGCGCTGGTCACGACGCATGCCGCCTTCGATTAATGCGCGGTTTGCTGCGACTGTCGTCAATCGCTCATCCCAGGTGCGAATGGGGATTGCGACGACAGCTTTTATCTGTTCGACGAATTTGCGGGCTTTCTCGGCGGCTGGACCGTAGCTGCCGTCCATGTTCCTGGGAATGCCGACCAAAATTGAATCCACGTTTTTTTCTGCTATGACCTTTTTCAAGCCTTCGAGAAATCCAGCAATCGGCTCGGCTGGCAGAAACATCAACGGCTGGGCAATGCTGCCGGTTTCGTCACTGATGGCGAGGCCAACGCGTTTGGTGCCGTGATCGAGGGCGAGCACGCGCATATTATAAAGTTTTCAAGACCTTGGCTGCGCTGCGAACGGTATGTTCGATGTCGCGTTCTGAATGGGCAGTGGAGATGAATCCAGCTTCAAATTGAGACGGCGCGAAGTAAACACCTTCGTCGAGCATGCCGTGGAAATATTTGGCGAACCGATTGCGATCACTCTTCATGGCGTCGGCCAGATTGTGGACCGGCGCGGAAGTGAAATAGCCGCAGAACATGGAGCCGATACGATTGAATTGGACGGGGATACCGGAAAATTTTGCCGCATCCTTCATCCCGGACTCCAACGTTGCACCAAGAGTCTCGAGAGCCTTGTAGGCGTTTGAGGCGGCTAGTTCTTCCAATGCGGCGATGCCGGCGGCCATGGCTAAAGGATTTCCGCTGAGCGTGCCCGCTTGATAGACCGGGCCCACGGGTGCGAGACAGTCCATGATTTCTGCGCGTCCACCGAATGCGCCGACGGGCAAACCGGCACCGATGATTTTTCCGAAGCACGAAAGGTCAGGTGTGATGTTGTAGCGCTCTTGTGCGCCGCCGCGAGCGAGACGGAATCCGGTCATGACTTCATCAAAGATTAACAACGCGCCGGTTTCTTGCGTGATTTTGCGCAAGAAATCCAGATAGCCGGGTTTTGGAAGATATAAACCCGCGTTGCCGGGAACGGGTTCGACGATGATGCCGGCGATTTGATTTGGATTTGCGGCAAAGGCGGCGCGGACGGCGTCTTCGTCGTTATATGGAAGAACGATCGTGTGTTGAGTGAAGGCTGCCGGGACCCCTGCGCTGTCGGGATTGCCAAAAGTCAGCGCGCCGGAACCAGCTTTGACCAAGAGCGAATCTGCATGGCCATGGTAGCAGCCGTCGAACTTAATGATTTTATCGCGTTTGGTGAAGCCGCGGGCAAGACGAATGGCGGACATGCAGGCCTCGGTGCCGGAGTTGCACATGCGAACCTTTTTGACGCTCGGGACGGTGTCGCACACGAGCTTGGCCATCGTCACTTCGAGCGGATTCGGAACGCCGAAACTCGTCCCCTGCTCTGCGGTATCTTTGACGGCTTTGATGATCTTCGGATGGGCGTGACCGAGAATGGCGGGCCCCCAGGTGCAGACGTAATCAACGTATTTATTGTCGTCGACATCGAACACGTACGGGCCGCTGACTTTATTGGCAAAAAATGGCGTGCCGCCGACGCCGCGAAAGGCGCGCACGGGCGAGTTAACTCCGCCGGGAATGTATTTAAGAGCTTCGGCGAAGAGTTGTTCAGATTTGGCGTGCGAGGTCATAATTAATGGCGGAAATGGCGAACTCCAGTAAATGCCATGGCGATGCCGCGATCGTCGGCCGCGGCAATAACCTCGGCGTCGCGGACAGAGCCGCCAGGTTGAATGGCGGCAGTAGCGCCGGCTTCAGCGGCAGCGATGAGTCCATCCGGGAATGGGAAAAAGGCATCACTACAAACGACACTGTCTTTCAACGAAAGACCAGCTTCACCAGCTTTCCAGACAGCAATGCGACTGGAATCGACACGGCTCATCTGGCCGGCACCAACACCTAGCGTGCGATCGGAACTGACGTAGACAATGGCGTTAGATTTGAGGTGCTTCACAACGCGCCACCCAAAAAGCATCGCAGCTTTTTCATCATCGGTCGGTTTGCGCTTTGTGACAATCTTGAGATCTGATTCGCGAATAATGCGCGAATCTGGTTGTTGGGCTAATACGGATTCAGCGCCAACGCTACGGAGTTGCAGGTCAGTCGTGCACGGCGATTTCAGCGTCTTTAGCAGGCGCAGATTTTTTTTCTTTTGCAGGATGTCGAGAGCGTCGGGGGCGAACTCCGGTGCGATGATGACTTCACTGAAAATTTCGGCGATGGCTTCGGCACAGGCGGCGTCGAGCGTGCGATTCACGGCGATGATGCCGCCAAACGGAGCTTGTTTGTCTGTGGCAAAAGCTTTGTCCCAGGCTTCACTCAGGTTGCTCCCCTGCCCCACGCCGCATGGATTTGTGTGTTTCAGAATCGCGAGCGTCGGGGCATCACCATCGAATTCTGAAATCAACATCGCCGCCGAAGTGAGATCGAGGATGTTGTTATAGGAAAGTTCTTTGCCGTGGAGTTGTTTGAAATAATTGCTGAAATTGCCGTAGAGGGCGGCGCTTTGGTGCGGATTTTCACCGTAACGCAGGGATTGAGCGCGGGGCAAATCCAGACCCATGTTTGCCGGCAGAGTTTCGGCGGACGTTTCTCTCGTGCCGAAAGCTTTCGCAAGATAATTAGCAATTGCGCCATCGTATTTGGCTGTCGTCGTGAAGACTTTCGCGGCAAGTCTGCGACGAAGTTCCAGTGTGGTGTTACCCTTTGCCGTGATTTGATCGGCAACTTCCGCGTAATCCATTGGATCTACAATGACCGTGACGCTGTCGTGATTCTTCGAAGCACTCCGCAACATCGCCGGGCCGCCGATGTCGATATTTTCAATCGCCTCTTCGAGCGTCACGTTCGGCTTGGCGATTGTTTGCTCGAACGGATAGAGATTTACGACGATCAAATCGATTGGTTTGATTTCGTGCTTTTTCACCGCGGCTTCGTGGGTGGCGTTGCCGCGAATAAAGAGAAGGCCGCCGTGGACTTTGGGGTGCAGCGTTTTGACTCGGCCATCGAGCATTTCGGGAAAGCCGGTGTAAGCGCTCAGGTCGCTGACGATTATGCCGTTTTCGCGCAACGTTTTCGCCGTGCCGCCCGTGGAGATGATTTCCACGCCGGCTGCGGCGAGCGCCTGGGCAAACGGAACCAATCCGGTTTTATCGAAAACAGAAATAATAGCGCGTTGAATCTTCGGCATACGAGCGGACTAAATCTTGCAGAAGACGTCACTCAGTCAATGGTAAGTTGGCTCCATTACTGTGAGGCCCTATAAAATGTTTGCGTCGATCCAGAGGATGCGGGATCGGTGATATGCCAGAAGCCGTTGGAGTTTAGGAACGAAGTCACCGGGCTCCAGTCCAACAGGTTGGTGCTTCGTTCGATGAGATTTGTAGAGCCGGGGGTGCCGCTGCCGATGATCTGCAAATTTCCATCGGGCAATTGATTAATACCATCGAAATGAACTGGTATCGGAACTGAAAGAATTTTCATCGCAAGGATTCCATTATTGGAATCGAGGGCATAAACGCGGTCGTTGCCAAAGTCCACCGCTCCAGTAGCGAAGGAATTAGTGTTCGCAGTAGTGAAATTAGTTTGCCCAATCAGC
>Ga0265327_10001577_pt1 | contig 27852 bp, 23 predicted proteins | sample 41621metaG_FD_202089 | JGI IMG/M metagenome (GOLD analysis project Ga0265327, IMG submission 202089) | Rhizosphere microbial communities from Carex aquatilis grown in University of Washington, Seatle, WA, United States - 4-16-21 metaG | ecosystem: Host-associated > Plants > Roots > Rhizosphere...
CGTACGTCCACGAGATGGCCTGCAAGACCGGATTCTTGGACAGTCGTGCCGCGGCCAGCGCCACACCCAGCACGAACCCGAGCACGGTGCCGTAAATCGTCAACCTGATCGTCAGCCATAACGCGGCCAGTACCGATTTGGCGGTGAAGTACCGCGCAAATGTCGGCCAGTCCCACCCCGGGTTGCGCACCAGACCGTGCACGAACATGGCCACGAACAGCAACGCCACGGCCGAGAGGATCCAGTTGCCCGGACGCGGCCGGCGCCGTACCCGCAGTACCGGCTGGCCAGACTCCTCAGATGCCCGAGCGCGCGGCGGCGCAGCGGGTGCCGATGTCATGCGGTCGAACCTAGGAACACCGACCAGTGCACAACAGTCTTTGGCTCCCGGCGAATCGAACGGCCGCTATCCGTCATGTCCGGCCGGGGAAGAATCCGCGCCGTCAGAGTGTTCAAATAAGCCATGCCAGAAATCCCCGCAGGCTTCGAAGATCTCCTGGAACAGCGCCTCTACGGTCACCTGGCCACGGTCGGTGGCGACGGTTCCGCGCAGTCCAGTCCCATGTGGTTCAGCTGGGACGGCGAGCGGGTGCGGTTCACCCACACCAACAAACGGGCCAAGTTCCGCAATATTCAGACCGAACCGCGGGTCGCCTTCTCGATCCTGGACCCCACCAACCCGTACCGATACCTGGAAGTGCGGGGCGCCATCGATCAGATCGACGATGACCCAACCGGGTCGTTCATCCAGGAGTTGGCGCACCTCTACCAGGCACCCTGGGCCGGGAAGAGCACCGGCGATGAGGCAGACCGCGTCATCCTCTACCTGCGGCCCACCAAGTTCCTAAGCCACGGCTAGGCCAACGGCCCCAGCAGGCGCATGCACATATCGGTGGCCCTGGCCCCCAGTTCTGCTGCACTGCACCTATTTTCATCGGCAAGCCAGTCCTCCATGAGGAGGGTCACACCGCCGACGCCGAACACGGCCGCCTCCAGCAGCGCCGGCTCCGGCTGGGCAACCTCGGGTGCGATGGTCAGGAGTATCCCGCGCGCGACGCGGTTCTGAAGACTTCGGCGTTTGGCGGCCAGCCCGGGAAATCCCGCGAGGTCGGAGGTCAGAATGCGCAGCACCGCCGGGTCTGCGATGGAGTGCTCGAGGTAAGCCGTAAGCCCGGCTGTCAGCTGCACATGCGGCTGGTCGCCGGCCACTCGACCCGCCGCTGTCATGGCCGCGAATAGTTCGGTGAACACGTCGTCCACGATCTGCAGAACCAGATCGCCGACCGCCGAGAACTGCTCGTAGAAGTACCGATCGGTCAGCCTCGTCCGCGCACAGACACCCCGCACGGTGACCGCGGGCAGCCCACCATCGGCCCATAGCTCGCGGCCCGCCCGCACCAGCGCCACGCGCCGCTCGTCTTGGCGCTGCTCTCGCGTCTTACCACCGTACGTGCGGTGAGTCTGACCGTTCGTCACGCTGAAACGCCCTTCGTCTTGACATAGGCAACCTACTCGCTAATGTTGAGGACACCCGTCATCAGAAACTGCCCGACAACGCGGTCTAGGAGATTTCATGACACTTGCACCCGAGCATTCCGCCTCCGACACGGACTTTGAGGAGCTCATCTCCCGCCCCTTCGAGTCCCAGCTGCGCGAATACGACTACCAGGTCACCGATATCGACGGCGCCTTGCCGCCCGCGCTGACCGGCACGCTGTTTCGCATCGGTCCCGGCAAGTTCGAGGTGGGCACCACCGTGCTGCGGACGATGTTCGACGCCGACGGCATGGTGTCCCGATTCATCCTGGACGGTTCCTCGGTCCGCTTCACCAACCGGTATGTGCGCACCCAACAGTTCCGGGACGGGTTGCAGAGCGGCCCGATGCGCAGGCCCGGGATCACCACCCAGGTGCCCGGAAAACTACTGGCCAACCTCCAATTGCCCGCGAACACCGCCAATACCAACATCGTGTCACTGGCCGGGGAGATGCTGGCGCTCTGGGAGGGCGGGCCACCACATCGGCTGGACCCCGACACTCTGGAGACGCTGGGCACCAACGACTTCAAGGGCAAGCTCGGGTACGTCGGCGCCTTCTCGGCACACCCGAAATGGGACCCCGTCACCGGCGAGATGTTCAACTTCGGCCTGGATGTCTTTCCCACGCCACGACTGCGCTGCTACCGAGTGAGCCCCAGCGGTAAACTCTCGCAGATCAATTCGGTGACCCTGTGGGATATGGGCTGGAACCACGATTTCGCACTCACCGAGAAGTATCTGGTCTTCGTACTCGACCCGATCCGCCCCAACATCGGCCAGCTGCTGCGTGGCAAGCGTTTCGACGAGAGCCTCGAATACCAGCTGACCAATGGCAGTACCAAGTTCATCCTGGTGCCCCGCGACGGATCCAAACCGATTGTCATCGAACACGCCCCACAGACCCACATCCATGTCACCAACGCCTTCCAGGACGGCGCTGATGCGGTGGTCGAGTTCGTCAGATATGAGAGCCTCGAATTTCTGCGGCAATCGCTGCATGCCGCGATGGGGCCGAAGGATCACCCAAATCCCCACCACCACCTGGTGGTCCGCGAATGGCCGGACAGCCACCTGGTCAGATTCCGCATCTCGCCCAGCGGCAAGATCACCGAGGAAGTGGTGTCACAGTCCGCGAAAATTGAATTCCCGCAATATGACTGGCGGCAATCCACCCGCAATCATCAGATCACCTACACCGCAGGCACGCTGGAACGCCGGGGGCACTACAACGGCATCTTCAAATTCGACCATCGCACCGGCACCATGACACACTGCGACTTCGGGAGGGCTTCGGTGTGTGAACCCCTCTTTGTGCCACGCCACAAAGACTCGGCACAAGATGACGGCTGGCTACTCGCCGTCAATCACGACCTGGTCGAAAACCGTTCACAGCTGGTCATTCTCGACGCGCGTGATGTCGAGCAGGGCCCACTGGCGGTGGCCCGCCTGACACACCACCTGCCGATAGGGTTCCACGGCACCTTCAGCCGACGGGTGGCCAACCCGTTTGCACCGCTACCACATCCGAACCTGGTGGCCTAACACGGCGATACTGTCACGCCTTGGAGGGCCACCAGCTCAGCTTGCCGAAGGCCTGAGCCAGCGTCGGCACCATCAGGGTTCTGACGATGAAGGTGTCCAGCAGGATACCCACACCGATGATGAACCCCATCTGCACCATCTGATTGACCGAGCCGACCATCATGCCCAGCAGGCTGGCGGCGAACACCAGTCCGGCCGAGGTGATCACCGACCCGGTCTGACGCACGGTCCGGATGATGCCGAGCCGCATGCCGCGGGCGCTCTCCTCCCGCAGGCGCGAGATGAACAGCATGTTGTAGTCGGCCCCGACGGCCACAATCAGCACAAAGGTCATCGCGGGGACGGCCCAATCCAGCTGTTGCCCAAGGAGAACCTGGAACACCAGCACGCCGATGCCCAGCGACGCGATATAGGTGAGGAGCACCGTGCCCAACAGGTACAACGGTGCGACCACCGCCCGTAGCAACAGGCACATCACCAGGAAGATGATGAGGAGAGTGACAACAATGATCTCGCGAAGATCGCTGTCGTAGGCCTTCTTCAGGTCGGCGTTGATGGCGGGAAAACCGCCTACTGACACCGTGGCACCGGCCAGGGCCGTGTTGGGAGTTGCCTCGCTGCCGACACGCTCCATATCGCGGCTCAGCTGCATCGCCTCGGGCCCATAGGGATTCAGCGGTGACTGAACCAGATACATGGCGGTACGTCCGCCATCCTGCAGAAACGCCGAACTCAGCTCCTTGAATCCAGGATTCTGCAACATCGCCCCCGGGACGGAGAACCCGGATGCGGCAGGGGAATTGGAATCCTTGCCAATGGTCTGCAGGGTCACGGCCGCCTCGCCCATGGACCGCACGGTGTCCTCAAGTTGGGTGTTCAGGTCGCGGATTCGCACGCCCATCGTCTTGACGGAATTCATGTCCACGCCCAGTCCCTGAAGCTGCTGGAAGTAGCCGGAGATACGTTCGAACTTGCGTTCCATCTCAGGCAATTTCGCGAGTAGTCCGCGAATCTGCTTGAACTGATTGTTCATATCGCCCAGTAACTGGGTGATCGTCTTTCCGCCGGTGACCGCCCGCACCGACTCACGCAGGTTTTCCGCAGAGGAGAGTGGCCCCTTGTCGCGTAGCTCAACGAGCTGATCGCGCAGCGTCACACAATCGGGCTGCACCGGGCAGAAAGGTGATTCGGCCAGCGTCTGCGTCAACGACGCCCCGGCATCGAGCGCCGAGAAGGTCGCCTCGACCGAGGGACCCATCGTGGCGAGCTGATCCACCATCCCCGCCACCGTGCCCATCTGCGATATCAGCGACTGATACCGGTCCAACTGCCCTTCAACCTCTTTGGCCATCGACAACATCTGCGGCATCATCTGCTGCATCCGGACCAGATCCCCGTCGCCCAGTTCGTTGGTCATGGCCGACATGACATCGGCGAGCTTTGACATCCGTTCGAGCTGCGGCCGCAGGTCGGCGTTGACCTGCCCGCCTGTCTTGTCGATCTGCGTTCCCATGTATCCGATCTGCCATGCCAACGTCGCCTGAGTGAGCTTGTTGCCATCCGGACGGGTGATGCCGACAACCTTCCCGACTCCCGGGAGTTGAGAGATACGCTCGGCCATCTGGTCAAGATCGGCCAACGCACGCGGATTGCGCAGATCCGATAGCGCCTGTACCAGGAGATATTGCGGCATCACCGAATTGGCGGGAAAGTGGGCATTGAGTATCCGCATACCCTGGTTCGACTGGGCCGAATCCGGCAGCACCCGCGACATATCGAAACTGGGCCGCATGAAGGGCACGAAGGACGCCGCCGCCAAAAGGATCACAATCGCCGCACCGAAGACGGGCCAGGGGTGCCGCACGATGTTCACCCCCATCCGGTGCCAGTACACGCCTGCCCGGTCCGGCCCGGGCAGGCCCAACCCGCGCTGGGCGGCCAGACTCAGCGTCGCCGGTAACAGCGTGGTGACCACGAAGAACGCGACGATCACCCCCATGGACACGGCCGGACCGGCCGCCGCGAGGAAGGCCAGCTTGGCGGTCAACTGGGCGATATTGGCGATCGCCACCGTGGCAGCCGTCGCCAGGATGACCCTGGTCATCGAGCCACAGGCATGCGCCAGCGCATCCGGCGGCGCCTCCCCCGCGCGAATTCGCTCGTGGTACCGGCTCACCAGGAACACCGTGTAGTTGACGCTGGCCCCCATCAGCACGGCCATCATCAGCCCGGCAGACACCGAGGACACCGGGACCAGGCCCCGATCGGCAAGTCCGGCGATGACTCCACGCGCGATGAGCAGACTCATTCCCATCACCAGCAGCGGCAGCATCGCGGTGAACCATGAACGGAAGACCAACAACAAGATGAGGCCGATGACCACCACGGTCACCGCGCCGATCTTGGGCAGATCACCCAGCGCGGCGTTGCCCATATCGGTGATGGTGCCCGCCGCACCGGTGATGTTCGCGGTGGCGGCCGATCCGGCGAAGGTCTGTTTCACCAAATCATCAACGGAGCGATATGCCCTCTGCGCCAACGGAGTACCAAGGTCCCCGGCCAGACCCGCCAGCGCGTACCACGTGGTGCCGTCCTCGCTGAGAACCTGCTTGCGCGCCACCGGGTTACTGCGCATCCGCGGATCGCCCAGTTGATCCTGCACGAAGGTGACGTACTCCTTGTTCGCGCCCAGCCGGTCGATCAGCGCGGAGTACCGAGCCTGCGCATCGGCGTCAAATCCCTTGTCGCTGTGCATGACGATGATGACGGCGTTATCGATTCCGGGACGGCCGAATGCCTTTCCCATCTCCTTCATCGATGCCAATGCCGGGCTCACTTCGCCCGTCGGCAGCGGACTGACCGAGTGTTCGTTGGCGACCCGCTCTAGTTGCGGCCACGCGGCATTGACCAAAACACCGACCGCTATCCATGCCAGTATCACCAGCTTTGCGTGCTTGGCCACGAAACGGCCGGCCCGTTCGAACGCCGGACTGTATTGGTGCGACATCCTGGGCTCCTCAGATCAACGGCGGAAAGGTGACACTGGGCATGCCCGGCACGCCGGTCATCGGCATGACGGTGTAGCGCAGGGTGAAGGTTCCACCGAGGTCGTCGCCGACCACCAGCACGGTGTATCGGCTGTTGAGGTAGGCGTCCTGGCCCACCACGGTTTGATGTTCGAATCCGGCGTCGGTCAGGAGCTTGCCCGCGGTGGCGACCGCTGAGGCGTCGACGCCGCTGACCGCCAAGGTCCGAGAACTGCCCTCGGCATCCTGGCGATATGTGCCCTTGATGACCGGGATATCACGCGGAAAGTCTGGGGGCAGAACGTTTACACCGGGCGGGGGCGGCGGAATGGGCGTGACCGGCGGGTACGTGGTGCGCTCTACGGCGCCACCCACGAAATCGGACATCGAGCAAGCGCTCAGGGCCTGCGACATCATCACAGCGGCAAACACCAATACCGCGAAATGAACGCTTCGTTGCGTCATGACGGGATACTACAAAGGCTTCGCCCTTAGTGCTAGCCCCTGCTAACTAAAGCTAGCCCGAATTAGCCGAGTATCGGCGATATCGATCAGGATTCGGCAGCGCTGAGACCACCCCATCCACCGGACATGTGCAAGCTTGCACATTCCACTGGTGAACTCACCGGTCAGGTATGCGTCGTCCTTCTGGTTCCAAGGCTTCCCAACCGGTGACAACTGGTCGCCAGGCTCTCGACCGCGAAGCGAAGTTGAGTTTTCCGCACCTCGTCACGGTACGCGACCGATGTTTGTTGGTTTAGCCCGAACGAAGGCGGCTAATCCTGTTGTAGTTGACCCATCGGACCAACTTGCAGCTGTCGGGATACTTCGGGGGCAAGCTGAGATACAAGCGCATTGCGAGGTATGGGCTGTCTGAGCATCCGCGTCATCAGGTTGGTACTGAAGTCGCCACCGAGGCTGCCGCCCGACACACCCAGTTCACCAGGCGCCTTGCGGGAAGCCATCTGCTACAGCTATTCGGTCTCGTTCGGCCTTTCGCAACGCGGCCAGGTCAATTTTGCGGTCCTCGCGTACCTGTCTGCTTTTGCCCCACCGAATCCAGAACGTCGCGACGGCGATACTAACGCTTACCGAGCCGAGAACCGAAGCCTAAGCGACGGCAATCAGTAGCCGCCGCAACGACCCCACCATCGCCTTCCTTCCACCCGTCAACGCCCAGCACTGAGTCGTTACCGTCTATGCACAACGGGAACCGTTGACAGGTAGCCGCAGTCGACACGAAGACAAACCATGTTGCGGCCAAACCGCGGTGACGAAGCGTGCGTCGTCTTCGAAAACGACTACGTCCGGGAGCATGTCAGCGCGGCTACGCCGTCACGATGCACTTCGCCCAGGGGTGACCGCCTGCGCCAGGGCACCAGCCGTAGCCTGCTCTACGTTGCAATTACTCGCGGACAGCATGCCAACGTTGCGTACATTTACGAACGCAGCGCTGAAGCAGGCGAATTCGATCACGAGGAAGCGTTACCTGAGCGCGTCCGTTGCCTCCTCAACATACGTACGTCAGCCACTTGACGTCGACCCGACGGGCTACCAGGTCTGGAAGATAGTGAGGCAAAAGAGGGCCGTAGCAGGGGCGAGGCTCTAGAGCAGCAGCACACCAGCAGAATTTGAGATCGGAGTTTGGACTACGGAATCGAACTCTGATACTTATGGCCTCGATCGAGATGTTCGGTCCGGCAAGTCGCCGCCAGCAGGCGATCGTAAGCGTTTCGCTCTATTGATCGGCCGAGTCACCTTCAAAGTACTGAGCGATTCGCCTGCGAATGAACGCGGAGGTGTGCTCGCGGAGTAACGATGCGACTTCATCCAGTTGGTCGTTTCGTCCCGTTCCATCGAGTCGTGCAGCAACAGAACGCGCTATAGACATTCCGCTGGACTCAACGAGTCGTCGTAACAACACTCTGACCGGCTCGTGTTCGGGTTCGGCGCTGAGCCAGCCCACCAGAAGATTTGCGACTGCCCCGCGGACGCTTGAGTCGTCGTCGTAAGCGATCGCGACGAGCGCGTCGAGCTTTGCGATTTCACGGCCCGCCGCAATGACCTGCGCAGCGCCTACACGTTGTTCTGGCGATCCCAATGTCAGATCCCACAACTCACTCTGAGCGACGGAGCCAGGGCGCATTGATTCGAGGGCGGCGGCAGCATCACCACGAACGTCGGGGTCTCCGGTGAGGGCGTGCGTTCGTGGCAGCGAAGTCATTAACTCTCGAAGTGTCGGGACGAGTTCATCGGTCACCACTGTGGGTACATGCGAGCCCAGGCGGTACAGAATTTGGAGTGGCCGCTTCAAGTGGTATGTGAAACCTTCAGTGGTGCCGAGGAGTTCGGTGATCGGCCGCCAGTTTGCGTGGTCTGGGTGCCAGGCGTTGACGATTATTAGACTAGCTGCAGGGCTACGTCCTCCGCGTCCGCTTTGACCAGACCTTACCCGGGATACTTCCGTTGAGACAGCAGCCGCGAGTTGTTCGACAAGTGGTACGACGGTTTCGGGACTCAGATCTCGGACATCGCCGAACGCTTCAAATGCGGCCCAGTCGCCGCGCGCTATCCGCTCTTCGAGGCTCAGTCTGTGCGATTCGTCGGCTGCTGCGATGACGATTTCGAACTCTTCCTGCAATTCGAAGTTGTCCCCAACGCGACGGCGAACTACGTCAATGTCGGCGGTAGTCCAAACATCCCGAGGGATTCGGTAGACGACCTTCGCATAACCGTGGGCAGCCATTTGATCCTCTTGCGGAGCCACGGAAATGACATGGTCAATCACCGAACGCAGCGAGCTTTCCGAGAGGGCAGGTACCAAACGCGCGATCATATCGAGAACTGCGTCTTTAATGACAAACGACGGCTTGAGTTTGTCGCGAAGGACGGTGGGGTCCGCTAAGACGCCAAGCGCCCATTGGGCGTGGGCGTCTGCTTCAATCGCGGGAAGTACGTCGGCGGCTTGCTCGATGAACTCGATATCCGACCTAAGGGTTGTTCGAGTCGAAGCGCCAAGATCAATTCGTTTGCAACACTTCACAATCGCGGGGATTGAGTCAGCATCGATGATGCGAGGTACCGCAAGCGCCACGTTCGCTGTATCGCCCGCGACTCTTAGCATCGAGAGGCCAGAATGCGTTGCCTTGGCATTACCTTTCGACGTGGTCAAGGTGTGCTGAGCTAGCTGCGACGTCGCGGCGCGCCACGCGCGATGATCGCCCGCTGCGCCCGCGATCAATGAGGCTGCACGCAGCCGGAGCCATGTCTTGTCGTTCCTTCCCCACGTTATAGATCGGTCCCGGGCCCAGGCCTTGAAGTCCTCTCCAGCTTTGAACTCAAAGCCCGCGGCGGTTTCTTGTGTCCGCCACCAAGCGGCGAGCGTGTCGCGTCCCGCGACTACGTCTGCGATCGGGCTGGCGCCCCAGTTACTCAGCGAGAAGATCATGTCCGCTGCTGCACCAACGATTGCCATCGCGGTTGGATCCCCGGGATGCGTTCTTCTAAGCTCCTGGATCTGAACTGCTTGTTCGACCGCGCGTTCGACGGCACCAACATCGGCCAGGCATCGCGCTTGCTGCGTGAGTAGCCATGCGTGGTCAATCGGAGCGCACACGTCGGCTTCGATGATCGGTTCGATAACTGCCAACGCATCCGCCGGTTGCTTTGACTCCATCAACAGCGCGGCGGACATCGCGGCTGCTGCCGCTTGCTCCATGGCGGCCGCGGTATCGTCGCGACTGAGTTCATTTAGAGCGTCGGTGCCCTTTTCCGCCACGATGCAGTCGTAGAGCGCGGCGTAGAATCGCCATCGCCAGTCCGGGGATTCGCTGCACTCTAATAGATTTGGTGCGTTGCTCTCGCGGTAGAGGGAAGTTGAAGGCTCCAGCTCGGTCAACCGCATCTTGACCAACATTGCGATCGCCTCCTCAGGCCCGAACTCGCTCACCGCAAGATTGCGGTGAGGTGCGATCAGCCGTGGTGTGAGGAGCGCATACCGCAGCCGGTCGGCGCCAAGGATGCCCTGTCCTCCCCGCCAGGTGCTGCCTTCCCATTGACTTGGTTCGCGGTCGCCAAGTGCAACTTCCAAGAGCGCGTCCAAGTGATCCCGATCTACCTGATTGGTCTCCGGGACGAAGATCTTCGATCCCTTGCCTGTAGAGATGACCCGATCACCTGTCACGTGTATCCAGTAAGACGTTTCGGTCGCAACATCGTGGAGCACCAGGATGTGCGGCACGTTGTGCTCGACCCAGTATTTGAAGTGATCGTCGTCGCTGTCGTAGTACCACCATCCGGTCGTTAGGCCGGCATCATCGGTAACAGGCCGATTGAAGGACGTGCGGCCTGTTTTCACCTGAGCGCCTATGAGCGCGCCGAGGTCGAATCGGCGAATGTCGCGGGCCATCAACCATAGGTCCGTTCCCAGGTCATGCTCGGTTGGGTTCCGGGCCACACCCCAATTCAGCCGAACGAACTGTCTTTCGACAGCTATTTGCCCTTCGGACCCGGTCAACCCGGATTGCCCAGCTCTCATCAGGTACTCCGCTCCCTGCTTTTCATCGCGATCGCAATTGTTCACAGGTCGGCCCAGACGATGTCCGGAAAGGCTGGCATTAAAGAGTCGGAGTCAAAGGACTCTGAGGATTTGTGGGCTGTGATCTGCCGGTGTTGTGTCCGCATGCTGACACGGCGCCGGTGGCGACTGTCAGGGTGCCATGTATCGACATCGCTACGAGATGAGCCGGAACAGGTTCATCACATCACTGCCCTGCGCCAGGTTGAGGGTCCGCTGTTGGAACTCATCGCGTCGCCGGGTGGCGTAGGTGTGCAGGTCCTCACCGGTGATGGTGGCCCAGATCACCGCCGTCACCGCTTGCCTGGCCAGCGTCGTGGCGAATCCTTCGATCGTTTCGCACGCCGACTCCGACAGCGGTCCGCCGTGGATTGCTGCGTTTCGCAACCTCGTCAGACGATTCACTCTGGCGTCTATACGTCGCCGTTCGGCGTCGAATGCCGCCGCGAGCGCGCTGCCCGACGACAGTGTGTCGTCGGTTTCGGCGAGTCGTCGCACTAGCCAGTGGTTGGCGTACACGCGCCTGAGGGTGGCGACGTGGGCGGTGACCTTGCGAATGTCGATGCTCGTACCCCAACCGGGACCTGTGACGTCCTTTCGCACAGCCTCCAACTCTGGCGGCGGGTTAGCTCCTGGCGTTCGGTCGGGTCGATAAGCAACAACGGCAGCGAATCCGTCATTTCCCACTCGCCCTCTAAACGCGTTGACGGTGTATTCGTCGAGAAGGAATTCGGTGATGTATTCGTTCCAGTGAAGTCCACGGTTCGGTGCCGTCCAAGTGTTGCAGTGCTCGATCGCACGGACGGCGTCCATCACCTTTGCTTCAGGGTCGAACAATGCCGACGTCGTGAGAGCCCGAAACAGACGCAGCGCCGGTTGCAGCCGGATCGAAGCCTCGGCTGTGATCACCTCCCCGTCAGCATTGAGTTCCTTTAGGTCTCTGGTGAAATGATCGTTCTGGTGGAAAATGGAATTGGGTCGCGGTCGCTTCAATCCCCATCGAGCCTCGGGGAGAAAAGACGGCTCGCCGTCGTAGAAAAGGTGGCCGCCGAGTATTTCCCACATGCCGTCGTGGACGCCGACGATGGTCAGTACAGTTTCGAGATACGCGCGTGCTGCATCAACCGCGCGATGACGTTCCACATTGTTGATGATCACGCGCGCGTAGACCAGCTGAGGTTGGAACTCGAATCCGACGCAGTCGTCGACCGCGTTCGAGTGCTGGATCTCCCGAATCTCTTCTGTGAGTAGCTCTTCGGGAACGACGTCGAGCATCTCCCTGGCTCTGTCATGGTCAAGAAGTGCCCGTGCGAGGTCTTGCGCGTCGTAGAAAGTGATCCCTCCGTGTGTCACGCAAGCGACATCCTCGATGAATGCCGGCGACAGGCGAAGCCAAACAATGTAATTACCCGTCGATGGCGGCGACACGATGCAACGTTCGGCAAGATCAGCGAGCTGTCTGTCGGTCAGTTCGCTTCTAGCGTGTGGATGCGTGAAGGATGCTTCGAAGGTGTCGTCGACCATGTCGCGCGCTACCTCGACGCTGCCTGCCGATCCGTGGAGGACAGACACAGCAGTCGAAATGGGGCTCCAGTGCTGGAGGTCCTGGTTCCGATACTTGACCAGGCCCATCAGAGTGTCCCGAAGGAACGCAACTCGATCAGCCGGGTAATCAATGTGGTCGACGTTCCGGCAAGCTGAGACTAGGTCGCGCCAGGCAGCCACCAGCAGAGCATCGTTATTGAGCTCGCTGACGAGGGTACTGGCCTGAACCCCGATCGCAGGGCGCATGGTGTCATTGAGTGTGGGCCTTCCCGCCGCGTTAGTGATCAGCAGGTCAGTGGTGATTGCTGCGGCGAGGGCCCGTCCCGAAACCTCGACTGAGGCAAGTAGTTCCGGGCCGCTCCAATCGAGAGTGTGTGTGAGATCGGCAGCTCTCGACTGCCAATCTCGGATCTGTTGCCGCCCGTGGCTTCGTGCATCGACACATGCGGCTTCGATTTCTTGAATGATCGCATCCCACGGCATGCGTCCCGATGCGGACGTAACCGCTTGCATCTCATCGGTATACGCGCTCAGTTCCTCAAGCCAACGTTCTTGTTGTTCGAACATGTGCGGTCCGTTCCATCCGACGCTAAGTGGCCGTCTCTAGGTTCTGCCGGTAACTAGGCCCGACTCGATCTCGATATTGGCCCGCTGGGCGATATCTTCTTGTTCCCAAACAGATTTTTCATGCGTTGCGCCGTGATCAAGTCGCCATTTCGTGATTATCCTCGTCACATTCCGGCGGCGGGGGATGCGTTGGGGTCTGAGTTCCAGTGCAAGAACGGGATCTACAGGCAGGCGGACGTCACACATCTCTACCCCGGACGCGGCCGCCTTCTTGACATGACTAGTGACAGGTGCACTAAGCAGTACGAGCTGTTGGATCGGTACTCCGAGGTTCGCTGCACGGCTTGCGATTTCGCCGCCATAGCTGTGCCCAAATAGTGTCTGGATTCCCTGCGGTGCACGATCGGTGGTCCATTCGGCGAACCTCTCGGCCGCCTCGGCGCGGTGTCGCGGTTTGTAAGCACCGCTCCAGCTGAAGTAAGCGCCGCCCCCGTAAAGGTTGGGCCGGTACTTTTCGTAGATGAAGCGGTGGAAATCACCCACTCTCGGTCGCCACCAGTCACCCATCCACGCTCCGGTGCCATGGATGATAGTTGAGACAGAAGCTGTTTCATGAGTTGCAATGGGAGACAATACGGCCCGTTGGGCCAGCTGCGCGTTGTCGTTGGTGTATTTCGGTTCCAAAGCGGCGACGGCTAGGGACACAGTGACAACGTCATGCGATCGGAGGGCTTGGGCCAGCCTGGCACGCGCCATCGCCGCGATGAGGAAGGTATCGACATACGGATCTTGGCGCAAGCGGTACTGCAACTGCTGGTAGGCATTCCACCAGCCATCCGAGTCCCACGGCTGCGATTGCCCGGCATCGAGGGTGGGGAAGCCTAACTCACCAAACATGAATGGTTGCGGCAACCACGGATCCATGATGTTACGGCGGGGATCGAAGAGCAGGTACTCATAAATTTGGCGGCGGGCGTTCGCCGAACGTGGCGACAATTGGGCGGCGAGGTCAAGTCCTCGCCATAAAGCTGCCGCGGCGGCGGTTGATTCGCGTTCCAGATGGCTACCGAGCATCGCGATAAGGAACTCGACCGCTGATTGAGGATCGCCATTTTCGTTCATCTCAGTCCATCGGCCGATGCGCATCTGATCAAGATCAGCGATGCGACGCCCGCGTAGACTGCCTTGGCTCCCAAGAAATTCCTGTCCGCGCCAATCGCGGGTGCCGCGAGCGAGGACGAGTTCTGAGAAGCCGATCGCGCGTAACTCCGCAGTGAGCCCTCGCGTTGTTTCCGGGGTGCCTCGTAGGAATAGGGCGATGGCCGCGGCTCTACAGACGTTGCTGCCCTCGGCGGCAATGTCTGCGCGGGCGCTTGCACCGTCGGCGAGGGGTTCGAACATGTCGTCCGCTGGGACACCCGACGTGGTCATCGCCCTGCACCTTTACACACGGATTCCATGGTCACCTCTTAGCCGAAAGACGTACGTATCGTGCCACGGCCGCCGCGCTCACTATGCGTTTCCGCAATGCTGCGGGCAGCTTCGTGGCTCCGGAGGCCGGTCCGCAAGCGCGAGGCGTCCGATCGGGGCGGGAACGGATGAGCTGACTTAGGAATCGACGGGGATACTTCGGCACGGGTGATCTACTGAGCCGCAACGGGGCTGGCCTATTTCCATAGCACGCAGCCCGGACGAGCGCCGATTCCGCCCAACATCACCGCAGATATTGCGTCTGAGCCGACTTAGAGTTGATTGGAAGAACCCAGTTTGCTTGCTGGAGGCTCTCGCCCAGCCGAGCTTTTGATCGTTTCGGGGCGGTTCTGGGCTGTGAACTTGACGCGCTGCTGGAACGCAGAATCACCAGTAACTTCATACAGCCCAATATCGGTCAAATCTCCAGGTAGCGCGTGACCCCAGAAACTCTACGAGCGCGGGTGGCGGCATGGTGACAGCGCACGGAAGGTTGCTGTTACGTGGTTACGACCGCGCGTTATCATCGTGTCCGGGTTAGTTTCCGTCGAGCTCGTTTTCGAGTTTGGATAGGGTCTCTGGGCTGATTCGTGCATCTCGAAGGTGTTTCACAATCGGCTTGATTGCTCCGGCCTTAGATGGAGCGCTGGACTCTATCCGAGCTTCTTTGGTGCAGTCGTTTACGACTCTGAATGTGGTTGCTCGGCGGTCTACTTGCGGACGCGAGATCGCTCCATATTGCCCATAGACGGGATCAGGCTTTGGCTGAAATCTCTCTTCGTCACTCCAATGTGGTTCGTAGCGTTCTAGTTTCAGTTTTTCGATCGCATACATCCAGCTGGCGTGGTAGGTATCAACAACTTCAGGCACTTGCTCCGTCAAGGGGATCGGGACAACCTCCATCTCGCTCCCGTAGTTTGCTTCGTTCTTACGCTGAACGAAAAGATCGGCTAGCTCTCGGGTTCGAAACAGGCGAATAGCAGAGAAGCCGTACGTGCTTGCATTCCTGCCTTTTGGCAAGGCTAAGTACAGTTCATATATTTGGGTCTGTTCGCTCATTGCCGGGGAGCATCCTTTCGCGGATCGGATCGTTGATGCAATCGTATGTGCCCCATCCGACAGGCACGGTCACTTCCTGCGGGCTATGTTAATTCTGTGTTGTTGGCCGACAGGGGGAGGGCGGCTATCTCAACGAGATCGTCCTGACCGATGACAACGCCAATCTGGCTGACTCCTATGACCTTTCGATAGCGTCCAGCATCCACCGCACTACTTTTCGCGAAGTCGAATAATGGCAGTACTCAACAAGTCCACGCCGACTGGCAGCGCACGGTAACGGCCCCACCGCTGCCTGCCGATACTTGACCGGCAGGTACCGCCAGCCGCCTGCCGGCCAAGTGCTATCGGGAGTAGGTGGAAGCCGAGGGCTACGAGATCGTTCGGGCCGCAAACTCCGAACCTATCGCGCAGGTCATCTTTTGCGCCGTATGGTTATGGGGTGAATAGACGTCTGCTGGTGCTGCTGGCATGCACAGTGCTTCTTGCTGGGTGCGGGCAGAGCGCTACGACAACCGCGACATCGAGCGCTGACCCTTCCTCGCCGGTAGCTATTGATTCGCTGCCGTTGACGCTTGCGGAACTGCAGGAAAAGACGAACCTCCCAGTGCGGGAGCAGCGGCCCTCGTCGCGCAAGATGCCTGCGCCTAACGAGGTCTGGAGCAGTCCGGCGTTGACACAATTTGTTCGAGTTAGTGCGGACACTCCTCACGCAGACCCGGATGGCAAGCGAATCAATGAGGACGTCGAAGGCTTCTACCTCATCACTCAGACTGTTGCGTTCTATCGTGACAGCAATTCGGCGCAGGAAGTGTTCGACAAGGTCGCCAAGGGTATGCGTGATCAGGCTGGCGCGACGGTCGCTTCCGCTGGCAGTGAGTCGGTTGTCATTAACTCAGAGCAGAAAGCAGTGGGCAAAGAAGCGACAGTCCTTCGGAAAGCACGTAACGCCCTGGTTCAGGTGTACTTAGTGCCTGCTACTTCCAATGTTGGTGCAATCGATATCGGAAACGCCATAGTTTCAAAGATAAACCAGGCCGATTAGCTAAGGGAGCCTGCGTACACGGACGAGTTCGCCCGCACCGGCCTGATCGGTTGGTTTCATGAATAGGCGCACCGGCTCTCCTGATTGCGGTGCTTCCACTACTACCCCTGGTGCTACATAGATCGCTACGTGGTGCGCGGCCCCTGATCCGTAATACACCATGTCACCGGGCTGCGGGGTTCCCTCGACAGGAATAAGCGATTGGTTGGTGAGCTGATTTCCCGTATAAGTTCCGATGCTCTGACCGCCATTAACCTGTGCAGCAGAGTATTCAGTCAAGCCGCTGCAATCGAAACCGATACGGTTCGGGTCGTCATAAGTGAATGCTCTGCTGCTGTCGTTCAGGATTGGTTTCCCAGTATTTTGATCGTATTCGTAATCGCCCTTACCTGGCCCCTTGGTGTTCCCGCCACTCCATGCGTAAGAGGTTCCGAGTTGGCTTGCCGCAAATCCGAGATTCTTTAACCCCTTATCCTGCACGGCATCTGGATTGGGCAGTACGCCTCGCGTACCGTCTTTCGGGTAGTTGGCCAGGTAGTCTTTCCATGCCGCATCTCGTTCGGCGCCAGCTGGAAGCGTCTTACCTGGTGGGTTATCTGCCAATTGCGGATTCTGGTATGACTCTTTCCATTTCGCGGGATCGATGTTTGGGTCCCACTTGACTCCGGGATCGTTAATGTCGGTGACCCCTGGGCGTTCCTGGCCGCCCACGTCGCGCAGAGGGCTTGACTGTGGTGCCGCTGGTGAACCTGCGACGGCGGCGCGAAGTGCTGCGGCGATTTCCTGCTCGACGGTCGTGGCGCGTTGTTCCAACGCGGTGACTTGCTTTTGCAGGCGGGCGATTTGGTCGTCCTGGAGGTGCTTGTCGGTGTCCTTGACTTGTCGGGCGGCTACAACCTTGCCGTCGTCGGTGATCTGAGCACCGAACGACTGGGCGTCTTGCTCTAGAAATCCCAGCTTGTTTTTGACGTCCCGTACGTCATCGATGGCAGGCTTCACTGCCGCAGCGACTTTTTCGGCCTGCGCAGTGTGATCACCAAGATCAACGCGGACCTTGCCCATGCTTTCACGCCAAGCGTCGGCAGTCGCGCCGCCCCAAGTGTTCAGGTCGTTAGCGACTTGCTCAATACCTTCGCCAAGGTGGGTAAGGCTTTTGGCGCGTGCGGTCGCGGTGTCAAATACCTGTTGCAAAGTGTCTGGATTCCAGTGCCTAACGTCACCGATCTTCGCCACGGTCAGATCTTGTTTTCGGTGTTACCGAGACGGCCCGCACTGTTCTCATCGGTCGCCATAATTTTGGAGGTGGCCTCAAAAATCCAGGTGGCGTGCTCGCCCGCCTGCTTGTGTGTCACCTCGTGCTGTTCGGTCCACCCGGTGCGTACTTCCTCCAGTGCCGAACCGATGGCCCCCGACCAAGCACTGGCGGCATTCGACAAATCGACGTCATGTCCCGCGTGATCCTGCCGATGGGCCTCCACATGATCCAACAGTTTGTTCGCTTGCCGGTGCAACAACTCCGGATCGAAGCTCAACGGATCAGGCATCAGTTCCCCCTCAATCATCGAAACCCTGCTAGCGGGAACTATACGCGGTAGCCAGATTCTGGCGTTAGGAAGGGAAATGCGGGAGAAATGCCTCTAGGTGGGTTCGCGCGGCGGTGAGGCAGTCAGGGAACTCTCCGAACTTGCCCGTCGCGCTGTCGACCATGACGCCGTACACGCCGGTGCTCGCCTGTAGGTCAATAGCGCAAGTATTGCTATCGCCTCGGAATAGGTAGTAGCTCAATGCCTTGCGACCGTCGATTTCGAGATCCTTGAAGCCCCAGTGCGCGGGGTCTTTCTTGTCCATGTCGAGCGTGTAGTTCGATGCAGTGACGGTAACCCCGTACCGGGCTTGCGCAAGGTATCCGCATGTATTGTCTTCAGTCTCGCCATCGGTTCGACGATCCGGCTCTGGTGGACGTCGGTCGAGCTTCTGCTCCGCGACCGTGCTCGCGGGAATTTCCTTGCAGGGCTCGTAAGTGATCTTCGACCTACCGGCAGCATTTGTAGCGACCGTGGATGTAGTTGTGACGGTAGTCGTGGTGACGCCGTTGGGTTGAATACCTGCGTGACTACATGAGGCGAGAAGGGCAGCCGTTACAGCCGCAACGGCTGGCCGCGTGTATCGGCTAATGCCCATCGCCTGGTTTGAAGCTGTTCGCAGTATGCTCCTCTGTCTGGCGGTATGCGCTACGTGCTGCAAGGAACAGGGTCTTAAAGTTCTCGGCTTGTTCGATGTGCGATGCGAAGGTACTTGCGGCGCTGTTGGTAGGACCGGAGGCTTTGTCGCGGAAGACCTCTGCGAGCCGCTGGCCGGATGGCAACGATTCAGCGCCCAACTTGTGCCACGCCAGTTCGTTCGCCTTACGGTGCAGCTCGTGCAAGTCATCTATGTAGGCATCGCATGCCGTGACGAGCTGGCTAAAGGCCTCATCGTCCATATGTAAGACCAGATGACCGGCATTCGCGTTCTTGATCAGATCTTCGATCCCCATAACCCCTCCAAGCTTCAAACCCAGCTAGCCAAACTATACGTGGCAGCCAATACTTGGCGCTCGATGTTCCCGGGGGTTGCTGGCGCGTGGCCAGTAGCCCGTCGGGGTGACAGACGCGTGACAACAACGGCATTTTCGGTTCTCCGATAGCGGTGTGAGCAGAATAAATACTGCCCATACCTGCACACCCCGACAGAATCGAACCTGCGATCTAGGGATTAGAAGCTACTAGCCGGGGTGATCGCGACCAGGCGAAACAGGTTCCCAGATTGCTAAAAATGCCTGTAAGAACGTGTATTGGTCCGTTGCTGGCGCGTTTGCGGTATACCGTCGGTACGGCCCCATAGCCCCCTTGGTCGCCGGTAAAACGCCGGTAAATCGGTGTTAGCTACCCATGGATGTCGGTGATGGGTGGGACGATCACTGCATGGAACTAGCAATAGCTGTCATCACGGTCGTTGGGTCGGCAGTTGCGGCGCTAATGGCTACGGAGTGGTTCAAGCAACGTGGCGCTCGCGGGTCGATCAAGGCCGATCTGGAGATTTGCGAGCAGCTTCATGACTGCGAGGCCAAGACGGAACTTCGTTCGTACGTCGAACATCGGGTTGCAAGATTGGCTAAGGGCAAGCGCTCGCTGGCTGATCCAGTTATTGATCTGTTGATCGCGGCGGTCTCGGTGTTGGTCATGTTGGTAGTCACGTCGATCAATGACGGGCAAAGATGGATCAGGGGCGCGGACGGGGTGTTGCGGTATCAGCTTGGTTCAGACGGGTCCATTACTTTCATGGGCTTTGTGATCTTGTCGTTGTTGCTGATCGTTTTTGTCTTCGCGTACTTCACCTTGGCGCATCGAGTTACTGATTGGCTGATGTCCGCGGTGCGGGCTGTTGGCGACTACTTAGTGCAGTTGTTCAACCGACTTGTTCGCCAAATAGATTGAACACGTCGGTATTCGGTTGCTCCGTGGGTACACGCCGGGGCGGTTCGGGGAGCGCGTTGGTTGCGGCCTCGGCAGGCATCCAGTCGGCGTACACAGTCAGCGTAACCACGTAATCCGCGTGGCCGAGCCACTCGGACACTTGCATAAAGGGGGTGCCGCCGGAAAGGCGCTGCACGGCAAGGGTATGCCGCAGATCGTGCACGCGAACACCCGCGACCGCTGAGCGGGTTGGGCGATCTTTTGTTGCGGGCCTTGTCGGTTCGCTTGCTGGTAGCCCGACCGCAAGTAGCGCAGGCCGGAAGATGCGCCGATAGAACGTGCCCATGTCGATGGGCTCGTCCCAATCCAAGGCGATCTGTCGCCGCGTATCGGTGCGAGCAACGACGGTGGCGCTACGTCCCGGCCATAGCGGGGCAGTTGGGTCGTCGCTACGAGGGTGCTCCGCGAGGTAGTCGGTCATGCGTTCCGCTAGCCAGTCCGCCAGCGGCACGGTTCGCCGGGACTTCTTAGACTTGAGCGTGCCCGGCACCCACTTGCCATCTTTGCGTTTCTTGGTCCGCTGCACCTTCACTGCTGCCTGTATGGGAGCGCCCAGGGGTACGGGCGCGAACACGAGGTCACCAATCTCAAGGCCGGTGTTCTCACTGGCGCGTACGCCACTGGCGGCTAAGAACTCCACCATGAGCGCGTAGACCGGGTATGCGGGCAGGACCGACAATTCACCGGCGATGGCTGCGCTTAGCGCGCCAAGCTGTTCAGTTGTGAGCGGGTGGTGCTCGAATGTGGTCTTGTCGCCGGTGCCGCGCTTGCGCTGAAGAATCCATCACTCCGAGAGTTAGCTAGCGGAACCCGCACCACTCCACACGCCGGTAAAACGCCGGTAAGAACACCCCAGCCTGACGATCGGATCAAGCGGTTAGGCCATCTATCAGCGATATACAGCGCCCCGGCAGGAATCGAACCCGCGACCTAGGGATTAGAAGAAGCTAGCCCGAATTAGCCGAGTGCCCGTTCCAGATCCGCGATGAGGTCCTCGGTGGACTCCAGTCCGACCGACAAACGCACCACGCCATCGGAGAGCCCGATCGCCGCACGTCCCTCCGGACCCATCGCCCGATGGGTGGTGGTGGCGGGATGGGTAATCAGCGACTTGGAGTCACCCAGGTTGTTCGAGATGTCGATGAGCGAGGTCCCGTCGAGCACCTCGAAGGCACGCTGCTTGCCCGCGTCGCCGTCGGCGTCCAGCTCGAAGGTGACGACGGTGCCGCCGCCGCGCATCTGCCGCTTGGCCAGTTCGCACTGAGGATGGCTCGGCAAGAACGGGTACCGCACCCAGCGCACCGCGGGATGCTGTTCCAGGAACTGCGCAATCTTGGAGGCGGATTCGTTGGCATGCCGCACCCGAAGATCCAGTGTTTCAAGGCCTTTCACCAGCGTCCAGGCATTGAAGGGGCTCAGCGCCGGCCCGGTGTGCCGCATCAGCGTCTTCACCGGACCCTCGATGTACTCAGCCTCACCCAGGATGGCGCCGCCGAGCACCCGACCCTGCCCGTCGATGTGCTTGGTGCCGGAATAGACCACCACATCGGCACCCAGCGGAATACCCTGCTGCAAAAGCGGGGTAGCAAAAACGTTGTCCAGCACCACCTTTGCACCGGCAGCATGCGCCAGCTGACACACCGCTTCGATGTCGACAAGTGATTGCATTGGGTTGGAAGGGGTTTCGAAGAAGACTGCCTGTGTGGGAACGGACAGCGCTTCCTCCCACTGGGAGAGGTCTTCACCGTCCACGAACACGGTCTCCACACCCCAGCGCGGCAGAATCTCGTTACAGACCACGAAACAGGACCCGAACAGGCTCCGAGCCGCGACCAGCCTGTCACCGGCACCGAGCAACGCGCCCAGCGCGGTGAAGACGGCCGACATGCCTGTCGCCGTCGCGAATGCCGCCTCGGCACCCTCGATGAGCCGTAACCGCTCCTCGAACATGGAGATCGTGGGGTTGCCGTAGCGGGAGTACACATACCGATCGACCTCGCCAGTGAAGGCGCGTTCCGCGGCAGCCGCGCTCTCGTAGACGTACCCGGAGGTCAGGTACATCGCCTCGGCGGTCTCCTCGAACTCGGAGCGCAGCAGCCCACCGCGCACGCCGATGGTCGCCTGGCTCACGCCGTCGGGCAGCGCCTTGGGTATACGCACCGAGGGAATGCCGTCAGGAGTCTGGTTCATGACTGCCGCCACGGCAGACCGATGGCACGCCATCCGACGCCGCCACGGTGCCCGTTCTCATCCAGGTTGCCCTCGAACCCGTCAAGCACGTTGTAGGAGGGGGCTATTCCCGCCTCGGTGGCCAGTTCAGCCGACCCGATCGACCGGTTTCCGGACCGGCACAGGAACACCACCGGACGCTCGCCGGGCGTTACCCCGGCCGCGGCCAGCTCGTCGAGGAACTGCTCGTTGCGTTCACCGTTAGAGCGCACCCACTCGACGTACACGACATCGCGGCCGAGTTCGGTGAGGTCGGGAACCCCGACCCACTTCCACTCCGCCGACGTGCGCACATCAACAAGAACGGCCTCTGGGTTTTCCTTCAGCAGCGCCCACGCCGCCTCCGGGGTGATATCTCCTGCGTAGCCCACGAAGAGCCAGTCTATTGGTACTGCGAGCAGACCCTCCACGAGCCGTCTTCCTTGACGAAGGAGACGTCCGCGGTGAGCTTGGTGTCCTCGGATTTCATGTAGTGATAGGTCACCGCGGCGGTGGCGGTATCCCCGGTGATCTTGACGTCCTTGACGTCCTCCACATACCGGTTTCCGCGCGCCGCCTCGGATTTGTCCTGCGCGGCAATCACATTCTGTTCCGGGCCGACGATGGCTCGGCAGCTGCTGGCCACATAGTCGGCATAGGCATGTCGCTGCAGCGCATCGTTCTGCGCGATGACCGACTGCCCTACCCTGCCCTCTTCGGTGAGACCGTCACCCGACCGGAAGAACGTTGACACCGCAATACCGATCACCACGATTCCAAAGATCACCGCCCCGGCGATGAAGGGGCCGATACTCCCACGATCCTCGGATTCCACCTGCTCCTCGGGCGTCACCGCAGATGCCTGGCGACCTGATGCGCTCGGCTCATCGCCAGCGCGGTATTGGGTGCGGTGGCGAGTGCCAACCCAACACGGCGGCGCCGATGGATCTCCGCATGCCCGAACACCCGAATATCGCTCTCAGGTATCTGCAACGCCTCATCGAGCTGCCGCGGCGTCGGACCCTGACCGTCGCCGTAGACCAGCTCGGCGGCCGCCGGCGACACCAAAATGGTGTCGATCGGAACCCCCAGCACCGCGCGCGCGTGCATATCGAACTCGGACAACCGCTGCGATCGCACCGTCACCAGCCCGGAGTCATAGGGCCGCGCACTCACGTCGCAGAAGTAGACCTCGTCGCCACGAACGAACAGCTCGACACCGTAAACACCGTGCCCACCAAGGGCATTGACCGCGCGGGCGGCAATCGACCGCGCCAGCTCGAGCGCCGCCTGACTCAGCGGCTGCGGCTGCCACATCTGCATCGCGTCGGTGCCACTCTGCCGGTGTGCGATGGGCTCGCAGAAATACAGTCTGGTCGCACCGCCGACCCCGGCCGTGCGCACCGTCAGCAGCGTGATCTCGTAGTCGATCTCCACCACGGTTTCCACCAGCACTCGCTGGATGTCACCGATGTTCGCCGCGACGGCTTGATCCCACGCCGGTTCCGCGTCGCTCTCCCGAAGCACCACCGATTCGCCCTGCCCGTAGGCGGCCGAGACCGGGCGCACCACTACCGGGAAACCCGCGGATTCGAGAACCTTGTGCAGTTCCTCGACCGAGTTCGCGAACCAGTAGGCGGGCGTGGGCAAGCCGAGTTCCTCGGCCGCCATCCGCCGCATCGCCTCGCGATCGCCCGCCAGTCGCACGGCCTTGGCGGTCGGAATGACCTGGGTGACCTTGCCGTCGGCCAGTTTCTCGAGTGCGTCGACCGAAGCCGTCTCCACCAGCGGCACCACGAACCGGGGCCGTTCCTTCTCGATGAGCTCGAACAACGTCTCCGACTCACCGATCGACGCGAGCATCGAACGGTCCGCCGCGTCCTGGGCAGGCCCGGGCGTACCGGTGTCCACCACAACGACCTCAGCGCCTAGGCGCTGGAAGGAGATGGCCAATTCTCTGGCGAGTTCACCCGAACCCAGCAGCATCACCGTGGTGCGGTTGGGCGCAGCAGGCTCCGGTGCGTCCCCGGCAGACGCCGCCGTCTCGACGGCGGGCTTCACTGCCTTGGCGGCCTTGAGCACCTTGGCGCCGTTGGTGGCACGGATGGCGTCCTCGGTCACCGGCGCCGTCTCGGCGGGCCCGGGCTCCACGGTGTCAGTTGACGCCGTCGACCCTTGCTCGCTGGGGGGCGAACCCTCCTGCGTCACCACGATGTCTTTTATGCCTTCCGGTCGGTCTGTTGCCCTGTTGGACCGTGCCTAGCGTGCCAGATTGCCACACATCCTCAACCCAGAGTGCTGTGGATATAACACCAGCGCCAATCCTCACCGGGCTCATGGGAACGCATCACCGGGTGCCCCGAGGCGTGAAAATGTGCGGTGGCGTGCTGGTGGGGACTGGAATCACAGCAGCTCACCCGGCCGCATTCCAGGCACATCCGCAAATGTGCCCAGACCTGCTCGCCCAGTGCGGCGCAGTCCTCGCAATGCCCGGGGGTCCGGGGTTCAGGATCGGGCCCGGTGGCGGCTGCCAGCTCCGGACAGGGGCCCTGCCCCGGTGTCGACGCGGGCGCGGCAGATCCGCGCCGAAACAGCCGCTTCATACATGACCTCTCAACGTGCCCGCTTAGGTGCCAGAACCACTCTCCGCACAGAATACGAAGGTGAACGTTTCACTGCTGGCAGTACTCACGGCCGCCCTCGTCCTGGCAGCGATTTCCCGGCGATTCGGGCTTCCCACCCCGTTGGTACTGGTCGTGGCGGGTTTGGCGGCCACCGCCATCCCCGGCCTGCCGTCCATCGAGATGGACCCGGACCTGGTGCTGTTCGTGATTCTGCCGCCGCTGCTCTACACCACGGCGCTGGAGAGCTCCTACGTGAACCTGCGCAAGAACGTGCGGGCGGTCAGCAGCCTGGCCGTGGTGCTTCCGCTGGTCACCACCGTCGCGGTGGGCTTCGTGGCGTTCTATGCGGTTCCCGAGCTGCCGCTGGCCGGCGCGATGGTGCTCGGCGCCATCGTGGCACCGCCCGATGCGGTATCGGCCACCGCCATCGGCCGCCGCCTGGGCCTGCCGCGCAACATCATGACGCTGCTGGGCGGCGAGAGTCTGCTCAACGACGCCACCGCACTCACTGCCTATCGGGTCGCGATCGCCGCGGCGATCGGGCTCGGGGCCACCGTGGCCGACGGGCTCAAGATCTTTGCGCTCGCGGCCGTCGGTGGGGTGCTCGTCGGGGTTGTCATCGGGAAATTGGTCAACATCATCCGCTGCAAGCTCGACGATCCGCTGTCCGAGAGCGCCATCGGCCTGGTGGTGCCGTTCTTCGCCTACCTGCTCGCTGAGGAGATACACGGCTCCGGCGTGATCGCGGTGGTGGTCGCCGGGCTGATGCTGGGGCACCGCTCGGTCCATGCCGGATACGCCACCCGGCTACAGGACGATGCGGTGTGGAAGGCCGTGCAGCTGCTGCTCGAGTCCTTCGCGTTCCTGCTCATCGGGTTGCAGCTGCCCAAGGTCATCGAGGGACTACGCGGCCTGTCGTTCCAGACCATCCTGCTGTCGTCGATCGCGGTGCTGGCCACCGTCATCGTGGTGCGCATCGTGTTCGTCTTCGCATTCGCCTATATGCGCCCGCCCGGACAACGCCCGTCGGCACGTGGGGTCTTTGTGGTGGCGTGGGCCGGGATGCGGGGTGTGGTGTCGCTGGCGATGGCCTTCGCGGTGCCGCTGTCCACCGTCACCGGCGAGCCGCTGCCCGGGCATCCGCACATCGTGTTCCTCACCTTTGTGGTGGTGGTGGGAACCCTTCTGCTGCATGGCCTTACGTTGCCGTGGGTGATCCGTGTGCTGGGCGTGCAGAGCGACGATGAACGCAAGGACGCCCTAGCCGAGGCCGCCGCCCAGGACAAGGCTGCCCGCGCGGCGGCCGATCGTCTCGAGGAGCTCCTGGATGACAACGACGGCATCGAGGACACCAACGTGCGCAGCCGGGCCGCGGAGATCCTGAGGCACTGGAACACCCGGCGCCGCAACGCGGCCTGGGAGCGCCTCGGACGCAGCGATGAGGATGCCGGTGAAAGCCCGATGGCCGCGTTCCGGAACCTACGCCTGGAGATGCTCGAGAAGGAGCGTGAAGTGTTCATCGCCGAACGCGATGCGGGCAATATCGACGACGAGGTGCTGCGCACCGTGTTGCGGGGGCTCGACCTCGAAGAGGCCACCATGAATCAGGCCGACAGGTAGCCCGTCACGGCTGGCCGGGCAGCAGCTGCACCATCAGCCCGTTGGCATCGGCCAGCACCGTCCCCTGTGCGTCATAGAGCTCCGCCGAGACGAACGCCTTGCGGCGATCCACCTCGTCGATGCGGCTGCTGGCCGTCAGGGGCACACCGACCGGCACCACCTGGCGGTAGTTGACGTGCAGAAAGGCCGTACGGCTGATGGTGCGGCCCGCCATGATCACCGTCATCCCGAAGAGATGATCGAACAACAGCGGCAAGATGCCGCCGTGTACGGCGCCATTACCGCCGAGGTAGAACCGCGGGAAGTCACCATGCGCCTCGATACCGTCCGGTCCGGCCTTGTCGATGAACCACGGCGGCAGCAACAGGTGCCCGTTGGCGGGCTCGTCGGCGACCCGATTGGCAGGTCCGACACCCTCGGGCGCCTGGTACGGGTCCATCAGCTCGACGAGCTTCTCGGTGAGATCGGCCGCCTCGTCCCAGCGCGGATCGTCCATATCGGCCGACACCGCAAGATCCTGCAGCCGCCGCATGGCGGTCAGGAACCGCCCGAATCCGGGCCCCACCGAGGACGGCGAGTACTGGGGAAAACCCCCGCCACGGATTTCACGGATGGCCCGATTCATCTCTTCATGCAGTGCGGCGAGTCTGTCCCCGTCGGCAGTCATGACTTCGAGAGTATGTCCCGCCGCACAATCGTCTGATCGCGGCCCGGCCCAACGCCGATGCATGACATCGGCGCACCGGCTAGCTCTTCGAGACGCAACACGTAGTCCTGCGCCTTGGCGGGCAGGTCGCTGAACTCGCGAGCCGTGGAAATGTCCTCCCACCAACCCGGAAGCTCTTCGTAAACCGGTGTGGCGCGGTAGATCTCGCTCTGGGTCATCGGCATTTCGTTGGTGCGCTTGCCATCCACCTCGTACCCGACACAGATCGGGACGGTCTGCAGACTCGACAGCACGTCCAGCTTGGTCAGGAAGTAGTCGGTGATGCCGTTGACCCGGGTGGCGTACCGGGCAATGACGGCGTCGAACCACCCGCAGCGCCGGGCGCGCCCGGTGGTGACGCCCACCTCGCCGCCCGTCTTGGCCAGGTAGGCGCCGTGCTCGTCGAACAGCTCGGTGGGGAACGGACCCGAACCGACGCGGGTGGTGTACGCCTTGAGAATCCCGAGCACGGTGGTGATCCGGGTGGGCCCGATACCGGACCCCACCGAAGCGCCGCCGGCCGTCGGATTCGAGGACGTCACAAAGGGATAGGTGCCGTGATCGACGTCGAGTAGCGTGCCCTGCGATCCCTCCAGCAGCACCGTCTCACCGCGTTCCAGCGCCTGGTTGAGCTCAAGGCGCGCGTCGGCAATGCGATGCTTGAATCCCTCGGCCTGCTCCAGCACACCGTCGACAACCTGATCCGGGTCGAGTGCCTTGCGGTTGTAGATCTTGACCAACACCTGGTTCTTGAATTCCAGTGCGGCATGGACCTTCTGGCGCAGAGACTCCTCATCGAGGACGTCTGCGACCCG